>OUNM010975106.1_pt1 | contig 62995 bp, 55 predicted proteins | sample 1769961 | NCBI WGS metagenome assembly OUNM01 (sample SAMEA3914820, study PRJEB12502) | metagenome | biome: forest; material: soil | place: USA | collected 2012-03-12 | depth 0.3 m
AAGCCGCTGTACGAGATCTTCGTGTACTCGCCGCGCTTCGAGGGCATCCACCTGCGCGGCGGCAAGGTGGCGCGCGGCGGCCTGCGCTGGTCCGACCGGCCGGAGGATTTCCGCACCGAGGTGCTGGGCCTGGTGAAGGCGCAGATGGTGAAGAACACGGTGATCGTGCCCGTGGGCTCCAAGGGCGGCTTCGTGCTGAAGAAGGCGCCGCCCGCCTCCGATCGCGACGCCTGGATGAAGGAAGGCATCGCCTGCTACCAGGACTACCTGCGCGCGCTGCTGGACCTCACCGACAACCTGAACGGCACGATGGTGGTGCCTCCGCCGCACATCCGCCGCATCGATGGCGACGACCCCTACCTGGTGGTGGCCGCCGACAAGGGCACGGCCACGTTCAGCGACTACGCCAACGCCGTCAGCAAGGAGTACGGCCACTGGCTGGGCGACGCGTTCGCCTCGGGCGGCAGCGTCGGCTACGACCACAAGGCGATGGGCATCACGGCGCGCGGCGCGTGGGAGGGCGTCAAGCGCTTCTTCCGCGAGATGGGCACCGACATCCAGAAAACCGACTTCACCGTGGTGGGCGTGGGCGACATGTCGGGCGACGTGTTCGGCAACGGCATGCTGCTGTCACGCCACATCCGCCTGATCGCGGCGTTCGACCACCGCCACGTGTTCATCGATCCCGCGCCGGAGGCCGAAGCGTCGTTCGTCGAGCGCGAGCGCCTGTTCAAGCTGCCGCGCTCGTCGTGGGCCGACTACGACGCGCAGAAGATCAGCGCGGGCGGCGGCGTGTGGGCGCGCAGCGAGAAGTCCATCCCGATCTCGCCGCAGGCCCGCGCGGCACTGGGCATCGAGGCCGACCGGCTGGCCCCCAACGAGCTGCTCAGCGCCATCCTGAAGGCGCCGGTGGACCTGCTCTACAACGGCGGCATCGGCACCTACGTGAAGGCCTCCACCGAGACGCACGCGGACGTGGGCGACCGCGCCAACGACGCGCTGCGCATCAACGGCCGCGACCTGCGCGTGAAGGTGGTGGGCGAGGGTGGCAACCTGGGCCTGACGCAGCGCGGCCGCGTGGAGGCCGCGCTGAACGGCGTGCGCATCAACACGGACGCCATCGACAACTCCGCGGGCGTGGACACCTCGGACCACGAGGTGAACATCAAGATCCTGCTGGGCCTGGCCATCACCGACGGCGAGATCACGGAGAAGCAGCGCAACACGGTGCTGGCCCAGATGACCGACGACGTGGCCGCGCTGGTGCTGCGCGACAACACGTTCCAGACGCAGGCGCTGTCGGTCACGGGACGGCTGGGCGCGAAGCTGCTGGACCAGGAGGCCCGCTTCATCCGCTTCCTGGAGAAGGCGGGCCGCCTGAACCGCGCCATCGAGTTCCTGCCCAGCGACGACGAGATCGCCGACCGCAAGGCGCACGGCGGCGCGCTGACCACGCCCGAGCGCGCGGTGCTGCTGGCCTACTGCAAGATGTGGCTGTTCGACGAGATCATGGCCAGCACGCTGCCGGAGGACCCGTGGATCGGCACCGCGCTGGCGCGCTACTTTCCCGCGCAGCTGCGCGACAAGTTCGGCGCGTACATCCCGCGCCACCCGCTGCACCGCGAGATCGTGGCCACGCACGTGCTCAACAGCATGGTCAACCGCGTGGGGGCCACCTTCGTCCACCGCCTGTCCGACACCACCGGCGCCACGCCCGCGCAGGTCGTGCGCGCGTACCTGGCCACGCGCGAGGTGATGGGCCACGTGGCGCTGTGGCAGGAGGTGGAGGCGCTGGACAACGTGGTGCCTGACGCCGTGCAGAGCGAGATGCTGATCGAGGAAGGCTGGCTCACCGCGCGTGCCACCACGTGGTTCCTGCGCTCCAGGCGCCTGGCCGAGCCGATGGAGCAGATCTTCGCGCGCTTCACGCCCGCGGTGGACGCGTTGCGCGAGACGCTGGCCGCGCAGGCCGCCGCCTCGCCGATGGCGGTGAAGTGGGTGGCGGCGGGCGTGCCCGCGTCGCTGGCGCAGCGCGTGGCCAGCAGCGCGGGGCTGTATGCGGCGCTGGACATCGCCGAGGTGGCCGACGCCGTGCAGCGTGGCGTGGCCGACGTGGGCGAGGTGCACGTGGGCGTGGCCGCCAAGCTGGGCCTGGCGCGCCTGCGCCAGCAGATCGAGGCGCTGCCCACCGACACCTACTGGCAGGCCCGCGCCAAGGCCGCGGCGGGCGACGACCTGGCGCAGCTGCAGCGCGCCATCACCCAGGCCGTGCTGAAGTCGGGCGGCGGCAGCGCCGCCGAGATGCTGGCGCAATGGGAGACGGCCAACGCCGGCGCGCTGGAACGCGGCCAGCGCCTGCTGGGCGAGCTGGCCGACACGCCCAACCCCGACCTGGCGATGCTGTCGGTGGCGCTGCGCGAGCTGCGCACGCTAGCCTGAGTGCGAAGGCAGCCGTTCGTCGTGCCCCCCTCTGTCCTCGACAAGAAGCTGCCCGCCCCGCTGGTGGGCGCGCTGGCGGCCATGGCGATGAAGCTGCACGGCGTGGCGTCGCAGATCGACATCGACGACTCCCGCCTGCGCATGGTGCTGGGCGTGGCCCTGGCCGATGCCAGCGCCGTGGTCGCGGTGGCGGCCTTCACCGCCTTCTGGCGCGCCCGCACCACCATCAACCCGCTGCAGCCGCAGCGCGCGTCGCAGCTGGTCACGCACGGCATCTACCGCCTCAGCCGCAACCCGATGTACCTCAGCCTGCTGCTGCTGCTGGTGGCGTACGCGGTGCGGCTGGGCGATGCGCTGTCCTTCGCCGGCCCCGCGCTGTACGCCGTGTGCGTCACGCGGTTCCAGATCCTGCCGGAGGAGCGGGCGCTGGCGGCGCGGTTCGGGCCGGCGTACGACGCCTACAGGCGGCGGACAAGACGATGGCTGGGCGTCAGGATGCTCACCTGATCGTCATTTGATCCTGTTGCGCATTGAAGTTTTATCGTTTTACAATAAACTTCATGCCAACGTCCCCCGCCTCCCTGCCCCGCGCCAGCCGCTGGCTGCGTGCGTTGATCCTGCTGGGCGCGGCCGGCCAGGTGGCGACCGCCATCGATGGCTGGCTGTCCGCGGATCGCGCCCTCAGCCGCATCCGCCACGAGGTGTCGGTGCCCGACCACGTGGCGTTCGATCCCCAGCTGCACCTGGCCACCAGCCTCTGGGCGCTGCCCGCCACGCTGGCGGTGCTGGTGGCGCTGCAACGCCTGTGGGTGCTGTTCGGCGAGTACGCGCAGGCCCGCGTGTTCAGCGTGCGCGCGCTGGGGGCCCTGCGCAGCTTCGCGCGCTGGATGATGGCCGCGGCCGTGCTGTCGCCCGTCTACACCGCCGGCCTGTCGGTGCTGATGTCGTGGTCCAACGGGCCGGGCCACCGCGAGCTGGACATCACGGTGGCCACCGGCGAGTACACGATGCTGCTGTTCGGCGCGGTGGTGCTGGCCATCTCCAGCGTCATGGCCGAGGCCGCGCGCGTGGCCGAGGACCATGCGGGCTTCGTCTGAATCCGACGTGCAGTCCGGCCGCTTCCGATGACGATCATCGTGCACCTGGACGTGATGCTCGCGCGCCGCAAGATGCGCTCGCGTGAGCTGGCCGAGCGCGTCGGCATCACCGAGCAGAACATCTCGCTGCTGAAGTCCGGCAAGGTGCGCGGCGTGCGCTTCGACACGCTGGAGGCCATCTGCACCGCGCTGCAGTGCCAGCCCGGCGACCTGTTCGAGCACCGGCCCGATGACGGCACGGCACCGGCCGCCGCGTCCCCTCCCGCTTCTCCCGACGTCGATCCCGGCACCCTGCCCGACGCCTGATCCCACCCCTCCTGCCGGAGCCCTCCGATGACCGCCTCCTCCCGCGCCACGCTGCGCCGCGTCGCCCTGCCCGTCAGCCTCGCGCTGTCGTGCTTTCCCGCCCTCGCCGACGACTTCGCCCATCCCCACGACCGCATCGACGTGGGTGGCCACCGCCTGAACCTCACCTGCCGAGGCTCGGGTTCGCCCACCGTGGTGTTCGAGTCGCCCTCCAGCGAGGCGGCCTGGGCCTGGTGGCGCGTGCTGCCGGCGGTGGCGGCGCACACGCGCGCGTGCGCCTACGACCGCGCGGGCTTCGGCTTCAGCGACGCCGCCCAGCCCCTGCCCACCGGCACGGCCGCGGTGGAGGACCTGCACCGCCTGCTGGCCGCGGCCAAGGTGGGCCCGCCCTACGTGCTGGTGGGCAACTCGCTGGGCGGCGCGTACGTGCAGCTCTTCGCCTACGCGCATCCCGCCGAGGTGGCCGGCCTGGTGCTGGTGGAGCCGATGCACGAGGACGAGGACGCGCGCCTGCGCGTGGCCAGCGAGGGCAAGGTGCAGGCGCTGGAGGCGCAGGAGGAACAGGGCGTGGCCGCGTGCCTGGCCGCGGCCGACAAGGGCTTCGTGGCCGGCACGCCCGCCATGCAGGAATGCGTGGTGGGCGCCAACCCCGCGCTGCCCGCCGACGTGGGCGCCGCCGACCTGGACATGCGCCTGCGCGCCGCGTGGTGGCACGCGGCGGCCGACGAGCATCACGCCTTCGCCGCGGTGCAGGCGCAGCTGCGTGCGGCCCGCAAGCCGTTCGGCGACCTGCCGCTGGTGGTGCTGGTGCGCAGCAGGAGCCCGTTCGCCGCGCCGGGCCAGCCGCAGAGCGCGCTCAACAAGGCCGTGGAGGCCGCCAACCTGGCGATGCAGCAGGAGGTGTCGCGCCTGTCCACGCGCGGCCGGGCGCGCGTGGTGCCCGACGCCGGCCACGAGGTGCAGGAGGACCAGCCGGGTGCGGTGGTGCAAGCCGTGGAAGACGTGCTGGCGCAGGTCCCCCATTGAGACGGCGGGGTGGGGGTCAGGTCTCCGACCTGACCTTCACGAACACCATTCGCCAATTGGTCTCCCACGTGACCCCATCGTCCGCGGAGAACGCCTGCTCCCACCTCGGGTCCCGCCCCGGCGTGGCCGTCCACGTGAAGCGCACCCGGATCGGCCGCCCCGCGAGCACGTCCTGCGCGAAGAACGTGCCCACGTGGTCCTCGAAGCGCCCCACCACCGGCACGTCCAGCTGCGTGGGGTTGCGGCCGTCCAGCCACCAGATCGACCACGTCCGCGCGGCGGGGTCGTAGGACCGCAGCGCCACGCCGCGGGCATCGCCGCCCGGCCGGTGGAACACGTTGTCCTCGATGTTGCCCAGGCCGCCCAGCAGCGGGCGCGTCGACGACAGGCCGGTGAAGCGGCTCCAGGTGGTGCAGCCGGCCAGGCGCGCGTCGAGCATCTCGTGGGCGACGGTCCAGTCGCCATGCATGAAGTCGAAGTCGCCGGGTGCGCGGGGGTCGGTGGGCAGGCTCATGGGCTCATGCTAGCCATCCCACCGGTCAGGAACCGCCCGGTATTGAACGCTTTGGCTGCCAGCGGGCATCCACGCCCGGGATCCGCCTGCCCAGGAGAACGTGCCATGCGCCACCGCCCCGCCCCGCCCGTCGCCTCGCTCGCCGTCGTCCTGGCCCTCGCGGGCGCGGGCGCCACGTTCGCGCCCGCTGCGTGCGCCGCCCCCGGCGACCTGGACCCGTCGTTCGGCCGCGGCGGCCAGATGCTCACCGACTTCGACGCCAGCACCGACATCGCCCACGCGGTGGCGCTGCAGGCCGACGGCCACGTGGTGGTGGGCGGCACCACATACCGTGGCAACGACTTCTCCACCGAGGACTTCGCCATCGCCCGCTACCGCGCGGACGGCACGCTGGATCCGTCGTTCGGCCGCAAGGGCCGCGTCACCACCGACTTCCCCGGCCTGGCCGCGCAGGTGTCGGCGATGGTGGTGCAGCCCGACGGCAAGATCGTGGTGTGCGGCGGCGCGTACCCGCTGTTCGCGTTCGCGGGCGAATCGGTGCTGGCCCGCTACAACGTCGACGGCACGCTGGACGCCGGTTTCGGCAACGGCGGCATCGTCCTGGTGCCGTCGTTCCTCGGCCATGCCAGCTACGCCTCCGCGCTGGCGCTGCAGCCCGACGGCAAGATCGTCACGGCGGGCACCGTGTACACGGCGTTCGACTTCGACGAGAACGTCTCCAACACCGACTTCGCCATCGCGCGCTACAACGCCGACGGCACGCCGGATGCGAGCTTCGGCCACGGCGGGCAGGTGCTGACGGACTTCGGCGGCCTCAGCGACGACGCGCTGGCCGTGCTGGTGCAGCCCGACGGCCGCATCGTGGCCGTGGGCTCGGCGCTGACCCGCGCCACCTACTACGACTTCGCGCTGGCCCGGTACACCGCCGCCGGCCAGCTGGACACGACGTTCGGCACCGGCGGCCGCGTGCGCACCGACTTCGGACAACAGGCCTTCGACCGCGCGCGCGCCGCCGCGCTGCAGCCCGACGGCCGCATCGTCGCGGCGGGCTTCGCCATCTCGCCCGACGGCGGCACCGAGAACTTCGCAGTGGTGCGCTACCGCGCGGACGGCTCCCTCGACCCGGCCTTCGGCACCGGCGGCCTGCGGCAGGTGACGTTCGGCAGCTGCTGCCAGATGGCCAACGCCGTGCTGCTGCAGCCCGATGGCCGCATCGTGCTGGCGGGCTACCCGGACAGCGAATCGTCCGACTCCGACTTCACGCTCGCGCGCCTGATGCCCAACGGCAAGCTGGATGCGAGCTACGGGACGGGCGGGCGGGTCCGGACGTCGTTCGGTGACCTGAATGGCGGGGCCAACGCGGCCGCGCTGCAGCCCGACGGCAAGGTGGTGGCGGTGGGGTTCCAGGCGATGAACACGCCGAAGGGGGCGCAGTTCGCGCTGGCGAGGTACCTGGGCGGGCCGTGAGGCGGCAGGCGATTCACCCACCGTTGCCCGACATCCACCACCAGCCGGTGGTCGGGTCGAAGTCGCCGTCCACGTCACCCCGCGGGCGGTGGCGGTCATGGCGGCGGTCGGCGCGCCGGCCCAGGCTGCTGTCGCGGAACCGGCCGCGGCGGCCGCGCGAGAAGACCCCGCACCCGATCGCGAAGGCCAGCGCGGCCAGGCCGAATCGCCAGGAGCGCCACGCGCCCGCGTCGTGCAGCACGCGCCCGTCCTGCGTGCGCGTGACGCTCACGCACGCATGCGACACGCGCGTGACGTCCACCACCACCTCGTCCCCGTCCTGCAGCGAGTCCCAGGTGGCGCGGCCCACCTGGCAGGCGCGGGGGCCGTCGCCGTGCAGGTCCACGACGTAGTCCGTCCAGTCGTCGACGCCGTGCCAGCCCGGGCGAGCAGCGGGGTGCCGGGTGTGCTGCACCTCGGTGCGGTGCCGGTCCACCTGCACGCCGATCGCCTGGCGCGGCAACGTGGCATCGGCCAGGCACAGGATCGCGACGACGAAGGCCGCGATGCGCCAGAGCATCTCGAGCATGGGGTTCCTCCTCCTCCATGCGGCCGGCGTGTGTGCTGGTCTTGTCGAGCGGCCGCGGGCGGATCTTACGGAACGGGCGCGCCCGCCTCGATCGGCATCTCCCCGGACCGCAGGGAGGCCGCCTGCTGCAGCAGGCGCCGCGCGCGCTGCGCCAACGCGGCGTCCACGTCCTGCAGCATCTCCACCTGCCCCCCCACGAGCGCCGCGATGGCCAGCCCGTCCTGGAACAGCACGCGCGCGCCCGCGATGCGCGGCACCCGCGCGCCGGCCAGCACCGAGCCCTGCAGGTTGGCGGGATCGCTGGCCGACAGCACCACCAGCGCGCCGTCGCGCGGCTGCCGGCGCACCTGGCGCAGCGTGGCGATGGCGTCGGGCAGCGCGTACTGCTCGCCCGAGAGCCCCGCGATGAAGCGGCCGCCGCGGGCCTCGCCCCGGGCCTCGAGGCGGCGGTAGATGCGCACCAGGTCGCGCCAGGGCGGCAGCCACGCGGCCTCGCGTTCCATCAGGCGCCAGCACACCACGCCCCAGCGGCGCAGCAGGGTGCGGGCGACGTGTTCGAGGGCGTCGGTGGTGGCGGTCGAGTTCGAGGTCGAGCTCGATGGGGAGGTTGTAGCCGAGGCCGGCGCCATGTCCGGTGCGGGCGCGCTCCCGGCCCGCGACGGCCTGACCAGCGACCACCGCCCGGCGTCCGCGATGCCGAACAGCGGCATGCGGCGGCGCGCGCGGCCGGAGGCGGACGCGCCACCCGCCCGCTTGGACGGCGGCACCAGCAGCGCGCGCAGGCCGGCATAGCTGTCCGCGTTGACGCGTCCGCGCACCACCAGCTCCGCGAGCGCGTCCTCGGCCTCGGCGCGCAACAGGCGGCAGCCCTCGGTGATCTCGTCGAAGAAGGACGCGCCGTGGTCCGCCAGGAAATCGGCGACCCGCTGGGCGCGCGCGCCCAATGCGGGGCCCTCGGCGTCGGAGGCGGCGGTCGCGTCGGCGGCCCCGGCCACGCGGGCCCAGGTGGTCGCCATCCTGCGCGGCAGCAGCAGGATCGGCGTGGCGCGCAGCGACGAGGCGGCGCCGCCGCCCGCGGCGGCCTCGGGGGTCGAGCCTGCCGGGGCGCCCGCGCTCGCGGCGGGCCGCAGCCGCGCCCACGTGGTGCGCCCCGCCGTGCACAGTTCGTCCAGCCACGCCGGCGCGTAGTCGGCCAGGCGCGCCGGCAGCAGCTCCGCCTCCCACTGCGCGGCAGGAGCCTCGAAGCCTTCCAGCTGGGCCAGCACGGCGGGCAGCGCCTCCGGCCCGCGCAGGCGCGCGGACGCCCCCACGTGCTGCCACTCGAAGAGGAAGCGCGCATAGTCCCGCGGCTCCACGGGTTCTATCTCCCGGCGCAGGCGATGCAGCGTGTAGCGGTGGATGCGCGCCAGCAGGTGGCGCTCGCACCACTCCAGCGCGGGCTCGTCGGGGCTGACGTGGCCCTCGAACACGCTGCCTTCGCTGCGCAACGCGGCCAGCGCGGCGTCGATCGGGGCGCGCGGCAGGGCCAGTTGCCGCGCGAGCGCGTCGGCCGTCACGGGGCCCAGCCCGCCGAGCCGGGCGCGCAGCAGGTCGCGCAAGGCGACGTCGGGCGCCAGCGTGTGGTTCGACGTCGATGTCGATGTCGATGTCGATGTCGAGGCCGGGGCCGGGGCCGAGACGGCGTCACCCACCGCCGCGATCATTGGCTTGCATACCACCCCGGGGTATATCGCCTGCACCGCCGCCAACCGCTCCGCCGCCACCCACAAGCCCGCCCGCACCCCCAGCGGCGCCAGCAGCAAGCGCGTCGCGCGCCCGCCACGGGCCAGTTGCTCCAGCCACGCGGGCCAGCCGTCGTTGGCATCCGCCTCGTCCTGCGTCACCGCGCCCAGCAGCACCAGCGCCTCGTGCATCTCGTCGGCGCTGCGGGCCTGCGGCCAGGCCTCCTCGCGCACGCTGGCGATGGCCTGCGGGTCCAGGCGGCCCATCTCGTCCACGTCCTCGGCCTGGCCGTACCGGCACGACTGCACCGCCTGGGTGCGGCGCTCCTCGATGGGCGCGTCGTCCAGGTAGGCGTAGGGCCGCGCCTCCAGGGCCTCCAGCGCCAGCGGCGATGGCGCGGGCAGGTCGCGCGCCAGCACGGCCACCTCGCCGGACTCCAGCCGCCGCAACAGCCGCAGCCAGCCGTCGGCGTCCATCGCGTCGTGCAGGCAGTCCTGCAGCGTCTGCGCCACCAGCGGGTGGTCGGGCACCTCGCGCGGCCCGGCCAGGTTCTCGGCGCAGGCCACCTGGTCCGGGAACACGGCGGCCAGCAGGTCCTCCGACTTCATGCGCTGCAGCTGCGGTGCCACCTTGCGCCCGCCCACGAAGCGCGGCAGCGCCAGTGCGGTGGTGGCGTTCCAGCGCCAGCGCACGCCGAACAGCGGCGCGTCCAGCAGCGCCTGCACCAGCACGTCCAGCGCGGTGGCCGCGCGCAGGTAGCGCGGCACCTCGTCCAGCGGGAAGCTGTGGCTGGTGGACAGCGACAGCACGATCGCGTCCTCGGTGGCCGCGGCCTGCAGCTCGAAGTTGAACTGGCGGCAGAAGCGCTTCCTCAGCGCCAGCCCCCACGCGCGGTTCAGGCGGCTGCCGAAGGGCGAGTGCAGTACCAGCTGCATGCCACCGGACGCGTCGAAGAAGCGCTCCAGCACGATGCACGCCTGCGTGGGCAGCGCGCCCAGCACCGCGCGCGCGGCGGCCAGGTGCTCCACCACCTGGCGGGCGGCGGCCTCGTCCACGCCGCGGATGGCGGCGAGAGTCGCGATCGCGGCGTCGACGCCACCGGACGTCAGCGCGGCCGCCACCGTCTCGCGCAGCCGCGACACCGCGAACGACAGCTCGTCGCTGCGCCCCGGGGCCTCGCCCAGCCAGAACGGGATGTTGGGCGCGGCCCCGTGCGCGTCCTCCACCCGCACGCGCCCGGGTTCGATCCGCAGGATACGGTAGGAGGTATTGCCCAGCTGGAAGACGTCGCCGGCCAGGCTCTCCACCGCGAAGTCCTCGTTGACCGTGCCGATGCGCTCGGCCGCGGGCTCCAGCATCACGGTGTAGTCGCCGGTCTCGGGGATGGTGCCGCCCGACGTCAGGGCCGTCATGCGCGCGCCGCGGCGTTCGCGCAGCTGGTGGTTCACCTGGTCGCGGTGCACGTAGGCGCCGCGGGGGCCCTGGCGCGTGGTGTAGCCCTCGGCCAGCATGCGCAGCACGTCCGCGTAGCGCTCGCGCGTCAGGCCCGCGTACGGGCCCGCGCGGCGCAGCAGTGCGTAGAGCGCGTCCTCGTCCCAGTCGTGGCAGGACGTCTCGGCCACCACCTGCTGCGCCAGCACGTCCAGCGGCGCAGGCGGGATGCGCAGGGCGTCCAGCTCGCCGCGCGCCACCGCGTCCAGCAGCGCCGCGCACTCCGCCAGCTCGTCGCGTGTCTGCGGGAACAGCCGCGCCTTGGGCGTGCCGCCCACTGCGTGCCCGGCGCGGCCGGCCCGCTGCAGGAACGCCGCGATGGACCGCGGCGAGCCCAGCTGGCACACCAGGTCCACGTCGCCGATGTCCAGGCCCAGCTCGAGCGACGCCGTGGCCACCAGCACCCGCAGCTCGCCGCGCTTCAGGCGCTGCTCGGCGTCCAGCCGGGCCTCGCGCGACAGGCTGCCGTGGTGCGCGGCCACGTTCTCCTTGCCCAGCCGCTCGGCCAGGTGGCGCGCCGCGCGCTCGGCCATGCGGCGCGTGTTGACGAACACCAGCGTCGTGCGGTGCAGCAGCACCAGCTCGGCCACGCGGCCGTACACCTGCGCCCACTGGTCGTGCGACATCACGGCCGACAGCGGCGTGGGCGGCACCTCCAGCGCCAGGTCGCGGTGCTTCGCGTAGCCGATGTCCACGATCTCGCACGCGGGCGGCGCCGCGCCGGCGGCGGCGTCCCCCACGCCCGTGAGGAAGCGCGCCACGTCCTCGATGGGCTTCTGCGTCGCCGACAGCCCGATGCGCACGACGGGCGCGTCGCACAGCGCCTGCAGCCGCTCCAGCGACAGCGCCAGGTGGCTGCCGCGCTTGTTGGCGGCCAGCGCGTGGATCTCGTCGACGATCACCGTGCGCACCGTGGCCAGCATCTGCCGCCCGCGCGGCGAGCCCAGCAGCACGTACAGCGATTCGGGCGTGGTGACGAGCACGTGCGGCGGGCGGCGCAGGCTCTGCTGGCGGTCCTTCTGCGGCGTGTCGCCGGTGCGCACCGCGGTGCGGATGGCCACGTCGGGCAGGCCCAGCGCGGCGAGCTCCGCGCGGATGCCCGCCAGCGGTGCCTCCAGGTTGGCCTGGATGTCGTTGGACAGGGCCTTCAGCGGCGACACGTAGACCACCGCCGTCTCGTCCGGCAGGCCACCCGGGGTCTCCAGGCCGCGCCGCACCAGCGCGTCCAGCGCGGCGAGGAACGCGGTGAGCGTCTTGCCCGAGCCCGTGGGCGCCGCCACCAGCGTGTGGCGACCGGCGCGGATGGCCGGCCACGCGGCCACCTGCGCCTCGGTGGGCGCGGGGAAGCGGCCGGCGAACCAGCGGGCGACGGCGGGGTGGAAGGCCTGCAGCGGCATGGTGGGCTGATTGTCCGGGCGGCGGCTGTCCCCGGCGGGCCCGGGGGTGTAGCGCCGACCGGGCCGCCCATCCCCGAGCCGTTCAGCGCGAGCCGGCCATCGCCTCGCTCGCCATGCGTCGAAGGAGCCACGCGACGCCCGGCGGGCCGTCCCCGGGAGACGCAGGCTGCGCGCCCACGAGCAGCTCGTCCAGCGCCGACGCCAGGCTGGCGTCGTGCACCCAGCCCATCGACCAGTCGGGGTAGTCGCGGCGATCCACCGCCTGCCGGCGAACCACGGTCAGCCCATGGTGGCGCGGGTCGTGGGCGATCCGCGCGATCGTCGCCTCCACCACGTCGGGCCGCCCTTCAAGCACCTGCGCGAACGCCTGGCCGGCGTGCACCAGGCATCCCGTGATGCCCGCGCGCCAGTTGTTGCGGCGCGAGGCCGCGATGATCTGCTGCAGGTCCGCCGGGACGAGCGTCTCGGCGGCATGGCTGACGTAGAGAAGTTGGAGCGTGGACTGCACGTCGTCATTTTCGGCAACGGCGGTTCCCGCTGGAGGGCAACCAGGGCGGGCGGCGGGCTTTTCCCGCAGCCGGAGCGCATATCGCGTATCGCGGAGCGCGGAGAGAGCGGAGGGCGGCCGACGCTGGCCGGCCTAGGGCCGCGCGGACAGGCGCGCGTCCAGGCGCGCGCGGTACGCCAGCACCTCGGGCCGCAACAACGGCGGGCCCATGCCCGGCACCGCGAGGTCGAAGTCCAGCGCCAGCACGCGGCCGAGCGCGGCCGATGCGCCGGCCAGGCGATCGTCTGCGGGCAACGGCAGGCCGGCAGGCGCCAGGTCGCCGATCGCCACCACCCGCAGGTCGGCGAAATGCACCACGGTGGCACCATCTTCGGGGCCGTTGCCCACATGCAGCGCCTGCGCGGTGACGCCGCCCAGCCGCACCGTGAACGCCGCGTCGAAGGGCTGCAGCGCGCCCTTGTCAGCACGCGCGGGCGTGCAGGCCGCCGGCAGGGCCGCGCGGGTGGCGGCCTGCACCACCAGCGCGGCGTGGCGCGCCAGGGTGTCGGCGCAGGTCCCGGCGTGGTTCGCGCCCGCCGACGTCAGCACCAGCACCCGCACGGGCAGGTCCGCGAACCGCGCGATGTGCCGGATCGACGCCCGCAACGTGGCGTCGCTGCCCGCAGGCTGGCCGTCCACGAGGATGACGCCGTTGGCACTGAAGCGCACCATCGAGTTGCCGCCCGGTCCCGCCAGCAGGAAGAGGCCATTGCGCAGCATCCGCGTGGGCAGGTCGGGCGCGCCGCCCGGCGGGGGCGCCGCGGCCCGTGGCCCCGGCTGGCCGGAGGCCGATGGCGGCAGCATCAGGAACGCGACGCAGCCCGCCAGTGCCGCCAGCGCCGCCCGCGCCACGCGCCGCCGCGCCGCCCGCGGCCTACTTGCCATTCCTGGAGAACGCGAAGAACGTGCCGGGCGTGCTGGGCCCGATGTAGGACGGCGGGGACGTGCCGGTGAAGCCGGGGAAGCCCAGGTGCGCATAGCCGGAACCCCAGTAGACGACGCCGTCCACCACCGAGGCGCCTGCCACCACGGAATACCCTGCCGGGTATTGCCACAGCACCTTGCCGGTGGAGCCGTCCAGCGCCAGCATCGTGGGCTGCGTGGGCGACAGGCCAGCCATCGACGGCGCGAACACCACGCCGTGCGCCACCGTCAGCGGCCCCAGGTCCAGCGAGCCGCTGGGATCGGCGGTGCGCCACAGGATGGCGCCGGTGGCCGGGTCCAGCGCCGCCCAGAAGCCCGCGCTGCCCACGGGCGTCGGCAGGGCGTTGAGGTTGGTGATGGCCACGTAGATGCGCTCGCCGTCGCTGGCCGAGCCCCATTCCATGCCGCCCAGCGTCGAGCCCGGACCCACCTGCGTCTGCCAGGCCAGCGCGCCGGTGTCCGGGTCCAGCGCGTAGTAGATGCCGCTCTTCTGGCCGACACCCACCAGCGTGCGCGTGCCACCGCGCGCGGTGCGGTAGGTGACGAGGTTGGGCGCGGAGGCGAAGTCGTAGTCCGGGCCCGCGCCTTCCGGGCAGCCGCCCGTGCCGGGCGCGAAGCCGAAGATGCACGAGACGTTCCAGTCGTCGCTGCCGTCCAGCGCCGGGAAGCCGCCGCCGTCGCTCAGGTAGTCCTGGTGCCAGGTGACCGCCTTGTACGCCCAGCGCAGCGCGCCGGTGGACAGGTCGAGCGCGAGCACGGAGTCCACGTGGTTGTCGGGCGACGCGCACGAGGCCTTGGTGCCGCCACCCGCGATGCAGGCGAGGTAGGCGGGGTCGGTGGGGACGGCGTAGTTGTCGCCGGTGCTGGCGTACAGCTGGCCGCGCTTGGTGTCGACCACGAGGTTGCCGCCCCAGACGCCGCCGCCCGACCAGCCCGGGGGGACCGTGAACGTCTCCCACTTGACGCTGCCGTCCGCGACGTTCATCGCCACGACGCTGCCGCGCGCGTCGTAGTGGAAGTTGGGGTCGCCGAACACGCCTTCCTGCAGCGAGGCCACGCCGGTGTAGAGCACGCGGCCCTGCACGGTGGGCGAGGTGGTGATGATCGCGTAGGGGTCCACCGCCGGCGACCGCAGCTGCGTCTTCCAGCGCAGCGCGCCGGTGGCCGCGTCGATGGCCAGCTGCCAGGCGCCCTCCTGCGTGCCCACGTACACCACGCCATCCACCACCGCCGGGCTGGTACGCGAGTGCACGGAGCCGGCGGGCGAACCGGCGAAATAGTCGGACAGCTGGTGACCCCAGACCTTGGCGCCGTGGCGGGTGTCCACGGCCCAGAGGTTGCCGCCCCAGTCCGGGAAGTAGGCCACGCCCTTGACCACGGCCGCGCGTGCCGACACGTCGCCGCCGGTCGCGAAGGTCCACTTGGGGGCGAGGCGCGCGACGTTCAACGGCCCCTCGTCCGCGGCGGCGGTGTTCTGCACGTTCTGCCCGAACATCGGCCAGCCCCCGGAGGCGGCCGATGCGCTCGAGGGCGCGAGCCCCCACGGCAACAGGAACGCGACGGCGGCAGGCGCCGCGATGCGGTGCAGGGACATGACGAACTCCTCTTCCGGAGTCGTCGGTGTCCACTCGCGGCGCGAAGCGCCTGGAGCCACCGGCGATGGGGGGCGACAGTACTCCGACCCCGGGAAAGTGGAGGGGTTCGATCTGGGGGGACAGGGAAACCCCGGGGATCCATGGTCGAGCGGGCGAACCGCGCGTTGCAGCGGGCACGCTCACCATGCCGAGCACTGGCGGGTGGCCCGCCGCCGCGCTGGGCCCCGCGAGTCAGCGTCCCGCCGCCTCGCGCAGCTTGTCCTTCTTGCTCTTGCGACGCCCTTTCACGCCGCCGCCGTCCGCCGGTGGCGTGGCGGCCGGGGGCGCCTCCGTCGGCTCGAATCCGGCGATACGCTCGCGCGCCACGCGCTGCCCCTGCCGCTTCTCGATCAGGCGGAAGTGCGCCTCGCTGGCCGCGGTGACGAAGCTCACGGCCAGGCCGCTGGCGCCCGCGCGGCCGGTTCGGCCGATGCGGTGCACGTAATCGTCGGCGGAGCGCGGCAGGTCGTAGTTGACGACCACCGGCAGGTCCGCGATGTCGATGCCGCGCGCGGCCACGTCGGTGGCCACCAGCACCTTCACCTTCCCCGCGCGGAAATCGCGCAGGGCCTGCGTGCGCGCGCCCTGGCTGCGGTCGCCGTGCCAGGCCGCGGCGGCGATGCCGCCCTGGCGGAGCTTGTCGGCCACGTGGTCGCTGGCGTAGCGCGTGGCCACGAACACGAGCGCGCGGTCCCAGGCCTCGTGCGCGACGAGGTGGCGCAGCAGCGGCGTGCGCCGCGCCGTGTCCACCTCGAGCGCGCGCTGCGTGATGTCGGGCGCGGTGGCGGGGCCGGCGGACACCTCCACGCGCACGGGGTCGTGCAGGCGCTCGCGCGCCAGGGCTTCCACCGCCGGCGGGAAGGTGGCGCTGAACAGCAGCGTCTGGCGGCGCCGCGGCAGCAGCGCCAGCACGCGCTGCAGCTCGTCCGCGAAGCCCTCGTCCAGCATCCGGTCGGCCTCGTCCAGCACCAGCGTGGCCACGCGCGCGATGTCCAGCGCGTTGTGGTCCAGCAGGTCCAGCAGGCGGCCCGGCGTGGCCACCACCACCTCGGCGCCGCCGCGCAGCGCCAACATCTGCGGGTTGATCGACACGCCGCCGAACACGATGGCCACCTTCACCGGCTCCACCAGCGCCTCCGCCAGGTCCGTGAAGGCCTGGCCCACCTGCGCGGCCAGCTCGCGCGTGGGCACCAGCACCAGCACGTGCGTGCGGCGCGGGCGCGTGCGCGGCGTGCGCGCGAGGTGCTGCACCAGCGGCAGCGCGAACGCATGGGTCTTGCCGGACCCGGTCTGGGCCGAGGCGATCACGTCGCGCCCGGCCAGCGCGGGCGGGATGGCGCCGGCCTGGACCGGCGTGGGCGTGGTGATGCCGCGGTCGCTCAAGGCCGCGGCGAGGGCGTCGGCCAGGCCGAGGGCGACGAAGCTCACAGCGCGCGCACCTTCACCGACTTGCCCTTGACCTTGCCACCCGCCAGCTTCTTCAGCGCGCGCTCGGCGATGCCGCGCTTGACCGCGACGTAGGTGGAGAACTCGTTGACGTTGATCTTGCCGATGTCGGCACCCGCGAAGCCCAAATCCTTGGTGAGCGCGCCCAGCACGTCGCCGGCGCGGATCTTCTCCTTGCGGCCGCCGAGGATCTGCAGCGTCACCATGGGCGGGTGCAGCGGTTCCGGGTCGGTGGACGGCGTGAGCTCTGACAGCGGGTGCCACGCGCTCTCCGAGCCCTGCATCACGTCGATGCGGCCCACCCGGCCCATCTCCTCCAGGCTCGCCAGGCTGAAGGCCCAGCCGGCCTCGCCCGCGCGGCCCGTGCGGCCGATGCGGTGCGTGTGCACCTCGACGTCGGGCGTGATGTCCACGTTGACCACGGCCTCCAGGCCCGCGATGTCCAGGCCGCGCGCGGCCACGTCGGTGGCCACCAGCACGCTGCAGCTGCCATTGGCGAACTGCACCAGCACCTGGTCGCGGTCGCGCTGCTCCAGGTCGCCGTGCAGGGCCAGCGCCACGATGCCGCGGGCCTGCAGCACGTCCCCCAGGTCGCGGCACTGCTGCTTGGTGTTGCAGAAGGCGAGCGTGCTGGCGGGGCGGTAGTGGTCCAGCAGCAAAACGACGGCGTGCAGGCGCTCGGCCTCCTTCACCTCGTAGAAGCGCTGGCGGATCTGCGTGGCCGCCGGGCGCTCGGCCAGGCGCACCTCCCGGGGCGCGCGCAGGAAGCGTCGCGCCAGGGTGGAGACCCCCTCCGGGTAGGTGGCGGAGAACAGCAGCGTCTGCCGTTCCTTCGGGCAGTGCGCGATCACCTGCGCCATGTCGTCCGCGAACCCCATGTCCAGCATGCGGTCCGCCTCGTCCAGCACCAGGGTGTTCAGCGCCTCCAGGTCGAGCGTCCCGCGGCCCAGGTGGTCCAGGATGCGGCCGGGCGTGCCCACCACGACGTGCGCGCCGTGCGCCAGGCTGGCCATCTGCGGGCGCATCGTGGCGCCGCCGCACAGCGTCAGCACCTTGATGTTGTCCTCGGCGCGTGCCAGCCGGCGGATCTCCTGCGTCACCTGGTCGGCCAGCTCGCGCGTGGGGCACAGCACCAGGGCCTGCACGGCGAAGCGGCGCGGGTTGAGGTTGGCCAGCAGCGGCAGCGCGAAGGCGGCCGTCTTGCCGCTGCCCGTCTGCGCCTGCGCGATCAGGTCGGCACCGCCCAGGGCCAGCGGCAGGCTGGCGGCCTGGATCGGGGTCATGCGCTCGTAGCCCAGGCGCTTCAGGTTGTCGCGCGTGGCGGGGGACAGCGGCAGGCTGTCGAAGGACAGGGCGCCGTCGGGGGCGGCGGCCGCCGGGGTGGTGGGAGCCGCCGGGGTGGCGGGTGCCGCCGGGGCGGTGGGGGGATCGGTGCGCATGCGTGATTATCGGGACCCGGGGCGGCTAGGGGCGAAGAACGGGCCGCCTGGCCGACAATCGGGCCATGACCGAACCGCAAGCCACCCCCGCCACCGCCACCGCCACCGATGCCGCCACGGTCGCCGCGCCCGCCGTCGACGCCACCGCTCGCCCCGACCTGCCCGACCACCTGTCGGCCGACCCGCGCAGCCCCCACCACGTGGCCGCCGTGTTCCAGCACGACGTGGGCATCCGCTTCAACGGCAAGGAGCGGCACGACGTGGAGGAGTACTGCCTCAGCGAAGGCTGGGTGAAGGTGCCCGCGGGCAAGACGCTGGACCGCAAGGGCCAGCCGCTGCTGATCAAGCTGAAGGGGAAGGTGGAGGCGTACTACCGCTGAGCGGGCCGCCCCTCGCCCAGCCAGTCCGCCAGCGCCTCGGCCACTTGCGCCCTGTCCAGCAGGTCGAAGTGGCCCGTGCCCGCCAGCACCAGGCGATCACGGCGGGGCACGCCCAGCGCCAGCGCCGGGTCCGCGGAGTCGCCCAGCGCGCTGGCCACCGGCACCAGGCCGTCGCCGATCGTGGCGCCGTGCAGGCCGCCCACGCGGTCGGACGTGGTGGCCGCCACCAGGTGGCAGCGCACGCCGCGCGGCAGCGGCGTCGCCATCCCGTGCCGCAGGTCGGTGATGCCGGCGCTGCGGGCGCGCGTGACGCGCGCGATGGGCGCCGCGTAGCCGCTGACGCCCAGCAGGCCGTCCACCAGCTGGCCCGCCCGCTCCAGCGGGGCGCCATGATGCGGAGTGCCCAGGCAGGCCAGGTGGGTGAGCAAGGCGCGCCACGCGGCTCCGCTGGACTCGCCTGCCAGGCACGCGCTGCGCGCCACCAGCCCGCCCATGCTGTGCCCCACCAGCGCGATCGAGCGCACCGGCACGGGCCATCCGGCCACCAGCGCGTCCAGCTGCGCGCTGAGCTCGCGGCCGTTCTCGGCGATGGCGCGGCCGGTGTTGTAGTGCACGTAGGCCACGCTGGCGCCGAGCGCGCGCGCCAGCGTCTCGCCATGGTCCTGGCCATGGCGGCGCCATTGCAGGTCGTTCATGGCCAGGCCGTGGATCATCACGACGAGGTCGGGCGACGCCGTGTGCTGCAGCCCGCTGGCCTCGCCATCGCCTTCGCCATCACCCCCCGCCCCCCGGATCACCATCGGGATCGCCAGCGGATTGCCCGTCGCGGCCAGGTGGTCGCCGAACACCCCGTTGAGTGCGGCGACGAAGGCCTCTCGCGCGGGCGAGCGCTCGCGCCGCGTCGCGTGCGGGCCCGCGTGCGCGGGGGCGTCGGGGATCGCGCGCAGCACCGCGTCCAGCCCGCGTCCCACGCCGCGCGTGGTGCCTCGCACGGCGCGGTACACCAGGCCGGTCAGCCCGGCCGTCCGGCCGTCGCGCCCGCCGCCGAACAGCGCCGGCAGCGTGCCGGGGATCGGGCCGGCGGCGATGCGGCCATGCATGGCTTCCACCACGTCGGTCACGCCCAGCACGCCGTCCACCACCAGCCGGCTGAGCCCGCGCAGGTCGGCGGGCCGCAGGGGCAGGGACAGCGGAAGGGAAGGCGTCAGGTCATCGCTCATCGGCCGACTCTGGGGCCCTCGCCCGCCCACGGCAAGCGAAACCCGTAGGCGCCGCTCCCCACTCTAAAATCGCCGGTCCGGTCCGACAGCGGCCGATTTTGAGGAGCCGCCATGGGCGCTCAGTGGAAAGCGAAGCACAAGGACCTGGCGGCCAACGCCAAGGGCCGCCTGTTCGGCAAGCTGGCCAAGGACCTGATGATCGCCGCGCGCCACGGCGCCGACCCGGCCGCCAACGCGCGGCTGCGGCTGGTGGTGGAGCAGGCCCGCAAGGTGTCGATGCCCAAGGACACGCTGGAGCGCGCCATCAAGAAGGGCGCGGGGCTGACGGGCGAATCCGTGCACTTCGAGCACGCGATGTACGAAGGCTTCGCGCCGCACCGCGTGCCGGTGATGGTGGAGTGCCTGACCGACAACGTGAACCGCGCCGCGTCCGACATGCGCGTGCTGTTCCGCAAGGGCCAGCTGGGCACGTCGGGCTCGGTGTCGTGGGATTTCGACCACCTGGGCATGATCGAGGCCGAGCCCGCCACGCCCGGCGCGGACCCGGAGATGGCCGCCATCGAGGCCGGCGCGCAGGACCTGGAGCCGGGCGACGAGGAGGGCACGACGCTGTTCCTCACCGACCCGGCCGACCTGGACGTGGTGAGCCGCGCCCTGGCGGGCCAGGGCTTCACCGTGCTGTCGGCCAAGCTGGGCTACAAGCCGAAGAATCCGGTGGACCCGTCCACGCTCAGCGCGGAGCAGCTGGAGGAAGTGGAGAGCTTCCTGGCGGCGATCGACGCGAACGAGGACGTGCAGAACGTCTACGCCGGGTTGGCGTAGAGGCTGCGCAGCGGTAGGGGGTCAGGGCTTCAGCTGAACCCGGATCTCGCCGCCCGGGTGCGCTTCGCTGTGCACGTTGACGTACAGGTTGCCGGCCAGGAAGGCCGCCATCTGGTCGGGCGTGAGCTTGGCCGTGCTGGGCACGCCCCAGGTGTCGTCCTTCACCTTGGTCAGCGGCACGATCACCGGGCCGTTCTGGCCGGCGGGCGCCATGTGGATGTGGGCCATCGTGGCGTTGATGCCCGTGGTCTTGACCATGCCGCTCACCATGCCGTCCTTGGCGATGGAGATGGTGGCCATGCCGGCGGCGGCGGTTTCGACCGGCGGCACCTCGTTGGCACCCATCAGCGGCGAGTCGGCCGCGAACGCGGGCGCGGCGAGCGCCAGGCCGAGGGCCAGGGCGGACAGGGACGGGAAGGCGCGGAAGGATGTCATGGGCATCTCCAGGGTTGGTCGGGGATCGACGCGGGCCCCGGCAAACGGGGCGCCCGATGATCCGACCTTCGGCGGGGATGCGCAATGGCAGCAGGCTGGTCAGGTGGTGCCAGGCACTCGCCCCCTGCCCCGCTGCGGGGGCAAAGGGCAAGCGCCAGGCACCACATCACCTGACCACGAACACCACCGCCGTGCGCGCCGGCACCATGAACGAGCCCGTGGTCGCGTCGTAGGTGGCCTGCTGCGCCCGCTTGTCCGCGGCGTTGGGCGAGGCCTGCACCGGGTGCAGCACGAACGCCTTGCCCGCCAGCTGCGGGATGGCCAGCGTGTGCGGCTGCACGTCCACGTTGACGAAGTAGGTCAGCTCCTTGAAGCGCGCCCCCGCATACCCCGTGCCGTCCAGGTCGCCCACCAGCACCGTGGCCTCCTGCGCCGAGCCCGTGTTGTAGAACTTCAGGCGCGCCTTGATGTCGTCGGCCGAGTGCATGTGCAGCAGCGACGAGCTGTGGCGGATCTTCAGCAGGTCGCGGAACACGTCGCGCGTCCATCCGATCTCGGTCGACGTCGGCTTGATCGCGGCGTTCGCCAGCAGCGGGCCGGTGATCGCCCAGTCGGCGCCGTTGGAGCCGTACGGCGGCAGGCCCACGCCGAAGTTGTCGTCCTGGTAGCTCCAGTCCAGGCGGTTGAACCAGTCGCCCGAGTCGTAGCTGTTGCGGTCGAGCGACTTGCTGCGCAGCGTGTCCACGCCGGCGTGGAAGTACGCCACGCCCTGGCTGAACGCGTCGATGGACGCGGCCAGCATCTGCACGCGGGCGCGGTCCTCGCGGCTGGTGGCCACGGGCAGCTTGTAGACGTTGTTGTCGAAGATCGTCAGGTTGTCGTGGTTCTCGACGTAGTTCACCGCCTCGGCCGGATCGGTGACGTAGCCGGCCGGCAGGCCGCCCACGTTCAGCTGGTCCAGCGTCAGCGTGGCGTCCCAGCTCGTCGTCAGCGTGTAGCTGCGGATGGAGCCGGCCAGCGACGCCTTCAGGATGTCGCCGAGCCACGCCAGGTCGCCCTTGGAATGCCCGCCGCCATTGGCGTTCGGGTCGAACCACAGGCCGTTGACGTAGCCCTGGTTGTAGAGCGCCAGGCCCGAGTCGCAGCAGCCGCCGCCGCGCACCGCGTCGCGGATGAACGGGTTGAACGTGCCGATGCCGGTGCCGTTCATGTCGAGCATGTCGGCCTGCACGAAGCGCGCGCCGTTGGCCACCACCCCGAAATTCCAGCCCTCGCCGATCAGCTGCACCGGGTGGCCCACCGCCGCGTTGACGGTGGCCTGCAGCTCGACCATCACGTCGCGCGGCTGCATGCCCATGATGTCGAACCGGAACGAGCTGACGTGATAGTCACGCGCCCAGCTGACGACCGAGTCGATCATCAGCTTGCCCATCATGCGGTTCTCGGTGGCCGTGTCCTGGCAGCAGGAGTCGTGCGTGACCTGGCCCGTCGCGTCGAGGCGGTGGTAATAGCCCGGCACCACCTGGTCCAGCACGGAATGGTCGTTCTCGCCGGAGGCCGTGGTGTGGTTGTAGACCACGTCCATGCCCACGCGCAGGCCGGCCTGGTTCAGCGCCTGCACCATGCGGCGGAACTCCACCACGCGGTTGGCACCGCTCTTCACCGACGTGGCGTAGCTGCCCTCCGGCGTCGTGTAGTGGAACGGGTCGTAGCCCCAGTTGAAGCAGTCGGTGGACGCCGTGGCGGCCACCAGGGCCTGCTGCGCGTCCGAATCCGGCGCGCCGCTGGGCGACGGCGTGGTGCAGTCCTTCTCCGGCACGCTCGAGATGTCGAACGTGGGCATCAGGTGCACATCGGTCAGGCCCGCGGCGGCCAGCGCCTTCAGGTGGCGCATGCCGTTCGACTGGCCGTCGGTGAAGGCCAGGTACTTGCCGCGGTGGCCCTCGGGCACGGTCGGGTCGTTGTCCGAGAAGTCGCGGATGTGCAGCTCGTAGATGGACATGTCGGGCGACGCGCCCACCGTCTGCGGCGGCTGCGTGGCGTCCCAGCCGGTGGGCTTGTAGCGATCGCCGCCCAGGTCCACCACCATGCTGCGGCCGCCGTTGGCCGACAGGCTGAGCGAGTACGGGTCGGTGACGACGTTGCGCACCACGCCCGTGCCGCGCACGAACACCCGTACCCCGTAGCGGTAGTAGGTGCCGCTCAGGTCGCCCGGCGCGGTCAGCGTCCACAGGCCCGTGGCGCCCTGCTTGTGCAGGTGCTCGATGCGCGTGGCCTTGCCCTGGCTGTCGGCGTACAGGTACACCACCACGTTCTGCGCCGTGGGCGCCCACACCTTGAAGGTGGTCTGGCCGCCGGCCACGTGCGCGCCCAGGTCGCCTTCCGCGTACGCCGCGGAGAACAGGTCGTCCAGCGCGCCGGCCACCTGCGCGGTGGTGGCGTTCTGCACGTTGCCGCCGGCATCCTCCTGCACCAGCACCAGCTGGTTGGTGTGCAGCTTCACCAGCTGCGCCACGTCGGCGTCGCGCACGGTGAACACGCCGCCATGGCCGATCCACTTGAAGCGCGCGGCCGCGGCGGGCGGCACCTGGCCGTCGAACGCGTCCAGCGTGATGAAGCCGTCGGCGCCGGTGACGGGCGCGTCCTTCTGCACCGCGATCTGGCCGGTGGCGGACCAGTAGAGCTTGACCGGCAGGTCGGTGGACACGCGCGGCCACTGCACCAGCTGCTTCGTCAGCCAGAAGGCGCGGGCATCGGTGCTGGACACGGAGCGCAGGTCCGGCGGCGACGTGTAGACGGTGGCGTCGCCCTCCAGCAGCCAGATGTCGCCCACCTGGTTGACGATGGTGAGGCCGCCGTAGTCCACGTGGATGTTGTTGGCGCGCCCGTCCTTGTCGTTCTGGTTGGGCGGCATGCCGTGGATGATGAACTCGAGCGACGTGCCGCCGCCCTGCGTCTTCGGGTCCACCACGGGGATGTCGAAGACGATGGACGCGTCGGCCGGCGCGTAGTTGGGCATCACGTTGAACGGCGTCGGGTTGTTCCAGTCGCCGTAGGCGATGCCGCCCATGCGCGACGTGTCCAGCCCGCTCCCGCCCCACAGGTGCAGGCCCCACGCGGCGTAGTCGCCCGCGAAGCGCTGGTAGTGCACGCGCACGGTGGCGATGTCCGGCGGGCCGCCGACGAACGGGTTGGACGAGTAGGTGGTGAGGTCGCCCTCGATGCGCCAGATCTCGTTGGCCGTGCCGGGCACCAGCGTGTAGGACTGGTCGGCGCCGCCGTCGTCCTTGGTGTCGCCGTTGTGGAAGAGGTAGCCCACGGTGCCCGAATCGGCCACCAGCGGGATGTCGTAGATGTTGCCGAAGTCGTCGCTGCCCGACGCGTTCCAGCCCTGGTTCCAGCCCGGGTCCTGCGCGGCGCCCCAGCTGTGCACCTGCCAGCCGGTGTAGTCGGCGGCGATGCGGTGGTAGTGGATGCGGAAGGTGGTGGCGGCGGCGGCCTGGCCCTTCGCGGATTTGGCGCGCGCGTTGCGCTGTTGCTGCTGCTGCGCCTGCTGGCTGGCGGGGATCGCCGCCAGCAGCGCCTGCCGGTCGGCCGAGTTGGCGGCGTCCGCGCTGTCGTCCGCGGCGGCCGGGGCCTGGGCCCCACCGCAGGCGGCCAGCCCGCCGGCCATCACCAGGGACGCGAGGCCCAGGCGCGTCGCGCGCGAGAAGGCCTGCAGGCGGCCGAGCAGCCACCCTCCTTTCCACCGAGCATCCATGGCTTTGTCTCCAAATCGTTTGGAGTGCAGGATATGGAGGAAAACTACAGTGGCGTATGCGGGGTTTCCCGGCTAATCTCAGGTAACTACATTGGTGGATGTAGTCAAACAACTGTCGAGTGGGTTCATGGTGCCAGGCATTGCCTTTACCTCGCTGCGCGAGGTAAAGGCAATGCCTGGCACCAGCCTTGATCAGTTCGCCGTGTCGATTCGGCCGTACGTCCCATCCGCCTCGTCGTTCGGCCCGGCGGCGAAGAACAGCGTGTTGGTCGGCTGGCCGAACAGGCCGTTGCCGAACTGGATGCCCCACAGGCCGGGGATCTTCAGCTTGGAGCCGTCGGCGTTGTGCAGCTGGCCGATGAAGCGGCCGGTGTCGGTCTCGAACGCCGAGATCGTGCCGTCCCCGAAGTTGGCGACCAGCAGGCGCAGGCTGAAGTGGCCGAAGTTGGACGGGGCCAGCGCGATACCCCAGGGGGCATTCAGCCCCTGGTGCGCGCCGACGCGGTGCAGCAGGCAGCCGTCGGCGTCGAACACGTCGACGAAGCCCTTGCCGGGGCCGGCCTGGTCGTCCTCGCGGGCCTTGTCCTGGCGGGCGTACGTCACCACCAGGTTGCCGTTCAGGTTCTGTATGCCGAAGGGGGCGTAGTGCGCCGGGATCTTGTCGTCCACGAACCCGCAGGGCGTGGTGACGGGCGCGAAGGTGCGGTCGTACACGTCCACCTTGCCGTTGTGGAAGTCGGTGGCGTACAGCTGGTTGACGGTGCCGTTGCCGGCCATGGCCACGCCCTTGTAGATGGCGTCCGCCGCGTGCGCGGGCAGCGCGTGCGTGCCGTCGACGTTGGGCGCCCAGCCGGAGATCAGGCCGTCCTCGCTGGCGAAGATGAAGCGCGCCGGCCCGGTGGTGGTGCCGTTGGTGACCTGGAAGTCGTTGGAGCCGTTGTAGATGATGCCGGTGGGCGAGCCCATGCTGACGCCGTCGGCCCCGGGCACCGTGACCACCAGCGACTGCGGCACGCCGTTGCCGTCGTACAGCGTGGAGGTGCCGCTGTGGTTGTTGGCCACCCACACGAAGCCGTTCGGGTTGAACGCCACGCCCCAGGCGTTGAGCAGGTTGGGATCGGTGTGCGCGGCGCCGGCGCCGTTGGACACCAGGTTGGACACGGCGTACGCGTTGGGGGGCGCCGCGTGCGCGGGCGAAGCGAGCGACAGGACAGCGAGCAGGGCGGCGGCGGCCGAGGCCACCGGGTGAAGGATTCGGGTCATCTGCGGTCTCCTTGTTTCGATCGATCGATGCCCCCTGGCGCATGCGGCGGCGCACGTGTGCGCAGGACGGGCGTGCACACGGGGTGAGCCTGGCGGTCGGGGACGCGATGACGGGCATCGCAGCGGTGGATGCCGGATCGGGGCCACGCGGTTCAACGGGCGTGCGTGGCCTCGGCATCCACCCGGGGCGGGTGGAGAGCGGCGGGGGCGGGCCTTACGCCTTCGCGCTCACGAACACGCCGGCCGTCTGCGTGAAGATCGCCGTTTCCAGCCGGCCGTGCACCGTCCAGGCCTGGCCGCTGGCGCGGCACGACACAACGCGGGCCACGACGTCCAGCGCGGTGTCCACCACGCGGATCACCTGGCCCGGCGCGATGGCCTGGGCGCAGTAGACGCTCAGGCCCGTGAGCGACAGGTCGCGCCAGCGCACCGGCATGCGCGTGGCGGGCCAGCCGACGAACATCGTGGCCACCTGCGTGCGGTCGCGGCGCACGCTGCCGCGGCGGCCGAAGAGTTCGTGCGCGGCCGTGTCGCTGGCCGGCAGCGACGCGAGGGGCGCGTCGCAGTGCACGCAGCGGGAGTCGAGGTGCACCGGGGACGGCAGCGGGGTCTGGCAGACCGGGCAACCGCCATCGTGCACGTCGGCGCCCGCGCCGGCGAAGCCTCCCGCGCCCGCGGCGCCCACCTGAGCGCCCGCGTGGCCCTGCGCCTGCGCCGCCGCCGCCGCGGCCTTGGCCGCCGCGCGCTCGCGCACGCGCTGCCAGTGCGCCACCAGCGCCTCGTCGTAGGCCGCGCGCCGCGCCGGGTCCGACAGCACCTCGTAGGCCTCGTTCAGCAGCTGGGCCGCGCGATGGTCGCCACCCAGGTCGGGGTGCTGCCGCAGCGTGCTCATCAGCGTCCGATAGCTCGCCTTGATCACCTCCAGCGGCGCCTCGGGCTGGACGTGCAGGATGCGGTAGTAGTTGCGGCGGTTGTCGGTCATCCGGGGCGGGGAGGCGTCAGGCGATGGGGCGTTCAGGCGAAACGGGTCCCGGGGCAGGAACCATGCCCCAGTTTCACCGAGTCGGCGCCCGATCGCAATCGCGCTGCCGCCCCGGCCCCCGCCCGGTGCCCGAGGTCGTGCGATCGGGCACACTGGCGACCCCATGTCGATGCTCGTCCGCGACCCTGCCGGGCCCGTCGCCCTCGCCTTCCCCGCCACGGGCCCGCGCGTGCGCGTGAGGCGCCTGCGCGCAGGCGACCTGGCCGCCTTCCAGGCCGTGCGTCGCGATCCCGACGTGGGCCGCTGGCAGGGCTGGACGCCCACCGACGACACCGCCGCTGCCACCTTCCTGGCGGCGATGGCCGACGGGCCGTGGCACCGGCCGGGGGCGTGGTGCCAGCTGGCCATTGCGCAGGCCGGCACCGACGCGCTGATCGGCGACATCGGCCTCGGCTTTCCCTCCGAACCGATGCAGCCGCTCGAGATCGGCTTCTCGCTCGCTCGCGCCGCGCAGGGCCGCGGCCTGGCGGGCGAGGCCGTGCGCCTGGCGCTCGCGGCCGCGCTGCACGCCGGCGTGGCGGGCGGTGCGCTGGCCATCACGGATACGCGCAACGCGGCGTCCATCCGCCTGCTCGAGCGTCTGGGCTTCCATCGCGCACGCACGGAAGCCGCCACCTTCCGCGGCGCGCCGTGCGAGGAGCATCACTACGTCCTGGCCCGCCTGGAAGACCTGACATGACCCTGAAAACGGCCATCGCCAGAGGCCTTCGCACTGCCAGTGCGATCACCAACGCCAATGCCATTGCCATCGCGTTCGCATTCCCCGCCGCCGCGGCCGCCGCGGAAGCGTCCACGCCCGTGCCCCCCGCTCCGACCCTCCTGCAAGACTTCGCCACCGCGCAGGACCCCGTCTGCCACCAGATGGTGCCGGGCCTCGCCGCACGACCCGACTTCGCGGTGGCCCTGCAGCCGCGCCCCGTGGACGTGGATGCCACCTGCCGCTGCGTGCGCGCCGCCCTGCTGGCCGACCCGCGCCTGCAGGCGCCGTTCACCGGAACGCCCGCCGAGGTGTCGGCGCGCATCAACGCTTCCGACGCCCGCCTGCGCAGCTACCTCAGCGCCCGGCTGGTGGCCAGCGCGCTGGCCTGCACCGCGTCGGCGCTGGACCATTCGCTGGCCGTGGCACCGGCCCTGATGCCCGCCGCGCCCGCGGAGTCGCCGCGATGACCTTGCACGTGGTGCGCCTCGGCAGCCCGCGATCGCCGGACGAAGGCCTGCGCCTGGGCACCGTGCGGCGGCCGCCGCGCGGGGTGCCCAAGTCCGAATTCGCCCGCCAGGACTGGTACGACACCTGGTATCCCACGCTGGCGCCCAGCGCCGCCCTGATGTCGCAGGGCCGCGCGGCGCGCACGCCCGCCGAGTGGGCCGCCTTCTCGCGCGCCTACCTGGCCGAGATGAAGCGGCCCGACGCGGTGCACGCGCTGACCCTCCTGGCCGCGCTGTCGCACCACACGAACCTGGCGGTGGGGTGCTACTGCGAGGACGAATCGCGCTGCCACCGATCGCTGCTGCGCGGCCTGCTGCAGCGGCTGGGCGCCGACATCGCCCCGCGCTGAACCCCTGACCCGCAGCAGCACCGCGGCGCCGCCGTGCCGCTACAGTGGCGCGATGATCCGTTCCGCCCGCGCGCCGTCGCCTCCTGCCCGCCTGTCAGCGCCCGCCCTGGGCACGGCCCTGCTCGCGGCCGTCGCCGCCCTCCCCGTCCGGGCGGCCGGCGATCCCGCCCTGCTCGGCTGCTGGCGCACGCAGGAGGTGCACGCCGTTTTCAGCGACGGCAGCAGCGCCAACACCAACAGCAACTGCGTGACCGAGTTCGGCGCCACGGAGGTGCGGTCACGCTGCCCTGCCCTGGGTGCGGGCGGCGGCGAGGTGGTGATGGCCTACGAGGTCACGGGCCCGGGCCGGCTGCGCTGGTGGCCGGCGCGCGCGGCCGCGACGGGTGCGTCGCCGGGTGGGCCGGCCGCCTCCGCCCCCGCGGCGCCGATGGCGGCCGCTTCCGGCCCCGCCGGCACCGTACAGGCGAGCACGCCTCCTGCCGCCGCCGCGCCCGCCGAAGTGGCGTACAGCGTCGACGACGACTTCGCGATCACCACCCGCGCGCCCACGCTGGCCGCCCCTGCCGACGGGCCGCACATGCAGCAGGTGCAGGTGCTGTCGCGCCGTGCGCGCGGCCCGCGTCCGTGCGAGCCGCTGCCGCCCTCGCCCCTGCGCGTGATCGGTCCGCCGCCCAGCGCGCTCACGCTTGCGGTGCCGCCGGGCTGGCGCGCGCAGCTCGTGGATCCGGCCACCCATGCCCCGCTGAAGCAGGCCATCGGCCAGGACTTCCTGGTGGGCGCCTTCGTGCCCCGCCCCGGCTCACCCACGCTGGCGGCCGCGGCGGCGGCCCCGGCCGGCCCGTCCGGCTCCGCGCCGCTGGTGCCCGCCAACCAGCCGGGCGCGCACGCCGGCCGGGCGCCCGACGCGCGCGGCGGCCCGATGGTCATCGTGCTGGACGTGGCGCGCTTCGGCGCGTCGCCCGTGCGCGCCGAGGAGTTCGCCACCCTGCGCCGCGAGCTGGGCGAACGCCTGGCCGGCGCCAGCCCGGCCTGCGAGGAGACGGACCGCGCCTGCTGGCTGCTGCGCGGCCCCAAGGGCGTCGTGGGCTACACCGAGGTCGTGCGCGTGGCGGGCCGGGCGGCGCTGGTCTCGGCGGTCGGCCCGGAGGCAGGCTCGTTGCCCGCCGACACGCTGATCCGCGCCGTGCGCGAGTTCACCGAGCGCCTGCGGCTGGACAACCCCTGAGCGGCGCCTCGCGGGCACCACGGCCGGCACCCGTGCCGCCCGCGGCAACCGCATCACTGGCTGGCTCGCGGCTTGCCCTGCGGCGCGCATGCCGCACCTTCCCGAGCCCGCGTCCACCCACTACGACCTCATCGTCATCGGCACGGGCCCCGGCGGCGCGTCGCTGGCGCACCGGCTGGCGCCCACGGGCCTGCGCATCCTGCTGCTGGAACGCGGCCAGTACCTGAAGCGCGAGACGGGCAACTGGGATTCGCGGGTCGTCTTCATCGACGGCCGCTACCAGGCCCGCGAGACCTGGCATGGCGCCGACGGCAGCACCTTCGCGCCCGGCCTGCACTACGCGGTGGGCGGCAACTCGAAGGTGTACGGCGCGGCGCTGCTGCGCTTCCGCGAGCGTGATTTCGACGATGTCGAGCACCCCGACGGCCTGTCGCCCGCCTGGCCGCTGAAGTACGACGCGTTCGAGCCGTACTACGCGCAGGCGGAGGCGCTGTTCCACGTGCACGGCCGCCGCGGCGAGGATCCCACCGAGCCCCCCGCCAGCACGCCGTTCCCGTTCGCGCCCGTGGAACACGAGCCGCGCATCGCGGCGCTGGACGCCCAGTTCCGCCGCCACGGCGTGCGGCCCTTCCACCTGCCGCTGGGCGTGTTGCTGGATCAGGCCCCCGACGGCTCCGGCCGGCCGCTGCCCACCAGCCCGTGCATCCGCTGCGACGCGTTCGACGGCTTTCCCTGCGCGCTGAACGCCAAGGCCGATGCGCAGGTGGTGTGCATCGACCCGATGCTGGCCGCGCACGACAACGTCACGCTGCTCACCGGCGCGTTCGCGTCCCGGCTGTCCACCGATCCCGGCGGCCGCCGCGTGGACGCGGTGCACGTCACGCGCGACGGCCAGGAGGAGCGCTACACCGCCGACGTGGTGGTGTCCGCCTGCGGCGCCCTCAGCAGCGCGCTGCTGCTGCTACGCTCGGCCAGCGCGCAGCACCCGGACGGCCTGGCCAACGGCTCGGGCCAGGTGGGCCGCAACTACATGCGCCATCACCAGTCGGTGCTGATGGCCCTCTCGCGCCAGCCCAACGACACGGTGTTCCAGAAGACGCTGGCCGTCAGCGACTACTACTTCGGCACGCCCGACTGGCCGTACCCGATGGGCCTGATCCAGATGATGGCCAAGTCGCACCCCGACCAGATCCGCGCCGAGGCGCTGCCCGCGTGGCTCGAGTGGCTGCCCGACATGCCCTTCGACGTGATGGCCCGCCACGCGCTGGACTTCTGGTTGTCCAGCGAGGACCTGCCGCACCCCGACAACCGCATCACGCTCGCGCGCGACGGGCGCGTGACGCTCGCGCTGCGCGAGGGCAAGAGCGAGGGCCACCACCGCCTGCGCGACCAGCTGAAGCAACTGCTGCGCGACGCCGACGCCCACCCGCAGCTGATGGAGCGCAGCCTCTACCTGGGCAAGGACATCCCCGTGGGTGGCACCGCGCACCAGGCCGGCACCGCGCGCTTCGGCACCGACCCGCGCACCAGCGTGCTGGACCTGGACTGCAAGGCGCACGAGCTGGACAACCTGTACGTGGCCGACGCCAGCTTCTTCCCGTCCATCGCGGCCGTGAACCCGACGCTCACCATCATCGCCAACGCGCTGCGCGTGGCCGATGCCATCGCGCGGCGCTTCGGCAAGGCGGTGGCGGCATGACGCTTCCCGCCACCGACGTGCTGTCGCTCGTGGCGCGCGTGCTGCTGGTCGGCATGTTCCCGTTCAGCGCCGCGCACAAGTTGCTGTTCCGCCAGGAAGCCCTGGCGCAGGCCCGCAGCTGCGTGCTGCCCGGCGGCGGCTGGCTGCTGGTGGCGGGCGGCCTGCTGGAGATCACCGCGCCGGTGGGCGTCGTGGCCGGCTGGCACGCAGGCGCGGCGGCCACGCTGCTGGCGGCCTACTGCATCGCCACCGCGCTGCTGTTCCACGCGTTCTGGACGCAGGGCGACTTCTGGCGGCCCACCGACAGCACCGCGCGCCCGCACTTCTGGGATTTCCTCAAGAACCTCGGCCTGGCCGGCGGGCTCCTGTTGGTGCCGCTGATGATGCCGTTCTGAGCCGCCGCCAACGAAGGATCGCGATGCCCGCCCCACCCCCCGGCCCGCCGCCCACCACCCGCTACTGGCACCTCTGGACCGACGCCGACGGCACCAGCCACCAGCAGGCCCGCGCGCTCGACCGCTTCTCGGCGGCGTCGATGGGCGGCGCCGCGCCGCAGTGGAACGACGAGCAGCCGGACACGCCCGTCAAGGTGATCTTCTCCGTGCAACCCGCGGGCTGGATGGGCGACTGGCACGAGAACCCGGCGCCCCAGTGGATCGTGCCCCTGTCGGGCCGCTGGTTCGTGGAATCGATGGACGGGCAGCGCGTGGAGATGGGCCCCGGCGAGGCGTCCTTCGGCGAGGACCAGGGCTGCGTGGCCGACGCGCAGGGCCGTCGCGGCCACCGCTCGGGCACCGTGGGCAACGAGCCCGCGCACCTGATGATCGTGCAGCTGGCGCCCCGCCGCACCGGATCGGACGGCCCGCGGTGATACCCCGCCCCGTATCGGCCGGTTCGCCGTCGGCAACGCCGCAGCCGGCCCCCGCGCTGTCGACGCCGGCATCGCCGCCGGCCGGCACCGTGCCCACCGTGCTGATCGAGGACGAACGCTTCCGCACCTTCGTGCTGGGCAACGCACGCCTCGAGCCGCTCCTCACGGGCGCGCGCTGGCTGGAGGGCCCGGTGTGGTTCGCGGACCAGCGCTGCCTGCTGGTGAGCGACATCCCCAACGACCGCGTGCTGCGGGTGACGGAGCTGGGCGAGTGCAGCGTCCACCGCCAGCCGGCGGGCCACCCGAATGGCCACGCGCGCGACGCGCAGGGCCGCCTGCTCACGTGCTCGCATGGCCAGCGCGCCCTGCTGCGCACCGAGCCGGACGGCCGTGACACCGTGCTGGCCGACCGCCACGACGGCCGCCGCCTGAACGCGCCCAACGACGTGGCCGTGCACCCCGACGGCTCGATCTGGTTCACCGACCCGCTGTACGGCCTGCAGACCGACTACGAGGGCACGCGCCAGGCCTCCGAGCAAGCCCCCGCCGTCTACCGGCTGGACCCACGCGACGGCACGCTGGCCGTCGCCACGGCCGAGCTGGAGGGCCCCAACGGCCTGGCCTTCTCGCCCGACGGGCGGCGCCTGTACATCACCGAGACCGGCGACCAGTTCGCCGCCGCGCCACGCCGGCTGGTGCGCGCCTACGAGGTGGCCGACCGCGCGCCGTGGCTGCGGCACGGCCGCGACTTCGCCACGGTGAGCCCCGGCTACGCCGACGGCCTGTGCTGCGACGAGGACGGCCACGTCTGGACCGGCGCGGGCGACGGGGTGCACTGCCTGGCGGCCGACGGCACGCCCCTGGGCCGCATCCACATACCCCAGGCCGTGTCCAACCTGCGCTTCGGCGGCAGGGCCTTGGCGCGCCTCTTCCTGTGCGCGGGCGACACGCTGTACGCTCTGTCCGTCAACCGCCGCGGCGCGCCGCCGCCGTTCGCGGCCTGACCCGCTGGACGCGCCGTGCCATGACCACCGCCCCCCCGCCGCCCCTGCGCCTGATCGGCCTGCGCCGCCGCGTGGCCGATCTGGACCGGGCGGTGGATTTCTACTGCGGGGCGCTGGGCTTCTTCCGCGACGCGCCGGCGCCGCCGCCGCCGCCCGGCAAGCGCCCCACACAGATCCCGCCCAAGGCCGAGCGCGGCATGCGGCTGCGCCTGGGTGACGAGCTGCTGGAGCTGGTGGCGCCGCCCGCCAGCGCCGATCGCGCGTCGGTGCCGCCCGACACCCGCGCCCCCGTGGCCATCCAGGACCCGGGTTTCCGGCACCTGGCGATCGTGGTGAGCGACATGGACCTGGCCTTCGCGCGATTGCAGGCCTTCGCGCCGCGGGCCATCTCGCTGGGTGGGCCGGTGCGCCTGCCACAGGAGGCCGGCGGCGTGCTGGCGTTCAAGTTCCGGGACCCGGACGGCCATCCGCTGGAGCTGATCCAGTTTCCCGACGGCGCCGGCCCCACGCGCTGGCACGCGGCCGCCGCGCGCGAAGGCGCCGGCCCCACGCTGGGCATCGACCATTGCGCCATCACCGTGGCGGACGTGGCGCGCAGCGTGGCCTGGCATGCGGACAACCTGGGCTGGACGGTGGTGGCCCGCCACGTCAACGACGGCCCGGGGCAGGACGCGCTGGATGGCGTGCCCGGCACGGTGGTGGACGTGGTGACGCTGTCCACCACGATGCCCGGCACGCCCCACCTGGAACTGCTGGGCTACCGCCACCCGGCCGTGGGCCCGCGCACGGACGCGCCGGGATCGGATGGCGGGTCGCGGCTGCTGCTGGATGCCTCGGGCGAGAGCGCGCCCGGCAAGCGGTCGGGCGGGCGATGGACGGAGCTGGTGGATCCGGATGGGCACGTGACGCTGTTGAGGCGATAGGGGGATGGTGCCAGGCATCAGCAGCAGCGCCGCCTTGGCGAGGCGCTACGGCAACCGCGACAACGCCGCCAGCAACTCCGCCCCCTTCGGCGAGCCCCACCCCGTCACGGCATCGAACCCGGGCTGCGACTTGAAGCCGCCCACCACCGCGGTGATGTTGTCGCCGGTCTTGATGTCGTTGCACACCTGCGAGCCCAGCGGGGTGGTGCCGCCCGGCGCCATGCCGTAGAGCACGGGCGTGAGGTAGCCCACCTGCTTGCCGCTCGGCAGCGCCGCGTTGACGCGCGCCACCAGCGCGGCCCAGAGCGGCGCCGACGCGCTGGTGCCGCCCGTGATGCCCGCCTGGCCATCGCTGACCGTGAAGTAGCCCGTGTGCGCGCTGGCCACCGCGGCGACGTCCGGCACGATGCGGCCGGCCAGCTGGCCGGGGTTGACCGCGGCGATGTCCAGCCCGCTCTGCCACGACGGCCGCGGCAGGCGCGTGCTGACGCCCGAGCCGGTGGAGCCGCCACCATCCGCGCGCAGGCCGTCGCCGTCCTTCCACGCCTTCTCGCTGCGGTGCGAGCCCAGGCGCAGGGTGGTGCCGCCCACGGCCAGCACCCAGGGGCTGGCGGCGGGGAAATCCACGTGCGCGTGGCCGTCGGTGATGCCGTCCGACGAGCCGTCGTCGCCCGCCGCCACGCACACGGTCATGCCCAGCAGCGCGGCCTCGTGCAGCGCCTCGTTCACCTGCTGCACGGCCTGCTTCGTCCACACCGACACGTCCTCGGCATAGCCCCAGCTGATCGACAGCACGGTGGGCTTGTGCACGTTGTCGTGGATGACGGTGTCCAGCGCGTCGATCCAGCCCTGCTCGGTGAACTGGCTGAAGTACACCGGCACGGTGGCCTTCGGGCAGATGCCCGCCAGCACCTCCACGTCCAGCATCACCTCGCCGGTGGCCTCGTCGTGCGTGTCGGTCGGCATGTGGTGCACGCTGACCGGCACCACGTTGGGCAGCGAGGTGAGCCCCGCCGCCTGGCCGAACTTGGCCAGGTCGTCGGCGAAGAAGCCGCCACCGAACTCCAGCAGCCCGATCACCTGGCCGGTGCCGTCCCCCGGCGGGAAGTCGTACGCCTTGGCCAGCTCGGCGGGGAAGAACCACGGCCGGTGCGCGGTGGACGCCTTGTGCGCCATCGCGCCCACCAGCCTGCGCTGCGCGGGGCGGCGGTGCGCCGCGCGGCGGTCGTCCAGGCCGAACACGCCCTCCACGATCGGCGCCACGGCCGACGGCAGGTGCAGCGCGCCCACGCGGCCGCGGTAGTTGCCGCTGTCGGCGTGGTAGCGCATCAGCTTGACCTGGAACGCCTGCTCCAGCTGCCGGGCGGGGCCGCCCAGGCGCACGGTGCGCGCGGCGGGATCCTGCGACAGTACCTGCAGGCCGAGCTGGGAGAAGGTGTCGCACACGGTCTTCACGTCGGCGTCGGACGCGCCGAAGCGACGGCCCAGCTCGTCGCGCGTGAGGGCCACGGCCGGGCGGCCCGCCAGCGCCGGCAGGGCCTCGCGGCGGCGCAGCTTGAGGGTGACCTCGATCCACGATTCGGCGTCGGCCGCGCCGACCGCCTTGGCGCCGGGCAGCGGCACGCGTTCGCTGCCGGGCAGTGCCACGAAATGCATTTCCTTCATGGTCGTCTCCCAGGGGTTGAAGGGAGATTCAGGATAGGCCCGCGAACGCGCCCCGTCATCCTCCAATCAGGGGGAGATGGACGAACGGTTTTCAGCTTGCCGAAGGCCGCGGCGCGCTGGGTGCGCGCCCTCGACGGCAGATACAGCAGGGGGTATCGGCCCCGACCCCCTAGAACAGCCCGGCCGCGATGTTGATCGTCAGCGCCAGCACCATCGTGTTGAAGAAGAACGCCTGCACGCAATGCGCCATCCCGGTGGCGCGCATCGGGCTGCTGGTGAACGACACGTCCGCCGTCTGGCCCGACGTGCCGATCACGCAGGCGAAGTACAGGAAGTCCAGGTAGCGCGGGTCGGGCGTGCCGGGAAACAGCAGGCCATCGGGCAGGCCGCGCTCGCGCGTGAGCGCGAAGTCGTGCGCGTAGTGCAGCGCGAAGCTGGTCTGCGTGAACGCCCAGGCCGTGAGCACCGTGACCGCGGCGAGCGCGATGCGGCCGTCGCGCGCGGCGCCGTGCAGCGACCGGACCGCGGCCAGCTGCGAGCCGATGGCCGACAGCACCGCGATCGACGCCGCCACCACCAGCACCAGCATCAGCACGCGCCCGTCGTCCTGGTCCACGGCGTGCGCGAGGATGTGGCGGGGCTCGGCGCGCACCATCATCCGCCAGGCCATGGCCAGGTACAGGGCCGCGAACACGTTCCAGCCCACCAGGGCGCGGGTGGCGACGCCGCCGGTGGCGCCGGCCAGCAGGTCGGGCAGCAGGAACCCCGCGGCCACGCCCACGGCCACGCTGGTGACGAGACGGGGCCGGGCGGCCAGGAAGCGGAACAGTCGGCGGAGCATCGGCGCGATCGTAGCCGCATCGCCGCACAGCCCTGCCCCGGCACGCCGGCCTCGGTGCCGGCGCCGGCGCCGGCGCCGACGTGCAGCCTGGCGCGCCCCGGGGTCCGCCCATCGCCTCAAGCCCGCCAGGCGTGGCTACACTCGCTTGACACCCGTTCCCCCATGACTCCGCCGTCCCCTCCGCCCGCTCCACCGGCCGATGCGTCCTGGCTGGCAAGCATGCTGGAGATGACGCAGGAGTTCGCCCGCCTGGCCATCTTCGAGCGCGACCTGCGTACCGGGACGGCACGCTGGTCGCCGCAGATGTTCCAGCTGTACGGGCTGCCGGCCACCGATCCCCCGCCGTCGCTCGAGTCGGCGGCCGCGCGCATCCATCCCGACGACCGTGCCCGCGCGCTGGCCACCCTGCAGGCCGCCGCCACCACGCCCGGCCCCAGCGAGGTGCGCTTCCGCGTCCAGGACGAGGACGGCCGCGTGCGCCACCTGCACGCGCGCTACGACGTGCGCGCCGGCGACGACGGCGCCCCGGCCCGCATGGTGGGCGTGCTGATCGACGACACCGAGGCCGTGGAGCACCTGCAGGCGCAGCGCCGCGTGGTGGAGGCCGAGCGCGAGCGCGCCAAGGACCTGGCCCACAGCATCGAGCTGGTGACGCAGGCCGTGGGCGTGGGCCTGTGGACCATCGACATCGCGTCGGACCGCATCGACTGGACGCCGCCGATGTACCGCATCTACGGCGTGCGGCCGGAGGAGAAGCCCGCCACCATGGCGGGCATCACCGAGCGCTTCGTGCATCCCGACGACCGCTGGCTGATCCGCGCGCAGCGCGCCCGCGCGGCCGCGCCCGGCACGGGCAACCTCAACTTCGTCTTCCGCATCGTGCGTCCCGACGGCCAGGTGCGCGCGCTCAACACGTGGTCGCGGCGCGAGATCTCGCCCGCAGGCCGCCTCACCGCCTACGGCGTCACGATGGACGTCACCGAGCAGCAGCGCGCGCAGCAGCGCCTGAAGGACCTGGACGAGAGCGCGCTGCTGGCCGCCGAGAGCGCCGGCATCGGCACGTGGGAGAAGGACGTGGCCGGCGGCGCGTCGCGCTGGAGCGCGCAGATGTTCCGCCTGCGCGGCTACGCGCCCGACTGCGGCCTGACGCCCGAGCAGATCCGCGCCGCCGCGCACCATCCGGGCGACGTGGTGGAGCTGAAGTCCAAGATGGCCGCGGCGGTGGACGGCGGCGACGACTACGAGCACGAGTTCCGCGTGCAGTGGCCGGACGGCAGCGTGCACTGGCTGGCCTCGCGCGGCATCGCCAAGCGCGACGCCGGCGGCCGCGTCACGCGCCTCATCGGCGTCAACTGGGAGGTCACCGAGCGCAAGCGCGCCGAGGACGCCTTGCGCGACAAGGCGAGCGCGGAGCGCGCCAGCCGCGCCAAGTCCGAGTTCCTCTCGCGCATGAGCCACGAGCTGCGCACGCCGCTCAACGCCGTCATCGGCTTCACGCAGTTGATGCTGCACGAGGAGCTGGGCGGCGACGCGGGCGCGCGCCAGGACCCGGCGGCGCAGGCGGCCGCCCGCGACCAGCGCGAGGCCCGGCTGCGCCAGGTGGACTCGGCCGGCCGCCACCTGCTGGCGCTGATCGACGACGTGCTGGACGTGGCCACGATCGAGTCCGACGTGCTGAAGCTGGAGCGCCGTCCCGTGCCGCTGCAGCCCGCTTTCGACGACGCCGCCCAGTGGGTGCGCGAGCAGGCCGCGCGCGCGGGCGTCACGCTGCACGTGCAGGCCACGGAGGCCCGCGTGCAGGCGGACGAGCGCCGCCTGCGCCAGGTGGTGGCCAACCTCCTCAGCAACGCCATCAAGTACAACCGGCCGCAGGGCGAGGTGTGGCTGGCCGCGCGGCCCGACACGCTGGATGGCGCGCTCGCCTGGGCCATCGTCGTGCGCGACACCGGCCGCGGCCTGAGCGATGCCCAGCGCGCCCACCTCTACGAGCCGTTCAACCGCCTGGGCGCCGAGCGCGACAACATCCCCGGCACGGGCATCGGGCTCACCATCGTGCGGCACCTGGTGGAACACATGGGCGGGCGCATCGACGTGGCCAGCGAGCCCGGGCGCGGAAGCGAGTTCACGATCCTGCTGCCGGAGGCCGAGGCGGCGCGGTCCGACCTGGGCGCGTCCGAGGCCACGCCCTCCGCCGCGGCCCTCGCGGCCCCTGCGGCCGATGCCAACCCGCGCGCCGCCGAGCCCGGCGCCATCGCACCCCCGCCCACCGAGCCCACCGGACACCCCGCCCTGTCCCTGCTGTACGTGGAGGACAACCCCGTCAACGCCCTGCTGGTGGAGGAACTGGTGGCCACGCGGCCGCGCCTGCGCCTGCGCGTGGCGGCCGACGGCCGGTCCGGCGTGGCCCTGGCCCTGGCCGACCCGCCGGACGTGGCGTTGATCGACATGCAGCTGCCCGACATCGACGGCGCCCAGGTGCTGGACCACCTGCGCGCCGACCCGCGGCTGGCCGCGTGCCGCTGCATCGCGCTGTCCGCCAGTGCCATGCCGCAGGACGTGCAGCACGCCATCGACCGGGGGTTCGACGACTACTGGACCAAGCCGATCGACGTGAACCGCTTCCTGGCGGCGCTCGACGTGCTGGCCGCGGAACGCGGCCTTCGTGAGGTGCCGGCCCCTCCCGCGGCGCCCGGATGACCGTGCGACCGGGAGGGAAACGGGATTTGCGGCAACGTCCGTGCCCGGCAGCCTCGCCTCGTGCCATCCCTTACCCAACTCCCGCAAGGACCCCGCCCATGACGTCGTTCACCCTCAACGGCAAGGCCGTCGCGGTCGATGCCGATCCCGCCACCCCGGTGCTGTGGGTGCTGCGGGACCATCTTCACCTCACCGGCACCAAGTTCGGCTGCGGCGCCGCGCAGTGCGGCGCCTGCACGGTGCACCTGGACGGCGTGGCCATCCGCTCGTGCGTGACGCCGGTGTCGGCGGTGGCGGGTCACAAGGTCACCACCATCGAGGCCGTGGCCGCCGACCGCGTGGGGCAGGCCGTGCAGGCCGCGTGGGTGGCGCACGACGTGGCCCAGTGCGGCTACTGCCAGAGTGGCCAGGTGATGAGCGCCACGGCGCTGCTGCGCGGCAACAAGCGCCCCAGCGATGCCGACATCGACGGCGCCATGGCGGGCAACATCTGCCGCTGCGGCACCTACGCCCGCATCCGTGCGGCCATCCACGACGCGGCCAAGTCGCTCGCCTGAGAAAGCCGGAGGCCCCATGACCTATGACCACCTGATGATGCGCGTCGCGCGCGGCCTCGCGCACGGCGACACCCCGGACCCGGCGGCCGAACCCCCCCGCCGCCGCTTCCTCAAGCTGGCCGCCGTGGGCGGCGCCGGCGGCTTCGCGCTGGGCGTCCTGCCGGTCGCGGGCACGCTGGGGGCGCTGGGCGCTTCCGCCGATGCGCTGGCCGCCGACGAACCCGCGCACGTGCCCGCGGCCGCGCCCGTGTCGCCCGCCGCGTTCGTGCGCGTCACGCCCGCGGGCGAGGTGGTGGTGCGCTGCAACCGGCTCGACTTCGGCCAGGGCATCGCCACGACGCTCGCGATGCTGGTGGCCGAGGAGATGGACGCCGACTGGGCCCACGTGCGCGGCGAGCTGGCCCCGGCCGGCGACGTCTACAAGGATCCCGGCTTCGGCATCCAGATGACCGGCGGCAGCAACTCCACGCACAACTCGTGGGAGCAGTACCGCGCCCTGGGCGCCCGCGCGCGTGCGATGTTCGTGGCGGCCGCCGCGCAGCGCTTCCACGTGGCGCCCGAGGCCATTACGCTGTCGAAGGGCGTGGCCCGCGCCGGCGCGCAGCAGGCCACCCTGGCGCAGCTGGCCGAGGCGGCGATGCAGCAGCCCGTGCCGGCCACCGCCCGCTTGAAGGACCCGAAGGACTGGACGCTGCTGGGCAAGCCGACGCGCCAGATCAGCGGGCGCGACAAGTCCAGCGGCCAGCAGGCCTTCGGGCTGGACACCTACCTGCCCGGCATGAAGACCGTGGTGATTGCGCGCCCGCCGGTGTTCGGCGGCAAGGTGGGCCATGCGGACGTGGCCGCCGCCAAGGCCATGAAGGGCGTGGCGGACGCGTTCGTCGTGCCGCTGGACCGCGGCGCCAGCGGCGTGGCCGTGGTGGCCGACGGCTACTGGCCGGCCAAGCAGGGCCGCGACGCGTTGCAGGTCACCTGGAACCTGGACGGCGTGGAGAAGGTGGACAGCGAACGCCAGCTGGCCCAGTACCGCGCGCTGGCCGGCCAGCCCGGCACGCCGGCCGTCAAGCGGGACGTGGCCGCGGCCATCGCCGGCGCGCCGCACCGCCTGGAGGCGGAATACGCCTTCCCCTACCTGGCGCACGCGCCGATGGAACCCCTCAACTGCGTGATCGACGTGGCCGCGGACGGCGGCAGCGCGCGCGTGTGGGTGGGCAGCCAGTTCCAGACGGTCGACCAGGCCACGGTGGCGGGCGTGCTGGGCCTGACGCCGGCCGACGTCGAGCTCAACACGATGTTCGCTGGCGGCGGCTTCGGCCGGCGCGCGGTGCCCACGTCGGACTACCTGATGGAGGCCGCGCAGGTGGCCAAGGCGTGGCGCGCGGCCGGGCGCAGCGGCCCGCTGAAGATCGTTTGGAGCCGCGAGGACGACATCCGCGGCGGCTACTACCGGCCGATGCACGTGCACCGCGCCACCATCGGCTTCGACGACACGGGCCGCGTCCTGGGATGGCAGCACCGCATCGTCGGCCAGAGCATCCTGGCCGGCACGCCATTCGAGAAGTTCATGGTGAAGGACGGCGTGGACGAGACCATGGTGGAGGGCGTGGCCAACACGGTGTACGACCTGCCGCTGGCGCTGGACGTGCACCACCCGAAGGTGAACGTGCCGGTGCTGTGGTGGCGCTCGGTGGGCAACACGCACACGGCCTACGTGATGGAGACGCTGGTGGACGAGATCGCCCGCGCCACGCAGCAGGACCCGGTGGCGCTGCGCATGAAGCTGCTCAAGCCCGACGCCACGCGCCACCGCGCCGCGCTGCAGCTGGCCGTCGACAAGTCGGGCTACGGCCGCGTCAAGCTGCCCGCGGGGCAGGCCTACGGCGTGGCGGTGCACGAGTCGTTCAACACGGTGGTGGCATACGTGGTGGTGGCCACGATGGCGGGCGGCCAGCCGCGGCTGCTGAGCGTCACCGGCGCCGTGCACTGCCGCCGCGCGGTGAACCCGCTCAACATCGAGGCGCAGGTGCAGGGCGCGATGCTGATGGGCCTGGGCACCACGTTGCCGGGCGCGGCCATCACCCTGAAGGACGGCGTGGTGCAGCAGGGCAACTTCGGCGAGTACACGGTGGCCCGCATGCCGCAGATGCCGCACGTGCAGGTGCACATCGTGCCCAGCGACGAGCCGCCGAGCGGCGTGGGCGAGCCGGGCCTGCCCCCGCTGGCGCCGGCCTACGCCAACGCGCTGGCGGCACTGACGGGCAAGACGCAGCGGCAGTTGCCGTTCGCCTGAGGGGGGCGCATCATCGGGGATCGATCCCGCTACGCAGAGAGGACTCCCCGATGTCCCTGACGCTGATGGAAACCCGCGTGCTCGAGCGGCTGCAATGCCTGCCGCGCGACCGCATCGAGGAAGTCGTCGACTTCATCGACTTCCTGCTCTCCCGTGAGTCCACGCCGTTCCTGGCCGGCCGCCTGGCCGCGAGCCTCGCGCAGCTGGACGAGATGGACCTGCCGGTGCTGGCCGGGGATGACCTGCTGTCGCGCGAGCCGGGGCGTTTGCCGCGTCACCCTGGTGTCAGGCCTGAGGCCTGACACCATCCCCCCTCCCGCTCAAGCGCGCTCGGGGTATCCGGTGATCCGCCGGATCGCCGCATACAGCGGCTCCAGCCGCTTGTACATCGTGCGGTAGACGTCGCGGTACAGCGCGTCGTACAGCGCCACGTTGTCGCGCTTGGGCTCGAAGCGGTGCGCCACGCGCGTCATGCGCTTCACGGCCATCGCCGCGTCCGGGTGCAGGCCCAGCCCCGCGGCCGCCGCGATGGCCGCGCCCAGCCCCGAGGTCTCGTAGGTGTGCGGCCGGCCCACGGGCAGGTCGAAGATGTCGGCCGTGAGCTGCAGCGCCTCGTCCGACTGCGAACCGCCGCCCGACACGCGCAGCTCGCGCAGCGGCACGCCCGTCTTCTTCTGGATGCGCTCGCCGCCGTCGCGCAGCGCGTAGGCGAGGCCTTCCAGGATCGCGCGGTACACGTGCGCCCGCGTGTGCACGTCGCCGAAGCCGATGATGGCGCCCTTGGCGTCCGGCCCGGGATGGCGCACGCCGGGCGACCAGTAGGGCTGCAGCGTCAGGCCCATCGAGCCCGGGGGCACGGCACGCACCAGCTCGTCGAACAGCGCCTCAGGCGGCACGCCCGCGGCCGCGGCGGCGCGCACCTCGCGGTCGCCGAACTGCTCGCGGAACCAGCGCACCATCCAGTAGCCGCGGAAGATCTGCACCTCGATGTCGTAGCGGCCGTCCAGCGCGGCCGGGTACGGCGGCACGAAGGCCAGCGGCTCGACGTACTTGGACGAGCACACGTTGATGGTGGCGGTGGTGCCGTAGGACAGCCCCGCCACGTCGGGCGTGACGCAGCCCGAGCCCAGCACCTCGCACGCCTTGTCGGCGGCCGCGGCCAGCACGGGCAGGCCCACGGGCAGGCCGGTGAGCGCGGCGGCCTCGGGCGTGACCTCGCCCAGTCGCGCGCCCACGGGCAGCAGGTCGGGCAGCTGCTCGCGCCGCACCGCCAGCGCCTGCCACTTCCAGTCCGACGCGCCGGCCCAGCCGTGCTTCTTGAAGTCGAAGGGCAGGTAGGCCACCTGCGAGCCGATGGAGTCCGCGAAGCGGCCCGTGAGCTTCCAGTTCAGCAGGCCCGACAGCAGCAGCACCTTGTGCGTCTTCGCCCACATGGCGGGCTCGCGCTCGGCCCACCAGTTGACCTCGGCCTCGCGCTGGAAGTGGCGGATGGTGGGCGCGGCGCCGGCCAGGCGGAACGCGGCGCGCCACGGCAGCGCGATGCGCGGCACCTGCGTGGCGCGGCGCTGGTCCAGCCAGACCAGCGCGGGCGCCAGCACGCGCCCCTGCGCGTCCACCGGCATGATGGTGCCGCGCTGGGTGGTGACGGCCACGCCGCGGATGGCGGGCTTCAGCGCCGCATGGTCCACCCACAGCGCCTGGCAGGCGTCGGCGGCGGCCTGCCAGAAGCCTTCCGCGTCGTGCTCCATCGCGCCGGGCTCGGGCGTGCGGTAGTCGTCCAGCGCGCGCTGGCTCTTCGCGACCAGGTGGCCCTCCAGGTCGAACAGCAGCGCGCGCACGCTCTGGGTGCCGCAGTCGATGGACAGCAGCAGGTCGTCGGGGCGGGCGGGGGACGGCGGGGTCACGGTCGGGAGATTCGAGGAGGAAGGGTCGCTACGCGGCGCGCGCGTGCACGGGGTTGTGGGCCTGGGCACTTGCCTCGCCGGACTGCGCCGCAGGCACCGCATAGCAGCGCGCCACCAGCGCACGATACCGCGAGACCTCGCGCGCCCAGCGTGGCGCGTCCCAGCCCAGCGCGTCCTGCAGCATCGGCGCCCACGCGGGCAGCCACGCGGCGCCGCCCTCGGGCAGCAGCAGGCCCAGGCGCGTGCGGCGCAGCAGCAGGTCGTCCAGGTGTCGCACGCGCTCGTGGCGCGCGCACCAGGCCAGCTCGGCCAGCAGCACGGGCGTGCCCGCCACGGGCTGCAGCTCGTCCGGCGAGGCCAGCGCCACCAGCGTCTCGGCATCCAGGCCGTGGCGGCCGATCAGGCGCTGCGCGAGCGGCGCGGGCAGGCGGCGCAGCGCGGGGCCGGGGGCCACGGGGTCGAGGATCGCCGCGTCGGCGCGCGTGCCCGCTGGCAGGAACGCGGCCAGCGCCGGCAGGCGCGGCGCGGCGCGCCGCAGCGCGTCCAGCGCGATCACGCGGAAGGTGGTGAGCTTGCCGCCCGTCACCGTGATGAGGCCCTGCTCCTCGAACACGGCATGCTCGCGCGATGCCTTGGAGGGATCGGCGGCAGGGTCGCCGTCGCCGATCACCGGGCGCACGCCGGCGTAGGCGCTGACGGCGTCGGCCAGCGTCAGCGCGGGGGCCAGCGACGGGAAGGCCGCGTGCACCGCCTCCATCAGGTACGTGGCCTCGGCGGGCGTGATGGCGGGCTCGTGGTCCAGCCCCTCGCGATGGTCCAGGTCGGTGGTGCCCACCAGCGCCATGCCTTCCCACGGTGTGACGAACACCGGCCGGCCGTCCCGCGGGTGGAACAGGCTGACCGACACCGCCACCGGCAGGCGCCACAGCGGGAACAGCAGGTGGCTGCCGCGCAGCGGGCGCAGCGTGGGCGCGGCGCCCAGGCTGCCGCGCAGCGCGTCGCCCCAGGCGCCGGTGGCGTTGATCACGCAGCGGGCGCGGATGTCGAACACCTCCACGGAGCGGTGGGGCACGGCGCCGTCGTGGAGGGCGGCTTCGCGGTCCAGCTCGGCCTCCGGGTCGCGACGCTCCACGCGCACGCCCACCACCTCGCCCGTGCCCGGCTCGCGCAGCAGCTCGCGCACGGCCAGGTAGTTGTCGATGCGCGCGCCGCGGTGGCGCGCTTCCTGCAGCACGCGCCACACCAGGCGGGCGTCGTCGGTCTTCGCGTCCAGGTAGCTGGAGGCGCCCTGCAGGCCTTCCGCCGCGATGCCCGGCACGCGCACCCGCGTGTCCGCTGCATCATGGTGTTCGCGGGTGCGGGCGCCGTTCAGCAGGTCGTAGAGCGCCAGCCCGATCGCCATCGTGCGGCGACCGGGGGACCGGCCGTGGTAGTGGCCGATCAGGAAGCGTTGCGGCTCCACCAGCCCCGGCGCGTCCTGCAGCAGGCGGCGCCGCTCGTGCACCGATTCGCGGGTGAGGCCGATGGCGCCCTCGCGCAGGTAGCGCAGCCCGCCGTGCACCAGCTTGGACGAGCGCGACGACGTGCCGGAGGCAAAGTCGCGTGCCTCCACCAGCCGCACCGACACGCCGCGCCGCGCGGCCTCCAGCGCGATGCCCGCGCCCGTGATGCCGCCGCCGATCACCAGCAGGTCGACCGTGTCCACGGGGCCGCTGCCGGTCATGCCGCGCGGCCCAGGTCGCTCAGCGTGGCCTTCACGGACGCGCCGAGCGCATCGCCGCCGTCGCCGTGCTCGTCGCCCGGCTCGTCACGGTCGACGGCCACGCCGTCGCCCAGCAGGTTGCCCACCGCCATCACGCCGTGCGGATCGAACGGCCGCGCGAGGTTGTGCAGCGCGGCCATGCCCAGCGGGCCCTTCTCGCGCGGCAGCCAGCGCGCGTGGTCCTTGCCCACGCCGTGCTGGTGCGTGATGGTGCCGCCATGCGCGGCGATGGCGTCGCCCACGGCCTGCTTCAGCGATCGCCAGCGGGCCAGCGCCGCGGGATAGTCCGGGCCGATGCGGTAGACGAACGTGGAGTACACGCTGGAGCCCTGCGCGTAGACGTGCGACAGGTGCGTGTAGCAGTGGGTCTTCTCGCCATGCCGCGCCAGTGCCTCCCGGCCCGCGGCCTCCATGCCGGCCACCATCGCGTCCACGCGCGGCCAGTCGCAGGCCGTCTCCATCGTGTCGACGGCGTAGCCCGCATCCCACAGGCTGTTGCGCAGGTACACGCCGGCGAAGCGCCGCGCGGCCCACTTGGCGCCCAGCAGCGTGCCGGTGGACACGCCGCCGTACTGTCGCCACAGGTGCGCGGCCTGGCGCCGCATGGCCGACACCTGCGCCGCGCCGCCGGTGAAGCCGGCCATCAGCAGCACCTTGCCGTCGCCGATGCCGCGCAGCTTCAGGCCGCGCTCCAGCCAGCCGATGGCGCCGGGGTGGCCGGCCATGGTGAGCGTGGTGAGGGTCTCGACGGGATTGGACAGCCGCAGCATCGACAGGCCCAGCCGCGCCTGCGCCAGCGCGCGCACGGCGGCGGTGGCCGCGGCCCAGTCGGGGAAGAACACGCCCACGAACGCCTCGCGCGCGGGCAGGCGCGTGACGCGCACGGTGGCCTCGGTGACCACGCCGATGCGGCCCTCGGAGCCCAGCACGGCCTCGCGCAGGTCGGGGCCCGCGGCGGACGCCGGGTAGGTGGGGATCACCAGCTCGCCCTCGGGCGTCTGCACGCGGCCGCCGGCGAACAGCTGCTCGATGCGGCCGTAGCGCGCCGACTGCTGGCCGGACGAGCGCGTGACGATCCAGCCCCCCAGCGTGGAGTAGTCGAAACTCTGCGGGAAGTGGCCCAGCGTGTAGCCGTGCGCCCGCAGCTGCGCCTCCAGCTGCGGCCCGGCCACGCCGGCCTCGAAGGTGGCCAGCTGCGACACCGGGTCGAGCGACACCAGCCGCATCAGGCGCGTGAGGTTCAGCGTCAGGATCGGCTTGTCGCCGGCCGGGGTCAGGTGGCCGGCCACGCTGGTGGCGCCGCCGCAGGGCAGCACCTGCACGCCGTGGCGGCGCGCCCAGTCCAGCAGCTCGCGCACCTCGCCCGCGCTTTCCGGAAAGGCCACGCCGTCCGTCACGCGGCCCGGCACGCCGAAGCGCAGGCGCAGCCAGTCGTGCGCGCTCTGGCCGAAGCTTGCGCGCAGGCGCGCCTGCGGGGACGCGTCCACGCGCGGGTGGCGCGGCAGGCGGGAGGGCTGCGCGGCGATGCGGGCCAGCACGCCGGCCAGCGGGGCGTCCAGCTGCGGCGTGCCGGGGCCGATGGCGGCCGCCAGGAAGGCCAGGGCCTCGGGCTTCAGGGGCTCGTCGATCGAGGCCTCGCCCCAGCCGTTCCAGCGTCGTCCGTCCACCATGGTCGCTATACTTTCGTGCAGGTTACGTGTCGGTATCCAGGGCGCATGGTGCCGCGACGCAAGCCCGCGTGCTTGTCTTTCGCCGACACCCTCGTTGTCAGAACATGCCAGCCCTTCCCACGCCCGCGTCGCTGGGCCTGCCGCCCGAGGCCGAGGCCCGCGTGCTGGGCCCCTACGTCCAGACCGCGCTCGACACCGCGCGCGCCGCCGGCGTGCCGCTGGAAGCGCTCACCGCGGCGCTCGGCTGCCCGCCCGAGCGGCTGGCGCCCGGCTTCGAGGACCTGCCGGTCGGCCCCTACATCCAGCTCCTGGGCGCCGCCGCCACGCTGGCGCGCGACCCGCTGTTCGGCATGCGGGTGGGCGAGAACGCCCGCCTGTCCACCTTCCCGCTCTACGGCCTCGTGGTGTGCGCCTGCACGGACCTGCGCGGCGCCTTCGAGCAGACCCGTCGCTACGAAGGCCTGGCGCACGACCTGGGCCGCTCGCGCCTGGAGGAGGCGGACGGCGTGGCCACCTACCTGTGGGACTGCCCCTGGCTGGACGGCCGCCCGGCGGTGGAGGCCCAGGCGCTGTGCGACAGCGTGATGGTGGGCATCCTCACCTTCGCCAGCTGGCTGGCCCATGAGCGGCTGCCGGTGCGCGAGATGGGCTTCCCCTACCCCGCCCCGCCGCCGGAGGTGCAGGCCGCCCATGCCCACCTGTTCGGCGCGCCGGTGGTGTACGGCGTGCCCACGGCCTACGGCCGCTTCGACGCCGCCCTGCTCGACCGCCCGGTGCCCAACGCCGACCGCACCATGTTCCCGGTGCTGCAGCGCCATGCCGAGGAGCTGATGGCGGCGCGCCGCCGCGCCACCGCGCAGCCCCGCGTGGTGACGGACGTGCGCGCCCGCATCGCCGAGGCCCTGGCCGAGGACCGCGCGCGCCTGGACGTCATCGCCGAGGGCCTGGCGATGAGCCCGCGCACGCTGCAGCGCAAGCTGTCCGAGGCCGGCACCAGCTGGCAGGCGGTGCACGACGCCGTGCGCCAGGAGATGGCCGAGGAACTGCTGCGCGAGCCCACCCTGAACCTGGCACAGGTGGCGTACCTGCTGGGGTATCGGGAGCAGAGCAGCTTCAACCGCGCCTGCCGCGACTGGTTCGGCCTGACGCCGGCGCGCAAGCGCGCGGCCCTGCAGGCGGCGTAGCGCCGCGCGGGGGCGCCCCGCCCGGCCGCGTGCCGCGCCGCGCCGTGCCGTGCCGTGCCGCCCCGCGACGCCCCCCGCCCGCGCCGCCGCTCGCGCCGTGATTTCCGCTCCTCGTCGCACGCCGGTCGCGGCGCGGCCGGGCGGCCGGCACGATGCGCCTCGCTTCACGGCAGCCCCGTTCGCGGGCGCCGCGCTGGCGCGAAAGGAGCGGCACATGCCGAACGACACCCCCTGGCGGCTTCCCACGCGGCGCACGCGGCGCGTGCGAATCCTGGTGCTGGCGCTGGCGTTGGCCGGCGCGGGCCCGCTGGCCGGGGCCCGCACGGGCGCGCTCGTCGCGCCGCTGGTGCAGGCCACGGGCCCGGCCACGCCACCCCCCGACGCGGAGGCCGCCATCCGCGCCGCGCTGGCGGTCTATGCCCAGGCCTGGTACGAGGGCAACGCCCCCCGGCTCGCCGGCGTGCTGCACCCCGAGTTCACGCGCCAGGTGGTGGTGCACGCCCCCGACGCGCCGGACACGCTGGAAACGCGCCCCGGGCTGGCGGTGCTGGACGAGTGCGACCGCGGCCTGGGGCGCGCCACGGCGCCGTCGGCCCGCCGCGCCGACGTGGCGGGGGTGCAGGTGGCGGGCGGCCTGGCGGATGCGTCGCTGCGCCTGGCCGACCGCACCGAGCACGTGCGCCTGGCCCTCTGGAACCACGCCTGGCGCGTGCTGGGCGCCACCAGCGAGCGCGAGGCCGCGGCCACCGGAGCGCCGCGATGAGCGCGCCGCGCCGGATCACGCTGCACGTCAACGGCACCGCCCGGGCCGTGGACGTGGACCCCGACATGCCCCTGCTGTGGGCCCTGCGCGACCACCTGGACCTCACCGGCACCAAGTTCGGATGCGGGATGGGCCTGTGCGGCGCGTGCACCGTGCACGTGGACGGCCGGCCCGCGCGCGCCTGCCTCACGCCCGTGGGCACGCTGGGCGCGGCACGCGTCACGACGATCGAGGGCCTGTCCCCGCGCGGCGACCACCCCGTGCAGCAGGCCTGGCGCGAGCTGCACGTGCCGCAGTGCGGCTACTGCCAGTCGGGCCAGATGATGGCGACGGCCGCGCTGCTGCAGGCGCATCCGCAACCCACGCAGGAGCAGGCCCGCGAGGCGCTGCAGGGCCACGTGTGCCGCTGCGGCACGTACCCCCGCATCGAGCAGGCGGTGCAGCTGGCCGCGCGCATCGCGCGCCCGGCGGCGAAGGAGCCGACGTGACCGCGGCGCTGTTCTCCCGCCGCGCCGCACTGCAGGCCGGGGCCGGCGGCCTGGCGGCGCTGTGGCTGCCGGTGATCGCCGAGGCGGCCGCCCGGCCGGCGGTGGCAGGGGCGCCGACGCCCACCGCCCCGCCGCCCGCCGCCACGCCCGCGTTCACCCCCGCCGCCTGGATCCGCATCACCGCGGACGACCAGGTCACGCTGGTGCTGCACCGCTCCGAGATGGGCCAGGGCATCCGCACTGCGCTCGCCACGATCCTGTGCGACGAGCTGGACGCCGACCTGGCCCGCGTCCAGCTGGCGCGCGCCGACGGCGACGCGCGCTACGGCGACCAGGCCACGGTGGGCGACGAGAGCATCGTGTCGCAGTGGACGCCGCTGCGCACCGCCGCGGCCCGCGCCCGCGCGATGCTGGTGGCGGCGGCGGCCGAGCAGCTGCAGGTGCCCGCCGCGCGCCTGCGCACCGAGGCCGGCCGGGTGCACGTGGTGGACGCGCAGCCGCCCCGGTCGCTGCCCTACGGCACGCTGGTCGCGCGCGCGGCGCAACAGGTCGTGCCCGACGCGCCCCCGCTGAAGGCCCGGGCCGACTTCCGCTACATCGGCCGGCCCCGCGGCGGCGTCGACCTGCTCGCCCAGACCACGGGCCGCATGGTGTACGGGCTGGACGTGCGCTGCCCCGGCGGCCTGCACGCGGTGATCGCGCGCGCCCCGCTGCCCGGCGCCACGCTGGCCGCGTTCGATGCCACGGCCGCGCGGCGCGTGCCCGGCGTGGTGAACGTCTTCGCGGTGGAGGCCGCCTGGGCCGCCGAGGGGCGCACGGCGGCGGGCGTCGTGGTGGTGGCGCGCGACAGCTGGGCCTGCCTGCAGGCGCGCCGCGCGCTGGACGTGCAGTGGAACCTGGCGGGCGCCGGGGCCATGGACGACGCCGAGCTGCGCCGCCGCTTCGAGGCCGCGGCCGACGCGCCGGGCGCGGTGTACCGCAGCGGCGGCGACCTGCCCGCCGCCCGGGCCCGCGCCGCCACCACGCTGACGCGCCGCTACTGGACGCCCTTCCTCGCCCACGCCACGCTGGAGCCGCCCAACTGCACGGCCGACGTGCGCGCGGGCAGCTGCGAGGTGTGGGCGCCCACGCAGTCGCCCGGCGACGCGCGCGAGCGCATCGCGGCCGAACTGAAGCTGCCGATCGATCGCGTCACCGTGCACGTCACCGACATCGGCGGCGGCTACGGCCGCAAGTCGCTGCACGACTTCGTGCTGGAGGCGGTGCGCGCCAGCCGCCGGGTGAAGGCGCCCGTGAAGCTCTTCTGGACCCGCGAGGACGACCTGCGGCACGGCTTCTTCCGCTCGCCCAGCCTGCAGGTGCTGGAAGCCGGCCTGGACGCCGCGGGCGAGGTGGTGTTCTGGCGCCACCACGCGGTGCAGTCCAGCCAGCGCGCCACCTCCGAGGACGACGGGCCGGTGACCGAGCTGGCGCCCTACGAGATGGTCGCGTCCACCGCCAGCCGCCTGCCCTACGACGTGGGCGCGATCGAGGTGACCGGCACGCACGTGGAGACGCCGCTGAAGCGCTCGTGGATGCGCGGCGTGCAGGACAGCTACCTCGCGTTCGCCACCAACTGCTTCCTGGACGAGCTGGCGCAGCGCGCGGGCCGCGACCCGGTGGCGATGCGCCTGGCGCTGCTGGGCCCGCCGCGGCGCCTGCAGTTCCTGCGCTCGGCCACGTCGCCCGCGTACTGGACCGACACCGGCCGCCTGGCCACCGTGATCCGCCGGGCGGCCGAGCTGTCCGCCGCCGGGGCCGCGCCGCCCGCCGGCACCGGCCACGGCCTGGCCGCGCACGTGCAGAGCGCCACCAGCGTGGCCGTGGTGGCCGAGGTCCAGCCGAAGGGCGCCACGCCCGCGGACGGCTTCACGCTCACCCGGCTCACCTGCGTGGTGGACTGCGGCATCGTCGTCAACCCCGACGGCGCCCGGGCGCAGGTGGAAGGCGCGCTGCTGTACGCGCTGGGCAGCGTGCTGTACGGCCGCATCGTGCTGTCGGCCGAGGCGGGCGTCGTGACGTCCAACTTCCACGACTACCCGGTGGCACGCATGGGCGACGTGCCCGCGCGCATCGACGTCGAGTTCATCGACTCGGGCGCCGAGCCCACCGGGCTGGGGGAGCCCTGCGCGCCCCTGCTGGCGCCCGCGCTGGCCAACGCGCTCGCGCGGGCGGGCGCGCCGCGGCCCACCGACTGGCCGTTCGGGCTGGGAGGCACCGCCGCCTGACATGAAACGAAACACGGCGATACCGCGCCGAGAAGACGCCGCCACGGCGGACGGGCACGATCACTCCCGTCCCCTCACCGCTTCAACAAGGAGTCTTCCATGCGGATCTGGATCAAACCCTTCATCGCCGGCGTCTTCGCCAGCGCGGCCCTGCTCGGCGGCGTGGCCGCCTGGTCCACCGACGCGCTGCCCGCGGCCATCGCCCTGCACCGCCACGGCGGCGACCACGTGGCGGCCTTCCGCTCGATGATGGTCGACAAGCTGGCGCTGGATGCCGCGCAGACCACGCGCCTGGACGCGCTCATCGCCCGGATGCAGGCCACGCACGTGGCCCTGCACGGCGCCAGCGACTTCCACGCCGACCTGCAGGCCGTGATGGCCGGCAACGCCTTCGACCGCGCCCGCGCGCAAGCGCTGGTGGACGCCAAGCTGCAGGCCGTGCAGGCCAACGCCCCCGCCACCGTCACGGCGCTGGCCGACTTCTACGACGGCCTGCGCCCCGACCAGCAGCAGAAGGTGCGCGACTTCATGGCGCAGCACCACGGCCACGGCGAGCACGGCGGGATGGAGATGCGCGTCGAGACGCACTGATCCGCTGGACGCCAGGCGACGCTGCCAGGTGCCCCGGCATCCGCCTTCCGCCCCGCGGAAGGCGATGCCTGGCACCCCCGCGCGGCCTTCGCGTGACTGAGAATCGCCTGATGCGCCGCATCCTCCTGATCGACGACGACGAGCACCTCGCCGCCCCGCTCGCCGCCTACCTGGCCCGCTTCGACGTGCGCCTGGAATGGGCCGCGCGCCCCAGCGAGGGCCTGCAGCGGCTGCGCGCCGAGGCCGCCGCCGGCACCGGCTTCGACGCCGCCATCCTCGACGTGATGCTGCCCGAGATGGACGGCTTCGAGCTGTGCCGACGGCTGCGCGCCGAGAGCGACATCCCCCTCCTGATGCTCACGGCCCGCGGCGACGTGATGGACCGCGTGGTGGGCCTGGAGCTGGGCGCCGACGACTACCTGCCCAAGCCGTTCGAGCCGCGCGAGCTGCTGGCGCGGCTGCAGACGGTGCTGCGTCGCGCGCGGGCACCCGCGCCGGCCGCGCCCCCGCCCCACGCGGGCGCGGGCGCGGCCGGCGCAGGCACGGGCACCCCCGGCACCTCGCCGCCGGCCCACGTGCTCGCCTTCGACGGCCTGCAGGTGGACCTGGACCGCCGCGAGGTGCTGCGCGCCGGCGAGCGCGTCGAGCTCACCGGCACCGAGTTCGAGCTGCTGGCCCTGCTGGCCCGCGAACCGCGCAAGGTGTTCAACCGCGACGAGATCCTCGAGCGCCTGCGCGGCCGCGCGGCGGAAGACCTGCAGACCCGCGCCGTGGACATCCTGGTGAGCCGCCTGCGCCGCAAGCTGGAGCCCCTGGACTGCATCCGCACGCTGCGCAACGTCGGCTACGCCTTCGCGGCAGGCCAGGCATGACGCCGCCGCCCGCACCCACCCGCCCGCCCGTCGCCATGCGCTGGCGCCTGGTGATCGCCTTCCTCCTCTTCGCGTTCGCCACCACGTTCGTCTTCCTGCACGGCATGCGCGAGGTGGTGCATGCCGGCTGGCACGCCTACGCGCGGCCCATGGTGGCGGGCTACGTCGACATGATGACGGCGGAGATCGGCACGCCGCCCGACCCCGCCCGCGCGGCGGCGCTGGCGCGGCGCATGCCGGTGGTGATCCAGATCGACGGCCCGCGGGTGCACTGGGCGTCGCCCAACAGCCCCGCGCACGTGCTGCGCTTCGGTCGCGCGGCCCCGAACGGCGAGGACGACGCGCCGTGGATGATCGAGCGCCGCCTCGCGGACGGCCACGTGCTGCACTTCGGCCTGGCCAAGGAGCCGCCGCCGCAGCACGAGCCCGGCATCCTGGTGCCCACGCTGGGCGCGCTGCTGGTGCTCACGCTGGCGGCCTACCTGTACGTGCGCTGGCTGTTCCGCCCGCTGGAGGACATCCGCGAGGGCGCGGTGCGCTTCGGCCGCGGCGAGCTGTCGCACCGCATCCCCGTCACGCGCCGCGACGAGCTGGGCGACCTGGCGCGGCGCATCAACACGATGGCGGGCGAGATCGACGGCATGCTGGACGCCAAGCGCGCGCTGCTGATGGCCATCAGCCACGAGCTGCGCTCGCCGCTCACCCGCGCCCGCGTCAACGCGGAGCTGGTGGAGGAAGGCGCGGCGCGCGACGGCCTGCTGCGCGACCTGGGCCAGATGCGCGACCTGATCGACGACCTGCTGGAGAGCGAGCGCCTGCAGGCCGGCCACGCCAAGCTGCTGCGCGAGCCCACCGACGTGGGCGCGCTGGCCGCGGACGTGCTGCAGAAGCACTTTCCCGGCCGCGCCGTGAGCCTGGAGGTGGCGCCTGGCCAGGCGCCCGTGTCGGTGGACCCGATGCGCGTGCGCCTGCTGCTGCGCAACCTGGTGGACAACGCCCTGCGCCACGGCGGCAGCGGGACACCGCCGGTGGTGCGCGTCGAGCCGGCCGTGGCCGCGGACACGGCGGACGTGCCGGGCCCGGGCCCGGGCCCGCGGCCCGCGGGCGTGCGCCTGGTGGTGCGCGACTTCGGTCCCGGCGTGCCCCCCGACGTGCTGCCCCACCTGAGCGAGGCGTTCTTCCGCGCGGACCCGGCCCGCCAGCGCGCCACGGGCGGCGTGGGACTGGGGTTGACCCTGTGCCGCCTGGTGGTGCAGGCGCACGGCGGCACCTGGCACCTGCAGGACGCCGGGCCCGGGTTGGCCGTCGACGTGACTTTGCCATCCCCATAAACCTGGCTCGACAGCAGCGCCTTCCGATGGTCTGATTCGCCTCCGGCGCCGCAACCGCGACGCCTGCAAGCGCATTCAGAACATCGGAAAGACGCCATGGACCCCTACCTCGCCGAGATCCGGCAGACCGCCTTCGCCTTCGCCCCCCGGGGCTGGGCACTGTGCAATGGCCAGCTGCTGTCCATCGCCCAGAACCAGGCCCTGTTCGCGCTCCTGGGCACCACCTACGGCGGCGATGGCCGCACCACGTTCGCGCTGCCCAACCTGATGGGCCGCACGCCGATGCACCGCTCCGGCACGCATGTCCTGGGCGAGCGCGCGGGCGAGGAATCGCATTCGCTGACGCAGGGCGAGATGCCGTCGCACCACCACTACCTCAACGCGTCCGGGGACGTGGCCTCGTCGCCCACCCCGGCCGGCGGCACGCCCGCCATGCCGGCGGCCGACAGCCCCGCGATGTACGCGGCCAAGGGCTCGATGGTGCCCCTGAACGCGCAGGCCATCACCGCGACTGGCGGGGGCCAGCCGCACGCCAACGTGCAGCCCAGCCTGTGCGTTAGCTTCATCATCGCGCTGCAAGGCATCTTCCCCTCGCGCAACTGAAGGATCCTTCAACATGTCAACACCCTTCGTCGGCGAGATCCGCATGTTCGGCGGCAACTTCCCGCCCAATGGCTGGGCGTTCTGCGACGGCCAGCTCCTGTCCATCGCCGAGAACGAGGTCCTCTTCGTCCTGATCGGCACCACCTTCGGCGGCGACGGCCAGACCACGTTCGCGCTGCCCGACATGCGCGGCCGCATCCCCGTCCACCAGGGCAGCAACGGCCAGGCCACCTGGACGATGGGCGAGCAGCGCGGCACCGAGACCGTGGCGCTCACCGCGGCGCACCTGCCCCCGCACACGCACCAGATGCAGGCCAGCACCCACACCGCCAGCACCGCGCACGGGCCGGCCGACGTGCTGGGCGTGTCGCCGCAGGCCAAGTTCTACGGCACCGGCACGCCGTCGCTCGCCATGGCGCCCAACACGGTGTCCAACACGCAGGGCACCGGCGTGCACGCCAACATGGCGCCCACGCTGGGCATCCAGTTCATCATCTCGCTGTTCGGGATCTTCCCGAGCCAGAGCTAAGAAGGCACCGACCATGGCAGACCAATTCGTCGGTGAAATCCGCATGTTCGCGGGCGACTTCGCCCCCACCGGCTGGGCGTTCTGTGACGGCGCGATCCTGCCCATCTCGCAGAACACGGCCCTCTTCTCGCTGCTCGGCACGATGTACGGCGGCGACGGCAGGAGCACGTTCGCGCTGCCCAACCTGATGGGGCGGCACCCGCTGCACGTGGGCAACAGCACGGGTCCCGGCCTGTCGCAGCACGTCCAGGGCGAGCAGGAAGGCGCGGACGCCGTGACCATCACGGGCGCCCAGCTGCCCTCGCACACGCACATCGCGCAGGCGGTGCCGGCGGCCACCACGGCGGTGCCGGGCGCGTCCACGTTCCTGGCGCCCACGGGCAACGGCCACGCGGCGTACCACGCGGCCAGCAACCACGTGCGCATGGCCGACGAGACGCTGCTGAAGGCGGGCGGCTCGCAGCCGCACGACAACCTGCAGCCGTATCTCTCCCTCAGCTTCATCATCGCGCTGCAGGGCATCTTCCCGTCGCGCGGCTGACCGCCATGATCCCGCTGCCCCTGACGCGCCGCGAGGCCACCCGCGACGACGAGCCCTTCCTGCGCACGCTGTACGCCAGCACGCGCGAGGACGAGTTCGCCAACGTGGAATGGCCGGCCTCGGTGCTGGAAGCCTTCCTGCGCCTGCAGTACGACGCGCAGGCCGCCGACTACCGCCGCCGCCACCCGCACGCCGTGCAGGAGCTGCTGCTGGTGGACGGCGAGCCCGCCGGCCGCCTGTGGCTGCACCGCGGCGAGGCCGATTGGCACCTGCTGGACGTGGCGCTGCTGCCGGCCTTCCGCGGCCTGGGCTTCGGGGCCCACGCGCTCAGCGAGCTGCTGGACGAGGCCTCGCGGGCCCGCGCCAGCGTCTCGCTGCACGTCGCGGCCGGCAACCCGGCGCGCCGCCTGTACGAGCGCCTGGGCTTCGTCGCCACCGGCGGCGACGCCATCCACCAGTCGATGACCTGGCCCGCCGCCGCCGCGCGCGCGAGCCGGGCACCCGTTCCTCTCCCTCTGGAGACCCTGTCATGAACAAGCGAGACTTCCTCTTCAGCGGCGCCGGCGCGGCGCTGGCCACCGCGGCGCTGGCCGCCCCGGAGGCCGCGCAAGCCGCCGCCCAGGGGGCGCGCGCCACCCCGGCCACCGACGCCGCACCCGGCGCGGCCTGGCTGGGCCGCACGCAGCGCCACCCCGACCTGGCGGCGCCGTCGGCCGACCGCTTCGAGGCCTACGTGGGCCAGGCCTTCGCCTGCGGCGACACGCCGCTGCTGCTCACCGCCGTCACCCGGCAGCCCACCAGCTGCGCGCGCACCGCGCAGTTCAGCGTGCACTTCCGCGCCGCCGCCGGCGCGCTGCCCGCCACCGGCCTGCACGTGCTCCAGCACGCCTCCGGCCAGCGCCTGGCGCTGCACCTGGAGGCCGGTGCGGCGTCCGCCGACGCGCACTTCAGCCTGATGGCTTGATGGCCTGATGGCGTGACGGCCAGCGGGCCTGATCGCCTGCTGGCCTGATGGCGCCTTCGGGTTCATGATGCCCCTGCACCCAGAGGAGCCCGCCATGACCCGCAGCTTCGCCCGCTTCCCGCGTCATCCGCCGCCGCGCGCTTCGCGCCCAGCCCCCGGGCTGCGCCTCGTCTGGCGCGGCGTGGCCGTGTGCCTGGCTTTGTCGCTGGTGACGCTGGCCGCCGCGTCGGACGGCGTTGCCGAGGCCGCCCTCCTCGCCGCGCTGAACGGCTGACCGGCGGGTCGCTGACGCGCGACGCACGTCGCGCGCGTCGCCCCGGGTAGGCGAGGCGTGCCCCTGGTGCGTCATTTGCCCGCGCCCGGGCAACAATGCCCCCATTCCCGCATCCCGTCCGGAGGGCGATGGACCCGAGAACCGCCAAGCTGCAGTCGCACCGGCTGCGGATGACGTCGCTGACGATCGCCAACACCGCGCTGCAGGCCCTGGTCGCGGGCCTGTACGCCTGGGGCGGCAGCCTCTCGTGGCCGCTGATGATCGCCTTCTCGGTGGCCAGCCTGGGCTCCACGCTGCTGTTCACCCTGGCGGTCGCGCTGCACTGGAACCTGCGCTTCCCCGACAGCTGGCTGCTGCTGGCGCAGCTGGCCACCAACGTGGTGATCGCGCTGGTGTTCCTCGCGCTGGCGCCGCAGCTGGCCGTGGTGTTCCTCGGCTCGCTGCTGGTCACCTTCATGTTCGCCGTGATGGGCTTCACCCCGTCGCAATTCACCTGGCTGTGGCTGGGCTTCGGCGCCGCCACCGCCGCCGCCCTCTGGCTGGGCCGCCACCGCTTCCAGCCGCTGCCCGCCGACGGCTTCCACATGGCCGTGCTGTGGCTGTTCTTCTTCCTGGCGGTGCGCCGGCTGATCGTGATCGGCACGCAGGTGAGCAAGCTGCGCCACCAGCTGTCCGAGAAGAACGGGCAGCTCACCGAATCCCTCGAGCGCATCAACGAGCTCGCCACGCACGACGAGCTCACGGGCGCCTTCAATCGCCGCCGCTTCATGGAGATGCTGGCCGAGGAGCGCGAACGCGCGGCCCGCACCGGCGAACCCTTCTGCGTGGCCATCTTCGACCTGGACCACTTCAAGTCGATCAACGACCGCTTCGGCCACCTGGCCGGCGACCAGGTGCTGCAGGCCTTCTGCGAGCTGGCCCGCGGCGGCCAGCGCGCCACCGACCGCTTCGCCCGCTATGGTGGCGAGGAGTTCGTGCTGCTCATGCCGGTCACCACCCCCGCCGCGTCCGCCGCACAGGCCGTGGAGCGCGTGCGCCGGGCCACCGAGCAGCACGACTGGCAGGCCGTGGCGCCACGCCACCCCGTCACCACCTCCGCTGGCGTCGCCGCCTGGCGCCAGGGCGAGACGGTGCAGGAGCTGCTGGCGCGGGCCGACGCGGCGCTGTACGAAGCGAAGAACGGCGGTCGCAACCGATGCGTGGTCGCGGAATGACAACCCCCACGCTCCCTCCGGTCGCTGCCCCCCGAGGGGGCTCATGCAGCGGACTGGCGAAGCCAGCTCCGCGGGAAATGACAACCCCCACGCTCCCTCCGGTCGCTGCCCCCCGAGGGGGCTCATGCAGCGGACTGGCGAAGCCAGCTCCGCGCATGGCCCTTGGGGGGTCCTGCCGGCGGCGTTCGGCTCGCTGCGCATCGCTCTTGCTGGCAATTGTGCTGGCGGGACTCCTCGCGGCGCCCGCCCACGCGGGCGTGCGGCCCGGCGCGCGCGTGCCCGATCTGCCCGACGTGGCGCGCCTGGTGGTGGAGCGCAGCAACACGTTCCGGCACGAGAACGGCCTGGCGGCGGTGGGCACCAGCGAGCGGCTGACCGCGGCCGCGGCCGCGTTCGCGGCGTACCTGGCCCGCACCGACCGCTTCAGCCACGAGGCCGATGGCCGCGAGCCCGCGGACCGCGCGACGGCCCAGGGCTACGCCTACTGCATGGTGGCGGAGAACATCGCGCTGGAAGGCAGTTCGGAGGGCTTCGCCACCGGCGAGCTGGCGCAGCACTTCGTCGAGGGCTGGATCCACTCGCCGGGCCACCGCCACAACCTGCTGGCCGCGGACGCCACCGACACGGGCGTGGCCATCGCCTACGGCCAGCGCTCCGACCGCTACTACGCCGTGCAGATGTTCGGCCGGCCCGAAGCGCTCCGCGTGCGCTTCGACGTGGTCAACCGCAGCCGCGAGACGGTGTCGTACCGCATTGGCGACGAGCAGTTCCCGCTGCCGCCCGGCGTGCGCCGCACGCACACGCTGTGCGGACCGGAGGCGATGGTGATGCAGCTGCACCCCGAGGGCGGCAGGCCCCTGGAGCTGCGGCCCGCCAACGGCGCGCACTACCGCGTGGAGCCTGCCGGGCCCACGCTGCGGTTGGTGGGCGGCTGATCCCGCGCCCCGGCTTGTGAGCATTCGTGACGTCGGTCACGAGCGGTCAACGTACGCGCGTCCACCCCGCCCCCACACGCCCGCTGCGCACGTCGATTGCCGTTGGTCGGGCCCTGCAGTACCCCGCCGCCCCGACCCATGGATCTCGATACCCTGCGCACCTTCGTCGACGACCACGACGTGCGCCTGCTCACGCTCGGCACCACCGAGATCACCGTCACCTCCCTGGTGAAGCTCCTCGTGTTCGGCGTGCTGCTGTGGCTGATCGCCGGCCGCTTCGCGCGCTGGACGCTGGACAAGCTGCTGTCGCGCACCCACATGGACAAGGGCCAGCGCGCGGCCGTCACGGGCCTGGTGCACTACACCGTGCTGGTGGGCGGCGCGGTGCTGATCCTGCAGAACGCGGGCATCCAGCTCACGGCCTTCGCGGTGGTGGGCAGCGCGATGGGCGTGGGCATCGGCTTCGGCCTGCAGAACATCATCAGCAACTTCATCAGCGGCCTGATCATCCTGCTGGAACGCCCCATCCAGGTGGGCGACCGCGTGGAGCTGGCCGGCATCGAGGGCGTGGTGGACGCCATCGGCGCCCGCCGCACCACGATCATCACGCCCGACCGCGTGGCGGTGCTGGTGCCCAACCAGCGCTTCATCACCGACAACGTCACGAACACGCTGTACCGCGGCCACGTGTTGCGCCTGCGGGTGCCGGTGACGACGCCCGCGGGCAGCGACGTGCGTGAGCTGGAGCGCCTGTTGCTGGGCGCCGCCCAGGGCCCCGACATCGCGCCCGACCCGGTGCCGCTGGTGACGATCACCGACATGAAGCAGGACGAGATCGCGCTGGAGCTGACCGTCTGGTACGACGCGCGCACGCAGTCGCGGCGGCAGTTGCTGAGCCGGCTCTACTTCTCGATCTCGGACGCGATGAAGGCACTGGCCGAGAAGAAGGCCGCGGCGCAGGCCCGGACGGCGGCCGAGGCGAAGGCGGCCGCGCAAGCGCCTGCGCCTGTCGAGGCGAAGGGCCCGGAGGGGCGGGACGATGCGTCGAACGATGCGACCGGGCCCGGGGCGGGCACGGTGAAGCGGGCCTGGTGAGGCCTCCACCCTCAAGTTGCAGGTGAGCTGGAGGGCAGTCGTCGCGGCGCTCCAGGGTTATCCGGGATGCCAGGACGACGCCTGAGCGTGTCAGCTATGGCACTCGCGCCGGCGATGCGCGGGGAGATGGGCATGCAACGACGATTGATTTCCAGCCTGGCGGCCTTCGCCTGCATGATTTCGATGCCTGCGCAGGCTGCGGGCGGCTCGTCCGCCACGGCGCCCACCTGGGACGTCGTGCCGCTGGTGCCCCCTGCTGGCTTCGAGGGGCACGCGATCGCCACCGCCACCGTGAGTGGACACACCGGGTTGGTCGTCGGTGAAGTCGCCCAGGGTGACGAGCACACGCGCGCGGTCGCTTGGCGCCATGGCGTCCCGCACCTTCTCGCTGGAGCGTCCGGTTCATCGAGTGCGATGCAGGGAAATGACAAGAACCAGGTCGCCGGATTCGACAACGAGGACGGTCTCTACACCGCGCTGCTCTGGGCCGCGGATGGCAGCGTCACCCGGCTAACGCCCCTGTGGCGCGGCCTGCCCGCGTTCGCCAACGCCCTGGATGACAGCGGGATCGTCAGCGGGTCCGCCTACACCCCCTACGGCAACACCGTTCCCGTCATCTGGAAGCAGGGCGTGGTGAGTCGGTTGGCCCTGCCTCCCAAGACGGTCCAAGGCTCCGTCGCTTTTTCAAGCCCCAAGGGCTACAAGGTCGGCGTCACGTCGCCTCAACGCAAAGGGTTCCAGGGCACGATCTGGACGCCTTCAGGCGTTCCCGCGGTCATCTCGGTGCCGGGAGCGACCATCGTCCAGGCCTCTTGGGTGAACGATTCGGGGGACGTCGCAGGCTCGTACGACCTTGGCGATGGCATCCAGCATCCCTTCCTCCAGGTCAGCGGTCAAGTGCAGATGCTGCCCCTGGTGCAGGGCGATACGGGCGGCCAGGCGACCGGCTTGAACAACGCCGGCGTCGCGGTCGGGATGAGCGCCGTGTATGTCGACAAGGTGCCCACCCACCCGCACGGCGTCATCTGGAAGTCCGGGGTGGCTCACGAACTCAGCGCCCTGCTGTCTGCCACCTCCAGGCAGGCGGGGTGGACGGTGACGGACGGGACCCGCATCGACGAGAGAAATCGCATCACCGCCCTGGCATCCCTGAATGGCGCACCCGAGGTGAGCGTCGTCCTGGTGCCCGCAGCTGCCGAGTAGCGTCGCCGGCGCAGGCGCAACCCCGATTGTCGAATGCGTCAGTCCAGGACCTCGGCAGGGCCGTAGCCGGTGGACTCGCGCACGGCGCCGCTCACGACGTCCACCACGCGCCTCTCCCGCACGGACAGCCGATCGAACACCAGCTCCAGTGCATACCCCTGACCCGTATCGCGCGCAGCCCCCACCACGCGCAGCACCATCAGGCCGTCCTCCCGCCGCGTCACCTCGAACGACGACGGCGACGTGACACCTGCGAACGCGGCGCGAGGCACGGGCAACGCATAGCCGTCCACGCGGATCGCCAGTTCGTCCAGCACCTGCCCCGTCGCATGCGCATCGACGGCGACGTGCTGCCGCCCGAATGCGACGTCCAGGTGCGACGCGCCGTCGCCCAGCAGCGGCTGCGCGGCCAGCGCGACCGTCATCCCCGACGTCGGGTTGACGATCGCTTCGCTCTTTTGCGAGACCGTGCTTGCGCGAGGCCGGGACGGGCGGCGCTCCTCCGTCACGGCCTGGATTCCAACCTTTCGCCTGGACG
>OUNM011154896.1_pt1 | contig 62944 bp, 104 predicted proteins | sample 1769961 | NCBI WGS metagenome assembly OUNM01 (sample SAMEA3914820, study PRJEB12502) | metagenome | biome: forest; material: soil | place: USA | collected 2012-03-12 | depth 0.3 m
ATCTGCCCTACAAGAGCGTGTGGGGATTTACACCTCCCATCGATTTGCCTTGGGATGTCAAGGCAGGACCATCGTGGGGGCAATTGACAGAATGGAAACCAACATGAAGCTCTATTTCCGCAACACCAAGACTGGGAAGCGGTACGAAATTGTCCGCCTCGACAAGGAGGCAGGCGAAGTCGTGCTCAAAGGCGAGTATGCGGAGTTTACCGAGAAATATGATAAAGAGCGGTTCAAGCGAATGGGCTATGAGCTGGTCAAATCGGAGGACTGAGATATGTCGGACGACGGGCGCGACTATAAGCAGGAATATAAGACTGCTAAGGCACGCGGCGAAGTGGGCACCGGGTCTAACTCGGGATCGGCGCAGCGACACCGCGCCCGTCGTAAGGCACTCAAGCTGGGGATGGTCAAGAAGGGTCAGGATGTCGACCACAAGACCCCCATCTCCAAGGGCGGCTCCAACGCCGCCGGCAATCTGCGCGCCCGGTCGCCCAGTGCGAACCGGTCGTTCGCGCGCAAACCCGACGGGAGCATGAAATGAACGCGCTGCGACTATGGGCCGTCATCGGCATGTCCTACGCTGTCGGTGCCTGCATTGGGCTTCTACTTACAGCATTTAAAATACTCCCTTGACGACCCCCCAAATGCGGGGTTACAGTTCAGACATTCTACGGAGAAACATAATGGCTGGCCATGTGATGCTTGACCTTGAGACGCTGGGTAAGGGCGATCGCGCCGCGATCATTTCGATCGGTGCGGTCAAGTTCGACCCGGCGGGTGTCGGGGTCGAGAGCGGCTTCTATGTCAATGTCGACGCCGAGAGCGCGCAGGCCTATGGCCTCCAGATCGACGCCTCCACGGTGATGTGGTGGCTGCATGCGGATCGCGAAGTGGCGCGCCGTGCCCTGCTGGAGAGCACGCCGGTGGGGCTGGCCGAAGCGCTGGATGGCTTCGCCGACTGGTTCGGCACCGACAGCCTGCCAACATGGGGCAATGGCGCCACCTTCGACAATATCATCACCCGCAACGCCTTCGCCGCCGTCGGGCGCGACCTGCCGTGGAAGTTCTGGGACGACCGCTGCTATCGCACGCTCAAGAACCTCGCCCCGGCGCTCAAGCTGGAGCGGGTCGGCACCTATCATAACGCCCTCGACGACGCCACCTCGCAGGCGCTGCACATGCAGGCGATCGTCGCCCACCTCGGGCTGGTGTTGTGACCTCCGAGGTCGCCTACTGGATTTTGATCGGGGCGACCTTGTGCTTTGTCGTGGGCCTGCTGCGCGGCGACCGGGATTGAAACTCTCGGTCGGCCTCGGCCTCATCATCCTCTCAGGTGTTAGCGCATATGTATTGGTGGGTATCGCGTCCTATGGTGTGGGCCTCCTCCTCACGGAGCTGATCTATGGCCCGCGCCAAAGCTAAGGCAATGAATGGTCAGGAGGCGCGTCATGCTTAGGTGGATCAGCAAGCCCACGTTCAGTTGTATCGGCCTGCTCACGATCACTATCGCCACGAGGCTTGTCGCGGAGGGGATGACCCTCGCCGCTATCGCTGCGCTGGTGCTGGGCTCGATCTTCTCGGGTGTGATGGAGTATTACCATGCCTAAGCCGATCCCATGGTCCTACACGTCGCTCGATGATTTTGTGAACTGCCCACGCGCCTATTATGAGAAGCGCGTCGCCAAGAGCGTGGTCGAGGCCAAGTCGCCCCAGATGGAATGGGGGGAGATCGTCCACAAGCATTTCGAAAACCGCCAGAAGGACGGCACCGCGCTGCCACCGGAGCTGGCGCGGCATGAACGCTATATGGCCGAGCTGGCGGCGCTGCCCGGGCAAGGCTTCACAGAAGAGCGGATCGCGCTCAGTAAAACATTAACACCTTGTGGCTTCTTCGACCGCAGCGTGTGGTTTCGTGGGGTGATCGACTATCGCAAGGTCAATCGCCAGCACGCCACGCTGGTCGACTATAAGACCGGCAAGGTCCACCAGAAATACAAGCAACTCAAGCTGTTCGCGCTGCACACCTTCATCGACCTGCCTGACGTCCACACCATCGACGCCAAGTATTATTGGACGACGACGCAGCAGGCGACCGGCGAGCGCTATACGCGCGAGATGATCCCGTTTTTGTGGTCGCAATTCACCCCTGATTTGCGGCAATATGTTGAAGCGTTCCGCACCGACACATGGCAGCCCCGGCCCTCGGGCCTCTGCCACGGCTGGTGCCCTGTAACGAGTTGCGAGCATTGGAGGCCCAAAAAGTCCAGATAGGGGGGTGTGATGGATCGTCGGCGGAGCCTGCCAGCCCAGCTGGGATCGCAAGTGCTCAGGGGGATGCAGCGGATCAAGCTGCTCGCCAAATTTCTGCCCGACGAGGACATCACCGTCCAGCAGGACTTTACCATGAAGGACGGGACCGTATGGACACTGCGGCTAACCAAGAAACACGCGGAATAGGGTATCAGCCCTCACTCGTCGAAGTGGAGCGTCGCAACCGGATCAGGGTCGCCGTGGCGGCCTACGCCGTGGAGTGCTGGGACAATCCGATCATGAAGCCCGGCGACTATGACTGCCTCGCCGAGAATATCCACCGCGAACTGGCCACCGGTCACAACTCGCTGGATCGCTTCTTCGCCTGTGAATTCACCCCGCTCGCCACCGACTGGGTGCGCGACCATCCCGAGATTGATAAGATCGAGAAGCTCTACAAGCAAAGGATCAAGGCATGATGTTCCCCTTGCTCAGGTTCTGGGCCTACACCCCGCTCGGCTTCGTCGCCGCCTGCATCTGGAATGTCTGCGAGCTGCTGCGGCTGCGCTATCCCTATGCCCCGTACATGCTCGGGGCGATCCTCAACCGCAAGCCGACAAGGATCGACTGATGGCACAGACCCCCAAGCCACCCCAGCTGCCCGGCGCGCGGCCGTTCGCGGTCGGCGATGTCGTCTATCTGCGCAGCGGCTCACCGCGCCTGACCGTGATCTCGATCGTACCCAATGTCGCCTATGTCGAGGTGGCGTGGATTGTCTATGAAAGCGGCGAGCTGCGCAAGGCCACCTTGCCCGAGGCTGCCTTCGAGGAGAACAAGTGATGGCCACAATCATCAGCGAGAAGGACGTCAAGCGCGAGGTCAAGAAGCTGCTCGACCAGCATGATTGGTTCTTTTGGATGCCGCCGGCCAACGGCTTCGGCAAGGCCGGGATCAGCGACTTCAACGCCCTCAAGCATGGTGTGTTCCTCGCCGTCGAGACCAAATTCGGCTCGAACAAGCCCAGCCCGATGCAGGTCGGCTATCTCAATTCGATCCGCGCCGAACAGGGCTTTGCGTTCGTCGTCAACGAGCGTAACCTCGCATGGCTGGGCATCTGGTTGGCGGCGTTCGCGCGCGCCACCGAGGCGGCCTCGAAACAGCAGATGCCGACCCCCGAGGACGGGGCGGCGATGTTGGACGCGATCCGGGCGATGACCGCTCTGATCGGGTAATGTCGTAACAGGAGATGTGCTATGCCCGGTTTAATACCTGACGGCGCCTGTGGCGAGCAAATGCCCGCCGACTTCACCCCGCCCAGCTGTAGCTTCTGCGGCACCGTCCCGGCCTCCGGCCCGGACAATCCGGTCACGGCGGTGATGACGTCCAAGGATCATAGCCACGCGATCTGCTCGACCTGCGCGCTGGAGTTTGTCAGCACCCTCGCCGACATGGCCCGGGCACTGGCCAGTGCCCCCGAGGGAGCGGCGCTCAACTGATGCTCGTCCACCTGCCGACCAAGAGCCTGCTGCTCAAATTGCGCGACCCGATGCGGGTTCGCGAGCTGCTGCCCAAGAGCCGGCTGCTGGACCATCCCGACTATAATCTCGCCATCCAGCACACGCTGGAAGCGGCCAAGGTCCTGCGCAATATCGGCATCCGGGCACCCGCGCCGATCTTGTCGCAGTACCGCTGGCCGGGCAAATATAAGCCGTTCGAGCATCAGCGGGTGATGGCCGAGTTCTACACGCTGCACCGGCGCTGCTTCAACCTGTCGGAGATGGGCAGCGGCAAGACCGCTGCCACCCTGTGGGGCGCCGACTATCTGATGGAGACCGGCCGGGTCCGCAAGGCGCTGATCCTGTCGCCGCTGTCGACCTTGGAGCGGGTGTGGAAGAACGACATTTTCGACGTGCTGATGCACCGCAAGGCGGTGCTGCTCCACGGCCCGCGCGACGCCCGGCTGGCGGCGCTGGACATCGACGTCGACTTCTACATCCTCAACCATGACGGGTTGAGCATCCATGCGCTGACCGAGGCGATCCACAAGCGCCCCGACATCGATCTCGTCATCGTCGACGAGGGCTCGATGTTCCGCAACCACGACACCAAGAAATACAAGGCGCTGGTCAAGATGCTGCGCCCCGACATGCGGCTGTGGTGGCTGACCGGCACCCCCTGCCCCAACGCCCCCACCGACGCATGGGCGCAGGCGCGGCTGGTGGCGCCCGAGCGCGTGCCCAAATTCTTCGGTGCGTTCAAGCGCGCGACGATGATGCAGATCAGCCAGTTCAAATGGGTGCCGCGCAACGAGGCCTATAGCGAGGCCTATGCGGCGATGCAGCCGGCGGTGCGGTTCAAGAAGGCCGACTGCCTCGACCTGCCGCCGATGATGTTCGAGGACCGCCAGTGCCAGCTCACCCCCGAGCAGCGCAAGGCCTTCGAGAAGATGAAGAATGAGATGATCACCGAGGCCAAGACCAGCCAGATCACAGCGGTCAACGCCGCCGACAAGCTGGGCAAGCTGCGCCAGATATTGTGCGGCGCGATCAAGGACCCGGTCAGCGAGCGCTATATCGAGCTGCCGCACGGCCCACGCTTCGATGTGCTGCTGGAGTGCGTCGAGCAGGCATCGGCTAAGGTGTTGGTGGTTGTGCCGTTCAAGGGCATCATCCAAGCGCTGGCGCGCGAGCTGGGCAAGCATTACAGCGTCGGGGTGCTCAACGGCGACGTCGCCCCCAAGGAGCGCGACCGCATCATCGCCGAGTTCAAGCATGGCAAGGACCCGCATATCCTGCTGTGCCACCCCAAGGTGATGAGCCACGGGCTCAACCTGACCGAGGCCGACACGCTGATCTTCTACGCGCCGATCTACTCCAACGACGAATTCCAGCAGGTGATCGAGCGCTTCAACCGCACCGGCCAGACCCGCAAGATGACCGTGATCAAGATGGGCGCGCATCCGCTGGAGTGGGAAATCTACAAGGTGCTCGACGGCCGCAAGGTCACGCAGGACGGTATTCTCAGTCTCTACAAGGCTGTAACCGAAGGCCTGAGTTGACATCCACAAACCATTAGTGTATGTTGCGCAACATAAAGATATAGCCCCTAAGCTGTCAGGTGAATGTGATGGACTTGAACCAACTGACTGGTGCCCACATCAAGGTCCGTGACGCCCGCGCCGCGCTCAAGCGCGAGTTTGAGGCCAGCGACGGCGAGCTGAAAGCGGCGCAGGAAAAGATCGAGGCCAAGATGCTGGCGTTCCTCAACGACAGCGGCACCACCTCGGCCAAGACCGACAGCGGCACCTTCTACAAACAGGAGGACCTGATCCCGGCCGGCGCCGACTGGAACGCCTTCTACGGCTGGATCGTCGAGAATGACGCGTTCGACGCGCTGGAACGGCGCATTAAAAAGACCTTCATCAAGGAGTATATTGAGAGCCATGACGGTGAAGTGCCGCCCGGCGTCTCGGTGTTTCGTGAGTATGTGATCCGCGTGCGGCGCGGCAATTAGGAGCAGTCCCCATGTCTAATGCACTGACCATGTTTGCGAACAAGGGCAATCTGCCCGCGCATGTCGCCAAATTCCTCGGCAATGTCGAGGACAACATCACCGACCGGGTGACCGTGCCCAGCCTGTCCTACGAGGGCAAGGTGTGGGCGATCGCCACCAACGGCGACAAGACCAAGCTGATGAAGCGCGATGCCGACGGCGATGAAGCGCCGATCAGCACGATGCGGGTGGTTGTGCTCGACTATGCCAAGAAGCGCGGTCGCGCCTATTATGAGGGCGCCTATGACCCGGGCAAGGTCGCCGCACCGCTGTGCTGGTCGGACGACGGCGTTGCCCCCGACAAGTCGATCAAGGAGCCGCAGTGCGCCAGCTGCGAGCGCTGCCCGATGGCGGTCAAGGGCTCCAAGGTCACCGAGCAGGGCAAGGCGGTCACCGCCTGCGGTCAGCACCGCATGCTGGCGGTGGTCCCGGCCAATAATCTCGGCTTCACGCCGCTGCGCCTGAAGATCGCGATCACCTCGGACTGGGACAAGCAGTCGCCCGAATTGCAGGCGGCCGGCTGGTTCGCGTTCAACAACTACACCGACATGCTCAAGGCCAATGGCTGCGGCCACACCGCCGCGCTGGTGACCAAGATCAAGTTCGACCCCAATGTCGCCTACCCCAAGCTGCTGTTCTCGGCCGACCGCTGGCTCGACGACCGCGAGATGGCACAGGTCGCGCCGCTGATCACCAGCGACGAGGTGCAGAAGCTGCTCGGTGGGTCATGGACCCCCAACGGGGTCGACGGCACCAAGGTCGCACCCGATGCCGACGACGAGGCGGCGGTGGCGCAGGCTGAGGCCGAGGTCGCCAAGCCCAAGGCGGCGGCTAAGCCCAAGGCCACCAAGCCCAAGGCCGAAGCCGCACCCGCCACGGTGCAGGTGCCGACCGACGATGACGAGGACGCGGTGGTGACCAAGCCGGCCAAGGTCATGGTGATGGACGATGACGACGATGTGCCGGCGACCAAGCCGGCCAAGGCCAGCTCGTCGGTTCCCGAGGACGTCGCCGCCCTGCTCGCGGATTGGGACGACTAACCCCCTTGTAGAGGGGTTGGTTTTGTCTCATAGTCGGTGCCCCGCCAAGACGTGGGGGGCGGGGTGCCGACAAGCGGCGGGGGAAATTCATGGCGGCACGCGACAATCAGGCGGGCGGCTCTCACTATCGTGAGATGCCTATCCAGCCGTGGGACGTCTTCGACACATGGCCGATCGAACAGCGTGTGGGTTTCTACCGGGCGTCGGCGGTCGCTTACTTGATGCGGCTCGGCGCCAAGGGTCCACCGCTCGAAGAGGTGCAGAAGGCGCGCCATTATCTGGACAAGCTGATCGAAGTTTTGAGTGGGGAGTGAGGCATGGCCGCTGTCACTCCCCTCGATTTTCTGCGCGCGGTCTGGCCTGACGAGGGCTATTACTGCATCGCGACGCCGTTCGGGAAGGGCTGGCGCCACAAGGTCTGTGATACGATCAAACAGGCCGCTCGGATTGCCGACGACTGCAAGGATAGCCACAACGTCTTCTTTGCGCTGTTCTCGCTGGCCGAGCGTCAGGTGTGGGACGACCGCAAGATCGACTATCAGACCGGCCAGCCCGGCGCCTATGCGATCCGCACACAGGCCAATAGCCTCGCGATAAAGTGCTTTTTCTTCGACATCGACGTCGGCGACGACCCCAAGAAATACCCTGACCAGCTGGCGGCACTGGCCGCGCTCAAGGCCTTCTGTGCAGAGACCGGACTACCGCGCCCGGTGCTCACTTCGTCCGGGGGTGGCGTCCATGTCTACTGGCCGCTGAGCGAGGCGCTGCCGGCCGCCGAGTGGCGTCTGCACGCCGCCAAGCTCAAACAACTGGCAGTGCATCACGGGTTGCGCATCGACCCCAGCCGGACCACCGACAGCGCCTCGGTGCTGCGCGTGCCGGGCACCTTCAACCTCAAAGACCCTACCAGTCCCCGGCCGGTGGTGCTGCTGACGCCTATCTCCGTATCAGACACAAGCGCGCTGCTGCTCGCCATCTCCGACGCGGCGATCCGCTGCGGCGCCTCGGTTCCCACGGTGGGAACGCTGGCCATCCCCGGGGCGCCGCCCAAGGGCTTCGAGGGCATCGCCGACAACACCGGGCAGGCGCAGGCGCACCCGCGCCCCAAGGCCAAGGATGTCCTGCTGGCCTGCGCCCAGCTCCAATATGTGCTGCGCCAGCGCGGCGCGGTCGACCAGTCGCTATGGTACCACGCGATCATGGTGATGCGCTGCACCGAGGAGGGCGACGCCGCCGCCCACAAGATCAGCCGGGGGCCGAGCTACGACCCGGCGGCGGTCGACGCCAAGCTCCACCAATGCGCCAATATGGGCGCCGCCAAGTGCGAGACGCTGGAGAAGGACAATCCCGGCGGCTGCGCCGGCTGCCTGTTCAAGGACAAGGGCAAGTCGCCGCTGTTCGCCGCGCGCCAGACCGCCACCCTGCCGCCGCCGCTGCGGGTCAATCCGCTGGGCGTGACCCTGCCGCCGGTGGCGATCCCGACCTGCCCGGAAGGCTATGCCCGCCGGCCCGGCTCGGGCGTGGTCCGCATCGCCTCCGATGGTGACGGCAACGACATGTCGATCACGATCCTGCCCTATGATTTTTACCCGATCAGCCGGCAGGTCAACCGGGGCGCCGGGCGCGAGCAGATCGTGTGGCATGCCGAGCTGCCGCGCAGCGAGACCAAGGATATCGTGTTCGCCGCCGAGGCGATCTACGACAACCGCAAGATGCCGGTGGTGCTGAGCAACGCCGGCCTCTACCCCCCTCCTTCCACCCTCCCATATGTGGCGGATTATATGTCAGCCTATACCCGACTGCTTCAGCAGGAAATGGACGCCGAAACCCAGTCATCGACCTTGGGGTGGAACGAGGATCATACGGAGTTCACCCTCCCCGATAAGGTGCTGCTGCCAGATGGTACCGCCAAGCCGGCGGCGCTCAGTGTCGGCGCCGAGCGCTCGTCGATGTATGTCTGCAAGGCCGGCAGCTTGGAGGAGCAGGTCCGCCTGATGCGGTTCTACCAGAACCGCGCGTATGTCCCGCACCAGCTGATGATCCTGTCGTCGCTCGCCGCTCCCCTCTTCTACATGACCGGCCATCATGGCGTCATCCTCCACGCCAACGGCAAATCGGGCGCGGCCAAGTCGACCACGCTCTACGCGGCGTCGGCGCTGTGGGGCAATCCATCGCTTTACCCAATTAACGGCACCAAGACAGGCTCGACCGAGAAGGCTCGCAACGAACGGGTGACGACGCTGTCCAACCTGCCGGTGATGGTGGACGAGATCACCCATATGCCGGCGCCACTGGTCGCCGATCTGGTGATGGGGATCACCCAGCCGGGGCACCGCCTGCGGCTGGATACGAACGGGGTCGAACGAGCGGCGCCGGGTGGCGTCAAGTCGACGATCATGCTGACGACGGCGAATGCGAGCCTCCATCATGTTCTGTCGGCCGACAACACGGCCGGCACCGCCGGGTCGATGCGGGTGTTTGAAATGCATTTGGCGTTGACCCGGGTACACAACAAAGCCGAGGCCGACGAGTTCCTGTTCGGACTGGCCGACAACCATGGCCATATCGCCGAAGCGTTCATGTCGTACGTCGTGCAGAACCGCGCCGCCGTCCAGCTGCGGGTCCGCGAGTGGGTCAAGCGGATCGACCTGCTGTGCCAGATCACCCCGCCCGAGCGCTTCTGGAGCGCCGAGGTGGCGGTCGCGATCGTGGCCGGCGAGATCGCCCGCGAGCTGGGCCTGCTCGACTATGACGTGCAAGACATTGTCAGTTGGTTCCAATCGGTCCAGCTGCCCCAGATGCGCGGCACGGTCCACGAGGAATATAGCGACAGCCTCGGCATTCTCACCGACTATCTCGAACAGATTAATGGTCAGACGCTGATCGCCCAGAAGATGGACGGCGCGATGGGCATGACCAACGTGCTCAAGCATCCACAAGGTGCGCTGCTCGCGCACTTCGATCGGCATACCATGACGATGTGGGTGATGAAGAAGGGCTTCGCCGACTATTGCCGCAAGATCGGCGCCAACGACCAGCTGATCGTCACCGAGCTGGCACAGCCCCGCATGTCCCCGGAGGGACAGGGCAAGCGCATCATCACCAACCGCCGCATCCGCAAGATGCTCGGCGCCGGCACCGACATCGGCAAAGCCCAGTCGTGGTGCCTCCAGATTGACATGAGCCACCCGGAACTGACCGGGGTGGTGACCAATGACGATGTGGTCAAGACGCCCGCCAAGGGCAAGCTCAAGGTGATCCCATGACCCAGCCCTGTGCCGACTGGAAAGCCCAAGGCGGCGGTCCCACCAGCGTGTTTACCATTTTGCGGGACGAGCCGGTGTGGCGCACCCGCGACAAGGGTACGCTGCGCTTCTGCTCCTATTGTGGCGGCATCCACCCGGAAGACCTGATCGCCCGCCTGAAAGCGCCGGGGACGGCGAGCGTGCGCATCGAACGCACCAGCAAGAGCTATAAGAGCTATGTCCACGATAGCCTGTATGGCCAGCTCAAGCTCTACCATTGGCACTTGACCCAGCCCGACGTCGATCAGCTCAACGCGATTCTCCAGCTGCGGAAGTAGCCATTCCGAGGGGTTGACCGGCGAGGGCTGCTTCGCCTACCCAGTAGCGGGGGTCGGGAGCCCCCGCCCTCTGATCAGACTGAAAGTGGCAGGGGCTCCCGGTTCAGGCCAGACCCATCTTGGCCGCACCATGCGCGTTCAGCGCCGCGATCATGCCACGCCCCATCGTCTCGGCGGCGCCCTTGTTGAGCACCGCCTCGCCCGGCGCCAGCTTGGCCTTGACCGTGTCGACCTTGCCTGACCCCTTGCCCGGCACCTTGGCGGTGCCCTTGGCGTAGCCGGGGATGCCACTGTTGGCACGGATCGCCGCCAGCGAGTCCGACAGGGTGTCGGCCTGATCGCCAGTCAGGCCCAGCCGCAACCGGTAGGACTGGGCGCCCGAGAGCCCGGCGCCGGCCCGCGCCTGCGTCGCCTCCGCACCCTGCAACCCGATCCGCGACGCGGCCTCGCGGCCATACCAGTCCCGCTGCTGGCCGATCAGGCCGGCATTGGCGTTGGTCAGCCCGATGTCGGCCTTGGCCGTGGCCGGGACCACGTCGGCCCGCGCCTGCGTCAGCGCCGTGTTGGCCCCGGCGAGACGATAGTCGCCCTGCGCGCGCAACGTGTCATTGTTGGCACGTTGCGTCTCCGCGTCCGCCTGCTGCTGGAGGATCGCATATTTGTTCGCGATGGCGCCTGCCCAATCCATGGTCCCACCTCAGATAGAAGCGTTGTAATTATACGATGTGCTGATGCTCGAACTCGACGAGACGCCCCACGAGTTGTTGAAGCTGGTCGAGAAGTGGATCGCGTTGAGCGCCGAGGCGCCGAGCTGGGCCGACACCTGCGCCCCCACCTTGGCGGCGTCCAATGCCAGAGACCGGGTGGTCATGTAAAGCTCGGCGTTGGCCTTGGCGGCGCTGACCCCGATCTCGGCGACGCGCTGCGACTGTTCGAGCGCGGCCTGCCACTGCTTGGTCAGCACCTCGTTGTAGGAGGTCAGCGCCATGGTGGTGGCCTTGAAGCCTTCTACTGCGGTCTGGTTGGTGGCGGTGATTGCTCCGGCGCGGGCGGCTTCTCCGGCGTAGGCGGCTTTGTACGCCTCCCACGCGGCCGTGTAGGCTTCCAGCCGGCCCCGGTACTCGCTGATCCGCGCGTCGATCTGCTTGGTGGCGGCCTCGACCCGTGCCCGGAATGCTTCGACCGCCGACCGGTAGGCATCCTGCTTGGTTCCTTCCGCCTGAATGGACGCGCGATAGGCCTCCACGCCAGCGGTGAAGGCGTTGATCTTGGCGGAATAGGCCTGCACCTGCGCGCCGAACGTCTCGACCTTGATCTTCTCGATCTCGGCCTTGGCTTGGATCGCGCCGATCTGGGCCTTGAACACCTCGACCGCGCTCAGCGCCTCCTCGATCTGGGCGCGATACTGGCTGACCAGCGCGGTGTTGACCTCGGCCTTGGCCCGCTCGGCCTCGACCTGCGCCTTATAGGCCTCGACCTTGCCCAGCTCGGCGCGGATTTGCGCGTCGTAAATCTGCACCTTGGTCTTGTAGGCGTCGAGGAACGCGACATAGGCCTGCACCTTGGCGTTGTAGATCGAGATGCCGGCCTCGGTGGCGTATTTGGTGCTCTCGAACAGGCGCTGCTCGACCGCGTTGGTGTACTGGATGAGGTCGCCCTCGATCGCCACCGCCTTGTCCAGCGCCGCCAGCACATTGGCCTGCTCCAGCTCGGCCTGCTTGATCATCACCTCGCGGCTGGTCGACTGCGCCGAATAGCCCATCTCGGTGATGATCTTGACCCGCGCGTCGAGGAACGGGCCGGGGACGAACGCCCAGCCCATGCTCTCCATCCGCTCCAGATCGGCGAGGGCGTCGGCCTGCGCGCGATAGTCGCGCTCGCGGCCCCGGTCCCAGATCGCCTGCTCGACGGCCGGCTTGAGCCCGGTGCCGCCATTGTCGATGCGGTCCTGCAAGCTGGTCTTGAGGCTGGTCAGCAGCGCCGAGGTGTAGAGCGCGCCCGGCGTGTAGGGCACGACCGACGGCGCCTGCACGTCGAGCACCGGCACAGTAGGGTCGATCGTCGGCAGGTTGAGGCCGTTAAATGGCGAGATGTTAAGGGTTAGGAGCTGGGGCGCGGTCGGCAGGTTGACCACTAGATCGGGATAGTCGAACTGGAGGTTGATGCCGGGCGCGTCGGGCGCCGGGTCGGTGAACGCGGCCGGGGCCGCGCCGAAGTTGAGCACCGGCGGGTTGTCGTCGAACGGCGCCGGCATCAGGTCGTCGATGGTCAGCGTGCTGGTGAAGGCGGTGGGCGCGGTCGGCGACGTCCACACCACCGGCTGGAGCGTCGGCGCGCTCGCCGTGACCGGGACCGGGGCGTTGCCGGCGGTCGGGAACACCGGGGCGATGGTCGGCGGCACCAGCCCGGCCGATGCCGCACCAAGCGCTAAGATGTAATTGTTTGCGAGCGCGGTCTGCTTGTCGGCATAGGCCGAGATGCCCTCGGGGTCACCGAGGAACGTACTCGCCGTCGTGCCGCCGCTGACCAGACCCACCATGCGCCCATCTCCACAAGCTGTCGCACATTACAGGAAAACGCCAGAGCGCGCAAATCACGCCGGCTTGAAGATGACCGCGCCGGTCTTCTGCTCGAAAAACAGCGAGCCCAGAAAGGTCATGTGCTTCCGGACCGACAAATCGCCGGTGCCGGCGTCGGGCGCGCTGGCGATAGGCACCTTGTCGGCGATCTGACCCAGATGCACTGCGTCCGGATATTTGGTCGTGATTTCCCACCGATCGGACGAGACCGTCGGTCCGTCATGCTCGGCGACACCCCATTTGGGGGTTCCCATGAACCCGGCGGCGGTGATCGTGCAAGTGGATGCGGCTGACCCCGGCACCCATATGGTGTTGTGCACGGGCCAGTAATAATAGGTCGAGAATAGGCCGCGATACCTCCCAATGGTATCGAACACATCCACCCCGTCCACCGGGGGGGTCGGCATCGGCGCCGTCGTGTCCCCGCTTCCAACCAGCTGGCGGAACCAATATTTCCATGCCACGGTGCCGGTGAACGCACCGTTGGCCGGATTGCCGGTGACCTGCGCATAGGTGCGGGGCTCCAGCATCCCCTCGAACGTCGCCGGGTTGTCGCCGAACTGCCCGGGGGACGCCGCCCGCCAGTGTCCGTCGCTCCAGTCGGCGGGGTTGCCGTCGTATATCCATGTGAACGAGTATGAGATACCACCGTCCACCGGCGCCGAAAACAGCGGTCCAGACGGATCGGCGATCTGGGCGTCCGTATATCCTGTAGGATTGACGCTCGCATTGTCGCCGTGAAATTCCACGCCGGCAAGCTCGGGATAGAGCGCCACCCAGTCCGCCTGCGTGTGCGTCGTCGTGCTGAAAAACAGCGGTGTGGACCCGAAGATCGAGTTCGCCCAGTCCAGCCGGCCGTTCAGCTCGCTGGCGATGATCTCAGGCGTATCTTCATAATGTCCGTCAGGCTCGACCAAATTGCCGTAGAGGTCGACGCGAATTTCCTCGAATGTGTGCCACTCGCGCAGGTCGACCAGCAGAGACGCGATCTGGTCGGTGCCGGCATCGTTGAGCACGCCGAGGAACGGATATGGCGTGCCGGTCTCGGCGGCGAACTGGATTTTGGGCTTCTCCGATCCGTCCGACGCCGGCCCGTCCCGATTGGCGGCGACGCCGGGGAAGGGTTCGGTCGCACCTGCGGTAATCGCGGCGAGCTGCGGCGAGACGAGGTACGCCGTGAAGAAGGCGTGCGTGATGTCGACGTTGATATTGTGGACGCGGATGTCGATCTGCGCCCAGTCCCACGGCTTTCTGGGATTGAGCTTGTCGGGATGGACGTCGAGCTGGAGCGTCTCCTGCCCCTGCACATTGGTGTAGGTGAGCTTGCCATCGGGCCACGCCATATGCTGGCGGGTGATGGCGTTACCGCTCAGCGCATGGGCCTGCGACGCCTTGACATGGAAATTGCCAATCCGCCCGGCGAAGTCGGCGATGACCTGCTGGCGCAGTTCGGGGTCATGCTCGGTGCCGGGGATGTGGAGGATCGGCGGCTGCTGGGTCGCCTGCGGCCACAGCGTCGTGCCCTTCTGGGTCGGCAGCAGGAACTTGGGTCCCTCAGACACGACGCTGCATCACCACCGGGATGAACTCGATGCTGTCGAGGTCGAAGTCTTGGCCGGCCGAGATTAGCTCGAACGCGAAGTAGCGGGCGCGCAGGCCCTTGCCGACATGGACCTTGGTGGTGGCCATGTCGTTGGCGTTGGTGATCGCATAGTCATAGCTCTTGCCATCACCGGTGGTCAGCCGCAGCGTGAAGGCGCCACCGCCGCGCACGCCGAGATAGGCCGCCTTGATGCCGGAGAAGTGACCGCCGCCGAACTGGGCGAAGCCGCTCTTGATCCGGGCGATGATGTCGGTGCCGGCATCATCGTCGCCGTCAAGCTGGTAGAGGCCGTCGTCATTGGCGCCAAGATAGTGGAAGCCGAGCTGGGCGAAGCTGTTGAAGTCGTAGTTGCGATACTCGGTCGCCGCCCCGGTGCGGGTGTTGATCGCCCATGTCGTGACGTCGCCGGCCGGGTCGACCATGGCGATGGTGAGGTCGATGGTGTCGGCCAGCCGGGCATCGTAAAAGGCCTTGGCCAGCAGCGCGTCGGTCAGCTCGACCCCGTCGGCGGCGACCGCGCTTCCCAGCACCACCGGGGCGATGCTGGCGGTCAGCTCGACCAGCTCGCTGAGGACCGCGAGCGGCCGGTAGAGCCCGGCCAGCACGCTGGTCAGGTCGACGGTATCGGCGAGATCAGCCGACAGGAAAAAGCCCGACAGGTCGGACAGGCGCACCAGCTGGGCGAGGCTCAGCTGGTATACCGAGTTGGCGAGCGGGGTCGCGCCGATCCCCAGCCGCTCCGCGAGCAAGGTGCCGCTGGCGGCGGCGAGCAGCAGGGATAGGTTGGTGGTGTCGGTGAGGCTGACCGGGCGGCCGAGGTTGGTCGTAAGGCTGACCTGCGCGGTGTCGTGCAGCGTTTGCACGAAGGTGGCGGCATCGAGCTGGCCGACCCGCATCGCCTCGGCGAGCTTGGCCACCAGCAGCATCGCCGTGGTCGCGGTGAGGTTGATGGTGTCGCTGAGCGCCCCGCCCTTGGCGGCGACCACCTGCTGCTGCTGGACCAGCCGGACCGTGTCGGCGAGCACGCCGTCGACGCTGTGCGGCCCACCGCCCCCCAGCTCCCCGAGGAGCGGCAGCGACGCGCCGAGGCCCGCCATTACTGCATCACTTCAAGCTGGAACCGCGACTGGGCCGCCACGACGTCGACGGACGTGTCGGCGCCGACCTTGATCAGCAGCTCGAAATAATCCCCGCCGCCGACGCCGAACAGCATGCCGCTGTCGATCTGGAAGCAGGGGGTGGTGGTGGCGACATAGCCGGTGCTGCGCCCGATGATCGTCGCGCCGTCGAGCTTGATGGTCAGCTCGACATAGTCGGCCACCGTGATGTTGGCGAGCGCCACCTGCCCGAACAGCCGCACCTTGCAATTGTCGTACCCGGCGGGCGGGAGGACGATGCGGGACGGGTTGGTGGAGTTGCTGTGGAAGCCGATATTGGTGGGGTCGGTATCCCAGTCCATATGGTTCCACGTCAGGGCGGTCGCGGTGGTGAAGTTCTGGCCGGTGAGATCGGCGGTCTTGGACCAGCTGCCCCCGACCAGATTGGCCTGCATCGCGGTGAAGGCGAGATGGACGCGCTTGGTGCCCGCCGCGAAACTGACCGCGCTGCCGGCGTTGGACGAGGCCGTCACCACCGTGCGCTGCAACGTGGTCGGGGCCGACAGCAGGCCGATCCCGGCTTCCCAGTCGCCGGTCGGGTTGCCGCCCGTGTCCACCGCCTCGACCAGATAGGGTATCCCGGCGGTGCTGGTGACGCCAGCGGTGTCGAACGTCTGATAGCCGGTGATCGCCCCAGCGAGCGTCAGATCACCGGTGCCGGTCGTGGTCGAGGTTTCGCAGACCCGGTCGAAGAGGGCGGTAACCATGCGGGGCTCCTAAGTGACGGGCCGACCCGAAGGCCGGCCCCCTGCCCTCGGCTTACGCCGACGCAGCCGAGAAGGTGTAGGTCAAGAGCAGCTCGTCACCCGACACCACGCTCTTGGAGCTGGAGAAGCGCGCCGCCGAGAACAGGGTGCCGGCGGTGCCGGCCTTGGTGCTGTCGGAGATCAGGAAGGCGCCGTAGATGGTCTTGGTGGCGTTGAACACGAAGTCGGCGCGGCTGGCCGAGTTGGTCACCGACTGGCCGGACGAGGCCGCCTCGTCATAGGTCGGGCGCGTGGTCGCGGCATAAGCGGTGCTCTCGGTCGAGGCGCTCGCGATGGTCGCGGCGGTGACGGTCGAGACCGGGGTGTAATTGCCCTCGAACAGGCCGAGATACCATGTCGTCACCTGCGTCGAGCCGTGGAACATGATATTGAGCAGGGCGTCGAGCCCCTCGTTGACCACGAGGTTGACGTCCTCGAACTCGTCGATGACCTGACCGTCGCGGATGATCTGGCCGATGAAGCGACCACCAACGCGCAGCTTGGTGTCGGGGAGCAGGACGCCGCCTGCGGACTTGACGAAATCCATCTCACGCTCCTTGTTCTGGCGCAGAGCCGCCTCTGCTAAGGTTTTACCTGATGAAAGGGTAACAGTCCAGATGTTATAGCTTGGCGATGAAACGGCGATGAACCCACATAGCACTAGTGATCGCGCAGGCACCGGACAACCCGTAGGTCAGCGCATCAATCTCGCCGCTCTGCGGGGTGATAATCTTGAGCCATAAGCCGACCTGCGCCTGCGCGATGCAGAAGGAACAGAGTGCAGCGCCCATAAAATTGCCGTGGTTGACCATCCGGCTCTGGAACCCCAGCAGGAAAACCGAGGTATAGCCTGCGACGAACACCCACAGATAATGCACCGGCGCCTCCTAAATCATGGCGATGTCGCAGCGGGTCCGCTGCCATTCACCAAAGTCGTAATGGTAAGTGATGACCCACATGTCGCGGCCCGAGCGATAGCCCTTGCCGGCGTGCCATGCGTCCTTGCCGGCCAACGTCCGGAACGTCTCGACCAGACAGCCGGTATGCTCCTTCTGGATCAGCGACTTATGGTGGATATGGCCGCACAGCCAGACGCGGTAGCTGGTCTGGCCCCAGTCGACCTTGCGGTCCTCGGCCATCAGGATCGGCAGGTCGGACGCCTTGCAGGCATGGCCATGGTGGCCCCCGATCAGATTTTCGCCGAACCGGTAATATTTGAACAGCGACGGGCACATGTCGATGTCGACGCGCGGCTCGTTGTAAAAGAAGGCGTCGAGCGCCACCGACAGCATCACGCTCATGTGCGGGTCATGGTTGCCGGGCAGGTTCCACACGGTCACATGGTCATGCTTCTCCAGCAGGCGGCGGATGCAGTGGATCATCGCGCGCAGGCCGACCTGAATGATCTTGCCGAAGCGGCTGTCGACGTCGAGCTTATTGCCATGGCCCGGCGTCTCGTTGCTGCTGTCGTCGGCGTGAAAGAAGTCGCCGAGATTGGCGAGCAGCGCGCGCGAGGCGTGGGGCGCGGCCAGCACCAGCCGGTCGATCGCGCCGCAGGTGACCCGCTCGGCCTCGGCCAGATCGAAATCGTCCCCGCTCTCCTTGCCCCATGCGTGGAGGCCGAAATGGGGGTCGCCCATCGGGTAGACCGCGAGCAGCTTGGCGTCGGAGAAGAGCGGCCCCGGCGTCGCCGGCACCAGCGCCTTGAACTCCTGCTCCGCCACCCATGTGCAAAAGTCGCGGAGGATGATCTCGGCGGCGTTGTCGGCGAGCGCGGTCTTGACCCACTGGCCGCGCAAATCGCCCTCTTTATCGTAATAGCTCGACACCCCCTTGACGATAAACGGCGGCGGTGCTGTATGGGTCATGTCGGCTTCGGGGGCATAGCCCTGCGCCGCCGCCTTGCGCTTGAGGCTGGCCATGCAGCCACCGAGCGTGCCATAGGAAATGCCGAGGGCGGTCGCGGCGGCGTTGTGGCCCCCATATTTGCGGATCGCATGGAGATACTCCAGCTGGCGCGGGGTCGCCCACTGGTCCAGCGTCGTGTCGGAATAGTCCATGCGGACCCCCCTCAGGTCGGCGCGGTCATGCGCGGCTATCCTTTCATGGGTTGAAGCGGCGTATCTCAGCGTCTACGTAATCACCTATCCGGGCAGTCGAGGTCGGGGTGCCGCCCGAGTTGAGCGCGGCCACAAAGCTGTTGATGCCGTCCTGCCGGCGGAAGAAGGCGGCACCGGTCTCGGCCTCGGGGAAGATCGTCATGTTGGTGGTGAGGTTGAAGCTGTTGCCGCTGTCCATGCCGGCGACCAGCCCGAAGCTCGACATCCACACCAAGGCGTTCTTGGTCGGCGCCTGCTGGTCCAGCGGCACCTGCGGGTTGATCAGCTCGGACGGGATCGGCAGCATCGTGCCGGGCAGCACCCCATAGTCGGTGACAGGTATCCGGGTCATCTCGTTGAAGCGCCCCGACAGGAACCAGCAGGCCGACCGGGTGCCGACATAGAGGCCGTCGGTGACCACGCCGATGTCGGTGATGTCATCCTCGAACGGCAGGAAATTCTTGGTCTTGTCGACCAGCGTGTAATTATACAGCTCGGTCGCCCACAGCAGCCGGCCCGAGACCATGTAGATGCGCCCGTTCCAATAGGCCAGCGCGCTCGCCATCGGCGGCGCCCCCAGCAGCCGCCCCCTGATCTGGGGCAGCGTGGCGGTCGGGTTGACCACCGGCGACAACCACACGCCGGGCGAGACCTGCTGCCCCCATGGATCGACACTGCCGTCGCGGCGGATGATCCCCGAGTGGGTCATCGACGAGAAATAGACGTCGTCGCCGACCTGCACATAGTCGAGCGGGTCGGCGCTGATGCCACTCTGGAGGGCGCGCAAACTATAGTCGGGGTTGACGATCGACAACACCCCATCCTTGACCACGAAGGTCGCGTAGCTGGCGGTGAACAGACTGTGGCAGACGCCGCTCAGCTTGCGCGTGAAGCCACGCCGACGCCGCGCTTGGCCGACATCGTCGAGGTCGATATTGACCGCCCGCTCCAGCTCATTGGGCTGGAGCCGCTCGGGCGCGACCGTGTTCTTGATACCAGCGAACTGGCTCAGCACCACGCTTTCGGGCGTGTTGGGGTCGGCGGCGGGCGGCTTGGGCATCGGCTAGTTCTTCCCGCAGACCTTGGTGATGACGGCGTTCTGGGCCTCGACCTGCAACTTGGTCCCGGTCGTGTCCATTCGCGACAGCTGGACGATCGCGAGACTGTCGCAGAGTGGGTCAGTCACGGAAGTGAGCGTCGGGGCTTTGGTTGACGGGCGCGTCAGGGCTGGGGTTGATGGCGTTGAGCGGCCCGCTGTCGCGCAGCCCGCGAGCATCAGCGGCAGCGCGAGCAGCGCTAGCTTCGTGGCGGATGACATTGGCGGCTTCCTCCTGATGCAGCTCGGACTGCGCAGTCGCGGCGTCGGCCGCCATCTGCACGGCCGGGTCGGCCTTCTTGATCCCGAGGACCAGCCGGAGCAGGCCCAGCGCGGCACTGACAAGGATTGACCACATGGCCTGTCTCCGCAAATCGGCTGGGGCCGAAGCCCCAGCAACATCTTACAGCTTAACGCCGAACAGCGCCAGCACCTGCGCAGCGAGACCGCCGGCCGTGCTCGACTTGGTGTCGTTGTACATCGACTGGATCAGCTCGCGAGCGATGTCCTCGACCTGCGTGAGCGCGATCTGGGCGACGCCCTTGCCCGACAGGAAGCTGACGATCAGCGGCGTGGTGCTGGCCAGCACCGAGGCGAACTTCTGCTCGCCGGACATATTGGCGTTCATCAGCGCCGAGATGTCATTGGCGACCACCGTGCCGATCGAGGTGGCCTTGAGCACTGCCACCGCCTTCTGGACTTCGGACATTGCGAAGTCGGTCACGGCCGCGCTGTTGCTGGCGCCGAAAATCGGTGCGAATACCTTGGTGCGAAGAAAGCGTGCAACACCCATTGGTCGTCTCCTTGATGTGCCCTTATTGGGCGGGGGGAATATCGCTCGCGCGGACCGTGCCCGGCTGGGCGTTGGCGGCGGCTTCGATCGCGCGGAACGCCGCGCCGGTGTTGTTGGCCCGGACCTCGTCGGTGCGGCTCTGGCGGAACACCAGACCGGCGACCGTGCCCAGCACGCCGACCAGTCCGGTGACGGCCTTGTCGCTCATCGCCATCAGCTCGGGCGGCAGCCCGTGGCCGAGATAGGCGGTGACCAGCACCGGCGTCTCGTTGACGGCCACGATCGCGAACAGCAGCGCGACCAGCGCCCCGACCTGTTCGCGGCAGTTCATCGTCGACTCCATCAGCCGCCCCTCGCCTGCCGGGCCACCCAGCCATATTCGAACTTCTCGCTGGTCGGGTTGCCTTCCGCGATCGTGACATAGCGGGCGGTGCGCAGCGCCCGCACCATCCACAGCAGCACCGCCTCACCCTCGGCGTCGGCCCGGGCCAGCCGGTAACCCTGCAATGCTTGGAGCGTGAGCGCTCCGCAGGCACCATCCACTACGACATCGTGGTATAGACGCTCCTGCTGGTTGAGCACATTGAGCGCGCGCTGGAGAAACTGTCCGGCCGTCGCCGGCCCCATATTGACCCCGGCGTCGAACATCTCGGCCGCCACCGACGGCATCAGCGCGGCGATCTTGTCGAAGCCGGGCACGGTCCAGTAGCGCTTGCGGTAAATCTCGACGGCGGTTGCCTTGGGCAACGCCTGCATGTCGCCGACATAGCCATAGGCCCGGGCGACGGTCTGGGTGATGCCGAAATTGGTAGCGCCGCCCGGGTCGGCCGGGTCATGGGTGTAGCCACCCTCGCGGGCCAACACACCGGCAATGAGCTGATCGACATCCACCATGGCGCTGCCGCCCTATCGTCATCTGTGAAGACAATAGCATACGCAACATCAGAAGAACAGGAAGAAACTGCCTAGGAATGTCTGGGCAGTAAAGTACGTCTCGATCATGGTCGGAATGGTCGAAGCGATAGCCTGCAACCGGATTTGGAAGCTGCGGGACAGGCTGGCCACCGGGGTCGTCACGGCCCGGCGGGTCAGGCTCACACTACGTAGTAACGTCGTAGCAGATGACGCCTGTGCCTGCAACTGCCGGGCGGTCTGGCGGCGCAGCGTCGCGGTGGCCGCGACCGTGCGGGTCAGCGTCCGCAGGAACGCCTTGGAGGCGACCGCGACCGCGACCGGGGTGGTGGTGCGGGCGAACCCCTTGGCGGTGCGGCGCACGAGGCTCTTGGCCGGGGTGGTCGTCGCCCGGCGGATCAGGCCGACCGCACGGGTGAGGGTGGCGGGGGCGCTGACGGTGCGGCTGAGCCCCTTGGCGGTGCGGCGCACGAGGCTCTTGGCCGGGGTGGTGGTGGCCCGGCGGATCAGCGCGTTGGCGTGGACCAAGCTCTTGGCCGGGGTGGTGGTCGCCCGACGGGTCAATGCGTTGGCGTGGATCAAGCTCTTGGCCGGGGTGGTGGTGGCCTGACAGGTGAGGTTGGTGGTGGTCCCCCCTGCGCTCTGGTCCAGATAGACGCCGGGGAGGATCGTCTGCCGCGTCCCCGTCTCGTTGACGTAGATCGGCCCGAACGCCCCATCAAGGATTGCTTGGCGCGCCATCAGCTGATCGTCACCACAGGGTCGACATAGAAGGTCGCGCTGGCCTTGGCGCATTTGATCAGGCAGCGGACATAACCGGCCATTTGCGGGGTGAAGCTCACCTGCAATTTCTGCTTGACCGGGGTGGTAAGACCGGTGGTGGTCCATGTCGCCGAGCTGCTGGTCTGGGCGGCGGCGGTCGCGAGGACATCGGCCTTGGCGTTGTCGGCGGTGCTGGCGATCGGGGTCGCCGAACTGCCGAGATAATGGACCTCCAGCCACACCTCGTCATTGTTGAAGGTGACATTGTCGCTGACGATCTCGACCGTCGCGGTCTTGCTCGACCCGGTGGCGCTGTTCCACACCGCGATCGGGAAGGTCTCGAACGGCAGCGTGAACTCGGCGTTGGCACCGGTCACCACCTTCCAGCTCAGCGCCTGCACGCCGTCCGAGGCGCCGCCCGTGCGCACGATCGTGGTCTCGGTGGTCAGGTCGATATTATATTCGTGCTTCTCCTGCCGATAGCCGGTGGCGCCGCTGTCGCTGTTGACGACATGGACACTGGACCCCCGGCTGGACTGGGTCCCGGCGACGGTGACGCTGGCGTTGAGCTTGCAGTTGGTCAGGCTGACCTTGACCGGCGCGGCGAACCCGCCGATCAGCGTCTTGCCCGAGCCCATCGCCGACAGATCGACCCCGTCGAAATTGATGATCGAGGGGAACTGGTTGCCGGACGGTCCCAGCAAGGTGGTCGGAAGCGTCGCCCCGGCGATCGCGCTGGGGGTATCGCGCCACAGCAGCTGGGCGTTGGCCACGACCAGCGACTGCGCCGTCGCGGCGAACTGCATCGTCGTGTTGATCAGCTCGACCCGCGCCTGCTGACCGGACGAGTTGTTGCTGATGTTGATCAAATTGGTGGTGGTGGTGCCGCCGAGGATCAGCGCGCAATTCTTGAACACATAGGCGTTCGGGTTGCCGCTGCCGATCGTGATGCTGCCGGACAAGGTGCTGTTGCTGGCCTGAAAGGTCAGCCCTTGGATGAACGCGCACCCCGACGTGATCGTGAGCGAGGCGTTGCCGGTGGTGCTCTCCTTGGCACCGGTGGTGATGTCGGCGGACACCGGGGGGACGCTGCCGGCGGCGTTGACGCAGATCACCTTGATTGGGAACGCCTGCGAGCTGGAGGCGGTGAAGGTGATGGTGAACGAGGCGGCGACCGAGTAATTGTGGGTGGAGGCGACATAGATGGTGTCGCCGGCCACCGCCCAGCCCGACGCGGCGGCGTTGGCGATGCGGTTGTGCGGCGCCGACCAATTATAGGTCGAGTTGCCGGTGACCTCGGTGAAGGTGGCGCCACCGCTGGTGGTGGTCGAACCCTTGGTCAGGTTCCACACCGGCTCGGACGCGGCGCTGGTGCCGGCGGTGGTGCAGCGGAAGCAGCGCTCATTGCCGGCGGTCGGCGCCGCCAGCTGGCGGACAATGTCGCCGACCGAATAGGCGTGGTTGATGGCGAACTGGGCCACCGCCGCGTAATGGACGCTGCCGCAATACCAGACCGCCATCGCATTCGGCTCCTACGGGTTCAGGCCGGGATGAACTGCAAGCCCCATGTGAAGGCGATGCTGTCCCCCGACACGACGTTGACCGCCGAGAAGACCGAGCGCATCAGCATGTTGCCGGACGAGACCGCGTCGAACAACCCGCCCTCGGTGATGGCGAGGTTGGAGCCGGCGGTGACCGTGCCAACCACCTGATAATTGTCGTTGGTCTGGGTGACCGTGGTGCGGCTCTCGGTGCCGACGGTGCGCCCGCCCGAGGTGGTCGGCGCGGCCTCGGTCTGGAGCGCGGTGTCGCCGACCGCTGCGGCGTTGGTGCCGGTGCCCCAGCCGATATTCTTGGGGGCGGTGCCAGCCTGAATGACGCGGTTGGTGACGATCGCCGCACCGGCGTTGGTGAACACCGTGGCGAGGCTGGCGATGCCGGCCTTGACCCAGTCGCGGGCGATGGTGGTCCAGCCTTCGGAGGCGGGGAGGGTGAGAGCAGCCATGAACCGTCCTCCTTAGGGGTCGGGGGTGAGCGTGACGGTCACGCCCTTGCCGACCGGATATTGCGCCATCGTCGCGGCCATGTCGGCCGGCAGCACGCGGAAGGTGTGGCCCATGCCGCCATCCTCCGACACCAGTTCGAGCACGAGGCCCGGCACCTTGACGTCGCGGGTCTGGCCCAGCACCTCGGCCTGCACATCGAAGTCGGCCTGCTGGCAGGACGCGACGGTGTAGCGAATGTCCATCTCAGAACCTCTTGGCCAGCGCCGTCAGCCCTTTGCCGATGGCGAGAAACAGAGACGCGACCCATCCCCACAGACCGTACAGCTTGGCGCGCTCGACCCGCGACACCGCCGCGCCCGATGGGCAGCCGCATTGCGGGCAGGTGCTGAGCAGCGGCAGCTTCTGGGCCACCGGGTGCGGCGCATGGCACTGCGCGCACCTTGGGAGGAAGGTGTAGCGCAGCTCGGGCTCAAAATGGCCCAACGCTGAAGATGTTGCCCTAATAGCCATGGCGATAGATATACCCTCTAACGTCGTAATGGTCTAGGGCTGGATGATCCCGGCTACCGACATCCACTTCGATAGGTTGCTGTCGTAGAAGAAACCGAGATGCTGGACCTTGCCGGCGGTGGTCGCCCCGGGCAGAGTGATCCCACCGCTGATATAGGCGCTCGCCCATGTCAAACTGTGGCTGACCCCGTTGTCGAGCAGGCGGAACAGCAGCCGCTGACCATTGACCGGCGTGCCGAGCGGGGCCGCAATACTGGCCGCGACCGCCAGCGCGGTGACATCGATCAGGTCATACTGGTCACTATCTGGTACGATCGTAGCCGATGACACGATGCTCTGGGTGCGGATCGTCACCCCGCCGCGCGGCCCCGGCGGCCCCTGCGGACCCTGCGTCTGCACCTCGACCACCGTCGCCACCGGCTGCTGGATGACCAGCGACGGCGCCGGGTCGCTCGTGATCTGGAGCGTCAGCGGGCTGGTCGAGATGACGACAAGGTCGGTCACCGCGTCACCTCCGGGGTGACAATGACAATCCCGGCCACCAGCCGGGTGACATCGCCATTGGGAGCGACCAGCTCCAGATCATAGACACCCTGCTTGGCCGGCACCACATCGGTCAAGGTCGCCAGCCCCTTGATCGCGATCGTCCCGGCCGCGCCACCCAGCGTGATCGCGCCATTGGCGTCGGTGAAGGACAGCAGCGCCGGGTCGGGGGCGTCATATTTGCGCCGCACCTGCATCCGCGCGGCATAGCCGGTCAGGTCGACCGGGGTGCCGTTGCTGTCCTTCCACAGCAGATCGAGCAGGAAGGTCGCCCCCTGCTCAATCGTGATGTCATACTGCGCTGCGGGCACGATCGCTCTCCTACTGGGGGTGGAAATAGCTGGTCAGGCCGCGTGCGGCGAAGTCCTTGACCCGCGTCCCGGGGGCGCCCTGCGCCGCCAGCATCCGCGCCGTCGCGCGCTGCTTGAGGGTGCGCTCCAAGGTCGGCCCGACCGCGTAAGCGGGGTTGGCGGCATCGAACTGGCTGACCTTGGCAAACAGCTCCTGCGAACCCTCCTGATCCCCCCGCTCGATCGCGGTGGCGAGCTGGCGCTTGAGCGTCTGGCTGGTCAGGGTCAGCTCGGCGTTGCGATCGGCATGGGCGCGCGCCGCCTCCTGCGCGGTCGCCTTGTCGGCCGGGGTGAAGCCCAGCGCCTGCGCCAGCACGTCCTGCGTCGAGGGCGCCATCGCGATCTTATTGCCCTGCGCGTTGATATAGCCATAGCGGCTCATCTGGTAGGCGCGCATCGGCCCCTTGAGGAAATTGGGCACCGCCTCGATCATGCCCTTGAGGACATCGCCCCGGCCAATGTCGACACCGCCCTGCACGATGTTGTGGACCACGCCGGGCGCCGAGCCATAGCTGTTGAGTGCATAATCCTTGGCGGCGTCCTCGAACTTGCGACGGTCGAACAGCAGCTTGGAGAAGGGCAGATAGTCCTGCTCGCCAATGCGCTGCGAAATGTCGACCCCGGCGGCCCGGAACACGCCGTGCGACGCCACCTCGCCCCCGGTCGCGCCCAGCGTCGTATCGAGATAGTCGCGCCACGCCGAGCGGACGTCAGACGGGCCGCCCTTGCCGTTGCCGAACTCGTCCTTGAGCTTGTCGTAGGCGAAGGCCGCTGCCGACGCGAAGGGCAACCCCATCGACCCGGCGAGCACCGTCATCGCCGCCAGATGCCCGGCGAGGAAGCGCCGCGACGCGGTTTTCTCGGACGCCGACGCCGCCTTGTTGAGGAAGGCAATGTCCAGCTCGCGGTACATCTTCTCGGTCATCTGCGCCTGAAACTGCATGAACTGCATGATCACCGGGGTGAGCGGGCCGGCGAAGCCCTTGTTGCCGAACGCCCGCGCGGTGTTGGCGCTGTCGAACGTGAACATCGCGTTGCCCAGCACGCTGTGCGCCTTGGCGACGGCCTTGTCGCTGTCGCCTTCGAGCGCATGGGTGGCGAGCGCCGCCACCAACCGGCTCATCGTCTCGGAGTAGAGCGCGGTGGTCGAGGCCAGCCGCAGCGCGGTATTCCAGTTGCTGTCACCCTCATCGCGCGCCACCCGGCCGAGCGAACGGGCGGCGGCGCCGATGTCGAGGCTGCCGCCATTGGCGAGCTTCATGACGAACGCGGCAGTCTTCTCCGGCACCCCGGCCCGCACCAGCGCGGCTTCGGTGACGCTGGCGTCGCTGGCGCGCTTGAGGCCACCCGAGGCATAGCCCTCCGCGAAGGCCGCCTTCATGATCTTGAACGCCATCGGCGTGACCCGCGCGATACTGGTCGCCGACTGCATGAAGCCGTGGGTCTTGGCCAGCTCGGGCCACAAATTGGTGCCGAGCTGCGACATGTTGACCAGCATGTAGGACGGCGACAGGCCGAGATAATAGCTGTGGGCGGTGGCGCGCAGCCGGTCGAGCAGCGGTGCCGACATGTCGACGCTGCGCAACTGCTCGCGCGCGGCCAGCTCGTCGATGACCTGCTGCATCCCCACCCGGGTCTGGGGGTCGACCGTCGGGTCGGCGGTGACCTTGCTATAGGCGTCCCGCATGTCCCCGAACGCGCGCGCCATGCTGGTCCCCGATACCTGCCCGGCCAGCGCATAGTGCGCCGCCTGCAAGCGCGCGGCAAAGTTGCGCACCATATTGGGGTCATAGCCCGGGACATTGTCGCGCTTGACCAAGAACTTGGCGTTGACATCGCCGGGCAGACCGTCGACCCACGCCTTGCGTGCATTGTCGACCAGCACCTGCTTGAGACTGGGCGACAGCCGCTCATCGGCCTCGATATTCTCGATCACCCGGTTGAGGCCGGCGTTGCTGGAGCGCTCCTCGAACACGCTGGGGTTGGTGCCGCTCTCCAGCGAGCCTTCCTGCACATGACCGTCCTTGATCAGCCCCTGCACCAGCTGGGCGAAGCGGGCCTGCGTGTCGACGTCCTTGAAGCGCGCGAACACATTGGTGTGAAGATTGTCACGCGACAGCTGGACGCCGGTGAAGCCGGCCTTCTCGACCGCGTCGGCGACCGTGTCGAGCGCGGCCTGACTGACATTGTTGGTGTCGCCTTCGGGCGCCATCGCGAAGCGGACATAATGCTGACCCTGCCGGCCGAGGCTGAAATAGGGTGCCCGGTCGGTATGGTCCAAGATCGCCGCGTTGGTGCGCAGCTGCTCCTCCAGCGCCGGCAGGCGCCGGGTCAGCGAGCCCAGCTCGTTGCGACGGGCATTCTGGGCCGCCTTCTCCGCATCCGACATCGAGCGGCGCGACGGCGCGCTCTCCTCGGCCGCCTCCAGCACCTCGCGGCGCTCCTTGGCGGCGGTGACAAACTCGCGGATGCCGGCCATCTGGGCATCGACCACCTGCCGGAAATAGGCGCGCCCGGCCTGCGGCGTGTCGTGCAGCGTCGAGTTGGCGAGGAAGCGCTGCATTGGGTCGACGTCGAAGCCCCGCACCGCCCCGGGCGGCAGGTTGCGGTCGGATGCGACCAGCTGGTGCATGCGGGTCGACATCGCGCTCAGCAGCGACATCTCGTTGGTCGCCTTGGCCGCCTGATACGCACCATATTCGCCGTTCGCCTTGAGCAGGTTGGCGGCCTCAACACCCTTCTGGTGGGTGGCCTTGAGCGCCGCCTCGTTGGCGAGCCCGTGCAGCCATGTGTGCGCGTCCCACTTCTTTTCGGGGTCGATCTCGCGCTCGGACATCTGCATCAGGAAATTGAGCGCTTCGGCGCTCTTGCCACGCAGCGCGTGCATATCGTCGATCGCCTTGGTGCTGATCTTGCTCAGACGATCCTTGACCAGCCGGCTCAGGTCGGTCGCCGCCTGCACCCCGCGCAGACCGTTGGTGACGCTGCCATCGGCGTTGCGCACCTCGAACTTGGCGGCATTATGCTCGACGATATGGAACAGGGTCGAGGCCTTGAGCGCGACTTCACGCACCTTGGCCATCAGCGTGTGCGGGCCACCGAGCTGGGCGGTCAGCACATCGCCGACCCGCGTCGCCGCATCGGCGAACTGCTTGGCCCGGGCGTTGCTCTCGGCGGTCGAGGGGGTACCAGCCGGCGCCGCCGAGGCCTGTGCCGCCTCGTCGCTCGCGACCGCGCGCTGATTGTCACGCCGGTCCTTGAGCCACACCTTGCTGGCGTCCTCGCGCATGCCGCTGAGGAACTGGCCCATCGCCGCCGGCACGACATCTTTACCACCATAGACCTTGGCGACCAGCGCCTTGATCTTGTCGGCGACCGCCGCGAAGAAGCGGTTGACCAGCCCGATCGGCTTCTCGGACGTGATCGCCCATTTGGCGGTGTTGTCGGCGAACCACTCGCCGAAGCTGCGCCAGTAGCGGTCGTTGAGCCGGACATCGTCGGACAGCCCGGCGCTGTGCGCGAGACCGGTCTCGGGGGGCCGCAGCGAGCGCACGATCTCGGCCGGCGACAGCCCCTTGGTCGAGGCCAACCACTGCTGATACTCATCGTGGATCGCGGCCTTGACCTTGTCGGGCGCCGACTGGAACGCGACCTTCTCGACGATATGACCGACCTCGTGCGCGATCGTCTCGACCGCGCGACCCTCGCTCAGCCCCTTGCGGACGGCGATATAGAAGTCGTTGCGGCCGGGGCCGAACTGGCGCATCGAGCCATCCTCGTGCGCGTCCATGCCGGCCGACAGCGCCGCATGATAGTCACCGTTGAGATGGTAGGCGTCGCGGGCGCCCTTGAGGTCTTCCGGGTGGAACAGGAACACCCGCGCGTCCTTGAGCCCGAGCTGCTTCATTAGCGCGGTGGCGTAGCCGGCCCAGCGCGGGTTCATGGTCGCGCTCTTGGCGACCTGCCCGGCCTTGCTGATGAACGGGCCATGCGGGGCTGCCGCCTGCGCGGCGCGGTCCTCGCCCTCCAGCCGGGTGGCCTGATCGACCAGCCGCTGCTTGACGTCGGCCGGGAACAGCTGGCCGGTGAAGCTGCGGATGTCGACCTTGGTGCGAGCGCCGGTGGCCTTGTCCACCGCCGTATAGACCGGCCGCCCGGACAGCGCCGACTGGGCGCGCACCAGCGCGACATCGGGGTCGTGATAGGCCACCTCGCCGTTGAGATCGTCGGCATGGGTGGTCGCCCATTTGGGCGGCTTGGTCGGGCGCGCCTTGGCTTCGGCCTGCGTCTTGGCCGGCTTGGGCTCCGGCTTGGCCTTCAGCTCGACCGAGGCCTTGCTCGGCCCCAGCGTCACCTCGGGCGCGACCTTGGCGATCGGCTCGGGCTTGACCGTGCGCTCATGCGCGCTGATCTCGCGCTCGATCCGCGCCACATCCTTGTCGCTGGTGGCGGTGCGCAGATTGCGCATCAGCGCGGCCCGGTCGGACGGGTCCATGCCGTTCTTGACCGCGTTGTCGAGCCGCGAGCGCAGCTCGGTCTGCCGCTCAGGCGCCAGCTTGAAGCCGGGCTCGGCCCCGGCCCCTTCGGCGTAAATATCGGCCGGGGTGGCCTCGGCCGACACCGGCGCCTCCTCGCGCGGGGCGACCAGATCGGCGGCGTCGCGCCCCAGCGTGGTCAGCGCACTCTCGGCCAGCTCGGGGTTGGTGTCGGCGAGCTTGCGCAGCGCCACCACCTTCTCGGGCTCGTTATTGACGTCGAAATGCTGGTCGATCAGCGTCGCGATTCGCTGTTGGCGCAGCTGCTCGGGGGTCAGGTCCGAAACAGGCGCCGGAACCGGCACCGGCTCTGGTGCGGGCGCAGGGGGCGCGACCGGCGCCTCCTCGACCGGCGCAGGCGCCTCAGGGGCAGCCTCGGCTACCGGCTCGACCACCGGCTCCTCGGGCGCGGTGCGCGCGGCCCGACGGGCCTGCGCCTCATCGATCAGCGCCTGCTTGGCGGTCAGATCGTCGACCTTGGCGGTGTCGTTGACCGCCTTGGCCGCCTCGATCTCGGCCGGCAGGTCACGCGGCTTGAAATTGTCGTCAATCAGCCCGTAATGCTCGGCCAGCGCGATGGCGGTCTTGGGGGGGTTGGTCTTCTCGATCTCGTCATGGAGCTGGTCAACCAGCCCGGCCTCATCCTCATGGGTGAGCGACTTGGTGAACTGGGTCTTGCGCCCATAAATCTCGGCGGCGCGGTCCTGCACCGACTGGATACGCTGGGCCTGCTGCGCCTCGGGGGTCTGCTGCGCCTCCGCCTCACGCCGCGCGATCTCGGCGCGCACCAGATCGGCCGCCGGGCTGCCGCGCTCATCGAGCGTCGCCGCGAACGCATGAAGCTGATCGTCCGGATAGGTCTGGAGCAGATTGGCCGCCTGCGCCTGCGGCTCCTCGAACCCCCGCAGCCCGGTGGGTTCCTGCGCGAACGCGAGATCGCCGGGGCGCGGCAATCCGGCCGGCAGCGCGGCGGCAGGCTCGGGGGCCGGTGGCGACGGACGCGGGATCGCGTTGAGGGTGTCGATCCCCTCGGAACCGACCACCGTGCGGCCAGCGGCATCGGTGAATGCCGCCGGAGCCGGCAGGGCGAGCGGCGCGGTCGGAGCCGGCGCCTGCACCTCCTGATCGACCGTCGCGCTGATGTCGTCGTTGCTGATTGTGCTGGGGTGGCGTTTGACCATGCCGCCCAGCGCACCCAGTGGCGCGCCGACGAACGCAGCGGTCGCCGCCGACAGCGCATAATCCTTGAACGCCTCCTTGTCGGTCAGCGGCTTCTCGTCGATGTAGCGCTGGCCCGCCTCAGTGCCGGCCGCACCGACACCCGCCACAGCGGCGCCTTCGCCCGCCCCGGTCAGCGCGCGGCGGAGCAGACCCTTGCCGGCGGTGTTGAGAATGCCGCCCCCAACACCGGGCAGCACCTCACCTAGCGCGCCTTGCGCCAGCGACGCGAACGGGGTGGCGATCGCGATCCGCTTGGCCTGCTCGTCGGTCAGCGCTTGGCTGCCGCCCTTGGTCGCCGCCCGCACATAGGCACCCGCCACCGACGGGGCCGCGCCCAAGGCGCCACCGATGATCGCGCCGGGGACCGCACCGATCCCCAAGAAGCCTGCACCGGCCGCCGCACCCGCTGCCGCACCACCGCCAATCTCGGCCACAGCCGGAGCCGACGCCTTGAGATTGTCCAGCAGGAACTTGCCGAAGCCGACCTTGCCCGACCACCAGTCGCTCAGCCCGGGGGTCGACGGCGCCTTGGCGTTGACCGCCTGCTCGTTGGCGGCCAGCCGGGTGTTGAGCCCAGCCGCCGTCTGCGGCGAAATCAGCCCGGCCGCTTGCCCGAGCTGGGGGGCGGCATAGGCGATATCACCGAAATTGCGCTGCACCGCCGCCGCGAGTTGGCTGTCCGGCGGCTGCGGCTGTGTCAACCCCAGCCGCTGGCTCAGCGGCACCGCCCCATAGGCCTGCAAATACTGGCTGAAACTCGGGTCGGCCATGCCTTACCTCGTTATTCGGGGACCTGCTGAGACTGGAGCGCCTGCTGGCCGAGCGCGTTGGTGAACAGACCCGCGCCGAGACCCAGACTTTCCAGCCGCTGGCGGGCCTTCAGGACCGCGTCCTGCCGCGCGGCCAGCGCTTCCGGGGTGTTGCCCGGGAGCTTCTGGGCATCCAGTGCGTCCTGAAGCGCCATGCCGTACATCGCGCGACCCGCCGCGACCGGCCCGGTGGGGATTTCGGTCTGGCTGCGTGCCAGCGCGTTGAACAGGTTGACGGCCATGTCGACCGGCAAACCCTTGAACACACTGGCGGCTTTGGGGGGTGCTGCGGCGCCCACCCCAGTGGGTGGGGTGACCATCTTGGCTGCGGGGGCGGCCTTGACAGTTGGTGCCGGCGCGGGCGCCGCAGCAGGAGCAGCGGTAGCCACCGGCGCACCCCCCGTCAAGCCGGAGAGAAAGTCTCCCAGCGCCGGTGCGACGAAATGCTGGGCGATTGCGGCCGGCGCCGTCGCGACATGGGCCACAGCACCGCCCAGCACCCGGCTGAACCGGCCGAGACCGCCCAGAAAGTCGGCCTGCGGCGGAGTCGGCGTCGAGGCCATCGGATAGGCCGTGGCCGGCGCGTCGAGCGGGATCGTCAAACCAGCCATCTCAGGGCTCCCACGTAAAGCCGTTGCGGCCAAAGCCCCATTGCTGGGGCGCGAACAATTTGCGCATCACACTGTCGCGGGCGAGCTGGACATGGCCCTCAAACGAGGCGCGGAACTTGTCGCTCAGGTTGGCGTTGCCGGCGTCCTGATCGACAATGCGCAGCGCCAGATAGGCCGCCCAGTCGAGCATCTCGATATGATGGTCGGGCGGGATTTCGGGGATCGCCTGCAAATTGGCCGGGACCAGATCGTCATAGGGCAGCCGCACCACGCGTAGCTGGATCACCGCGCCGGCATGGGCGACGTCGGGCACCGGATAGACCCGCAAGGTCATCGCCGCCGCCGAGCCATGATCATCCTCGCTGAGATATTCGTCGGTGCTCCACGCCACCGGCTTGCCGGGCGGCAGGGTCGACAGCTGCGAGGTGTCGAAGAAATAGCTGTCGGGCACCCGATAGGTGTCGAATGCGGCGTGGCCGGCGCGGATCAGGTCGGCGGTGTCGCCGACGATCTTGGCCGACAAAATCCCGAGAAACGCCTGATCGAGCGGATATTCGGCTTGACCGGCGACCAAGGTGATCTTGGTGGCGTCCGACGTGCCGTCGCGGATCACCAGCGCCCGGCGCGCGAACCGGCGCTGCGCCTCGTTGATGTAGCGCACCAATGTCGCATCGGTCCACAGATAGTCGCTGGCGCCGGCCGTGCGATCGCTGCGGTCGTTGAGGATGTTGACGCGAAGCTCGCTCAGCAGGTCGCCAAGGTTCATGCCATCCTCATCCGCCAGACAGGTTCATCTCCACATCTACCAGCAAACACCCTAATAGGCAATGAGGCCCCACACGTTGCCGTGTGAAGCCTCGCCCCCGCATTAAGCGGTAACGTCCTATAGCTTACATGCGCCGGAAAGGGAAGCGCATCCGGTCGCGATAGCCGATCAGCTGCTGGCCGCCGTCGCGCAGCGGCGCCGAGGTCACGGCATTCTCCAGCACCTCAACCACCGCCTGCGGCACCTCGATCTCCTCGCCCGGCTTGAGCAGATAGCCCCGGCCGTTGACGCCGACAAACAGCCCGGTGGGCGGGATGTCGTCATTCTCTTCGAGGATGATCTTGACACGGTCGGGCATGCCGACCGATTTGCGGCTTTTGCCGGGGACCGGCGCGGCGTCCGCGTCGGGCATGGGAACGTCTGCGATCGTATTAGTCGTCATCGTCAGTCTCCGCTACGGCACTGTCAAATGCCGAGCCATATTCGTCTAGTGGAAGGGCCTTGTCCAGATTTTTCTCCAAGAAGGCGCAGACCTCCTGCACCGACTTAAAGGCGTAACCGACCTTGGGGTCCTTCCACGGCTTGTAGGGGCCTTTGCTGTTGTCGCGCGCCGCGTTCTGCTTGACGATCGCCGGGTCGCTCAGCTCGACTTCATAGCCATTGGCGAGCTTCTCGATCTTGACCACACAGCTGTCCATCGTCCGCACTCCAGAAAAAAGGCGCGGGGGTTAACCCGCGCCCAGTCGTCCCGTCCCCTACGCCAAAATCATGACTGGGCGACCCACGAGATCGCCTTGCCGCTCGCGGCCAGCGCCGCCGTCAGCACGAACGCCTTGTTGCCGCTGTCGATCGTGATCGCCGAGGTCGTGTCAGCGGTCGTCGTGCCGGCGGTGACGGTCTTGATGACCGTGGTCGCGGCCATGCCCTCGAACCACTCCCACACGATCGCGTCGGTCGAGTTGAACACCTTGATCCAGCGCGGCTTGAAGCCGATGCTGACCGTGGTGATGGTCGCGTCGCCGGTGAACGAGCCGCTGGCGAATTCGACGATGCCCGCCGCCTGCGAAGTTGCTGAAACCGAAGCCATGTCCTGTCTCCTGAAACCAGAGGAAAACGGGGGGCGCTAGGCCCCCCGGTCCCGCTTATGCGGTGGCCGCGACTTCGAGGCGCGCCATGAAGGCGTCCTGCAAGATCACGGTCGAGGTCCACAGCTTCCAGCCGACGGTGCCGCGCTGCGCGAGCGGATCGCCGGGGGCCGGCTTGGGGTTGACCACCATCGGCGTCATCGCCGACTTGCCCTTCAGCGGCACGATGCCATAGGCGTCGCGGCCGAAGTAGAGCACCGGATAGACGTCGGCGCTGGTCCCCGAGGTGGAGCGCATCGCACCCTTGGCCCCGCCCGCGTCGGCGAACGGCGCGATCACCGTCGAGGTCAGGTAGCGGACCTGCTCGACCGAGCCGATCTCGCCCTCGAACGGCGAGGTGTGCGGGCCGTAGCTCGCCACCGGCACGAAGCCGGTCATGCCACGGATATCCGTCTCCAGATCGGGGTGGCAGACCGCCATATACGCCGCCTCGACCGACTTGGTGTTGAAGTCGGGGTTGGACGCGATCACCGTGGTGATCTTCTTGGCGTTCTGGCGGTTGAGCCCGGTGGTGACGCGGCGCTGGTCGGCGAGCGCGATCGCGGTGACGACGCTCGACCGGCCGCCAACATTGTTCGCGTAGAACACGTTGACGCCCGCCTTGAGGACGTTGTAGCGCAGCGTCTCGACCGTCAGCGCGGCGCTTTCCCCGAGGATTTCGGTGGCCTGCTGAAGGACGGGATCGGTGTGCGTGTCCTGAATGACGTCGGTGATGGTGACGAAATCACCATATTGCGCGAGCGTGACCGTATAGTCCTGATTGGCCAGCTTCGAGCCCGACGGGGTGACGCCTTCAACCAGCGGTGTGGTCGCCACCGGGATGAAGAAATTGCCCGAGCCGGTACCCGCCGAACCCGTCGCACCGCTCAGAAAGTAACGCCGGAACTTGGCGGTCTGAGTGCTATTGGTCGGAAGCGGATAAGTCTGTCCAAACTTCTCAAGGTGAAGGTACGGCATTGCGCGCTTAAGCATGGTTACCACACTGTAAGCGGCAACTGCGGGCGAAATGTCGCCATATGCGGTCGTCAAAGCCATGATGGCCTCCTAGCAAGAAGGGTTCACCTGACTGAAACCGACGACCTTCCGCTTGTTTGGAGGCGCGGGCAGTTCAGTATCGTGTACATGTTTACAGGTTGTTGGAATGTCTGTCTAGGGGTTATCGCACAACCCCTGACACGTTGTCATTTGACCGCTTTGGCGAACTCGGCGAAGGCGCCGTCAAAGTCGGCCGGGTCGGCCGGCACCGCCACCGTGGTGCGCTTGGACGGCACCGGTTTCAGCGCCGCCGCCGCTTCCTTGACCCCCGGGGCCGGCGCAGCCGGGGTGGCCGGGGTGGCGGGCGTGGCCGGGGCGGGCGCGCTGACATCGCCGGTGGCGGCGCGGTAGCGCTGGATCAGATCGACCACCTCGTCGACCGACCCCTGCGTCACCACCTGCGTATAGGCGGCCTTGAGATAGCCCGGCTGGGTGTCGACCCACGCCACCACCTTGTCGCGGATCGCGTCATAATCCTCGACCTGCGACGTCAGATCGTTGAGATGGGTGCGCTCGGCCAAGGTCGAGACGGTGCCGAGCACCGGCCCGAACTCCTTGGCGATCTCCTGAAACACGAAGCCGACCAGCTCGCGATATTCGGCGCGGCGCTTGAGCGCCTCGGCGCGCGCGACATCGGGCCAGTCCTTCTCGTAGCTGTCGAGGAAGCTCTGCTCGTCGGCGGTATAGACCGGGGGCACCTCGGCCGCCGGGGCCGCCGGGGCAGCCGGAGCCGGCGCCTCGGGCTTCTTGGCGACGAGATCGGCCAGTCGGTTGAGCAGGTCGTCGGTGGCGGCCGGCGCGGGGTCCGCAGGTGCGGGGGCGGGATCGGCCGGGGCCGGGTCCGCAGGCGCGGGGTCCGCAGGCGCGGGGTCAGCCGGCGCCGGGTCCGCAGGCGCGGGATCGGCAGGGGCCGGGTCAGCCGGGGCGGGGTCAGCCGGCGGCGTCTCCCCGGCCAGCGCGGCGCCCGACTGGGCGGCGGTCGCCTCGGGACCCAATGCGGCCAGCTGCTCGAACGCGGCGGCGAAATTATCCTCGGGCTCGGGCGCCGGGGCGGGGTCGGCGGCGGGGGTTGCGGGCGTATCGACCACGATTTACTCCTTTGGGGCGGTGATGTTCACCGGGGTGCGCTGGATCGCGTTGATCATGTCCGCATAGGCCTGCGCCATCCCCTGATATCTGCCTACCACTTCGGGGTGGCAGTTTATCAGCTTACACTTCATTTCTTCCAGCATCAACTCCAGCATCTGGGTCATGGTCTGGAGTTCGTAGCTATCCTTGCGATCGCGCAGCAGACTTGCCAGCTCCGCCTTCGTCACCTTCACCTTCGTCATTGCTCAAACCCCGTTCCAGAATGTCGAGCGCCTGCTGGACCTGCACCGCCGACGCGTTGGCGATATTCTTCTGTCCTTGGGCGATGTTCTTGAACGCATTGGCCAAGGCCTCGCGGACCTGCGCCGCGATCAGCTGCTCCTGCGCTTGCGCCTGATCGGCCATCTGCTGCTGACGCGCCTGCTTATTCTGGGCGGCGACGTCGGCGGGGACGAGCATGTCGTTCAAATCGCGGACCGCGCAGCGCGCCTCGATCAGCTTGCGGTCGTCAATATGGTCGCGGTCCTCAGGGCTCAGGGTGGCCGCCAGCGTGTCGAGCTGGACGCCGCGAATTTCCTTGGCAATCAGCGAGGTAGCACCGCGCGCGATGACGTTATAGTCGCCGGCCTGCGCCTTGTCGGGGTTGAATTTGCGGTTGAACTCGACGAGGCTGTAGATCACCGACTGGGTGAAGCTGTCGAAATTGCGGACGATGTCCTTGAACGGCAGCGCCGCGTCGCCGCGCAGCATCGAGGCGCCGGCCGCCGTCCGGAACGGCTCCGACGGCCCCTTCGACATGTCGCCGCCGGTCTGCGGACCGACAAAGGTCTCCATGTCGGCAAAGCCCATGAACATCTCGATGATTTTCGACAGGTCGCCCAAATGCGCGTCGATCTCGATGTTGCGCACCGCCGGGAACTGGGCGTCGGGACCCTCGCCCTCGCGATACCAGATTTTATAGGCGCTGACCGAGGTCAGGTCCTGATCGGGGCGCAGCAGCGAGGTGTTCAGCTCGACATTGGGGCCGCACACCACCGAGGCATTGTCGAGCAACATGCGGGTCGAGGCCGCCACCGACATCTGGCTGTCGCGGACGATGTTGGGCAAGCCGTTGCCGACCGGTGCGGTGTCGTCCTCGTCGAACAGGAAATGGTGGATGGTCTTGACGTTGACCCCGAGCTTGGTCCACGGGTTCATGTCGGCCTTGATGACATTGCCGTCAACCATCCACACCTCGGCGTCGATCTCGTCGCCCAATTTGTCCTCGGGCACCTCGACCCCGGCCAGCTGCAAGGCGTTGGCGCTGACCGGCCCGTTCCAGCAGATCACCTCATATTTGGTGCTGTCGGCCTTCTGGACATTGACATTGATGGTGATCCCCATGGCGCGCAGCTCGGTCTCAAACTCCAGCGCCTTGAAATTGCCGGTCGGGGTGCGGGCGAGATAGTCCTTGATCAGCTCGCCGAAGAAATCGTCGCGGTCGGCCAGCGCGCGCAACTGGGTGCGGGCCATCACCGCACGGGTGAAATAGCCATCCATACTGTCCAAGGTCTTGGCCGACATGTCGGGGTAAAAGTCCCATACCGGCAGAAACTCGAACATCGGCTTATAGCAGGTGTAGGTCTGCGGGCTGGCCGTGCCGTTCAGCAGCTGCCATTTGGTCGACTGCTGCTCGCGCACGAACGGGCCGCGCAGCAGCCCGAGCCCGTACATCACGCTGGAGCGCACCACCTTGCGGTTCAAGCCGATATAGTCCTGCGTCTGATCACCGCCCAGCTCCTCCAGCTGGTCGTCGATCAGGGTCGACAGCGCGGCGGCGCGCTCGGTGGCGAGCTTCTGGACGATCGTGGCGAGGATGTCGTCGGTCAACGGTGCGCCCTGATTGGCCGCCTGCCACGACTGGATCGCGGTCCCGACATCCTGCGGGTCCATGTCGGGCGAGGGACTGGCGGTCAGCGCCCAGTTGCGCTCGTCGCCGGGGAACATCAGGTTCATCACCCGGCTCGCCACCGAGATGCACTTGACCCGGGTGATGCGCGGATAGGCCTTGGAGCGCTGCGGGCTCAGCTCCTTCTCGATCTCCGGGTCGTAAATGCCAAGATATTGACGGAGGTTCTTGAGCCACTTCAGCTCGGCGATGCGTCGATCACTACGATATTGCTGGAAGGTCTGGTTGAGCTTGTCGCCCAGCGCGCGCACCTGATCGGAGGTGATCACCGGCACCGGCGCCGGCTCGGGCACCTGAATGTCGGGCGGGGCCAGCTCGGCCTGTGCAACAGCAGCGGTCATGGCAGCCTCGTTACCTCATGTGGTAAGGGTTCACACGTTGAGGGGTTATAGCCCGTTTCACCCCTGTTGCGCCATAGCGCAGTTCGCGTTCCGCCTGACGGTGGAAGAAGCGTGCCAGATAGCCGAACGCATCGCCGACATGGGTGTGCTTATTGTCCTCGGGTTCGCTGCCCTTGACCTTGTCCTTCTTGGTGTCGATGGCATAGCGCCAGCCGCCCTTCAGCGCCCGGATCAGCTCGGGGCATTCGCGCTCGTCGATCAGCAGCGCCGGCCCGCCCTCGACCAGCCGCGCGGCATAATAGTCGATCGCGTCCAAGCGCAGCGGCAGCCGGTTGTTGGTCTCCACCTTAACTTCGTAATGCTTCTTGAAGACGTCGACGACACTGCGCTCGTCGGTCTGGGTGCGGCTCGACGCCGCCGGGTCGGGCGCGATCACCAAATGCATGTCCTGCCAGTCGCGGCGGGCGAGATAGGGCTTCAACCGCTCGTTGATCAGCCGGGTCGCGCCATAGCCCGACTGGACCAGCTCGCCCAGCACGTTGAGGCGCCCGGCGACGGTGAGCTGGCCGAACACCAGCCCCGAGCCGGCAAGGCCGGGGTCGAGCCCGACGATCAGCGGCTGGTGACGGTTGACCAGCAGCCCCGACGACAGGTGCAGCTTGGCGTTGAAGGCCGGCACCACCGGCTTGCCGGCGACCGAATAGCCCCAATTGGCGTGAATATATTGGTGGACCCACGCCTCCGATTTGCCCTCGGCCTGATTGGTGTAATAGCCCCGCCCGCCCGGCAAATTCTCGATATTCTCGGCGTCGTCGGCAAAGCCCGAGGGCTGGTGGAAATAGCGGGCGTTGCGCGGCAGATTATTGTGGAGATAGTCATACCACCAATTGTCCTCGGTTGAGGGGTTGCTCGCCCCCCACATTCCCCAGTTGGTCGCACCGCCATCCTTGGCCGACGGGTAGCGCCCGAGCCGCGCCGACAGCGCGTCGACAATCTCGCGCGGCAGCTCGACAAACTCGTCGATGATGGCGAAGGTCACTTCAAGGCTGAGCACCCGGGCGATGTCCTCGGGCGTGTCCAAGGGGCGGAACATCACCTCGCACTCGACATCGTCGAACTTCAACAGGAACACCTTGTCGGTCGCCCGCCAGTGGCCCGCCTGCCCGTCCTTGAACCAATAGCCCCAGCTCGACAGGGTGGTGTCGCGCAGCTGCGGGGCGGTGTTGCGGACGATCACCGCGCGGGTGCGGCGGATGCCGTCCTTGCCCTTGGCCTGCTGCTTGGCCATGTAGGCGAGCTTGAAGAAAATCCCGGTGGTCTTGCCCGAGCCATAGGGGCCGACCATCCAGTCATAGAACAGCGCGCCGGGGCGATAGTCCTTGATGAACTCGCGCACCGTCGGCGGCGGAGTATAGTCCAGCACCTCAACCACAACAGCCCCCTTCATTCTCCCACGCCTCGCACGGCTCGGGGATGTGCCAGTAAGCGATCGGCTGGGGGATGCAACGCGGCTGCAAGCTGCCCACCGCGCGCAGCTTGGCGAGGATCACCGCCCACACCAGCTTGCTCGGCATGTCGTCGCCGACCAGCGCGATATAGGCCTGCATCTCAGCGACAAAGTCGTCGGCGGTCATGGTGGGGCTCCGGAGGCTGGGGGGCGGGATAGCCGCCGGCCGGGCGAAACTGTCGGGGAACACCGCGTCAGCCATCATAGGCCCCGCTGAACGCCACCTCGACCAGCCCCCGGATGGTGAACGGGTCGGTGCGGGTGCCCATCGCATAGACGCGGGTGGCCAGACTGCGAGTGTAGCCGCCGCCCGGCTTGGGCTGGGCGCCACCGGTATGGCCCAAGATCAGCAATGCGGTCGAGATCGGCTCGCCGAAATCCCCTTGCTCCAGCTGGTCCGCGATCTTGCGCAACGCCTTGACAACATCCCCGGCAGGTTCCGGGCGGAGCTGGGTGATAACCGACATAGACCCTCCTTAGAGGTTGATGCTGATCGAGAGCCCTACCTGTTGATTGTGGGTGGCTTGGTCCTTGCTGGCGTCGAGCCCGGCGGCCTTGATGACGAATTTGATCAGGTCGGCCTGCACGGTCGGCGGGGTCTGGCCGCTCTTGTCGTGGATCATCTGGAACGCGCGCTTGAGATATTCCTCGGCCTGCAACCGCGCCTTCAGGCGGAAGCTCATGCCCTCCTCGCGCAGCGTCTCGACCACCCGGGTGAGGTCGGCGACGAAGCGCGGATTGTGGCGGATCAGCTGCCATTCGTCATGGTCAATCCCATACATCGCGCACAATTGGCTGACCGGGGCGACCTTCAGCGCAATCTCCACCGGCAGCGTCGGCGGCCAGCCGAGCATGGCGGGATCGGGCGGGACAGGAAGCATCTCGGTCATCGCCGGAATATAACGCGGATGCCGGAATGTCACAAGCTGGGAGATGTTGGGGGTTGATCGACGCGGCCATTCTCACGCTGCACGACTTTTCTGCTTGACATTTTCCCGATTTTTCCCGGCAAAATTTTTTGGGGCGTTTCGTGGCTTATAGTTATTACATTATAGTTCACGTATTATAGTTACCGAAAAATGGTCGAAGATGTATGGGGGATGGGTATTGGACCTACCCCCATATGCGCGAAACCCCCTTGACCCCCTCGGCTCCCGGCTAAGAATTACTCCCTAACACCTTAGGCCTTGCTATACAGGCCATTTGTTTGATACATTATGGTATCAAATGGATGAAAGGAGCCTGTGCCATGGAAATCATTGCGGAAGCCCAACGGTTCGCGTGGGTGGCCATTGCCTTGCCTGTGCTGGTGCTGCTCTTTCCCATGGTCTGCGCATGGCTATCGAGCCGCCTGCTCTGACCCTTGCGCGTAACCCCTGAGGGATCAGGGGTTATCGCAGCGGCCATTCGCTGCACTCTGAGGAAGGACTGATCTCATGGCTACCATCAAAGTGAACGCCGCCACCCGTACCTTAGCGCTGGCGGACGTCGCGCCGGCCGCGTTCGCGCTGGCATCGGCACGCGGCGCCGCTGTTGCGGCCGTTAGGGCCGCGCTCGCGGTCAAAGTCAAACAGGACGACATCCGGGCGCGGTTCATCGTCGGCTATGTCGCCCGCCTGCTAGCGCCGGCTGACGCGGTGATCTCTAGCGTGTTGCTGGATGATGCCGCCAAGGTGCTCAAGCTCAAAGGCTATGTCGCGCCCGCCAAGGTGCAGGCGGCGTCCAAGACCAAGCCGGGCAAAGGCGCCGCACAGGGCACCACCGCGCACAAGGCGGAAAGCCGCCGCAGCGAGGCACAGGAGCGCGCCTATACCGCCGCCCGCACCCAATGGTCGCGGGTGTTGGCGGACGCCGGCCTGACGGCCATGGACAAGCGCGGGGGCGCCCGCGCCAATGCGGGGCGCAAGGGGACCAAGGTGGGGAGCCCGAGCAAGATGGTAGCGCCCGCGCCCGCGCCCGTACCGACGGCGCCGAGTGGCACGATTACGCCTTTGGGCAAGGTAACGCCGCGCGGGACGATTGCGCCTCCCAAGCTGGCCAAGGGTGACATCCCGTCCTTTGCCGCGCAGTTGGCCGCGCTGATCCGCACGACCCTACAGGTTAATGCGGATATGGCCCCGCAATGGTCGAGCGCGTTTGACGACGCGCGCAAGGCGTTGGAGCGCGTCAAGGCCTGAGACGGTCGCGCGTAACGGCTGGCACGCGTGCCAGCCGTTATCGCGTCCGCCAAGGGGCGCAATTGAGGAGAGGATCATGGACCGCTATCTCTATGTGATTGCCGTTCCGGAGGGGCCGCGCTGGCGGTTCGCGTTCGCCACGCTGAGCTTTGATGCCGCGATCGGCCACGCGCTGGCGCTGACCGCGACCACAGGCTGTAGGGTCGAGGCAATGGCCTATGACGGTCGCACCCGGTTGAGCGTGCTGACACGGGCCGCGCTGGCGCATCTCAATAGCTGATCAACCCCTGACATCGTAATGCTTGATAGCCGCGTGGCCCCGCGCCACGCGGCTTTTTTGTGCCTGCTGCTTTTGTACCAAGTAGGTGATGGCGTGGCCCGTCTAACTATTTGCAATTCCACGCATTATCCCCACGGCTTGGTTTTTTATCCCAGTCTGTGGTTGGTTAAGTGACTGAATTCCGATCGACTATCCCATTTATCCTATCTATCCTAGCAAAATTAATAAGCTCACGCGCGGGCGCGAGCCGCCATGGGTCTGTGGCGCCGCGCCCCCCAAAAGACGGCTCATATCGTCAAAACACTAGGATACGTGGGATAATTGGGATTTTGCATTTGTTTTCAATGGCTTCCAGCGGCCCATCTGAAGGCCTCACTAGGCAACGTGGGATAGTGTGTGTGCGTTGTTTGATACATTGATGTATCAAGGATGGTGGGCCGCAGCATCAACATGCACCTAAATGCACCAGAGTTGGTCGCGCCGTGATTGTCAGCGCCGTGCCTGCCGTTGTCCGGTCGTGTGTGCGTGAGGTGCATGCGCTGGGTTAGCTGAGTGGTACGCGCTACGCTGCGGGGTGCGTGGAGGTGTGGCGGCACGCATTGACAGGCTAAAGCACCGTTCATACATAGCGTAGACCTAAGCGCAAAGGAGCGACACATGGGTAAACTTAACTTGGTCCGCACGGTCGTCATGCTTCCTCCCGAGGATCATGCACGGCTCGTGGCGGAGGCGACGCAGCAGCATGTCTATTTATCCACCTATTTGAGAATGAAATTGTGCGCAACGAATGCGCCCGCGCCTAGCATGGACACACCGAAGCCGGGAGCTGGCAGCGCGGCTGGACACCCAGCCAAGGGCGTGAAATATGCCTGCCCGGACGGGCTGGAGGTGGACGAGTGGGATGCGATGTCACCGGAGCTGCGCAAGCAGGCCAGCGAGATCGTGGCCAAGGAGGGGGTCGATGCGTCGACGCTGGTGCGCCCGCCGCTGGCCGAGTGGTACAGCATGACGCGCGACCAGCGCAGCGCCAAGCGGACGGAGTGGATGCACGCATGGCTGTGGACCAACGTCGACATGAAGCTGCTGGCGGAGCCGGTGGGGTGGGCGCGGGCGGACACGGCGACGCGCTTCCAGTGGGTCACCGACCGGCCGCTGAAGATCGGCATGGGGCTCAAGGATCGGTTCGTGCCGGCGTGGCATGTGCCGGACTGTGGTCGGCGCGTGCATGAGCCGGACAATAGCGCATGGACGGCCGAGCTGGCCGAGACCGCGCAGGCCTATGTGGACAAGTGCAACGCCGCCAGCACACCCGAGGAGGATGAGGACAACATCATCCTGCCACGCCAGCCCGTGGCTGAAGACATCGACAAGCTGCTCGAAGACTGGGAGGATTGAACCACAATCAACCTACAACATGTTGACAATCAAAGGGTTTTAGGCCTATACTCGGAGCTATCGGGGGAAGTTGTATCTATCGCACTTCCCCCGACGAAGATTTGATACAAGCCTGTATCAAACATACACAAAGGAAGGAACCAGCCATGGGCCTCGACATGTATCTCTCGGCTCGCTACTACATGAGCGAGCACAGCAACGCCGATGTGTTCGCGGCCTATAGCGGGCTGAAGATTCCCGGCATCACGCTGCCGCCGGAGTATCTCGCAGGCGGTGGATGCAGCATCGAGATCGCGGTGCAGGTTGCCTACTGGCGCAAGGCCAACGCCATCCACGCGTGGTTCGTCCGCGAGGTGCAGGGCGGCAACGATGACTGCGGCCACTATGACGTGGACTATGGCCAGCTGCGCGGTCTGCGCGAGCTGTGCCGCACGGTGGTGGCGGCGCGCGACGAGGCGACGGCCAAGGCCAACCTGCCCACGCAGTCGGGCTTCTTCTTCGGCGGCACCGAGTATGACGACTGGTATTACCGCGACGTGCAGGACACGGCCGACGCGCTCGACAAGCTGCTCGCCGACTATGACGCGGGCAAGCTGGCCGGCTGGGACCTGTAATATCATTCGAGCTGGTAAGCGTCACCCACACAACCCACCCAACAAAAGGACATCCCCATGGCGATCCCCGACTTTATCCGCCAGCGCTTCGACGTGTTGCAGCGCGCCTGTGCCAACGGCGACCTTGCCGTGATGGAGTGTGGCCGGGCCAGCGATCCGCACGGGATGGAGACGGTCTATGTGCTGTGCGCGGCCAACCACCAGCCCAACGGGAGCGTGATGTTCACGCCGCTTGGCGAGATCAACGCCGACGACAACCCCTATGAGAGCTATGTCCCGCCGTCCACCAAGGCGGAGACCACGCCCGTTTGATACACTGATGTATCAAGGTTTAGAGGGAGACGAGCGATGCGCTTGCCGATCAAGGTCGAGGTGACGCTGCTGGGCCAGCCCGAGCAGGACTGGTTGCCTGCCGATGCCGGTCCTGACTGCGACCGCAAGGTCAATGTCTATGGCCTGATCTTTCAGTGCCCGACGCATGGCCCGGAGGGGGTGATGCTGATCGAGCGGCTGGACGATCTGGCCGACTGGCCGCGCTATGTGCTGACCACCGAGCACACCGACCCCGAGGAGATGGACGAGCTGCCCTCGGTGGTGGCCGCCGCGCTGCACCGCTGCCCGCTGCGCCTGCCGATGGACCCGGTGGCGTGACGCTGTCCGAACGGTGCGAGCTGCCCGCCGGCACCATCATCCGGGTCATCTTCGACGGCAGCACCCCCGAGCTGGGCGATGTGTGGGTGATCTCCGGCGCCGAGCGGCAGGGGTTCATGGTGCTCGACGACGCCGCCACCACCCCGGTCCTGCAATGGTCGGAGGGCAGCCGGGTCAGCTGGACGCATCTGGTCAACGGTAACCGCAAGGCCATGGTGGTGCCCGACGATCAGGTCCCCGAGTGGGTGTGGGTGCGGCTCGCCCAGCTCAAGCTGAAAGGTCTGTATGTATGACCAAGCTGCCCCCTGTTGGCACGGTGATCCGCTTCACCCGGTTCAACCGCCACCCCGCCGACGCCTATGCGGTGGTGACCGACGGCACGCGTAACGTCGCGCTGCTGCACGGTGTGGCTAATGTCCGCGCCGGTAAGCTCGGCGGGGCGATCGAGATGCCCGACCCCGGCTGGTATGTCGCCACCGACACCGAGATGGATGTGTGGGAGCCGGTCGCCGACGCGGAGGTGCCCGACGCAGTGTGGATCGCGCTGGCCCAGCTCAAGCTGAAAGGTCTGGGTGTATGAAGCCCGGCGACATCCTCCATATCACCCGGATGACCGGCACCCGCTACCCTGAGCAGGATGCGTGGGCGGTGGTGACCGGCTGGAACGACCACATGCGTAACGTCGACACCATGGTCATCCTCGACCAGTGCCCGGCCGGCTATCGCTGGTTCCCCGGTGAGCTGGGGACGTTCGGCTCCCACTACATCTACGACATCGTCCCCGATGCGGAGGTGCCCGACCATATCTGGGTGGCGCTGGCCCGGATCAAGCTGTGCCGGTCGGCATGAGCGGCCTGATCCGCATCGTCCGCTTCACCAACGACATCGTGCGGCGGGGAATGTCCTGCGACGCATGGGGCGTGATCTGGGACAACATCTCGGTAGGTACCGAGTGCGGCATCTGGTGTGCGCTGCTGCACGGCGACATACCTGAACGGGAGGTCGGCGACAGTCTCTATCTGTCCGAGAATTGCGGGGACCAGTGGGTCAGCGTGCCCGACGACTATCCCATTCCCGACGAAGTAGTTGTTGCTTTGGCGCGCTTTCGCCTCACCCAGACACATTGACGAGGGACTGGCCGATGCTTGAATTCTACCGCGCACGGGTGCTGCGCTTCACCCATGGTGCCGAACATTATTGCGCTGTGGCCTACTCGGCCTGCGAGGTGTTCGAGATGCACCAGCTGATCATTGTCGTGACTGCCTTCCTGTTTGCCATGGGCATCGGCAGCGTGCTGTACGAGCTGCTCGAAGGCTGAACTACTATGCCGTTCAAAATTTGATACACTGCGGTATCAAAAGCGGGAGGTTCCGATGACCAACCCCAACGAGTATCGCGCCAAGGCTGAACTGGCCGAGGCGTTCGTGCCGGCGTCCCAGCTGCCTGTCCGGATCGACCAGCTGCACGGCACCCATGTCAACGTCTACGATCTGACGCTGCAATCGCGGGCGACGGGCACGCTGCACAGCACGTTGGTGCTGGAGCGGCTGACCGGCAGCGACGATGACCGCTGGTGGACGATCGAGTGGTGCAGTGACGGGCCGGTGGTGCTGCACCACTCGTCCGACGAGATGCGTCAGATGATGCTGCTCGACGGGCTGCGCAACGCGATGGTCAAGGCCACCCCGCACAACACCCACCTGCTGGACGCCTGAGGTGGCCGAGCCGCGCAACCCGCCGCTGATGAACGGCGACGTCATCCACGTTACCCGCTTCGGCTGGAAGGATGCCGACGGCTGGCTGTTGATCACAAAGTATGACGGGTGGGGGATACCGCTCCACGGGTGGTCGGTCACCTATTCCGGCTTCATGAGCCAGATAGGGTTCTGGGTCAACCGGAGCCGCGATCAGGACATCTACACGATCGTGCCGCCGGAGCTGTGGCCGCCGGCCGTCTGTACGGCGCTGGCCAAGCGGGCGTTGCTGGGCGCGGCATGATCGCGCCCCAGACGGGTGATGTCATCTGGATCACCAAGCTCGACCGCAACGCGCTGAGCGCGCTCGCACTGGTGACGGATGCCGTCGTCGACGACGGCATCTTCGAGGTGTTCATGTGGGGCACCACCGAGCAGGATCGCGCCGCAATCATCGACCTCTATACTCAACTCGCGCCGCTAGCTGTCTATGTCGACGCCCCCGACATCGACGAGTGGGCGCCGCTGACCGGCGAGCCGCCAGCCGACTTCTGGGCGGCGCTGGCCAAGTATCAACTGACAACACGTTAACCGATGGAGGCATACCATGGGCTTCGCTGTGCAGACGCACCGCATGACCTACATCAGCAGCTATGCGGACTGTGTTGAACACACCCGCCGCACCGTCCCATGGCGCGGCACCGAGGAGTATCCGCTGTGTGGGCGCAGCAAGCGCCACATGTACCTGCATCAGTGGGCCGACGGCAGCTGGGCCTGCCGGCTCTACCGGACCGACGTCGTGGTCTATCATCCCGACGGCGAGGTGACGGTCGAGCCATGGGCCAGCCAGTCGACGATCGAGTTTGCGCGGCGGGTGCTGCCCAACGGCATGGTCCCGGACTTTCTCAGCCGGCTGGGCCACCTGCTGCGCTGTGGTGGCCGCGTCTACAATCTGCCGGATGGCGGCGCGCGCTTCCGCGATATTGGTGGGGGTGCACCGTTTTTTCAGTGGCGGCCGGTCACCCCCACCCTGCCGATCACACTGGTCAATCTCGACCGCAAGGCGGCGCGCGAGGTGTGCCGGGCGCATAAGCTGCACGAGTTTCTCAACTGGCAGCGGGCGGCGCTGACGCTCAAGCCGCGCCAGCGCTATGACCACACGGTCTATGCCAGCCAGATACCCCGGCTGCTCGCCGACCCGGCGCGCTGGGTGGAGCTGCGCACCACCGGCGCGAGCACTATCCGCAAGGCACTCTATCGCGCTGCCGACTGCTTCACCACCACCCACGCACCGTGGCTGGAAGCCTCCGAATATGCGGGCGCGTTGGCCCGAGATCGGAGGTATAACTAAGGGTTGCCAAATATCGCTTAAGACGTTACAGTATGCGCATTGAGTAAGTGGGGTTTAACTCAATCTGAGGAAAAGACACATGCATATTCTCTCGATCCCTGACATGCAGGCGCTGATCCGTCATGTCGCTATCCGCCACCGTGACCCGGTCATGGTCTGGGGACCGTTCGGTGCCGGCAAGTCCGAGGGCATCGCCCAGCTCGCCAAGGAGGAGGATGCGATCCTGTGCGACATCCGCCTGTCGCAATATGATAGCGTCGACCTGCGCGGCTTCCCCGGTGTCGACGAGATGACCGGGCAGACCGTGTGGTCGCCGCCCTCGACGCTGCCGTTCGAGGACAATCCCAATTTCCCCAAGGATCGTCTGATCATCCTGTTCCTCGACGAGATCAACGCGGCGGCGCCTGCGGTATCGGCGGTCGCCTACCAGCTTGTCAATGACCGGCGGGTGGGTGAGCATAAGCTGATGCCTAACGTCGTGATCGTCGCGGCGGGTAACCGCGAGCAGGACAAGGGCATCACCAACCGCCAGCCGGCGCCTCTGTCCAACCGCTTCACCCACTGCGAGGTGGCGGCCGATGTCGAAGCATGGTGCAACTGGGCGCAGAGCGAGGGGCTGCCGCCGATCGGGGTGGCGTTCATGAACTTCCGCAAGCCGCTGCTCCACACCTTCGACCCGGCCAAGCCGGAGAAATGTGTCGCCACCCCGCGCACATGGGCCAAGGCGCTGGACTACTATGCCGATGTCGATATGCCTGAGAGCGTCAAGCAGGCGGCGATGGCGGGCGCGATCGGGACCGGGCCGTCGGCCGAGTTCTGGTCGTTCGCCGATGTCTGGTCGAAGATGATCCCGATCAAGGACATCCTCAAGGACCCCGAGGGTGAGCCGATCCCCGACGAGGCGTCGATGGCCTATGCGGTCGCGGTCAATGTCTCAGGCGCGATGACCGCTGACACCTGCGAGGCGCTGAGCATCTATCTGCACCGGATGAGTGCGGAATATGTGGTGCTGGCGTGGAAGCTGGCGATCCAGCGCGACGACAGCCTGTTCGGCACCAAGCAGTTCAACAGTTTTGCATCAAAATATAGGGATGTTTTTAGGTGAAAGTCGCCGAGCTGGGGGTGGGCGATCTCGTCCACCTCCACCGCTATGGCCGGCGCACGGGGCATCCTCTGGCGGTGGCGCAGGTCATCCGCTCCACGGAGCTGACCGGGGACCCGACCGGCGTTGACGCGGTGCTGCTCGCCACGGTGGAGCACCTCCCGGCCGGCTATCTGCTGTGGGTAGAGGATACCGACGAGTGGGAGCGGCTCGACCCCGCCAGCTGGACCCCCGAGATATGCGCCATCGTGGCGCGCTGGCATTTGATACAGGGGTGTAGCAAATGAAGGCCGGAGACATCGCCAAGCGGCGGGACGAAGAGACATGGTTCGTGGTGATCCCCAAGCTCCACCCCGTTCGCGACATGTACAACGCCGTCATCCTCGCCCACGCGACGAAGCCGGACATTGTCGGCGTCCCCTCCACGGTGCAGGCGCCGGGCGCGGTGATCGAGTATGTTCCTGATGACCAAGTGCCCGAGCGCATCTGGGCGGCGCTGGCCAAACTCAAACTGGAAGGAAAAATCTGATGGACCTGATGGAAAAAGCCCGAGCCAAGATGCTCCTCAAGCATGCCTTCTTCGGCACGCTGGTGATGTCGACGCCAATGAAGAAGCGCGACGATGTGCCGACCATGGCCACCGACATGAACAACATCTATTATAGTCAGGAGTTTGTCGACAAGCTGCCCAATGTCGATCAGGTCATGATGGGGCTGGCGCACGAGGCGTTCCACATCGCCCTCCAGCATGGCATGCGTCGCAACGGCCGCAATCCGGAACTGTGGAATGTCGCGGGCGACTATGCGATCAACCTGATCCTCAAGGACAGCGGCTTCGAGATGATCGACGGCATCCTGCTGGACGACCAGTATCGGGGCATGTCGGCCGACGCGATCTACGACAAGCTCCAGAAGGATGCCGAGCAGCGCAAAAAGGCCGGCGGCTCGGGTGATCCGCTGCACGGCATTGGCGAGGGCTCGATGGGCGGCGACCTCCGCGCGCCTGAGGGCAATATGGATGCCGAGAGCATCGCGCGCACCGAGCGCTCGATCCAGCAGCGGGTGGCGCAGGCAGCCAATGTCGCGCGCATGGCGGGCCAGCTGTCGGGCGATCTCGAACGGCTGGTCGGGGAAATCCTCAACCCGTCGGTGCCGTGGCGCGAGCTGCTCCGGCACTTCATGACCCAGACCACCCATGACGATGAGAGCTGGACCCGGCGCAACCGGCGGATCAAGGACTATGTGCTGCCCGGCCGCTGGTCGGAGCGCATGGGGGAGATCATCTTCATCGGCGACACGTCGGGTTCGATCGGCAATGACGAGCTGGCCAAATATGCCGCCGAGACGCAGAGTGTCGCCGAGCAGATGAACCCGGAGAAGATCAGGGTGGTGTGGGCCGACACCAAGGTGGCGGGTGAGCAGGCGTTCGATCCCGGCGAGGACATCGTGTTCGAGCCCAAGGGCGGCGGCGGTACCGACATGCGCGTGCCGCTCGACTATGTCCGCCAGCTCGACCCGGTGGTGGTCGTGCTGTGCACCGACGGCTATACGCCATGGCCCGACAGCGAGCCCGACTATCCGCTGATCGTGCTGTGCACCACCGACGCCGACTGCCCGATCGGCACGGTGATCCGTGTCTGAGCCTGAGCCTTGGCAGGTCGGGGATATCGCCATGCTGTCTCACCACGGCGCATGGTATCTGGTGATCGGCCCGAGCGGGGCTGCGCGGGTGCTGGAGACGCAAGAACGCTACACGTCGTCGGTCGGAAATCTCGCCTCGCTCGGGCCAAAGCCGGGAACTCTCATCCGCCGCATGCCCGACGACGAGGTTCCCGAGCGCATCTGGGTGGCGATCGCCCGGCTCCGGCTGGAGGGCAAGATATGACCGGACGCGACGCGCTGCACAGGCTCAAGGTGGGTGACGTGCTGCGCATCACCCACTTCGCCAATAATAACGCATCCCCGCCGCTGTGGGCGGAGGTGACAAGAGTGTTCCCCTCAGAGCGGAGCGCTGCCGACATCCTGATCTACGCAGGCGACGACAAGGTGTGGGACGCGGGCGAGGTGACCATCATCGAAAGCTATGACGAGTGGACGGTCGAGCCCGAGATGCCACCCCATGCGCTGGCAGCACTGGCCCGCGCCCGGCTGAGGGAGGGGCTATGAAAGCCGGCGATCTGGTGCGGGTGCGCAACATCCAGAACCTCGCAAAAGGTATCCATGACTGGGTGCCGGCGAAGTTCGCCGGGCTGAGCTACGGCGTGATCCTGCGCAGCGATCGCGAGAGCGGCTTCAAGTGGCAGCTCCACTGGTTCGATGACGACCGCACGCCCGCGAACCCCTATTGGGGTGTCGATGACGACGACATCGAGCCGGCCGGTGATGACGTCCCCGCCGAAGTCTGGGCACAGCTGGCCCGGCTCAAGCTGGAGGGGAGACTATGAAAGTCGGCGATATCGTCTATGACACATGCTGGTTCCAGTGGCTGATGGTCGAGCGCCAGCGGATGGGGTGGTGGGACGCGACCGTCCTCACCGACGAGGACGCAGATGTCGAGCACCGCTATATCAGCGGCGTTCACCGGCCGATCCTAGACGAGAGCAGCGACCGCTACCAGATCGTCCCCGAGGCCGAGGTGCCCGAGCAGGTCTGGACGGCGCTGGCCCGCACGAGGTTCACCCCATGACCAGTCCACCCGACCGTCGCTATGTGCTGCGCGCCTATGTCAGCATGACCGGGCAGGTGCTGTGGAAGCCCAATGAGGGCAGCAGCCGGTTCGTCGACATCTATATCATGCGCCCCGACAATTACCGCTTCGCGGTGACCGGCAACGAGCCGCCGTTCATGCTCTACGATCTGTGGGGTTGTCAGATCGGCAGGCTTGGCTGGGTCGAGCCCGGGGAGGCGCGCGCGTTCGACACCCTCGACGCCGCCGTGATGGCAGGAGCGCTGACCAAATGACTACTATGCCGCGTGTGGGTGAGGTGATCGCGCTGCGGCGCTACAACTATTTCCCAGCCGACTTGCTGGTCGTGGTCCTCACCATCACTATCACCAGCAGCGCCCATGGAACGGTGATCTGGGCCGGCAATGGCGCGGAGCGGGAACCGGGGGATCAGGTGGTGATCCTGCATGGCGACCCCAGCTGCGACGACTGGTACCGGCCGGAGGAACTGACCGACGATCAGCTGGTCGCACTGGCGAGGTACCGGCTATGCACCATCTGAACCCGGTCTATATTTTCGCCGACGGCACCCATGGCAATAATTCGGTGCGCTGGACGGCCCACCCCACCCGGCGCGGGTCGGGGGCTGAGCATGCGGTGATGGCGGCGGTGCGCGTCCCGCGCGGCTGGATGCTGCGGCAGTGGCAGCGCCACCCGGTCGGCCCGTCGGGCATCTGGGTCGGCCTGCTCGACGTGGTGTTCGAAACCCGAGACGCGGCGCTGGCCGCAGCGGAGCTGTTGCGATGAACCGACCGAGACTGAAACTGGGCGATGTCGTCCATGTCACCCGCCTGCGCCGCAAGGCGGTCGACGCATGGGGGGTGATCATCCCCAGCGCGCTCGGCACATTCGACGAGGATCAGCCCGACATCCTGTGGCTGGCCATTGACAGCTGCATCCCCGGTTGGGGCGCGCTCGCCGTCGGCAAGGCATGGTGGGTCAACACCTACGGGGATGAGGATTTCTGGACCGTGCCCGACGAGCTGCCGCAGCATCTCTGGCCGCTGCTGGCCCGCTACAAGATGACAGGTGCGCTATGATCCCGCAGCCCGGCGACCTGCTACACATCTCCTATTTCGTCAACCGCAAGACCGACATGATCGTGTGGCTCACCCAGCCGATCCTTGACCCTGCGCCCGGCTGCGAGCGCGGTCCCGGCGCCCGGGGCCGGCTGGTGTGGTGCGCGGACTATGGCCCGACCTACCAGCGGCGGCAGGTGCCGCTCTGGACGGACCTGCGCCTGTCGTGGCACGCGGACACATGGCGCAAGCTGAAGGACCACGAGGTGCCGACGGAGGTATGGGCGCTGCTGGCCCGCTACAAGATGACAGGTGTGCTATGATCCCCGACCGGCTGAGTATCAACGAGTGTGTGGTGGTCTACGCCAATGGTGAGCCGGAGGTGCGGCGGCTGCCCTATGGCAACGATGAGCTGCACCACCGCCGCTGGGTGATCACCAAGATGCCCGGCGACCGGGATGCGGTGGAGCTGTTCAAGGCCAGCCAAGTCAAACCCTTTCTGGGGAAGGCGAGCTTCCCGCTCAAGGCCCATAAGAGTTTCCCCAATCTCGACGCGGCGCTGGCATGGGTGGCGCTGACGGGAGAGGTACCATGAGATACCACCACCACATCTACTTCAACGACGGGACGGTGTGCCACCGCAGCGATGATCGCCAGCTTGCCCCCGAGCAGCTGCTCGGCATGCAGGTCCGCTTCCTCATCCACCATGTCGCCACCAAGGGGCTGTGGCGGGTCTATGAGACGGAGCGATGCGTCAGCATCGCTCCACGGGGGCGCTGGGTCTTCCGCCTCCCGCCGGTCTCGCGCGTGCCGACCTTCGATAATGAGGACGCGGCGATCGCCTATGTGGGGTTAAAGCTATGAGCCATGTCATCGTGAGCGACAGCCCGCACGTTGTGGCCCCGTCGAGGGATGTCACCCTCACCGAGCTGGAGACGCTGGCCCTGCGTGAAAGCCATGTGCTGATCGTCAACAGCCAAGGGATTGAGCTGCGCTCGTTTGACACCGCGCTGGGCGCAGCGGCGATCGACCGTCGCGCGGCTGGCTGGGCCTCCCGTCGCCGCCTCGTGGTGGCGTGGCAGGGCGGCTGCTGGGGGGTGTTCCGCTGCGAACGCCCCGGCTGGCGGTGGGCGACGAAGCAGCTGGCGGCATGTGACACTCCGCTCGACGCGGTGCTGGTGGCGCAGGCGGCGCTGGCGCTATGACCATCTTGGCCGCACTCACCCTCGATCTCCCACCGGTCACGCCCATCGAGGTGACCATCCCCCGCCACATGATCCTGACATGGAGGGACGCCACGGGGCGCAAGCGGGAGCTGTACCTCAACGCCGGGGACACGCTGCGGATCGACCCGCGCCACCCGCTGTGGCCTGAGATCGTCAAGCGCAAACTCTTGGGGGAGCTATGACCACCGAGACATTCCTCAAGGCTGGCACCCTGATCCTGCTCACTACGTTCGACGGCCAGAGCGGCCGTGCCTTCGCTGTTGTGACGCGGACATTGTCCGGGGCTGCGTACGGTAAGATCGCGCTGCTCTCTGAGGCGACCCCCGCACCGATGCAGGACGCGCTGGACAAGTACGACGAGGAACCCCTGCTGTCTCACGTAGATAGGTGGAAAATCCCGAAGGATGAGGACGTCCCGCCTGAGGTGTGGGCGGCACTGGCCCGGTACAAGCTGTGCAGTGAACTATAAGTTGCAAACCATAATGTGTTAGAGTATAAAGTCTGTCTGTGTCGGCGTTCGCAAACCACGAAAGGATTGAACGATGTCGATCACCAACGAGTGCATGACTGCGAATTTGCAGATCGGCCTGTGGCAAGGTTACCGCCTCGACAAAGAGGCAAGCCGTAAAGTCACAGAGGATGCCAACGCGGACGAGGACGCCGCCCGCGTCAACAAGCATTTGATCCCGAAGTCGGCCCTGAAGCCGATCGTCACGGCGGCCGGCGCGATCCGCACCCATTTCTATGCCAAGACGCTGCCGTGGAAAGATAATGGCGACCGGCTGCTGACCCGCAAGATGTACATGACTTTTATCGAGACCCACGAAACTTTGGTCAAAGGCTATGACCAAGCGGTTGACCGCTTCTTGGAGGCCGACTATCCGTCCGCGATCGCGCAGGCGGAGTTTCGGATGGGGGACTTGTTTGATCCGGAGGACTACCCGACCGTACTCCAGCTGCGGCGGCGCTTTTACGCCAACCTCGACATCGACGCGGTGACCGAGGCGCACGACTTCCGGGTGACGATGGACAAGAACGCGGTCGCAGCGGTGCAGAAGAATATCGAGCAGGCGATGCAGGCGCGGATCAGCCGGGCGATGGGCGACGTCTGGGACCGGCTGTCGGACACGCTCGGCCACTTTGCCGCCAAGATGAAGGACGACGCGATCTTCCGGGATAGCACCGTCCACAATCTCGAAGAGCTGGTGGCGGCGCTGCCGGCGCTCAATCTGGTCAACGACCCGAGGTTGAACCAGATCGTCCACGAGCTGCAAAGCCGGGTGTGCGGCTATGAAATCCGCGATCTCCGTAAGGACCAGACGGTGCGCAGCCAAGTCGGCAAGGAAGCCCAGAAGATCATGGACGACATGCACGCCTTCATGCATGCGTTCGACGGCATGAAGAAAGCGGCATGATCACCGGCACGCTCAAAGCCGGCGCGATCTACCATGGTACCGCGTGGCTCGGCTGCCCGAACGAGGACATCTGGGTCCTCGTCATCAAAGGCGAGGGTCCACGGCCGATGGGTGTGGTGATCGTGGACGTGGACCCCGGCCCCCGCACCCTGCCCCCCGGCGAACGGTTCCCGCTCGATGATACGGATGAGGGGGAGGTGGTGCCCGACGACCAAGTCCCTGACTGGGTCTGGGGCAAGCTCGCCACGCTGCGGATGATGGGGGCGGTGGCATGACCATCGGGGCGATCGCCTATGTCACCCGCTATAAGGTGACATCCAAATGGTCGGCGCGCCAGACCCCGTTCTACGCGGTGGTAACCAATGCGTCGGCACGACGCGGCCACCCGTTCGAGGCGGTCGTGCTGCGCCCCGAGCTGGGCGTGGAAGTCTGCCTCAACTCCGACGTCGACGACTTCGACTGGCCGTCCGACGACAAAATCCCGCCCGACGTGTGGGCGGCGCTTGTGCAACTAAAACTGAAAGGAACCATTACATGAAGACCAGTTTGACCAAGCAGGAGCAGAAGCTCGGTGCGCTGTTGCACCACCGTGACGGCCCGATCCAGCCGCTGATCGACGCCAGTGGGTTTAGCAAGAACTACTGCTACACCGTGCTGCGGCGCTATCGCGAGGAGCAGGGTCTGCCGCTCCGCGACGGACGCGGTCGGGCGCCGCCCCCGCAGCTGGAATTCCCCGAGGCCCTTGAGCCCGCCAACGCGGTGGTGGATGCGCGCCCCACCCGGCTCCAGCCGTTCCACACCCGGGTCGACAGCGAGGAGGTGCGCGACCTGCGGCTCCAGCTCGACCGTGCCCACAAGGAGGTCGAGACGCTCCAGAAGATCGTCATGGTACTCGGCGACAAGCTGTGAAACCCCCCAACCCGCGCTACATGGTCCAGCGCCTGCGCGACGGCAGCCACGCCGTGCTCGATCGCCAGAAGATGGTCTATGTCCGCATGGGCCTGAGCCACGAGGAAGCCAACCAGCGGGTCGCTGACCTGCACAACACCGAGATGAAAGCGAAACGCATATGAGAAAATCCATCCGCCTCTGGTCGCCCTATCGCCCGGAGAAGCCGCGCACCGATCCGCTCTATGAGCAGATTGTCGAGCTGCTGGTCCATGACAACCGCTCGCGGTGGGATCAGGCCGACGAGAGCGGGCTGTCGCCGACCACCTTGGCCAACTGGACCAAGCACAAGGTGCGTCACCCGCAGGGCGCCAGCCTCCAGATGGCGGCGCGGATGCTCGGCAAGAAAATCGTTCTGGTCGATGACTAGTCGCTTCCCTCCCGGCGCCATCGTGCGCCGGGACCTTGAGCATGGCCCAGTCTGGCGGGTGGTCTGTGCAGACGGCACATGGGCGGTGCTTGGCAAGCATCCGGAATCTTTGAGCCCGCGCCTGATGCGGTGCCCGCCAAGGCATATCCGCGCGGACGCGTATGATAGAGTTCCCGACGACGAGGTGCCAGAGGAAGTCTGGATCGCGCTGGCCAAGCTGAGGCTGATGGGTCATGACTAGCCGGCGCAAATTCCCTCCCGGCGCCATCGTGCGCCGGGACTTGGACTACCGCCCGGCCACCACATGGCGGTGCATCCTTCCGAACGGTGACGCCCAGCTGATCCTCTCCGACGCGAAGCCGCTGAAGATTATCAGCCTCGCTGCGACTGTGCTGCTGCAAGAATATTATCGCGTCCCCGACGACGAAGTCCCGCCCCATATCTGGGCGGCGCTGGCCAAGCTCAAGCTGCAAGGAGGTGTCTGATGTTTCACATCATGTGCCAGCTGCGCTTCGGCGCGGCGCCCGACGACTGGCGCTGGCGGACCAACGAGGGCGCGCGGGTCCACCCCAAGAATATGGACACCCGCCATCTCTTCTACACCACCCGGTTGATCTGGAACACGGTGGTCGCGCCTGACTTCCCAGTAGGCTATGTTAGCGGCCGTGCGTTCGGGCGTCGCTACACGCCAGAGATATTGCGCGAGGCGATGCTCTATTGCGCCGCCGAGCTGTGCAATCGCGACGATCTCGAACCGCGTCAGGAGGGCGAGCTGGCCCTGATGGGTAAGTTCGTCAGCGAAGGCAAGGTCAAACTGTCAGGAGGGTAACATGTTATACGTTGCGACGATCATTCTCGGGGTTGAGTATTTGTGCGCGGCCGGCATCGCGATCGGGGTCGGCTACTATGCCGATCATTTGCGCAAGCAGATCAAGGCGCTCAAGGCCCAGCTGCCGGTCCGCAACGCCCATGGCAAGTTCACGAGGCGGCGGTGAAGGTCAAGGTCGGCGACATCGTCTGTGTCCACGCCGCGAGGTGCACGCCTCCCGACGTCTGGGTGCTGATCACCTCGGTCGAGGGCCACCGAGACGCGGAGCTGCATGGGAGGGCCTTGGTCCCATTCCGCAACTGGGCGAACCTTCAGCGTTGGCCCGGCGACAAGACGATCTTCAACAGCTCCCACCTCACTGCGATCGACAACGACAACCCTGAAGCACTGGCGGCTGTGGCCCGGCTCGCGCTGGAGGGACGGCTATGAAGGCCGGCGACATCGTCCGCCGGGCGGTCGTGATCGACGCTGCGACCGAGTGGGTCAGCTACTCGATTGTCACCCACCCTCGCCCGGGGCGCATACTCCCCACCGGTCTGCGGCTGATGACCCTCCACGATCCGAGCGACAGCGGCTGGCGCCACACCATCGAGCCCCTCCACTGGACGGTGGTGCCCGACGCCGAGGTTCCGCCGGAAGTGTTCGCCCGGCTGGCCAAGCTCGGGATGGAGGGCAAGTTATGACCACCAAGCACTGGGTGATTGTCGCTCTCATCGCCAACGAGATACGCGGACTGCTTGTCGTCGGCTATCTTGTATGGCTTCATCCCTTAGGACATTAACAGGAGGGCTCGATGCCGGAGATCATCTATAACCCTGATGACCTGCTGGTGAACATCCGTACCAAAGTGACCCGGCGCCGCGAGCGGATGCGGCAAGCGGTCTGTGCCTATGTCGCGTTCGCGTCGGTGGTGGGCACCGTCACCCTCGTCTGGGTGGCCACCCACATCCTCTTCTAAGGAGACAGCGATGGACACGCGCACCCGCGCCCCCAAGGACCGGCGCCCCACGTCCGAGATCGAACAGGAGCTGCTGGCCCTCCGCCGCCAGCGGCAGCAGATCAGCGCGCGCACCCGCGTCTTGGGCGACATTCTCTATAATCGCCGCCGGTTTATCGGCCTGCCGCCTGAGGAACGGAAGTCAAGAAGGGAGATTATGGGCTATTGATCTAGTTTGGTGCTTTACAGCTTGCGCGTTCATACCCATTTCGGTAACCTGCATTGCAGATGACGCAATAAGTTACGGGGGTTAATGTAATGAGTGAGCACCTGATGCGTTCGATTGTTGAGCGCTGCACCCGGATCGAGACGCGGCTGACCCGCTACATGGAGGCGCAGGGGTTCGACACCCAGTGCAAGCGCCCCGAGTGGACCGGCGGCACCGTCGAAATTCCCAGCATGGCGTGCGCGGTGGCGGATATCCTCCGCGTCGTGCCCGACGACTGGGGGGACAAACTGATCAACGTTCAGCATAAAGGCCAGCTGGTCATGCAGGTATATGTTGAGCGTTAGCCCCGGTCTGTGATAGTCTCCCGCCACTCAATGAGACGGGAGGCTTTAGCCAAGGGGATCGGCGCATGAACGCGCAGGCTGCCATCAATGTTGCCGGCGGTATCATCTGCATCCTGCTGGGCTGGATACTCCACAATCTGTGGAACATGACGAGGGATTTGCAGATAGCTGACGACAAGTTAGCCGATAGGCTGACAGCCATCCAGCTACTGGTAGCAGGTCAGTATGTGTCGCGTCAGGAGTTCACCGACGCCCTGCGCGGGCTCGGCGACAAGTTGGACAAGATTTCCGACAAACTCGACGGAAAGGCCGACAAATGAGTGCACAGCAGTTCGAGCTTTCGCTGCCCGACGACAATGCCCCCAACCCGCTGTGGGTCCCGGTCGCCGCCAAGATCAACCAGCTCAACGCCGCCACCGTGCGCGCGCTCAGTCAGGGCGACTTCACGCAGGCGACCGCGCTCAACCGCCAGCTGGCCGAGCAGGTGTGGCTTTTGCGCGATATCACCTGCCATCTGCGCCCTGTTGGCTAAAAGGTTCCTGTTGCTACCTCCCATGTGAGGTGTTATGATACGCTCTGAGACAATCAGGAGCGTACCCATGCACGAGGTCCAGAAGAATATCCCCATCCCGCGTGCGATGCGCCCCTCGGCGCCGGCCCGGCGGAAATATCCATTTGAGACCATGGATGTGGGCGACATGTTCTTCGTGCCGGGCAAGGCCAAGAACACGCTGGCGACGCATGTGTCGACGGTCGGCGCCCAGCTTGGTCGCAAATATGGCACGCGCGTGCTGTACATGCGCGAAACGATCGAGGGCTGGAAGCCCTGCGAGCCCGACGAGGATGGCGCCGTGATCGGCGTCGGCGTCTGGCGCACCGAATAGGCTCCGCGCGGGTCCCCCCCTTTCCCCGCGCGGCTCCCTGCCCCCTCGCCGGTTTCCTCAGCGGCGAGGGGGCTTTCAATTCAAGGAACAGGCATGACGTGGACCTACACGATCGAGGGACGGCGCGACCTTGAGATCAAGATCAAGGCACCGACCCCGCTGGCCGCGTGCCGCATCGCCGCCGAATTTGGCATGGCGCACCGACTGATGCTGACCGGCCCGCGCGAGCTGGACCGCCAGCCGGTCTATATATGATCTGGGACGATCTCAAGCCGCTCGGCTTCGACGTCGAGACGTCGGGCGCCATCACCGGGCAGGACGCCCAAGGCCGCGACATCAGCGAATATGCGCTCCAGCCATGGCGGGTGGCGCAGGGCAAGGCATGGCTGACCAGCTTCGTCTGGGCGCAGATCGCCACCCCGCCCGATATTCGCGGCAAGCTGATGCCGACGGTAGCGGACCTCCGCGCCATGCTCGACTATGCGATCGAGCATGGCAACACCATCGTCGGCTGGAACATCGTGTTCGACATCCAGTGGCTGATCGCCTACGGCCTCGGCGACCTTGTGGACAAGATCAAGTGGCTCGACGGCATGCTGCTGTGGCGGCACCTGTTCATCGAGCCCGAGTACGACATGGATAAGGGCAAGAAAAAGTCCTACGGCCTCAAGACCGCCGTGGCGGAATTTCTGCCGATCTACGCCGGCTATGAGGAGGATGTCGAATATCACAATCCCGACCCCAAGGCCCGGGCCAAGCTGTTCGCCTACAATAAGCGCGACGTCGTCTTCACGCTGCTGATTGCTAAGACCTTGTGGGATGATCTCACCGACAAGCAACGCGCCTGCGCGCTGATCGAAGCCGCCTGTCTGCCGATGGTGGCGCGCGCCAATCTGGAGGGCATGGTCGTCGACACGCTGGCGGCGCGCGAGCTGCGCCAATATCTGACCGACACCGCCACCCAGAAGCTGGTCGAGCTGGCCCCGCATGGCGTCACCGAGACGATCGTGCGCTCGCCCTTGAAGATGGCCGCGCTGCTGTTCGACGACTGGGGTCTGCCGGTGCTTAAGGAGAATACCGGCAAGAAGACCGGCAAGGTCAGCCGCGCCACCGACAAGGAGGTGCTGCACGAGCTGGCGTTCATCGACCCGCGCGCCAAGACGCTGCGCGAATATCGCGAGGCCTTGAACAACCGCACCAAGTTCGCCGACGCGCCGTTGGTCTCGGCCGACTACAACGCCGATGGCAAATCCCACCCGGCGGCGCTGGTGTTCGGCACCTATTCGGGGCGGCTGACCTATGGCTCCAAGCAGGGGCGCAACAAGGACGAACGCCAGACCGGCTTCGCGCTGCATCAGGAGAAGCGCGACAAGGTGTTCCGCAACATCATCCTGCCGCCGCCGGGTTATACGCTGATGGAGTTCGACGCCTCGGGTCAGGAATTCCGCTGGATGGCGATCTGCGCCGACGACCCGACCATGCTCCACCTCTGCCGGCCGGGCGAGGACGCCCACAGCTATATGGGCGCGCGCATCGCCGGGGTCGACTATCGCGGGCTGATTGCCGACGTTCACGCCGAGGACAAGAATGCCAAGGACACTAGGCAGTTAGGCAAAGTTGGCAATTTGAGCTTGCAATATAGAACCTCTGCGCGTAAGTTGCGCTCCGTGGCTCGGGTGCAATATAATATTCCAATAGAACTGCCCGAGGCGCAGCGCATTCATCGCACCTACCAGCTGACCTATCAGCGGGTGCCGCGCTACTGGAACGAACAAATTCAGTTGACCAAGCATCTCGGTTATGTCGAGACCTTGGCCGGTCGTCGCGTACGCGTCGTGGGGGATTGGGAAGGCAACTTCGGTTGGTCGATGGGCTCCACCGCGATCAACTACCGCATACAGGGGACAGGCGCTGACCAGAAGTATCTGGCCCTCGCCGTCTTGCGGCCGTATCTTACCCGTATCGGGGCGTGTTTTGCGTGGGACTTGCATGACGGCATCTATCTGTACGTGCCGGACGCAATGGTTGCGAGGGCAGCAGTTGAGATCAAATATCTGCTTGATCATCTGCCCTACAAGAGCGTGTGGGGATTTACACCTCCCATCGATTTGCCTTGGGATGTCAAGGCAGGACCATCGTGGGGGCAATTGACAGAATGGAAAC
>OUNM010285994.1_pt1 | contig 62546 bp, 55 predicted proteins | sample 1769961 | NCBI WGS metagenome assembly OUNM01 (sample SAMEA3914820, study PRJEB12502) | metagenome | biome: forest; material: soil | place: USA | collected 2012-03-12 | depth 0.3 m
AACCTCAACGGCGCGGCGCAGACGGTGCAGGTGGGCGGCACGATCAGCAACACCAACGTCAACAACAACACCGTCAATTCCGGCCTTGCCGCCAGCAACCCGCAGTTCACGCAGGACCTGGCGCAGCAGAAAAGCCTGATCTCCACTTCGATGGAGAGCCTGAGCCATTCGATGAGCACGCAGGCCGCCAACAGCCAGCTTTCGATCAGCGGCAACACCGGCACTTTCAGCGCCCAGCCGGACGCGAACGGCGTTGCCGTGTTCAACATCTCCGCCGCCGACCTCGACAAGATCGGCGAGATCAAGTTCAACCTGAACGGCGCGGATACCGCGATCGTCAACGTCTCCGGCACTTCGATCAAGCTGGACGACAACTTTCTGGGCGGCACCCAGAACCTTGGCGAGCACGTCATCTGGAATTTCTACGAGGCGGACGACCTGTCGCTGACCACCGCTTGGGGCGGATCGGTGCTGGCACCGGGCGCGGCGGCCACCACATCCAACTACATCCAGGGTTCGGCCGTGTTCGGCAGCCTCATCCAGAATGGGGAGATGCACGTGGGCACTTACACCGGCAGCTACACCCCGCCCAGCGATCCGAACCCGCCATCGACTTCGGGCGGCAGCACGGCCGTTCCCGAACCGGGTGTGCTCTCGATCTTCGCGCTTGGTTTTGGCGCGCTGCTGTTTCGCCGCCGAATCGGTGGCCTGCTCAGCCGCCGCCGCAAAGCGGCCTGAGCAGCGCTAAAGCTTGAGCGACTTTTAAAGCTGTAGCCAGTCTCGCCGCCAGGCGCCCTGACCTTCCCGGCGCAAGCCGCTTCCGCAGCGATGGCAATTACCGGTAAAATGGGCGCCGTCCCACGTCACGTGATCGTGAATGGGTTCATGGCGGTTGAACAGGCAACGGAAGTTGGAGCTTATCCATTGCACCATCGCGTCTACTCCCAACGAGAGTTCACGTAAGACCGCGTGGCAATCCTGCATCGCGGAGCAAGCCACCCCTAGCCCACAACCGTGCCCTACATGACAGAACCCGGCGAGTCGCCGCAATGCCGATTCTCTGTATAAATACCCAGTAGTGGCGACGATCTTCCCGCCGCCCCTCGGCAAAACCTTAGTCCTTCTGCCAGCGGGCCACGAAGAAGCCGTCCAGGCCGCCCTCGTCCGCCAGCATCCCCGGATCGGTGCGCAGCCAGCCTTCGGCCGTGGGTACAAGCCCGGCGGGCAGTTCATCGGCGGCGATCGGCACCGGCTTCAGCGCCACCTTTTCCGCCTGCGCCTCCCCCTCTTCGGGCTCCATCGAGCAGACGGCGTAGACCAGCTTGCCGCCCGGCTTCAGCCATGCCGCCGCGCGTTCCAGCATGGCGGTCTGGATCTCGGTCATTTCCGCGATCTGGCGCGCGCCGATGCGGTGCAGCACGTCCGGGTGACGACGCGCCGTGCCGGTGGCGGTGCACGGCGCGTCCAGCAGGATCGCGTCGAACTTCTCTTCCGGCTCCCACTTCAGCGCATCGGCCTGCACGATCTCGGCCGAAAGGTTCGTGCGGTCCAGATTGTCGCGCAGGCGTTCCAGACGGCGCTTGGACAAGTCCAGCGCGGTCACGTCCCAGCCCGCAGCGGCCAGTTGCAGCGTCTTGCCGCCGGGCGCAGCGCAAAGGTCCAGCGCTTTACGGCCTTCACCAGCCCCCAGCAGGCGCGCGGGCAGGCTGGCGGCAAGGTCTTGCACCCACCAGGCGCCGTCCTTGAAACCTTCCAAATGCTCGATCGCGGTGCCGCGCGACAGGCGGACATGGCCCGGCATCAGCGAAGTGCCGCCAAGTCGCTCCGCCCACTCCTGCGTCTCCGCTGCGTCGCGCAGGGCGAGGTCAAGCGGCGGCGGCACAGCAAGGCCTGCGGCAATGGCCATGCCATGCTCGCCCCAGCGCTCCATCACCGCCTCGGGCAAAGTCGGCACGTCGGGCAGCGCCACTTCGCGCTTGGTCAGGTTTGAGAACACGCCGTGGGCCAGGCGACGCGGGCCACCCATCAGCAGCGGCAACCCGGTGGCGATCACCGCATGCGCGGGCGTTTCCAGCCGCAGCACTTGCACCAGCATGATTTCCAGCACCGCGCGCGCCTTGGCATCGTCCGCCAGCGGCAGGCGGGTGGCGGAATCGATCAGTTCGTCCAGATCGGCGCGCCAGCGCAGCACTTCGCCGGCAATGGCGCGGGCCAGCGCGCGATCGGCATCGCCGCGCACTCGGGCGAGCGCAGAGCCCGCCGCCTGATCAAGCGTTTCGCCGCGCCGCAAGACGGCATCGATAAGGTTTAGCGCGGCACGGCGCGCGGGAAGGCCGGGAATGTCCATCGATGGCCCCTATAACGGATTGCGTTTTTACGCCACCCACACCACATGGGCCGCATGACCGAACGCGCCACCAAACGTCCCGAAGGCTTCAAGAAGCCCGCCCACTGGACGAACGACCCCGCGCCTCAACCGTCTCCCCAAGAGGCAGCCAATGCGGAAGAGGAGGATCCGGACGGGATCTCCCCCACCCGCTATGGCGATTGGGTACGCAACGGGATCGCCGTCGATTTCTGAAGGCGGGTTGAAGTTATCGGTATGAGTTCCTGGGCTTGAAGCCCGGGATCACCAGTTCTGCGCCATCGGCGGCAGGCGCTCCACCAGAAAGTCGATCCACGCACGGGTCTTCGCCGCCGGACGCCGGGTGCGATGGGTAACGGCGTGGACCGCGCCCAGATCGATCAGTTCCGCGCCCAGATCCAGTTCGATCAGGCGCCCATCGGCAATCGCGCAATCGACGAAAAAGCGCGGCCCATAGACCAGCCCCATCCCCGCGATCGCTGCCTTTGCCAACACTTGCCCGTTGTTGGCATGAAGCGATCCCCGCACCGCCACCGGCCGACTACCATCGGCGCCGAAGCCCCAGCGGGTAGTGCCGGTCTCCCCGCTCAGCGTGTACCCAAGACAATCATGCGCGGGCAGATCGTCGATCGAAACCGGCGTCCCGCGCCGCGCCAGATAGTCGGGCGATGCGCAGATGGACATGCGCACCGGCGCCAGCTTACGCGCAACAAGATTGCTGTCCGCCAGCCGGCCGATACGCACGGCAACGTCCCAGCGCTCCTCCAGCAAGTCCACCACCCGGTCGTTGAGGCCTAGTTCGATGGTCACCTGCGGGTGGAGGGCATGGAACGCGGTGACGAGATCGACCAGATAGGCATTGCCGAAAGCCGCAGGGCCGGACACGCGCAAAAGCCCCTCGACGGAGGCGGACTGCGCCATGGCTTCGGCATCGGCTTCCTCCAGTTCCGCCAGAACCCGCTCGGCCTTGTCGAGATAGGCCGCTCCTGCCTCGGTCAGCGCAAGGCGACGCGTGGTACGGTTCACCAATGTCGCGCCAAGGCGCTGTTCAAGGGCGTTCAGGTGCTTCGCCGCCATCGCCGGAGACATCGAAAGCTCCCGCGCGGCAGCGGAAAGCCCGCCCAGCCGAATGGCGCGCACGAAAACCTCGATCCCTTTCAGACGGTCCATTCAACACCCATGGTTCAAAGTCATTCAATGAATGACGATATTATCACCATGCGGGCGAAGGTCTAGATCAGGGCTCGAAAGGATCAGCCCCCTATGACCAACACCTCTTCCAGCACCGCCCCCTACGGCGCTCTTGTCCTCCGCGTCACGCTCGGCGCCGCGTTTCTGGCGCATTTCGCGCTGAAGCTCTTCGTCTTCACTCCCGCCGGAACCGCCGCGTTCTTCGGCAGCATCGGCCTGCCTCCCGCGCTGGCCTATGTGACGATGGCGGCCGAACTTGCCGGCGGCCTTGCACTGATCGTGGGCTTCAAGCCGCGCATCGTGGCGCTGGCCTTGATCCCACTGCTGCTCGGCACGATCTTCACCGTGCACGGAGCCAACGGCTTCTTCTTCGATTCCAAGGGCGGCGGCTGGGAATATCCCGCATTCTGGTCGATCGCCCTCCTCGTCCAGGCCCTGATCGGCGACGGCGCTTTCGCGCTTTCTCCCACCCGGTCAGGCCGGACTGCCTGAAAGGATTTACGCCCATGACCCGCCAACCCAGCTTCTTCATCCCCCACGGCGGCGGCCCCTGCTTCTTCATGCCCGATCCGCAGGGCAACTGGACGACGATGGCGGAATTCCTGCAATCGCTGCCCGGCCGCCTGCCCGAACCGCCCAAGGCGATCCTGGTCGTCTCCGGACATTGGGAGACGGATGGCTTCGCCTTCACCGGCGCGCAGAACCCGCCGCTGCTGTTCGATTACTACGGCTTCCCTGCGCACACCTATGAGCTGCGCTTCGATGCCCCCGGCGCCCCCGGCCTTGCCGGCCGCGCGACCGAACTGTTGCAAAACGCCGGCTTCACCGCCGCCGTGGACGCGCAGCGCGGCTACGACCACGGCGTGTTCATCCCGCTGAAGGTCGCCTGGCCGGAGGCGGACGTGCCGGTGGTGGAAATGTCGCTGGACCGCTCTCTCGACCCGGCCCTGCACATCGCTGCCGGCAAGGCGCTGGCTCCGCTGCGCGACGAAGGCGTGCTGATCGTCGGTTCGGGCATGAGCTTCCACAACATGCGCGGCTACGGCAATCCGCAGTCGACCACGTTGTCGCAAGCTTTCGACGAATGGCTGACCACCGCCGCCACATCCGATGCGCAGACCCGCTCCGAAGCCTTGGCGCTCTGGGCAGAGGCACCCGGCGGTCGCTTCTCCCACCCGCGCGAGGAGCATCTGCTGCCGCTGATGGTTGCGGCGGGCACATCGGAAGCGGCGGGCGAGAAGGTCTGGTCCGACCTTGTGCTCAAGACCGCGATTTCCGCCTTTCGGTTCGATTGAATGTGAAGGGGGCAGGCTTCGGCCTGCCCCTGATCAATGCAGCATTTCGCAGCGGTTCCGCCCGCCGCGCTTGGCGGCGTAGAGCGGGCCATCTGCAGCGGCGATCCAGTCCTCCACCGTCCCCACCGCATCCGAAAGCGGCGCGATGCCGAAGCTGGCGGTAATGTGGATCACGCGGCCATCGGCCAGCGGGATCGCCAATCCGGCCAGCGTCTCGCGAAACCGCTCCACCGCTTGCAGAGCCTCGAAAGCCTCCGTCTCGGGCAGAAGCACCGCGAATTCCTCACCGCCCAGACGCCCCAGCAAGTCCACCGGGCGCGACGCACCGACGACGGTGGCCACCATCTCACGCAGCACCGCATCGCCCGCCGGATGGCCGTACGTGTCGTTCACCGCCTTGAAGTGGTCGATATCCACCAGCGCCAGGCAGCACGGCCGGTGATAGCGGCGGAAACGTTCGATTTCCTGCTCCGCCTTCTCGATAAAGCCGCGGCGGGTCAGTGCGCCGGTAAGCTGGTCGCGCTCCGCAATGTGGCGCAGTTGCAGCTCGTTCATGACGATGCGCGCGAAGTTGGCGAGGATATCCACCTCCCCCGGCGTGAACGTGCGCACCTTGTCATCGATCGCGCAGAGCACGCCGACGTTGTAACCATCGGGCGTCAGCAGCGGAATACCCGCATAGCTGCGCACGTTGGGATCGCCCGTCACATAGGGATTGTCAGAGAAGCGGGCATCCAGCCGGGCGTCGTCGATCAGGAACGGATCCGACTGGCGAATCGCGTGGGTGCAGAACGAGACGTTGCGCGGCGTTTCGCTCACGCCCAGGCCGCTGCGCGCCTTGAACCACTGCCGGTCCTCATCGATCAGCGTAACGGCGGCCATCGGCACGCCCAGTACCGTGCGCACTAGCGAGACCACGTTCTCGAAAGGCTCTTCCGGCGCGGTATCCAGCACGTCCAGGCGCCGCAGTGCGGCCAGACGGCCGGGCTCATCGTTCAGTTTCGCATCATGCAACATGGTCCGATCCCGATCGCCTCACCCATCCGATTCCAACTGAGAGCTTCCGCTCTCCGGTAAACCCCCTAGACCATCATTAAAAAGCTGAAAACACCCAGCGCGATGGAGAATACGCTGCACCGGTCATTTCTGGCTATTCGTGCGGGGGTTACGGCTGGATTTCGATAGGTGTGCCGTCGCCAACGACCTGCCACAGCATCTCGATCTCCGCATTGGAAACGGCAATGCAGCCATCGGTCCAGTCGCCCTTGGCGCGCCCTGCGATGCCGTTGGGCTGCCCGTGGATCATGATCATCCCGCCGGGCGAGCGTCCATGCTCAGCCGCATAGGCGGTGTCCGCCGGATCGGGATAGGAGATGTGGAGCGAGAGGTGATAGGCGCTGTTCGGGTTACCCCAATCGATCGCGTATCGCCCTTCAGGCGTGCGCTCGTCGCCCTCGAACCGCTTGGGGCCATCCGGCCGATCTCCAAGCTGAATATGGTCGATGACTTGGACGATCCGTCCGCCGGACCACAATTCCATCCGTCGCTCGCTCTTGAACACGCGGATCAGGTCTATCGGAGGAAGCGAAGGCTGGGAAACCGACTGGGCATCGGCAGCGCCAATGCCCAGCAAAAGCAGAAGCGGCGCGAGTTGTAGCCCGCGCCGCATCCAATCAATCCAGGAAGGGATCGCGTACGAGGATGGTGTCCTCGCGCTCGGGGCTGGTCGAAACCAGCGCTACCGGGGTTTCGATCAGTTCCTGCACGCGCTGGATGTACTTGATCGCCTGGGCGGGCAGATCGGCCCACGAACGAGCGCCAGCGGTGGTGCCCTGCCAGCCGTCCATTTCCTCGTAGATCGGCTCGACATTCGCCTGATCGGCGGCGTGGCTGGGGAAGTAGTCCAGCACCTTACCGTGCAGGCGGTAGCCGGTGCAGATCTTCACCTTCTCGAACCCATCGAGCACGTCCAGCTTGGTCAGCGCAATGCCGGTCACGCCGGAGATAGCGCAGGACTGGCGCGTCAGCACGGCGTCGAACCAGCCGCAGCGGCGCTTGCGGCCGGTGACGGTGCCGAATTCGTGGCCACGCTCGCCCAGACGCTGGCCGGTCTCGTCTTCCAGCTCGGTCGGGAACGGGCCCGAACCGACGCGGGTGGTGTAGGCCTTGACGATGCCCAGCACGAAGCCGGTGGCCGAGGGGCCAAGGCCCGAACCCGACGCCGCCGTGCCTGAAACCGTGTTCGAGCTGGTGACGAAGGGATAAGTGCCGTGATCGACATCAAGCAGCACGCCCTGCGCGCCTTCGAACAGAATGCGGGCGCCAGCCTTGCGGACCTTGTTCAGGCGCTTCCACACCGGTTGCGCGAACTGGAGCACGAACGGTGCGATCTCGCGCAGTTCGTTGATCAGCGCTTCACGATCGACCGGCGGCTGGTTGAAGCCGGCGCGCAGCGCGTCGTGATGGGCGCAGAGGCGGTCCAGCTGCGAATCCAGCGCGTCCAGGTGCGCAAGGTCGCAGACGCGGATGGCGCGGCGGCCGACCTTGTCTTCGTACGCCGGGCCGATGCCGCGACCGGTGGTGCCGATCTTGCCCGAACCGGCAGCGGTTTCGCGCAGGCCATCAAGGTCGCGGTGGAGCGGCAGGATCAGCGGGCAATTGTCCGCAATCGCGAAGTTCTCGGGATTGATCTCAACGCCCTGGCCGCGCAGCTTCTCGACTTCGGACTTCAGGTGCCAGGGATCGAGCACCACGCCATTGCCGATGATAGACAGCGTGCCGGTGACGATGCCCGAAGGCAGCAGCGAAAGCTTGTAGACCTGCTCGCCCACGACGAGCGTGTGGCCGGCGTTATGGCCGCCCTGGAAACGGACAACGGCGTCAGCCCGGCTTGCCAGCCAGTCAACGATCTTGCCCTTGCCCTCATCACCCCACTGGGCGCCGATCACAGTTACGTTGGCCATGGATACACTCCGCCACCCTGCCAAGGTGGATCCAATAACGCCCTTCGACAGGACTCGGCGATATGGATTTTTAGTGGGGCAATCGCGCCCCGGCTTTTCGTGGGCGCCCTAAGAGGAAGGCGGGCCGATAGTCAAGCCCGCACCTCTCGCCCAGTCCCTTCGCACATCGGTGTGACGTGCCGATTACCAGTCGATACACTTGATTGCTTGCACCTTGCCGCCGCGATGGGAAACCATGGGCGCAAGACCATGGGATTTTGCGACTATGATGAAACGCCGGATACCTGCCCTTGCACTGATCGGTGCGCTGCTGCTGACGACGGCGACTGCCATACCGGCGCAGGACCAGAAGCAGGAACGAGCGACGAGCTTCAGCTATGGTGCCGATTCCCTGCAAACGCTGGATTTCTGGCCGGCCGCCCACGAGGGTCCTGCCCCGCTGATCCTCTTCGTCCACGGCGGCGGATGGAAGCGCGGGGACAAGGACAACGCCACCGGCCCGTACAAGGTCACTCACTACACCGGCGAGGGATATGCCTTTGCCAGCGTCGACTATCGCCTCGTGCCCGGTGCGACGGTGGAGCAGCAGGCGCAGGATATAGCCGATGCGCTGGCCAAGTTGCTGAAGCAGGCGAAAGCGCTGAACATCACGCCCGGCAAGGTCGTGCTGATGGGCCACAGTGCCGGGGCACAGCTTGTCGCGCTGGTCGGCACCGATCCGCGATATTTGCGCAAGGCCGGGCTTTCCTATGCCGATATTGCCGGGGTGATCCCCATCGACGGCGCCGCTTACGACGTGCCCAGGCAGATGGCGGACGGCCCGCGAATCATGCAGCAGACTTATGCGCAGGCCTTTGGCACCGACCCCGCCCGGCAGCGCGCGCTCTCCCCGACCATGCAGGCCGCTGCACCGAACGCCCCGGCTTTCCTGTTGCTCCATGTCCAGCGGCCGGATGGCGTGCGACAGGCCGAAGCGCTGGAGGCCGCCTTGCGCAGCGCCGGTACGCAAGTCGAGCGCAAGGGCTACCCCGGAGAGGGCTTGCGCGGGCACATGGAAATCAACCGTCGCCTGGGCGATCCGGACTATCCCGCCACAGCCGCCGTCGATGCGTGGCTGAAGCGTGTGTTCGGGAAATAGCTCGAAAGGCCGCGCGTCAGAGCGCTACGGCCTCGCCCCCTTGCAACACGTGCGAGCAGCCGAGCGCCACCGGATCGTCACTCTCCGAAAGCGCCGCCACCGTCACCCAACCCACTGCCCTTTGGCGAGCGGCCAGCGTCACATCGTGGCCGATTGGCAGGAACAGGCGCTGCGGTGCCTCCGCCTTCCCCGCCAGCAGGTCCACCAGCGGATCGGGATAGAGCGAGAAGCCGGTCGCCGATTCCGGATGATGGCCCGTCTGGCCGAGAATGCGGTAGGTGCCGCCGCGCCCCAGGCCACCGGCGATCCCTTCCGCATAGATCATGAAGCCGAACCAAGACTGGTATTCGAAGCCATGACGCTCCGAAGGATCCAGCGTGAGCCGAGCCTTGCCGGCCACGCGCGCCGCAATCTCACGCAAGCCGGCAATGCGACCGGCGAGCGCGCCAAAGGCATCGAACGCGGCAAGTCGCTCGATCGCGCTCTCAAACGGGCCGACGGCATAAAGCAGTGGCAGGTAGGCCTCACCGCCCACGTCCACCAGTCCGCCCGCGTCCTTGGCGTCCAGCATCTGGCGCACGGCCTCGATATTCGCGGCGGGCAGCGGCAGAGCCTCGGCCGAAAGCGTATCGACCAGATCGGGCATGGTGAAATCGACCGAGATGCCGGTGGCCCCGGCGGCCGTCAGCGTCTCGATCGCCAGTTCGACGATCTCGGCAGCGGCGGCGACCGAATCGGTGCCGATCAGCTCGGCGCCGAGTTGGAGCCGCTCACGGCGCGGATCGAGGCCATCGCCCTTGATCGTGCAGACCTGCCCCGAATAGGACAGACGCAGCGGACGCGGTGCTTCGGCCAGCCCGGTGGCGGCGATGCGCGCCACTTGCGCGGTCATGTCCGAACGCAGCGCCAGCATCCGCATGGAAGCGGGATCGACGAAGCGGAACATGCGCCGCACTTGCACGCCCGCCATGCGGTGCGCCAGCGCCTTCTCGAATTCGATCAGCGGCGTCTCCACGCGCTCATAGCCGTGGCTGGCCAGCACGTCATGCGCGGCGCGGCGCACGGTTTGCGAGGCCCAGGCCTGCTGCTGAAGACGGTCGCCCAGTCCTTCGGGCAAGAGATCGCGGTCGTTGTCCTGCATAGCGAGGGCGCCCTTAGCCCGACAGGCACCGAATGTCGAATGCCCGGTGCGCTTGCGGTGAGATTGTCGCACCGAAACGAATAGCTGCGACAATTTGCGTGAAATTTCCTGTCAACATTGGCCGTTCATCCGGCTATCCCACCGTCATCGTCTGGCGGGACGAACATTCGAATTCACAGCCCCCATCCATTGCGTGGGCTGGTCCGTCAGGCGTGGGTCGCGATTGAGCAGCCCGCCGGCGCCCAGCCTTTTTCCGCGAACAACGGTAGAGGTCGATGCGCAAGATTTCCCTGATACTGCTTCCGCTGCTGCTCTTGCAGACCCCTGCCCACGCCCAGATGGGCGGTGATATGGGAGGCATGGGAGGCATGGGTGGAATGGGTGACATGGGCGGCGGTGGCGGCGGCGGGGGCCCCGGCGGCGGTCATGGAGGCCCTCCCCCCGGCGGCGGCGGTGGGGGACGCCCCCGCGAAGCCAAGCCGATCTCCCGCGCGCATTACGACAAGGTCGTCACCGCGATGTTCCGAGAGGCCGATACGGACCGCAACGGCATCGTCACGCTGGACGAGTTCCACGCCTATATCGACGCGCGCCGCGACGCCGCGATCAAGGCGCGCTTCGCCAAGGTCGATGCCAATGGCGACGGCAATATCTCCATGGCGGAATTCAGCGCCTGGCAAAAGCAGATGGGCTCCGCCGCCTCTGACGAACGTAGCGCTTTCGGCGACAGCGGCGATCAGATCGCGGATTCCATCACGCCGCGTTTCGGCAAGGATGACGACGATCGCATGCTGGCAGACCTGATCGAGCCGATCTCCGGAACGGTGATCGCCAAGGCCAATACCAACTATGACGCCGGCGTCTCGCTGGAAGAACTGCTCGCCTACGAAGGCGCGAAGTTCGACGCGGCGGATACCGACAAGGACGGCTACCTCTCCATGCAGGAACTGCGTCCGAAGGGTCGCGGCGGCCCGGGTGGAATGGGTCCGCGTGGCGGGCCGCCGCCGATGGGACCGCCCCCTTCCGGGCAATGATAAGCTTCCTCAACCATTAGCTTTCTAAGGCTGTTGGAAGTTACCGCCATTGTTTCTTCCCGCAGGGCGTTCGACAAGCTCAAGCTGACCGGCTGTTATGGGAAGCACGCCGGACAGCGAGAACTGGATGGATGGGGCGCAGACGAAAAATCACTCTCGCCCCTCACCTGCAAAAGTTTAACCCTACCCCGCTCAGCCTGAGCTTGTCGAAGGCCGGCCGCCCACGCCAAAACCTGGTATTGCCTTCCATGCCTACATCCTCCGTTGTCGAGACGGTTCCTACTACGTGGGCCATACTGACAACCTTGAGCATCGGTTCGCTCAGCATCAGATTGGCGCGCTCGGTGGTTACACGGCCAAGAGGCGTCCAGTGGAACTGTTATGGGCGCAATCCTTCCAAACCCGCGACGATGCTTTTGCCGTCGAGCGCAAACTCAAGGGATGGAGCCGAGCAAAAAAGGAAGCAATGATGGCGGGGGATTGGACTCTTGTCAGTGAACTGGCACGGTGTCGAGCTACTCCGAGCTAGACACGTCGCGCTGTGGCTCAACACCCTTCGACAAGTTCAGGATGAGCGGGTTTGAATGACGTAAGCCACCTGTCTCCGGGAAGGTTCTTGGACGAAAAGGGCAACAGCCGCTCATCCTGAGCTTGTCGAAGGATCCAAAACGAAAAGGGGCCGGCACCCGAAGATGCCGGCCCCTTCCGTTGGGAGCTTTAATCCGTCAGATCAGACGAACTTGAGCGCCTTGACCGTCTTCACGCCCGGAAGCGCGGTGGCCGCCTTCAGGACGTCCTCCGGTACGGCGCTGTCGACCGAGAGCAGCAGCACCGCCTCGCCACCGGCATCGCGGCGACCGAGGTTGAAGGTGCCGATGTTGATCGCATTCTCACCCAGCAGGGTGCCGATGCGGCCGATGAAGCCCGGTGCGTCTTCGTTGACGATGTACATCATGTCGCCAGCCAGTTCGGCCTCGACCTTGATGCCGAACAGTTCGACCAGACGCGGTTCGACGTTGTTGAACAGCGTGCCAGCCACCGAACGCTCGCCCGCTTCGGTCTTCACCGAAACGCGGACCAGCGTGTGATAGTCGCCCTCGCGCTCGGTCTTCACTTCGCGCACTTCAAGGCCGCGCTCCTTGGCAAGGAACGGCGCGTTGACCATGTTCACGGTGTCCGACTGGACGCGCATGAAACCGGCCAGCACGGCGGCAGTGATCGGCTTCTGGTTCAGTTCGGCAGCGGCGCCCTCAACGTGGATCGAGATCCGGGGAACCGAGTCGCGGGTCAGCTGGCCAACCATCGAACCCAGCATTTCAGCCAGCTTCATGTAGGGCTTCAGCTTCGGCGCTTCCTCGGCCGAGAGCGACGGCATGTTCAGCGCGTTGGTGACCCCGCCGTTGACCAGGAAGTCAGCCAGCTGCTCGGCAACCTGAAGCGCCACGTTGACCTGCGCTTCGGTGGTCGATGCGCCGAGGTGCGGGGTGCAGATGAAGTTCGGCGTGCCGAACAGCGGCGAGTCCTTGGCGGGCTCGGTCTGGAACACGTCGAGCGCGGCACCGGCGACGTGGCCGTTGTCGAGCATGGTCTTCAGCGCCGCTTCGTCGATCAGGCCGCCTCGGGCGCAGTTGACGATGCGCACGCCCTTCTTGGTCTTGGCCAGGTTCTCGGCCGAGAGGATGTTGCGGGTCTGGTCGGTCAGCGGCGTGTGCAGCGTGATGAAGTCCGCCTTCTCGAGCAGGGTGTCGAGATCGGCCTTCTCCACGCCCATTTCGACGGCGCGTTCCGGCGTCAGGAACGGGTCGAACGCAACGACCTTCATCTTCAGGCCCAGCGCGCGGCTGGCGACGATCGAACCGATGTTGCCGGCGCCGATCAGGCCCAGCGTCTTGCCGGTGACTTCAACGCCCATGAAGCCGTTCTTCGGCCACAGGCCCTGCTGGGTCTGCGCGTTGGCTTCCGGGATCTGGCGGGCCAGTGCGAAGATCATGGCGATGGCGTGTTCGGCGGTGGTGATCGAGTTGCCGAACGGCGTGTTCATCACGACGACGCCCTGGGCCGAAGCGGCCGGGATGTCGACGTTATCGACGCCGATACCGGCGCGGCCGATCACCTTCAGGTTCTTCGCGGCGGCGAGGATTTCCTTGGTGACCTTGGTCGACGAACGGATGGCGAGGCCATCATAGTCACCGATGCGGGCGATCAACTGCTCGGGCGTTTCGCCGGTGATGACGTCTACGTCGCAGCCACGGATCTCGAAGATACGGGCGGCGTTGGGGTCCATCTTGTCCGAAATGAGGACGCGGGGCTTGGTCATGGAATTATTCCTTCACTCGTCATCCCAGCGAAAGCTGGGATCGCAGGCCGCAAGCGCGGCACTCGGTTGGAAGCGGTCCCAGCTTTCGCTGGGACGACGTTGAAAATCAGGCGGAGGCCTTGACGGTCGCGTAGGCCCAATCGAGCCACGGTCCGAGCGCCTCGACGTCAGCCGTGTCCACGGTCGCGCCGCACCAGATGCGAAGGCCCGGAGGGGCATCGCGGTATCCGGCGACGTCGTAGGCCGCGCCTTCCTTTTCGAGCAGGCCGGCGAACTTCTTGATGAAGTCGGCATCGGCGCCCTCGACGGAGAGGCAGACCGAGGTCTTGGAGCGGGTGCCGCTGTCGATCGCGAGGTGCGAAAGCCAGTCACGCTCGGCAACGATCTTGTCCAGCGCGTGGGCATTGGCGTTCGAACGGGCCTTCAGACCTTCGAGACCGCCCAGATCCTTGGCCCATTCCAGAGCGAAGATCGCGTCCTCGACGGCGAGCATCGAGGGGGTGTTGATGGTTTCGCCCTTGAACACGCCCTCTGCCAGCTTACCCTTCGAAACAAGGCGGAACACCTTGGGAAGCGGCCAGGCCGGGGTGTAGTTTTCAAGGCGTTCAACGGCGCGGGGGCCGAGGATCAGGACGCCGTGGCCGCCTTCGCCGCCCAGAACCTTCTGCCAGGAGAAGGTGGCAACGTCGATCTTGGACCAGTCGATGTCATAGGCGAAGACCGCCGAGGTGGCGTCGGCGAAGGACAGGCCTTCACGATCGGCCGGGATCCAGTTGGCGTCCGGAACGCGTACACCCGAAGTGGTGCCGTTCCAGGTGAAGAGCACGTCGTCGGACCAGTCGATCTTGTCGAGGTCGGGCAGCTGGCCGTAGTCGGCGCGGAACACGGTGGGTTCCAGCTTCAGCTGCTTGACGGCGTCGGTAACCCAGCCCTCACCGAAGCTTTCCCAGGCCAGTGCGGTCACGCCGCGGGCGCCGAGCATGGTCCACATGGCCATCTCGAAGGCGCCGGTGTCGGAACCGGGAACGATGCCGATGCGATGCGTATCGGGCAGCTGCAGAACTTCGCGCATCAGATCGATGCAGTACGCAAGGCGCGTCTTGCCGATCTTGGCGCGGTGCGAGCGGCCGAGTGCTTCGGTATTCAGCTTTTCGGGGGCATATCCGGGCGGCTTGGCGCAAGGACCGGAAGAGAAGTGCGGACGCGCAGGTTTGCGCGCGGGAACGCTAATAATATCAGTCATTTCTGACTCTCCTTACAGAGAGCACGCGCGGCGTTGGGACCGCGTGGCCCGGAGCCGCGTCTAAAGAGGTCAGGAAATTTGTCAAACGATTCTCCGGCCGCTTGCGCCAGATCGTTACGCCGCAGCGATCTTCCACGAATTTCCGCCATCGCCGGCCGGTAATCGCCAGTGGAAAACTCGACTCGCCCGATTCCAGAGGCGCGTGCCGCGAAGCTAATCTGAGGTTCACGAAAGGATCGGATGCTAGGCGGGACCATGAAAGCCCTCCCCCGACTGATAGTTACGCTGCCCCTGATCGCGGCGCTTGGCGCCTGCGTGGGTGGTGAGCGTGAGAAGCCGCAGCGGCGCCCAACGCAAACCTCAGGCCCCGTTACGCCACCGGTCTCGCCCGAGACGCGGCAATGCATGGCCACGCTGGGCGCGCAGCATGCGGTGTTTTCTCCGGTGGCGGACAGGTATTACGGCAGCGGCTGCTCTACCGTGGGCACCGTGAAGCTCTCGGCACTCAACACCGATAGCATGACTGTAAGTGTTACCAACCTCGGTCCTGTGACTTGCACCACCGCAACGCCGTTTGCAGCATGGGCGCGTTTCGGGGTGGACCGCGCGGCGCAGCAGATCCTGGGCAGCAGAATCATCAGCATCGAGACGTACGGCAGCTACAACTGCCGCAATGTCGCCGGAACCGCGCGGCGTTCGGGCCATGCCACTGCCAATGCCATCGACGTGTCCGGCTTCGTGCTGGCCGATGGCCGCCGCATCACCGTGCTGGAAGACTGGAACGGCGGCACCCCTGCCGAGCGCCGCTTCCTGCGCGTGGTCCACGATAGCGCCTGCAAGCGCTTCGGCACCACGCTGGGGCCGGACTACAATTCCGCCCACGCCAACCACTTCCATCTGGAAGGCGATGGCGCGAAATTCTGCCGTTAGAGCATTTTCCGAGTCATCAGGTGGAATCACCTGATGACTCGGAAAATGCGACCAACCAGCAACTGCTCTAATCAGTTGCTGTCGGGCTGGTTGTTCGGATGCGCGGCCATGAACGCCGGCACATCGGAGCAAGCATTGTCGATCCGGACGAGGCCAGGATAGGCCGACAGGTCCAGCGCGAAACGCCGCGCATTGTAGAATTGCGGCACCAGCACGCATTCAAACAGACCCGGCGCATCGAACAGGAAATCGCCCGCGCCGCGCTGGGTCACGCGCGCTTCCAGCCCCTCGAACGTGCGGGCCAGCCAGTGGCGATACCAGGCGTCCACCTGATCCTGCGAGTGGCCGAGATCATGTTTGAGATATTGCAGTACCGGCAGGTTCAGCGGCGCGTGAAGCTCGGTCGCGATCGCCATCGCCAGTTCGCGTGAGACGAAGCGGTCCTCGGTATCGCGCGGCAGCAGCGGGCGATCCGGAAAGCGCTCGTCGAGCCATTCCAGTATCGCCATCGACTGCGCATACGTGCGCCCGTCGCACTCCAGCAGGGGAACACCGCCGAAGGGGTTGAGGCGGCGATATTCGCCGGAGCGCTGCTCCGCGCTTAGCAAGTTCACGGGAACCTGCTCGTACTCCAGCCCCTTCAGGTTCAGCGCTATGCGCAGGCGATAGCTGGTGGAGCTGCGCCAGTAGCCGTGGAGGCGCACGGCCTTACGACTCCGCCGCGATCTTCTCATGCAGCCACGCGGCATGGCGCGGGGCCCGCTTGGTGCGCGACCATTCCTCCAGCATGTCGTCCGCCACGGCCTTCAACTGCGCCATCTGGCTGGAGGTACCGAACTGCCATGCCAGTTCGAGGCGGTGGCCGTTGGGATCGAAGAAGTAGATCGACTTGAACACGCCGTGGTGGATCGGCCCGATCACCTGAAGCCCGCGCGCCTCGGCCCGTTCCTTGGCAAACAGAAGGCACTCTTCGCTCTCCACCTTGAAGGCGATGTGCTGGACCCAGGCCGGAGTCGCCTCATCCCGGCCCATATCGGGCGAGTTCGGCAGTTCGAAGAACGCCAGCACATTGCCGCCGCCGCAGTCGAGGAACACGTGCATGTAAGGATCGGGCGCGCCGGTGGAGGGCACTTTGTCCTCGGCAATGGCAAGCATGAAATCCATGCCCATCACATCGCGATAGAACTCGACCGTCTCCTTGGCGTCGCGGCAGCGGTAGGCGACGTGGTGGATTCCGCCCAAAACGGGGGTCTTGTCAGTCATCGTCAGTCTCCCGGGAATTGCGGGCGAGCCTGCATGGGCCCGCCCGTCTCTCCCAATTTCGTTTGCGCGGCGCCGTTTATTCGGCGGGTTCTTCCACCTTCAGCACGCCGCGACGGATCTGGTCACGCTCCATGCTTTCGAACAGCGCCTTGAAGTTTCCGTTCCCGAAACCGTCATCACCCTTGCGCTGGATGAATTCGAAAAACACCGGCCCGACGCGCGCTTCGGCGAAGATCTGGAGCAGCAGGCGGGGCTGGCCACCTTCCGTCGTCCCATCGAGCAAGATGCCGCGCATCTTCAGTTCGTCCGCCGGCTCGCCATGGCCCGGAAGACGCTCGTCCAGCATCTCGTAATAGGTTTCCGGCGGCGCGGTCATGAATGGCACGCCCAGCGCCTTGAGCTTGTCCCACGCACCAACAAGATCGTCGCAGATCAGCGCGATGTGCTGGATACCCTCGCCATTGAAGGCGCGCAGGAATTCGTCGATCTGGCCCTTCCCGCCCTCGGCCTCTTCGTTGAGCGGAATGCGGATCTTGCCGTCCGGCGCGGTGAGCGCCTTGGAGGTGAGGCCGGTATATTCGCCCTTGATGTCGAAATAGCGGATCTCGCGGAAGTTGAAGAGCTTCTCGTAGTAATCCGCCCAATAGGCCATGCGGCCGCCGTAGACGTTGTGGGTCAGGTGATCGATCAGGTCGAAGCCCGCGCCGACCGGGTGACGGTCCACACCGGGCAGATACTCGAAGTCGATGTCGTAGATCGACAGCGCGCCGTCTCCGTTCCGCTCATAGCGATCGATCAGATAGATGATCGAATTGCCGATGCCGCGAATGCCGGGAAGGTGCAGTTCCATCGGACCGGTCGCCACCTGCACCGGCTCGGCCGAGCGGGCCAGCAGTTCGGCATAGGCCGCGCGGGCGTCACGTACACGGAAGCCCATGCCGCAGGCGGAGGGGCCATGCTCACGGCTGAAGAACCACGCCGGGCTGTGGGGCTCGTAATTGGTGATGAAGTTGATGCCGCCCTGGCGCCACAGCTCAACGTCCTTCGAACGATGGCGCGCGATCTTCGTGAAGCCCATCGCTTCGAACACCGGCTCCAGCACGCCCTTTTCCGGCGCGGAGAATTCGACGAATTCGAACCCGTCGAGGCCGATGGGATTGTCGAATATATCGGTCATGGTGTCAGTTCTCCGAAGGGGGCTTCGCCGGAAAGCAGTGCTCCGGCTGGGATCGGCGTCTCAGCGCGCCAGTTTTCGTAGACCGGGCCGAAATCGAGCCCGACAAGATCCTCGATCAGCTGTTGCAGGCTTTCGAGGACGAAATAGGTCTTCTGGAAGGAATCGATCATGTAGCCGGTGCGCATCACGCGGACCGCGTCGAACGACAGGCGCAGCACATCGCGGTCTTCCAGCGAGTAGCGCGTCTCGCCCGAGGACGAGATGATGCCGGCACCGAACACGCGCAGGCCGCCATTCTCGCGCACCAAGCCGAATTCGATAGTGTACCAATAGATCCGCGCCAGCATCGGCAGCGCGTCCATCGCCATCGCCCGTTCCCCGGCCTTGCCGTAGAGTTCGAGGAAGTCCGCGATCGTGGGATCCAGCAGCATCGGCACATGGCCGAAGAAATCGTGAAAAATGTCCGGCTCGACCAGATAGTCCAGCTCATGTTCCTCGCGCAGCCAGCGAGTTACCGGGAAGCGGCGGTGGGCCAGGTGGTCGAAGAACACCGCGTCGGGAATGAAGCCGGGCACGCCCACCAGCGTCCACCCGGTGGCCGGCTGAAGAATGGCGTTGGCATCCTCAAACCGGGGAATGCCGTCGGCACAGTCCAGACGAGCAAGCCCCTCACGGAACGCCGCGCAGGCATGCGTTTCGACCAGGGCCGATTGCCGCGCGTAGAGGCGGCGCCAGCGGTCATGCATTTCGGGGGTATAGGCGTGCCAGTGCTGACCGACGGTGTAGTCGTCAGCCGCGCCTTCGTACTCTCCCCGAAGGCCGCTTGTGGATGTTTCGGTGCACGGCGTCTTCATGTGTAAGAAGAATAGCACAGCCCCCGCGTCAGTTCCGTGCGATTGCGGCCGCCAATCAGAGTGCTATTGGTGGATTTCACCAAGACGGAACCTTTGGAAAGGCGATTCATGCAGCTTGACCTGTTCGACCGCAGGATCATCGCCGCGCTTCAGGAAGATGCGCGCATGCCGGTGGCGCAAGTCGCCGAAAAGGCTGCGCTGTCCGCCACGCCGGTCAGCCGCCGCATCAAGCGGCTGGAGGACGAAGGCGTGATCCGGGGCTATGCGGCGGTGCTGGATCCGCGCAAGCTGGGTTTCGAACTGGAAGCCTATGTGTTGATCAACCTCAACGCCCATCTAGACGAGATCATCCAGGGCTTCGAACAAGCAATCCGCGAGCATCCGTACGTCATTGCCTGCAATGCCGTGACGGGGGACATGGACTATCTGGTCCATGTCGTCGCCCGGAACGTCGATCATCTGTCACAGATCACGCTCAAGACATTGCTGCGCATTCCCGGCGTGCGCGATGTAAAGTCGATCATCGTGCTGGAAGCCGTCAAGGAAACGCACGCCCTGCCTTTGGAATGATGCGGTTGGAGTAACGCCATTGCCGGGATCGAACTTCGCCAATCGCCCTGCTCTGTTGCGCTGGCTGCTGCTGATCGCGCTTTCCGTGGTCTTTGCCGGCGGGCTGGAGTGGCTGGGGCTGCCGGCGGGGCAATTGCTGGGGCCGATGCTGGCGGCGATCATTTTCGCCACGAGAGGTTCGCCGCTCGGCACCCCTCCCGTGATGTTCGCCGCCTCGCAATCGCTGATCGGCTGCCTGATCGCCTCATCCTTCGGGCCGGATCTGCTGCCCCGGTTCGTGGCCGAATGGCCCATTTTCGTCTTCGTTTCGGTCGCCACGCTATTCGTCGCCTATGGCGCCGGGTTTCTGCTTGCGCGGCTGAAAGTTCTGCCCGGCGCCGTGGCCGTCTGGGGCTCTGCACCGGGGCTTGCCACCGCGATGGTCATCATGGCGCGCGACTATGGCGAGGATCATCGCCTAGTTGCCTTCATGACCTACCTGCGCGTGCTGATGGTGGCCGTGGGCGCATCGGCACTGGCCATGCTTCTGGGTTCTGGCAGTGGCGCACATCCGATACGGCCGGGTATGGACTGGCTAATGCCGGTCGATCCTTGGGGCCTTGCGACCACGCTGATGGTCGCGGCAGCCGGGGCGGTGGGGGGAAGACTGGTGCGCCTGCCCGCGCCCAACATTCTGGGACCGATGATCGTGGGCTGCATCCTGCAGGCGACCGGCCTCGTCCAAAATTTCGAGTTTCCGCGCCTGATGATGGCGATTGCCTACATGATCGTCGGCTGGGGCATCGGCATGCGCTTCACGCGGGAAACGGTGGAGCGTGCGCGCCGCGCCCTGCCCGCCGTAGTCGCCTCTATCGCGGCGATGATGACGGCCTGCTTCCTGCTGGCCTTGCTACTTACGCGCATCGCGCACGTGAGCCTCGCCACCGCCTATCTGGCAACGAGCCCCGGCGGCATGGCCTCGATCGCGATCATCGCCGCCAATTCGCCGGTGGACATGGGTTTCGTGATGACGATGCAGACGATGCGGATGTTCGCCATCCTGCTGCTGGGCCCAACGATCGCGCGCACCGTGGCGCGCAGGGTGGCGCCGCCCGTAGGTTAAGCTGCCCGTAGGTTAAGCTGCCCGTAGGTTAAGCTGCCCGTCCCTCCATTCGTAATTGCGAGCGTAGCGAAGCAATCCAGGGCCGTCTTGAGCCGCTCTGAATTGCTTCGCTACGCTCGCAATGAAGAAGAAATGGTGGGGAGGGAGCCCGTAGGCCCCCTCCCTCATTCGTTACCTGCCCAACAGATTGCGCGCTTGGCTGGCGATCTGTGCCAGCATGGCCGGGCTCAGCGGCACGGTCTTTTCCGCGCGCTGCACCATGTTGCGGAAGGTGCGGATCGCGGCGGTGTGCGTACGGCCCCATTCCTCGGCAGCGGCGGCGGGATCGGCCTTGCCGGTCTCGGTCCGCGCCAGGGTCTTGAGGAAGTCCAGACGCATCTGCTGGAAATCGCGCGCAAGGCCGGCGACCAGCAGGCGTTCCCACGGGTCCGACGGGTTCATCGTCGCCGCATTCGCCTGCGCCCAGTCGAGACCCAATCCGGCGCCGATGCGCGAGAAAGCACCCACCAGACGGCGCGCATCGATCCCGGTTTCAGCGGCTAGATCGGCGATGCCGACCGCACCGTCGAGGTCATAGAGCCCTGCAACCGCAACCGCCTCGGCTTCCGGAGCGCCAAGCTCCAGCAGCCCGTCGCGCAGCTTCTGCGAGTGCTGGGCAACGCGTTCGCCGAGCAGTTCCTCGGTATCGATCGAAAGCGCGGCCACCTGCTTGCCGATGCGGGCAATCAACTCGGTCGGCGCGATACGGCCGGCACCTGCACGCAGCAGGTCCGCCATGTGGCTGCGCACCGCAACCGCCACCTTGGCGAACAGCGCAAGGCGCGCATTCTCGCTCATCGGCGCGGTTTCAAGGCGCGTCCACAGGGTGTCGAGATCGAACAGTTGTACCGCCAGCGCGAAGGCTGCGGCGACTTGCGCGAGTTCCGCGCCTTCTTCCTCAGCCAGTTCGAATGGGTGGACGATACCCAGCCGGTTGACGATGCGGTTGGCCAGCTTGGTGGCGATGATCTCACCCGCAAGGCGGTGGCCTTCGATGAAGGGCGCGAAGCGCTCCTGCATCGGCTTGGGGAACGAGGCGAGCAGCAGCGCCTCAAGGCTCTGGTCGGCGGCAAGGTCGCTCTTCTCGATCGCGTCCTGCAACACCAGCTTGCCGCTGGAGAGCAGCACGGCCAGTTCGGGCCGGGTCAATCCGCGACCGTCCTGTGCCCGGCGGGCCAGCACTTCGTTGTCGGCAAGGCCCTCGGTCCGGCGATCGAGATTGCCGCCTTCCTCCAGCGTTTCGATCAGGCGAACCTGCGCCGGCATCGCGGAGGCACCGCCGCGTTCGGCGATGGAGAGCGCCAAGGCCTGAAGGCGGTTGTCCTCCAGCACCAGATGCGCAACCTCATCGGTCATCTGCGCCAGCAGTTCGACGCGCTGCGGCTCGGTCAGCGCCCCGGCCCGCTTGGCAGCAGCGAGGGCGATCTTGATGTTCACCTCGTTGTCCGAGCAGTCGACGCCGGCCGAATTGTCGATGAAGTCGGCATTGATGCGCCCGCCGCGCGCGGCGAATTCGATGCGACCGGCCTGGGTGACGCCCAGGTTGGCACCCTCGCCGATCACCCGCGCGCCGACCTCGTTGGCGCTGACGCGCAGCGTGTCGTTGGCGGGATCGCCGACCACCGCGTTGTTCTCGCTCGACGCCTTCACATACGTGCCGATGCCGCCGAACCACAGCAGGTCCACCTTGGCCCAGAGGATCGCCGAAATCAGCGAATCCGGATCGAGTTCGGTGGCCGAAATGCCCAGTGCCTCACGCACCTGCTCGGTCAGCGGGATAGACTTCGACTTGCGCGAGAATACGCCGCCGCCTTGCGAGATCAGCGACTTGTCATAGTCGTCCCAGCTCGAATGCGACAGCTCGAACAGGCGCTTGCGCTCTGCCCAGCTGGCGGCCGGATCGGGATTGGGGTCAAGGAAGATGTGGCGGTGGTCAAACGCCGCAACGATCTTGAGTGTCTTGGACAGCAGCATGCCGTTGCCGAACACGTCGCCCGACATGTCGCCGCAGCCGACGACCCGCACCGGATCGACCTGCACGTCCACGCCCTGTTCCAGGAAGTGGCGCTGTACCGAGAGCCACGCGCCCTTGGCAGTGATGCCCATGGCCTTGTGGTCGTACCCGTTCGAACCGCCGCTGGCGAAAGCATCGTCCAGCCAGAAGTCGTGCGATTCGGCGATGCCATTGGCCACGTCGGAGAACTTGGCCGTGCCCTTGTCCGCCGCGACGACGAAGTAGGGATCCTCGCCATCAAGGATCACCACGCCCTCGGGATGGATGACGGTGGTGTCGTCGATATTGTCGGTGATCGACAGCAGCGTGGAGATGAAGATCTCGTAGCTCGCCTGCCCTTCGGCGGCCCAGCCGGCGCGGTCCAGCGCGGCATCGGGAAGCTGCTTGGGATAGAAGCCGCCCTTGGCGCCGGTCGGCACGATCACTGCATTCTTCACGCGCTGCGCCTTCATCAGGCCCAGAATTTCGGTGCGATAGTCGTCGCGACGGTCGGACCAGCGCAGGCCACCACGCGCCACCGGACCGGCGCGCAAGTGAATGCCCTCCACGCGGCGCGAATAGACGAAGATTTCGCGCCACGGCAGCGGCTTCGGCAGCCCCGGAACCAGTGCGGAATCGAGCTTGAAGGCCAGCGCCAGCTGACCCGCGGGAACGAAGGCGTTGGTACGCAGCATCGCGCCGACAAGGTCGCGATAGGCGCGCAACAGTCGATCGTCGTTGATCGCGTTGACGCCGGCCAGCCCTTCACGGATCGCTTCCTGCGCGGCGGCCTTCCCTGCATTGCGATCGCCGGCGAAGGCCGGATCGTGGATTGCACGGAAGAGGTCGATCAAGCCCAGCGTTACGCGCGGCGCGCCCTGAAGCGCGTCGACCACAGTGCCGATGCCGTAATTGCTGCCGGCCTGGCGCAAGTAGCGATACCAGGCGCGCAGCCAGTTCGCCTCTCGCTTGGAGAGGCCAAGACCGGGGACAAGACGGTTGAACGGATCGTCTTCGCCCAGGCCATTGAGCACGCCGCCCAGCGCGTCCTCGATCATCGCTGACAGCTTCAGCACCTCTGCCGCGTCACGCCCGGCGGGCAGCGCCAGCGTGAAGTCGTGGATCGTGCCGATGCGGCCCTTTTCCAGCGGAGTCGGCATTTCGGACAGCACGCGGAAACCGAAGTTCTCCAGTGCCGGCACCGCGTCAGACAGCGGCAGGCTGCCTTCCGCCTGATAGATCTTCAGGCGCAACTGACCGTCGGCATCGCTGTCATGCGCGTAGAGGCGCACGTCGCGATGGCCCTGGAAGCGCTCGCCCTCGGCCGCTTCGCCGATGACGATCTTGCGCATATGGGCGATGTCGATGGCGGCTTCGGCGGGGCCGTAGTCGCTGCGATAAGCCATCGGGAAAGCATCGGCGTAGCGCGCGGCGATCGCGGCGGCACGCGCAGGTTCCAGCGACTGGCCAAGCGCGGCCTCCACGGCCTCACCCCAGCCGCGCAGCATGACTTGCAGCCGGTTATCGAGCGCGGCTTCGTCCAGGTCCTGCGCGCCCTCGCGGATATCCAGCGTGTAGCGCATCATGACAAGGTTGCCCGCCTCGACCGTCAGCGCCCAATCGAGCGTCTGGGCCTGCGCGGCATCTTCGATCAGCGTCTGGATACGCTTGCGCATCTGCGTCGAAAGCGTGTCGCGCGTGATCCACACAAAAGCGAACAAGTGGCGCGACAGCGGCGATGTGGTGACGATCAGGCGCGGGCGCGGACGATCGACCAGACTGCTCATCGTTGTCGCCAGACGCTCCACATCGTCTTCGGCAAGGCCAAGGACAAGATCGTGCGGCAGGCTGGTCAGCGCATGGGCCAGCGCCTTGCCGGTGTGGCCGGTGGGGTCCAACCCCAGCTTGGCCCCCATACCTGCCAGCAGCGTGCGCAGGCGCGGCACGCGGTCGGGCGTCGCGGCCAGAGCAGCGCTGGTCCAGATACCGGCATGAACCGAAAGCGCGGCGACCTTGCCGTCTTCCAGCACCGGCACCAGGAACAGGTCCATCGGCACGCGGCGGTGGACGGTGGCCATGCGGTTGGCCTTGATGATCATCGGCGCGCGAATGTCGTTGGCGGCAAGCTGGGCGTCGAATGCTTCGAACGCGCGCTGGTAGCTGGCTTCGGACAGCAGATCGCGCTCACCCCGGCGGCAGACGCCGAGCAGATCGTCATGGCTGCCGTCGCGGCGGCGGGTGACATGGCCAAGCTGGGTCAGCATGCCGCTGGCAAACCAGCGCAGCAGTTCGGCGCCTTCCACATCGCTGACTTGTGCGGAATCTGCGGTCATCGCGGCGACCATCTGCGGCCAGTCGGCCACGGCGGCGCGCACGTCCTTCAGCGTTTCCTCAAGTCGGCGATGGAGTTCGCCGCGCTGGCGGGCATCGACGCGCTCGGTCTCGATGTAAATCATCGATTCGCGCATCACGCCTTCGGTGCCGGCATCGGGTAACGCGACCAGGCTACCCTCACCATCGCGCTCCACGGAGACTACCGGGTGGGCAAGGCGATCGATCACCATCCCAACGTCGGCGATCGCCGAGGCGACCGAGTCGACCAGGAACGGCATGTCGTCATTGATCAGGGCGATGCGCAAATAGCGGCGCTCATCGCTGGTCGATGCCATTTCGATGACGGCCGTGCCGGGCTTGCGGCGCGCCGCAGCGGTCAGCAGGACACTGGCGGCACTCTCCACCCAGCCGAAATCGCCGTCGGCCTCAGCCGGCAACAGCGAGTCGCGGATGCGCGAGACGATCGCTGCTTGAAGCGCCGCTCCCCCCGGTCCTTCGTCCGACCGGGCTTGTGCTGCGACCTTCACTCCGTCTGCGCTCATGACATACTCCCGCAATCCAAAAGGCTTGCGGCGCGTGCGCCCGATGAGGCGCGCAGCGCCTGCCTCGTCAATATAGGACCGGTCGTGAATTCAGGCATCCACCTTGCTCCGGATTTTCACGCGGAGAGAAGTGCAGCCTTTTCAACGATGCAAAAACATCGCCCGCCCCCCAAGCGACCGGTTAGAGCCGGTGGGCGTGACGCAGCTTTGTAACGAGGTTTCCTGATCGCGCAACAATCGATTAACGACGCGAAATTGCATAATTTACACCCCGACAAATGCCTAGGCGTACGCCGCCGGAATCACCGCAGATCGGCGCCCACGATCAGGGCGCCCATTGGCCCCGCATCGTCCCCTAGCGCTGCCGGCACGCAAATCCGCGCCAGGGCCTCAGGCGTGCAGTCGCGCAAGTAACCGCCCAGCAATTCGGGCAAGCGAACCAGCGCCGCGGGCAGAAGATGAGGCTGGCGGTTGGATACTCCGCCGCCCACCACGATCCGCTGCGCGGAAAACGCCAGCAGCAGCATGGCCAACAGTTCCGCCAGATCCGACGCGACCGGTTGCCAGGCAGGATCGCCTACTTCCACCGTGGCGGGATGCCGCCCGAAACGCGCGGCCAGCGCGGGGCCGCTCAGCAGTCCCTCGATACAGTCGCCATGGAATGGACAAGCGCCGGCAAACGTGTCGCCGGCAGCACGGCGCAGGCGCACATGGCCCACCTCCGGATGCATCAGACCATGCACCGCAACGCCGTTGGCCAGCACGCCCACACCTACGCCGGTGCCAACGGTGATATAGGCCGTGTTGGGGCACCCTTGGGCCGCCCCATAGCGATGCTCTGCCAGCGCGGCTGCATTAACGTCGGTATCGAGGCCCAGCGGCAGGCCAAGCCCCGCAGCCAATACACCCGCAACATCGGCCCCAGCCCAACCGGGTTTCGGCGTATCCAGCATGATCCCGAAGTCGGGTGCCCGCCGATCGACACGGATGGGGCCGAAGCTTCCCACGCCCACGGCGTCCAGCGTGCGGCTCTGCTGCCAGCCCCGGACCGTGGCGATGGCCCGGTTCAGCGTTTCGTCGGGAGTGGTGGTGGGAAACTCCTCACGCGCTTCTATCGCGCCGGGGGTTCCCAGTACGACCACGGTCTTGGTGCCGCCCAGTTCGATACCCGCAATGCCAGTCATCCCCGCGTCCTGCCACTCGCGCAGGCATGCCGCAAGCAGGTGAGTGCCCGTCCCGGCAAAATGCGCAAAGACCCCTAGGGCAGCGGCAGGATCGGAATGACGGTTTGCCGCCATGATGGCGCGATGACGTTGCGCAATTTCATGCAGAAACTGGCCATTGCGCACGAAAACCAATCGACGCTCTGCCCAATTGATTTCCCAGAAACTGAACGCCGGAACAGTTCGTTGATGAAAGTCGCCAACCTGAGGGGACCACCCCACGTGACGGACACAGCACCCGCGCCAGCCACGAAACCAAGGCTTTCGCTTTTGCGCATCCTTGAGATGAACCTCGGCTTCTTCGGGCTCCAATTCAGCTTCGGATTGCAGCAGGCGAACATGGGGCCGATCTACGGTTATCTGGGCGCTAGCGAGGCGACGATGCCACTGCTCTGGCTGGCCGGGCCGGTGACGGGCCTATTGATCCAGCCGCTGGTCGGCGCGTTGAGCGATCGCACCCGCTCCCGCCTGGGGCGCCGCAGCCCCTGGTTTTTGACCGGCGCGCTGGTCTGTTCCCTGTGCCTTCTCGCCATGCCGCGCAGTTCGGCCCTCTGGATGGCGGCTGGGCTGCTCTGGGTTCTGGATGCCGCCAACAACACGACCATGGAGCCATACCGCGCCTATGTAGTGGATAGGCTTTCCCACGATCAGCAGGCGCTGGGCTTTCTCACCCAAAGTGCCTTTACCGGGTTGGCGCAGACGTTGTCCTACCTCGCGCCTTCGCTGCTCGCTTCCGTCATCGATCGTGATTTGCTGGACGCCAATGGCATTCCGGTAATCGTGCGCGCAGCCTTCGTGGCGGGCGCGATCCTGTCGCTGTCTACCGTGGTATGGTCGGTGGCACGCGTGCCCGAACTTCCGCTGGTCGAGTGCGAGCCGGTGCCGCCACTGTCCGCATCGGCCGTGCTGCGCGAAATCGGGCGCGCCATCGCGGATATGCCCGGTTCAATGCGCCGTCTGGCGCCCGCGATGCTGTGCCAATGGTATGCGATGTTCGTCTATTGGCAGTACATTTCCTTCGCGCTCGCCCGCTCGCTCCACGATACCACCGACCCGCATTCGCCGGGCTTCCGCGCCGCTGTGCTGACCGCGCAGCAACTGGGCGCGCTCTACAATCTCGTCGCCTTCCTCACCGCGCTGCTGCTGGTGCCCGCCATCGTCCGTTTCGGCGCACGCCCGATCCATGCCTTATGCCTTGCCGGAGCGGGCATCGGCATGCTCGCCATCCCGCAGATTTCCTCCCCTTGGATGCTCGCCTTACCGATGGTGGGAATCGGCCTGGGCTGGGCCAGCATGATGGGCACGCCCTATCTCATTCTGGCCGGTTCCATCCCGCCTGAACGTACCGGAATCTACATAGGACTTTTCAATATTTTAATCGTGGCTCCGATGCTGCTGGAGACCCTGACAATGCCCCTCTTATATGCCCCTGTGCTGGGGGGCGATCCACGCCGCGCAATGGCTCTAGCCGGGCTTCTTCTGCTGGCTGGAGCCTTCGCAACGCTATGTGTTGCAAGCCCCTCTGTAGCGGCCGAAAAGAGGGGGTAATGGCACGCTTCACACGCCCCACAAGGCGCTTCCGCCGGGCTGTTCATACTGGTAATGCCAGCCCGACAAATGGGGGGGCCATGGTCGGTAATCGCGAACACGAAAAGCAGCCGCTACAAGCCGGCTCGGCACAGGCTGGGACCACGACTAGCGAAGTGCGCACGCTGGCCGATATCGCGCGCCTGGCGGGCGTGTCCACTGGAACGGTTTCGCGCGCGCTGGCCGGCAAATCGCTGGTCAACGTCGAAACGCGGGAGCGTATCCGCGCCATCGCCCGTCAGTACGGTTTTCGCCCCAATCAGATGGCAAGCCGCCTGCGCTCGCGCCGCACCGGCGTGATCGGTGTGGTGATCCCGCTGGGCCACGAAAAGCGCCAGCATATTTCCGATCCGTTCTTCCTCACTCTGCTGGGCCATCTTGCCGATGAACTGACAGAGAGCGGCTACGACCTCATGCTCAGCCGCGCCATTCCGGATGGGACGAGCGACTGGCTGGAACGCATCACCGGATCGGGCATGGTGGACGGCGTGATCGTGGTCGGCCAGTCAGATCAGTTCGATGTGATCGAACGGGTGGCCGCCACATATCGGCCCATGGTGGCCTGGGGCCATTGCCGTCCAGGCCAGACGCATTGCGTCGTCGGCACGGACAACGAAGCCGGCGGCCGGATTGCGGCGCGTCACCTGATCGATGCCGGTGCCCGCCGGCTGGTGTTCCTGGGCGATACTTCGGGGATCGAAATCGCCATGCGCTTTCGCGGGGCCGCCGAAGAGGCGCAGAAGGCGCAAATCCCCCTCTCCCACCTTTCTGCTGGGTTGGCCGGCGGGGAAATGGAACCCAGTATCCGCAGCGCTCTGTCGGAAATGGACATGGGGATCGACGGCATCGTCGCCGCGACCGACCTTATCGCCATGTCCGCCCTGCGCACCTTGCATGAAATCGGCCGGGGTGTGCCCGATCAGGTGCAGATCATCGGCTTTGACGATCTGCCGCTGGCCGCGCAAACGATGCCGCCACTCACCACCATCCGTCAGGAAATTGCCGCCGGAGCGAAGGCCATGGTCGAACGCCTGCGCGCCCGGATCGAGGGGGAGAGCGCTAATAGCCTGGTGATGGCGCCGCAACTGATCCGCCGGGCCAGCACGCGCACCTGATCCGCACCAGTTCCTGCGGCTTTGGATGCACCGTGTTGAATGCGCCTTCGAAATTCTGGTCGAAGATCCGCGTATTGTGCCACTTCGCCCTTTCGATCGCCCCTGCTTGCCGCTAAGCACGGCCACCGAGGGCCGGTCGCGACTGGGCAAGGTTGGCCGCTGTAACGGATAAATTCAGGGAAGGGCCGGTGTGACTCGGGACCTTGGCGGCGAGGCGCAATGCTGATCGGCATCGATCTCGGGACGACCAATAGTGCAGTGGCGATCTGGCGGGACGGTGCGGCCGAACTCGTCCCCAATGCCCTGGGCGAAGTGCTTACCCCCTCCGTCGTCAGCATCGCGCGCGACGGGCAGGTCTGGATCGGCCGCGCCGCGCTGGACCGCCTGGCACGCCATCCCGAAGAAACCGCCACAAGCTTCAAGCGCCGCATGGGCACCGCCGCGACCACCAGGCTGGGCGGCCCGGACGGCAAGCCGCGCGAATACAAGGCCGAAGATCTTTCCGCGCTGATCCTCCAGGCACTGGTGCACGATGTTGAGGCGCTGACCGGCGAAAAGCCCAGCGAAGCGGTCATCACCGTTCCCGCCTATTTCAACGACCGCCAGCGCAAGGCCACGCGCCGCGCGGGCGAACTGGCGGGCCTGACGGTGCGCCGCCTGATCAACGAACCGACCGCCGCCGCCCTCGCCTTCGGTCTGCAGGACAAGGGCGATCGAGAGGCTTTCCTCGTCTTCGATCTTGGCGGCGGCACGTTTGACGTTTCGGTCGTGGAAATGTTCGAAGGCATCGTCGAAGTACGCGCCTCTGCCGGGGACAACCGTCTTGGCGGCGACGATTTCGACGATGCGCTGGCGGCTCTAATGGCGCCACGCATCGATCCGGATGGCGTGCTGGCCACCCTTCCCTCCGAACGGCGCGAAGCCTTGCTGAAGCGCGCAGCGGAAAGCTGCCGACGCGCACTCTCCAGCGCGAGTGAGGCCGAATTCGCCGTGGTCATCGATGAGCGGCGCCTAGCCGCCACCGTCTCCGAAGCCGAGTTTGAGGCCGCCTGCGAAACGCTACTGCGCCGCCTGCGCGAACCGGTCGTGCGCGCACTTCGCGACTGTGCGATCGATGCCGCCGAACTCTCCGATGTGGTGCTGGTGGGCGGTGCCACGCGAATGCCGGCCGTGCGCCGCGCGATCACCCGGCTGTTCGGGCGGTTCCCCAACTCCTCCGTCCACCCAGACCATGCCGTGGCGCTGGGCGCGGCGATCCAGGCCGGCCTTGCCGGGCGTGACGCCGCACTGGATGAGATCCGCATCACCGACGTCTGCCCCTTCACCCTGGGTATCGAAGTGGCCGAACGCGATGGGCATGGCGGCCTGCAACGCGGCCTGTTCTCACCGATTATCGAGCGCAACACGCCCGTTCCGGTCAGCCGCGTGAACACCTATTCGACGCTGGCGGACAACCAGAAGAAGCTGGAATTCGGCATCTATCAGGGTGAGGCGCGCGAAGTGCGCGGCAACGTCAAGCTGGGCGATATGACGGTTCCAGTGCCGCCGCGCCCGGCGGGCGAAATCTCCGTAGAAGTGCGCTTCTCTTACGACAGTTCGGGCTTGCTGGAGATCGACGTCCACGTCCCCGACAACGGCGCCACCAGCAATCTCGTCATCGTCGACGAGGAAGACCGGCCGGACAAGAAGGACCTGGAAAAGCGCCGCGCCGCGCTGGCCAGCTTGAAACACCACCCGCGGGAGGAAGCGGGCAACGTCGCGCTGATGGCCCGCGCCGAACGGTGCTATGAAGACCATATCGGCGAATTGCGGCAGATGATCGGCCACTGGATCACCCAGTTCGCCGGCGCGCTGGACAGTCAGGATCCGCGCCGGATCGCCGAAACCCGCACGATGCTCTCATCCCGGCTGGATGAGATCGAAAGCGTGAGCCCGCTATGAGCAGGCACCCCTGGTCGCTGCTCGGTATCGAGCCCACTTCCGAAGCCGCCACGATCCGCAAGGCTTATGCCGATCGGCTCAAGGCGATGGACGTGGACAACGACGTTTCCGGTTACGCGCAGCTGCGCCAGGCACGCGACCTCGCGCTGCGCCTGGCGCGCACTATGGAGCAGGAGCCCGGCAAAAGCCCCGACGATACGCCGGATGATGCCGAACCGACGGACTCCGCCCCGGCCGCCACCGAAGCTACAACTACCGAGCCCGCCAGCCCGCCGGTGCGCTGGACATTCGCGGCACCCTCCCTCCCCGGCGAATGGCAGGATTTCGAAGACCCCGCCGCACGCCCGCTGGCAACGCGCCCCGGCGAACCCGATGCCTCGACCATGCTGGAACGCATGGCCTGGGCCGCCGTCGCTGCGCGCGAAGCCGGCCATGGCGGAGTTAGCGGTGCAGGCATTCCGCTGACCACGATCGACCCGTTCACCGCGCCCCTGCTTTCGGGCAGCCTAATCGGTGACGACGCGCTGGGCCTGCGCCCCGGCGAGACGCCTGCCGAACGCCTTACCATCCTGCTCGATCCAGAGCGCGAGAACGCCGGCGAACCGCTGACCGAGGCGGAGACGCGGCAAGCGACGCGCGCCTTGCGCTCTATCCTGGACGAAGTGGCCCAGTCCCACGTCTCGCGCCAGCAGCAGATCGAGGATTGGCTCGCCGAAATCCTTGCCCGAGGGTGGCCGCGCTCCGCTCCGCTACTGGAAGATGCCAGCCACGCCTTCGGGTGGGAACGTGAATGGGGGGCCCACGATGCCCGTCCCGCCGTGCAGTTCCTGGGCGCACGCCTCAGGGGCTACCGCTTCCAGCAGAACGCGCTCCAGCCGGGCCATCGCTTCCACAAAGCATGGAACGAACTGGCAAAACCCGGCAAGGCCGGCCCGCTGCGCATGCTGAATGGACCCGCGCAGGGCGATGTAGACGCCCTACTGCGCGGCGTGCGCAAACATTTCCCTGAGCTGGAATCGCATTTCGCCCCGGAACGCGTTGCTTCATGGGAAGGCGGTAACCCGGTCCTGACGGGCGCGCTGATTCTGCTGGGCCTGATTGCCTTGGCGATCGTAATCGCGATTGCAGATTCTTCCTCCCCATCGCCCTCCGCCACGCACGATCGGACTTCCCCCATTCAGGTCGCGGCCGAGCAGGATGGCGAAGTTACCAAGCTCGTCCAGGCTTCGGTTACGGAAACCTTCGGGCAGGGCCGCGATGCTGCATGGCTCTGGAAGCTCCAGCCCGATCTTGCCCAAACGATCACGTCCAACATGCTGACCGGTGTGCGGGTGGGAACCGATCGCGCGGTGCTGATCGACAAGGCCGTCACCATCGTCCGGATGCGCAGCTACCTCAACGGGCGAAAGCTTTCGGGTGACCTGTTCGAAACGACCATGCAATTGCGCCTCGACCAGTTGCGGGCCGCACGCGAACAGAGCGCGACGGCATGCCGACAGATGAGCGATTCCGGCTGGCTGGAAGGTCTTTCCGTTTCGCCCGAACTGCGCGCGAAGGAGCGTGAATTCGCCGCGCGTATGGCGGAGGAACGGGCGCTGGGCGAACCGGCAAAGGACAACCAGCACAGCGCCATGATCCCGGGCGAACTGATCGCCAAGGTCATCAAGGCCACCAAGCTGCGCCAGAGTGACGTCGTGGCGGTGATGCAGGGCAGCGGCAGCAATGCCGATCGCTGCGTCGTGAACATCGCCCTGCTCGAACAGGCGCTGGATTGGCAAGGCAGCAATCGCCGCGACATCCTGATGACGCTCTGAACGGAACTGTAACCGGCACGCTGCCCGCCGCGAATTCCCTGTCATGCGTGACATGGGAGATGCCGCGATGCCGATCCGTCCTGTTCCCCTGGCCTTGCTGGTCGCCTGCGGGCTGACCGGAACCGCGCTGGTTCTGACCTTGCCACGCGGCGATGCCGCTTCTGCCGCCGCGCTGCCCCCGCCGCCTACCGAAACCGTTCGTCCCACCGGGCAACAGGTTGCCGTGCTGGCCGGGGGATGTTTCTGGGGCATGGAAGGCGTGTTCGAACATGTGCGCGGCGTCGTTTCGGTAACCTCCGGCTATGCCGGCGGCACGCGCGGAAGCGCCAATTATGGCTCGGTCTCCAGCGAGACGACAGGCCATGCCGAAGCCGTGCGGATCGTCTACGATCCCGCGAAAGTCAGCTACGGGCAACTGTTGCAAATCTTCTTCGCCGCCGCCCACGATCCGACGCAAGTGGACGGCCAGTACCCCGATCGCGGCCCCAGCTATCGCTCAGCCATCTTCCCGCAGAACGATGCGCAGCGGCAGCTAGCTGCCGGCTATATCGCCCAGTTGGGCAAAGCCCATGCCTTCCCCAAGCCGATCGCGACGAAGATCGAGAATGGCGCATTCTTCCCCGCCGAAGCCTACCATCAGGACTTCATGCGCAAGAACCCGAACAACAGCTATATCCAGCGCTGGGACAAGCCCCGCGTGGCCCGGCTCAAGGCCGAGTTTCCGCAGTTTTACGTCGGTTAAAAACGTGACGTGCTAGATCGCCAGTCCGGCCGCGCGGGCGCTGGCCCAGGCCCACTGGAAGTTGTAGCCGCCCAGCCATCCGGTAACGTCCACCGCCTCCCCAATGGCATAGAGCCCCGGCACCTTGCGCGCTTCCATCGTCTTGGACGACAAGCCGCCGGTATCGATGCCGCCCGCCGTGACCTCTGCTTTTGCAAACCCTTCGGAGCCATCGGGCAGGAACGGCCAACGGGCCAGCTTCGCCTCGGCCGCAGCCAGTGCCTTGTCCGACATTGCGCCCAGTTCGCCGGACAGCGCTAGCCGTTCACACAGCACGTCCACCAAGCGTTCCGGCAGCCCCTCACCCAGCACTTTGCGCAAGCTGGTGCGCGGGCGTTCGCGCTTGGCGTCCTTCAGCCAGCCCTCTGCGCGATCGGGCAGGAACTGCGTCGTCACCGTCTGGCCGCGCTGCCAAAAGCTTGAGATCTGGAGGATCGCCGGGCCGGAAAGGCCACGATGCGTGAACAGCGCCGCCTCACGAAACGCGGCTTTGGCCACTCTGGCGATCACTTCAGTGGAAACGCCGGAAAGATCGCGGAACAATGCCTCGTCCCCCGGAAGCGTCAGCGGCACCAGCGCGGGGCGCGGCTGCACGACTTTCAGGCCGAACTTGCGCGCCAGGTCATAGGCAAATCCGGTCGCGCCCATCTTAGGGATCGATGGCCCACCAGTGGCAATCACCAGCGCCGGTGCGGTCGCCACGCGACTACCGAAACTGACGCGATAAAGGCCATCCGCATGGTCGATCTCGCCCAGCGCATCGCCGCAGTTCAGTTCGACGGAGCCTTTCGCGCACTCCTCCAGCAGCATGGCGACGATCTGCTTGGCCGAGCCGTCGCAGAACAACTGCCCCAAGGTCTTTTCATGCCAGGCAATGCCGTAGGCTTCGACCATCGCCAGGAAGTCGGCTGCCGTGTAACGGCTCAGCGCCGACTTGGCGAAGTGCGGGTTGCTGGAAAGATAGCGGTCCGGCGCGGTATCGATATTCGTGAAGTTACAGCGCCCGCCGCCCGAAATCAGGATCTTCTTGCCCGGCTGATCGGCATGGTCGAGCAGTAACACCCGCTTGCCGCGTTGACCGGCCGTAGCGGCACAGAACAGCCCGGCCGCACCCGCGCCGAGGACGATGGCATCGTACGTGTCGCTCACTGTTCAGGCGAAGTCTGATTTGGGGCCAATTCCAGCGCCAGCGCTTCCGCCACGCGAATGCCGTCTACCGCAGCCGAAAGAATACCGCCCGCATAGCCCGCGCCCTCCCCCGCTGGATAAAGCCCACGCGTATTGAGGCTCTGCAAATCCTTGCCGCGCGTGATGCGCACGGGCGAGGATGTGCGCGTCTCCACGCCGGTCATCACCACGTCCGGATGATCGTATCCGGGCACCTGACGGCCGAACACCGGCAGCGCCTCTCGGATCGCGTCCACCACGAAGTCCGGCAGGCATTCCTTCAACTCTGTCAGATGCACACCCGGCTGATAGCTGGGGATCACTTCGCCAAACTCGGTGGAGGGGCGGTCCGCCATGAAATCGCCCAGCTTCTGGCCCGGCGCCTTGTAGTTCGATCCGCCCGCCTTGAAGGCCAGTTCCTCGAACTTGCGCTGGAACGCCACGCCCGCCAGCGGATCGCCGGGATAATCCACATCAGGATCGATATCGACGACGAGGCCGGAATTGGCGTTGAATTCGGCGCGCGAATACTGGCTCATGCCATTGGTGACGACGCGGCCTTCTTCGCTGGCGGCCGCCACCACGCGCCCGCCCGGGCACATGCAGAAGCTGTAGACGGTGCGCCCGTTGGATGCCTTGTGCGCGATCGAATAGGCCGCCGCGCCCAGGATCTTGTTGCCAGCGTTGGGGCCATAGCGGGCGGTGTCGATCCAGCTTTGCGGATGCTCGATCCGCACGCCGATGGCGAAGGGCTTGGCCTCCATGAACACGCCCCGCTCATGCAGCACTTCAAACGTGTCGCGCGCCGAGTGGCCAACCGCCATGATCACATGGCTGGCAGGCAGGAACTCGCCATTGGAAAGGTGCAGGCCGGTAAGGCGGCGCGTGCCGTCCGCATCCTCCTCCACCTCGAAATCGTCGACGCGGGTGCTGAAGCGGTATTCGCCGCCCAGTTGCTCAATCGTCTCGCGCATGGAAATAACCATGGTGACGAGGCGGAATGTGCCGATGTGCGGGTGCGCTTCGGTCAGAATATCATCGGGTGCGCCGGCCTTCACGAATTCGGTCAGAACCTTGCGGCCAAGGTGGCGCGGATCCTTGATGCGGCTGTAGAGCTTGCCGTCGGAGAACGTGCCCGCGCCCCCTTCTCCGTACTGCACATTGCTTTCAGGATCGAGGACGGAGCGGCGCCAAAGGCCCCAAGTGTCCTTGGTGCGTTCGCGCACGGCCTTGCCGCGTTCGACGATGATCGGCTTGAAACCCATCTGCGCAAGGATCAGCGCGGCCAGAAGACCACAGGGGCCGGTGCCGATCACCACCGGGCGCGGCCCGTCGTAGTTTGCCGGCGCATGGGTAACGAACTTGTAGCTGGTGTCGGGCGTGGTCCGCACGTGCTGGTCGTCCTGGAAGCGCGCCAGCAGTTCGGCTTCGTCCTTCACCTCGAGGTCTAGCGTGTAGACCAGCTTGATCGCGGTCTTGCGGCGCGCATCGTTGCCACGGCGTACAACGGTCAGGCGTTCGATCTGGTCGGGCGCGATGCCAAGGCGGTCGCAGACGGCGGCCTCAAGGTCGGCCGGGGCATGGTCGAGCGGCAGGGCAAGGTCGGAAAGGCGGATCATCCGCGCGCCCTTATACCTGATCGCCCCGTAAAGCCACGACCGATGGCAATCAGGCCTTCAGCATGTCCGCAAGCCACTGAGAAGCCTCTGCAATCGCGCGATCGGCCAGTTTCGAGGCGGCCACGGCTTCCAGGAAACTGTGCGTCGCACCTTCGTAGATGCGCAGTTCGGCCTGCGGCAGGCGTTGTGCCATCGCCCTGTTCTCGTCGAGCAGCACATCGCATTCGGCCACGCAGAGCCACGCCGGCGGCAAGCCGGAAAGGTCCGCATGAAGCGGCCGGGCAAGCGGATCGTTGATTGCCTCACCGGCAAGGTAAGTTGCCCAGAACTCGTCCATTTCCGGGCCGGTAAGCATGTAACGATCACCGTCGCCGTAACGATCATAGCTTTCCGTCCACGCTCCGTCCCAGGCGCCGTAATTCAACAGTAGCGCGCGCGGCATGGTGCCTCCTTGCCCGCGTCGAACGATCGTAGCGGCAACGGCAAGATTGGCCCCGGCACTGTCTCCGCCCATGGCGTAACGTGCGGGATCGAGCCCATGCGCGGTGCCCTTGCTTGCCAACCAATCGAGCACATCGCCGATGACATGGATCGCGGCCGGAAACGGATGCTCAGGTGCGAGTGGATAGTCGATGCCCAGGACTGCACAGCCCGACCGGCCCGCATATTCGCGCATCAGCCGGTCATGCGTATCGATGCTGAACAGCGTCCAGCCGCCGCCGTGCAGGTAGACGAGTACCGGCAGGTCCGGCGTATCGGAGGGTCGATGGATGCGGATGCGCGTCTGCGCGGGCCCCACACACAGTTCTTCGGTCAACGCCATCACCGGGCCGCCGCGTCTCCACGGCTCTCGCTGGCGCTCGGCAATCGCGCGCCGCTCCGGCGCCGAAAGGCCGGGACGCGCGCCGAGCGCAGCAGAAGCGGCAAACATCTGCGTCAGCCAGGCACGGATTTCGGGATCTACGTCGTCGTTTTCGAAAGCGTGCATCATGTCGCCAAAAAGAGAGCCCATGTGAGACAAAGGCACGTGCCGGTATCCAGCCCGACGCCCCGATGTTCCTAACCGTAAACCTTCTTCCCGCCCACATGCGTGGAAACCACGTTCGCCTTGTCGATCGTCTCCGGATCGATGCTCGTCAGGTCGCGATCCCAGACGACGAAATCGGCAAGCCGGCCGGGGGCCAAAGTGCCGGTATCCGCCTCCGACCGGCCGGCAAAGGCCGCTCCGCGCGTGTAGCACAGCATGGCATCGTGAATTTCCACGCGCTGTTCGGGATACCAGCCATGTGGATTGGCGCCGTCCAGCGTCTCTCGCAAAACCGCCGCTTTCAGGCCGGTCAGCGGATCGATCGGCGCCACCGGCCAGTCAGACCCGAAGCTTACGTGGGCGCCGCTCTTTATCAGCGATTCAAAGGCATAAGTGGTCTTCAACCGCTCCGGCCCGATCCGACGCACCGCCCAGCGGCCATCGTCCACGGCGTGGAAGGGTTGGACCGAGGCGATCACGCCCTGTTCGGCAAAGCGGCCGATGCTGGCGGGATTGAGATGCTGGGCATGCTCGATGCGACCCCGCCGATCGCGCACGCCGTTGAGCTGGGCGACTTCCGCCCACATGTCCAGCACCATGTCATTGGCGCGGTCTCCGATGGAATGCGTGGCGATCTGGTAGCCTGCCGCATCCGCCTCTCGCATCAGCGCCCGCATTTCATCGGGATCGGTAACGGTGATGCCGCGCGTCTTCGGATCGTCCAGATAGGGTTCGTAGAACAGCGCCGTTCGCGAACCCAGCGAGCCGTCGAACACGATCTTGCAGCCACCCCAGCGCACGAATTCGTCGCCGCGCCCCTCAGCCTTAACGATGGCATCCAGCTTCTTCCAATCCCTGAGCGGGATCATTGCATAGAAGCGGAACGGCAGTTCGCCGGACGCACGCATGCGGCGGGCCGATTCAAAGGTATTCCAGTCTATCCCGGTTTCATGAACCTGAGTAACGCCCTTTGAGAGCGCAAGCTGAATGCCGCGCCGGTTGGTGGCATCGCGCTGCGCATGGGTCGGTTCCGGAATGCGATTGAGCACCATGTCCTTGGCGGCATCCTTAAACACGCCGGTAAGGCGGCCCTTGGCATCGCGCTCGATCACCCCGCCGGGGACAGCAGGCGTGTCGTCCCCCAGACCCAGCATCTTCAAGCCCAGAGAGTTCACCACCACCATATGTAGGTCATAGCGAACCACCGCCACCGGGGTCTGCGGCGTCACCGCATCGATCCAATCACGCGTGGGCAGTTCGCCGCCCCACGAATCGTTGTCCCAGTTGCCGCCCAGCAGCCATTCGCCGGCCGGCATGCTTCCAGCCGCATCGGCCACGACCTTGACGAAGGCCTCCCGGCTATTGGCCTGCCGCAGGGAGGGCTGGCCGATGGTTGCCGATCCCATGGTGAAGTGGACGTGGCAATCGGTGAAGCCGGGCGTGACGAAGGCGCCGCCCAGATCGATCACCCGCGTCGCCTTGTTCGCCAGGCTGCGCGTCGCTTCCTTGCCCAGCGCCACCACCCGCGATCCGACGAGGCCGATGGCGTCGGTGAACACCTCTCGCCCCTCCCCCGTCCAGATCCGACCGTTGGTGTAGATGGTATCGACCGGCGTGGCCGCAGCCCAAGCGGCATGGCTGTAGAGGAACGTTCCAGCCGCCGCGCCGCCGGCGTGGGAGAGGAAATTGCGGCGGTCGAAACGTGGCATGGTGCGATCCCCTGAGGCTATTTATCAGGACTGAGAGTGAGGGGACCAACTGGAACTCGAAACGGCCAATTTACAAAATTGCGATGGGTCCAGTGCTTACCTTCTTACCGCGCGGCCTCTGCCAGTGCCGCCACCGCGCGCGCAGCTTCGCCATCATCGAGGCTCGCGAAGCCAAGCCGCAATCCCTTGTCCGCCGAATCGCGCGCCATGAAGGAACGGTGGCTGGCAAAGCGCAAACCCTGCGCCAGTGCGCGTTGCTCGATCCCTTCGATATCGCCCTTGAACTTTACCCAAAAGGCAAGGCCACCATCGGGCACGGCAAACTCCACCCGGTCCCCCAGGTGCGCATCCAGCAGCGCCGCGAACGACTGTCGCCGCTCAGAATAGACACGCCAGGCTTTGCGTGCGTGGCGGCGCAGTTCGCCGTTGGCGATGAGTTCCGCTGTGGTCTCTTCCGTGACCGTATTGCCCATGCCATCGGTCAGCGAGACGCGATGCGCCACTGCGTCGATCACTTTTTCCGGTGCGGCCAGATAGCCGATGCGCAGGGCCGGAAGCAGCAGCTTCGACATCGACCCCAGGTAGATCACTTGTCCCGGCGCATAGCCGGCCATCGGCAGCAAAGGCTGCGACTGGAAATGGAATTCGTGGTCGTAATCGTCCTCGATCACCGCAACCCCGAACTGGCGTGCCACTTCCAGAAGCTGAAGGCGGCGTTCGGGGCGCATGGCGATCGTGGTGGGGAATTGGTGGTGCGGCGTCACGAAAATTGCGCGCACGGAATGGCGGCGGCACATCGCCTCCACTTCGGCAACGTCGATCCCCTCCTCATCCAGTCGTACCGGGATGACCTTGCCGCCCAGCGCGCGGATCGCGGCGACGGCAGGCTCATAGGTCAGTTCCTCCACGATCACCGCGTCACCCGGTTCGATCAGGACCTGGAGCGCCAGAAACAATCCGTTCTGGCTGCCGCGCGTAATGCAGATATTGGCGGAGGTGACTGGCAATCCGCGCTGGCTGCGCAGCATTTCCGCCACTTGCTCTCGCAAGCTGTCCGATCCGCGCGGATCACGGTATTGCAGGCGGTTCGCACGCGATGCGCGGCTGATTGCCGAACGATAGGCGCGGGCGAGTTGCTCGGCAGGGAACAGGCGTCCATCCGGCGCACCCTCATCCAACTTGATGCCGCGACCGCCGGGCAGCGCCAGCGCGCGCTCGGGCGGTTCGGCAAAGCGGTAATGCGTCTGTTCGAACCGCTGCTCCGGCTCCTGCGCGCTGGCCTGCGATGACGTGCCGGTCGGCAACGATCGCGAAACCATGGTCCCGCGCGTACCCTCGGTCGAAAGCCAGCCTTGCGCGATCAAGTCTTCGTAGGCCAGCACTACCGTCTTGCGATTGACGCCCAGCGCGTTGGCCAGTTCGCGGCTGCTGGGCAGGTAAGTGCCCGAAGGCAGCCGACCCGTCTCGATATCGCGGATCAGCGCGTGGATGATCTGCATGTAAATCGGCGTCCCACGTTCGGGATCGATCCGCTCGCTCAGGGTTACCTGCCAGGGGCGTAGCATGCTTCGGCTCCACTTTATTTCGCGTTCTTGGGCGATCCGGATAAAGTGCTAGCAGCATGTGACAGCTTGGACCATGCCAATATTCGGTATTGGACATTGCCTGGGGACCAGTTCCAACGGATCAGCTTCCTGCCATTCCCTCATTCCGCCGGAGCCCCATGATGGACCCGCGTTTCCGCCAGTTCGGCGCCGATGACGTGCGCAAGCTGATCGCCGATTTCCCGCTGGCCTGGGTGCTCTCACCCGGTGCGCCGGCCGCATCGGCCAGCCTGCTACCAATGCTCGGCACTTACGATGCGGACGGCATGCTGGTCGGCCTTGTGGGCCACATGGCACGCAGCAACCCGCTCTGCGCTCTGTTCGCGGCCGATCAAGCAGCACAGTTCCTGTTCACCGGCCCCCAAGCCTACGTCTCGCCCGAACATGCGGGGCGGCGCAATTGGGGGCCAACCTGGAACTACGCCGCACTACGGATCGAGGCGGAAGTGCGCGTGGAAGAAGCACTGACCGTAGATGCCCTTGCCCAACTGGTCGAAGCTTGCGAGCAGGGTCGGCCCCGGCCATGGACCGCCAACGAATTGCAGGAGCGATATACCGGAATGCTGGGGGCAATCATCGGGTTCGAAGCACGCGTCACCGCGCTGGACGGTACGTTCAAGCTGGCGCAGGACGAGGATGCCGAAGTGCTGGACAATCTGCTGGAAAGCCACCCCGATGCACCGCTGCGCACATGGATGGCGCGGATGAACGGAAGCCGCCTCGCATGATCCGCAAGCTGGTTCCCGCACTGCTGCTCGCCAGTGCCCTGATTGCGCCGGCCGCCGCCCAGTCCGGCCTGCCGCTGAAGCCGGAGCGCGTGCTGACACTCCATCCGGAGCGGACGACCTGGACTTCGGTATCCGTCTCGTCGGACGGCAAGACGCTGGCGTTCGACGTGCTGGGCGATCTCTACACGATGCCGGCCAGTGGCGGCGCAGCGCGGCAGATCAGCGAGGGACTGGCCTTCGATTCACAGCCCAGCTTCTCTCCCGACGGGCAGTGGATCGCCTTCGTCTCCGACCGCAGCGGGGCGGAGAACATCTGGATCGCGCGCGCCGATGGGACGCAGGGGCGGCAGATCACCCTCTTCAACGACGATACCGCGCTCGCTTCCCCGGTCTGGAGCGGGGATGGCAAGTCGGTCTTCGCCAGCCGCTTCCGGCCCGACCTCAACAACTACGAATTCTGGCAATTCCCGCTTTCGGGCGAAGCCGTGCTGCTGGTGCCGGTAAAGCCGAAGGATGGTGCCCCACGCCCGTCCTGGCGCTCCACGCTGGGCGCCACGGCCACGCCGGATGGCAAGGCGATCTACTACGCGCGCCGTACCGACGGCCTTGAATTCGACATGCCAACGCGGTGGACCATCCTGCGCCGCGATCTCGCCACCGGGGCGGAGACCGATGCCATTGCCGGCACCGGTGCGCGCGGGACCAAGGAAGAAACGTTCTTCGCCCCGCTGATCTCTCCAGATGGCCGCTGGCTGGCCTATGTCACCCGGCGTGAGGGGGTGAGCCGCCTGCGCTTGCGCGATCTGACCACCGGCGCGGACAAGGCGCTGGGCGATACCGAACTGGATGCCATGCAGGCCTCGTCATGGATGGGCATGGTCCCGTCGATGGCGTTCACGCCGGACAGCAAGGCCGTGATCCTGAGCCACGACGGCCGGTTCGAGCGGCGCGATATCGCCAGCGGCCAGAGCACGCCGATCGCGCGGACGATCACCGCCAAAGTCGCCGTCGGCCCCTCTACCCGCTTTTCCATGCGCGAGGAGACTGGCCCGGTCGAAGCCAAGCTGGCGATGGGCGCGGCCCCCTCTCCCGATGGCAAGCAGATCGCCTTCGCTGCGCTGGACGGAATCTGGGTGCAGGACCTGGGCAGCAAGGCCGCACGCCGCCTGCCACTGGGCGCGGGCGTGGAAGCCCCGGCACAACCAAGCTGGTCGCCCGATGGGAAGACGCTGCTGTTCGTAACCTGGAGCGAAAAGGCCGGCTCGGCGATCTGGACCGCACCGGTCGATGGCAGTGCGCCTGCCAGCCGCGTGGCCGCCGAGCCTGCCTATTACCGTTTTCCCGCCTTCACGCCCGATGGCGCGGCGATCCTTGTCCTGCGATCGGCGCTGGAGGAACGGCGGCAGACCAATTTCGAATTCGGCCCGCTGCGCAAAGGCCAGTTGGTCGCTATGGCGCGGGACGGTGGCGCCGTCCGCGTGCTGGCCGAGGGTCGCCTTGGCGGCAAGCCGCACTTCGCCCGCAGCGCACCGGGCAGCGTGTTCCTGCTCGACGATGACGGGCTGGTCCGGGTCGATCTCGCCTCCGGCAAGCTTTCGCCCGTCGCCCATGTCTCCGGCCCCGGTTGGTACTTCGCCGAGGGCAATGCCGATGCCGATGCCGACGACTTGCGCATCAGCCCGGACGGCACGCAAGTAGCCGCCGCGATTGCCGACCGGGTCTACGTGATGCCCACGCCCGCCGATCCAGCAAAGGAGATCGACGTGCTGGCCCCCGACACTCCGGCAAAAGTCCTGCCCGGCCTTGGCGCGGACTGGTTCGAATGGAGCGGGCAAGCCACGCTCGATACCGTCAACGGCACGCTGTTCTCGCGCCGCACGATTGCGGACGGGCGCGAACTGGCCGCAATGCGCCTTGAAGCGACGGCCCCGCGCGTATCGCCGCAAGGATCGCTGCTGCTGCGCGGCGCTCGCGTGCTGACGATGGCCGATCAAGACCGCGTGATCGAGGATGCCGACATCCTCGTCACCGCGGACCGCATCGCCGCCGTGGGACCGCGCGGATCCTTCGCGGTGCCTGCAGGCACGCAAGTGCGCGACGTTACCGGCAAGACGATCCTGCCCGGCTTCATCGACGATCACGATCATGTGGGCGAAATCCGCCGCAACAATCCGGCGAACGAGCTTTGGAGCCTGCGCGCGCGCCTTGCCTATGGCGTGACGACCAGCTTCGACCCCTCCACCCTTTCGCCCGATCACCTTGCCTATCAGGGGCTTGTCGATGCCGGTTACGTGCTGGGGCCGCGCCTGCGTTCCACCGGCACGGCGGTGTTTTCCAAGCAGCGGATCACCTCTCTGGACGATGCGCGGCGGGTGCTGTCGCGCTATTCGGACGGCTATCGCACGCACAACCTGAAGGAGTATCGAACGGGCAGCCGCGCAGTGCGCCAATGGGTGGCCATGGCCGCGCGCGAGCAGCATCTGCTGCCCACTACCGAGGGCGCGCTGTCGCTGAAGCTGGACCTGACGCAGATCCTGGACGGCTATGCCGGCAACGAACACGCCCTGCCCGCGCCGGTGCTGGGGGATGACGTGATCGCGTTGATGAAGGCGATGCGCACCAGCTATGTCACCACGCTGAGCATCACCAATTCGGGATCGCCTGCCACCGACTGGTTCGTGGCGCATGACGATCCGGTGGTGGACGCCAAGCTGCGCCGCTTCTGGCCCGCACCGGCGATCCGCCAGAAGATTGCCATCGGGCGCGACTTCCATCCGCTGGAGGAAACCCGCTTCCCGCAGATCGCGCACGACGCAGGCACTTACGCTGCGGCGGGCGCACTGCTGGGCATGGGATCGCACGGCGAAGTGCCGGGGATCGGCTATCACTGGGAGATGGAGGCGCATCAGGTCGGCGGCATGAAGCCGATGGCCGTGCTCCACGCCGCCACCGCCGGCGCGGCCGAGACGATCGGGCGGCTGGCCGATCTTGGCACGCTGGAGGTCGGCAAGCTGGCCGACCTCGTGATCCTGGATACCGATCCGCGCGACGACGTGCGCAAGGCGCGCGAAATCGCCTCAGTCATGCGCGGCGGGTTCCTCTATGACGGCGCCACGTTGCAGGAGCAGTGGCCCGTCGCCGGGAACATCCCCAAGGCATGGTTCGACGGAATGAGCGACGAACAGTGGCTGCCGCTAGTCGACCCCAAGCGTCCGGATGAGCCGGAGCATTGAGTGCCCCAGCATTAAGACATGGTCGACCGCGCAGTGGACGACTGGTGGCTAGATGGAATTACCCGCCCTCACGCGGGTAGACGCCCTCCAGCACCCGGTCAAAGTGGCTCCGCACGTGGTCGTTGCAGGAGCAGGCCCGATCGCTGAGCCCGGCGCGGTCCAGGATGGAAATCCCGCCGCGCCGCGTACGCAGCAACCCGTCGCGCTTGAAACGCTGGAGAACGCGGCTGGCATAGCTGCGGCCGATTCCCATCATGGAGGCCAGTTGCTCCTGCGTCATCGTCACGTCGTCACGCCCAATGCGATCCACCGCCGCGCCCAGCCAGCGCGCGGCGCGCTGTTCGATGGTGTGGACGGCGTTGCAGGCGATCGACTGGAACACTTGCGCCATCACGCAATCGGCATAGCGCGCGAAAAGGTTGGCGATGGCCGGGGATTGCGCCTTGATCTCTTCCAATTGCCGTGTCGGGATCCGCCAGAAACGCCCAGCGTGGAGCACGCCTGAGCGGGCGAAAGCCGGCAAGTGGCCCATGCTGACCACACCGCCCAGCGCCCCTTCGCGGCCGACCAGAATGGTCTCCACTTCGATCCCGCTGTCCAATTCTATGAAGTAGGAACAGACCGCCGCGCCGCGTGGCAAATAGCAGAATTCCACAAGGTCTCCCGGCCGGTAGATCACCTCTCCGGCGGAGAGCTTGAGATCGGCCAGGTGCGGATCCAGCATCGCGCGATCCCCCGGGCGGAGCGCCCGCAGGAGATCGCTGTCTTCTTGAACGACCTGTACGTCCATGTCCGAAATCCCTGAACTCACTAGCTTTCCGATGGCATCTGCCGGGCGGCTGGCTCGTTGGCGACCCATTGGCGGCCCCATACTGGCCTTGTGAGCGAGACAACCCGAAACATGCCGCCGGGTTCCGTTCACTTGTGAACAGACGCCGCCGCTTCCGGGCGTTAAGACCGTAACTCTGCGCTACGACACGGCCGGGCCCGACTTCTAATCCGCCCATTTGAGTCAAAGGCCGACGATCGAAGTGTTCCGAGGGAACACATAAGCGCGGGGAGAGTTTTGACGCGCTGGAGCACAGCGCCGCAGAGAGCGCCGGGGACAACAAATGTCCTCCAAATACTATTATGATCCGGGTCTATCGTCCTATAGCGAGTTGCCGATGCGTACCGAGCACAAGATCATCGCAATGGCCACATCGGCCTCAAGGGCCCCGTGGCATGCGCATGCCGGGGCAACCTTGAATGGCTGACGGCACCCCTATGGTGGACTTGGACACCTGCGCGCTGGAACCCATCCATATAATCGGGCGTATCCAGAGCTTTGGCTGGCTGATCTCGTTTTCCAGCGACTGGATCATCAACCACATCTCACTGAATTGCGAGGCGCTGTTCGGCAAGGATCCGCGCGCGATGATCGGTGTACCCGCCACCCAGTTCCTTTCCCCCAGCGCGCTGCACGACGTGCGTTCACGCATGCAGGTGCTTGGCGGCGGCGCCAGCGTGGAGCGCATCTTCGAGGTCGATCTGGTAGGCGACGGACGGCTGTTCGATCTGGCCCTACACATGTCTGGCCGGTCCTGCGTGCTGGAAATCGAACCGCGTGAGCCGGGCAAGCGGCGCGATTTCGTCAGCTATGTGCGCCCGATGATAGAGCGGCTGCGCGCTACGCCTACCCTGGAGCAGCTTTGCGCCAACGCCGCCCGGCACTTGCGCGCGCTGACCGGGTTCGACCGGGTGATGATCTATCGCTTCGAAGGGGACGGCGCCGGCGAAGTGGTGGCCGAAAGCCTCAACGGCATGGTGGACAGCTTCCGCGGGTTGCACTTTCCCGCTTCGGACATTCCGGCACAGGCGCGGCGGCTCTACACCCGCAACTTGCTGCGCATCATTTCCGATATCGACGATCCCACGGTGCCGATCTTCCCGGCCACCGGGCCCAGCGGCGATCCGCTGGACCTTTCCATGTCCGGCCTGCGCGCGGTTTCGCCGATCCACATCGAATATTTGCGCAACATGGGCGTGAAGGCGTCGATGTCCGTCTCCATCATGCGGCGGGGCAAGCTGTGGGGGCTGATGGCCTGCCACCACTATTCGCCGCTAACCCTGTCCTATTCCGCGCGCACCGCGAGCGAACTGTTCGGCGAATTCTTCGCCTATCTGCTGGAGCAGAAGGAAACCGACTTCGCGCTGGAACGCCGCGCCGCATCGGTGCGCCTGCATGATGAGATCATGGCCCGCGTCGCGGCCGGCGGATCGCTGCTGGAAGCGTTCGAGGATTTCGGCGACGCGATCCACCGCGTCATTCCCTTCGACGGCGTGATCGGCTGGGTGGACGGCCAATTCGCCGCGCGCGGATCGACTCCGGACCAGGCGCAGTTCATCGAACTTGCGCGGTTCCTGAACACGGCCGGCGCCAGCACCGTCTGGTCCACCGACACCATCACCCGCACGTTCGAACCGGCGGAAGAGTGGGCGGACAAGGCAGCGGGCCTGCTCGCCCTGCCCGTCAGCCGCACCCCGCGCGACTACATCGTGCTGTTCCGCCGCGAACAGCTGCGAGAGGTGAACTGGGCCGGCAATCCGGAAAAGAACATCGAACTGGGCCCCAACGGCCCGCGCCTCACCCCGCGCAAAAGCTTCGACATCTGGAAGGAAGAGCGACGCGGCCAGTCCCGCCCGTGGAGCGAGGATGAGATCCAGGCGGCGGAATCGCTGCGCGTCACCCTGCTGGAAGTCGTGCTGCGGCTGGCCGATGCCGTCCATGCCGAACGCGAACAGGCCAACCGCCAGCAGGACATGCTGATCGCGGAGCTGAACCACCGCGTACGCAACATCCTCAACCTCATTCGCGGGCTGGTGACGCAGAGCAAGGAAGGCGCCAGCACGATTGACGAATTCGCGGACATCGTTGGCAGCCGTATTCACGCGCTTGCCCGCGCGCACGATCAGGTGACGCAGAAGGACTGGTCCCCCTCCTCGCTCTACGAACTGATCCGCACGGAAGCCGCTGCCTATGCCGCCCCGCTTGCGGAAGACAGCGCGGACCGGGTAATCATCACCGGGCTGGACGCGCTGATCGCGCCCGGCGCCTTCACCACGCTGGCCCTCGTCTTCCACGAATTGACGACCAATTCGATGAAGTACGGTGCCCTGTCGGACACACGCGGCACCGTCTCGGTCACACTGGAGCGCGACGAAAACGGCGCGCTGGAAATCGAATGGTGCGAAGTGGACGGGCCGCCGGTCGCCCCGCCCACCCGGCGCGGCTTCGGATCGACGATCATCGAACGCACGATCCCGCACGAACTGGGCGGATCCGCTGCCGTGGAATTTCCCGAAACCGGCCTTCGGGCGAAATTCGTGCTGCCCGCCGAACATATTGCCGCCTTCGGCACGCCCTCGGCAGAACCCACCAGCCCCAAAGCGCACTCCGCGCAAGAGGCGCGCTTCTCCGCCGCGCTGCACACCGGCGCCGCCATGGTGGTGGAAGACAACGTCATCATCGCGATGGAAGCGGAAGACGTGCTGCGCGACCTTGGCTTCGAGGATTGCCGCATTGCCGGCACCGTGGCCGACGCCCTCGGCATGGTCGAAACCGGCGAAATTTCGTTCGCGATGCTCGACGTCAATCTGGGCAAGGACACCAGCGAACCGGTCGCCCACGCCCTGCGCGAACGCGGCATCCCCTTCATTTTCGCCAGCGGCTATGGCGAGCGCTCAATGCTGGCAGAAGTCTTCGCTGAGATACCCGTCGTCACCAAGCCGTACGGCCTACGCGACGTGCAAGTCGCACTGGCGCGGCTAGCGGAGCGTTAACTCTCTTTAACGGGACTTGCGGCCAACCTTTCGACGTTAGAACATCTGAAGGTCGACGTGCCTGGAGTCTCCATGCTTTCCCGCATCATCGCCGCATTCGCCTTGCTGATCGCCGCCCCTGCTCTGGCAACAACTGGCAACGACCCCCTACCCGGCTTTTGGGAACTGAAGGCAGGTGGGGTGACCGTCCTGCGTTTCGAACTGCGCCACAACGCCGATGCTTGGTCCGGCCTCTGGCAGAGGCCCAGTGAATGGGAAACTGACGGGTTCAGCTTCTCCAAACTCATCGGGCCGCCCGTTACCGTCGACGGAAATGGGAGCGCCGCCACCAACGGGGACGTTACCGTAAACTTTGCCAATCCCGATCTTGGAAAGAAGGTAGATTCCATCCGCTTTCGCTTGACCGATGCCACGCATGCCAAGGCTATCTTCGGCAATGGGTTCTCGCTACCGCTGACCCGCGCCAGTGCCTCCGGATCGGTCGGCCCATGGCCCGCCAACCATGATTACTCGCTCAATGTTTCGCGCCCCACCAATTCCGAAATGACCGCCATCTACGAGGCCGACCAGGCTGCACGGAAAGGCGCCCATATCGATTGGGCCGTCGTCAGCGCGCAAGATGACCTGCGACGGGCACGCACGCAGGAATTGCTGGATTCCGGCGCGCTTCAAAGCGGTGACGATTTCGAACACGCCGCTTTCGTCTTCCAGCATGGCTCCAAGCCCGAAGATTACTTGAAAGCACACCTGCTTGCGATGGCCGCAGTGGCGCGCGGCAAATCGGGCGCGATATGGATCGCATCGGCCACACTCGATCGATACCTGGTGCATATCGGCCAACCCCAGGTGCTGGGCACTCAATATTCGATGCCCCAAGGCGCTGCCGTGACGCAGGAGCCTTACGATCGCACGCTTATCTCCGACCAGATGCGCGAGGCGCTGAAAGTCCCGGTTCTCGCAGATCAGGAAATTCGGCGGCAGCAGATGCAGCAGGATCGAGACGCCGCGAAATAGCGTACCCTACCCCCAACTCGCCGCTGGCGGCGCCGCTTCCAGAAAGGCTATCAATCCGCGCTCCTCGCGCGCGAGCCATTGGGTGCGGCGGGGCAATTGGGCGGGCAATTCGGGCACCGGGTCGATCTTGCGCACGAGGGCGATCAGCGCCGGGTGGACATAGGACTTGCGCGCGATGGCGGGCGTATTGCCCAGCCGCTCCGCCACTTCCTCCAGCATCGCTTTCAAGCCCGTGTCCGGTTCCTGCCAAAGCCGCCCAAAGGCGATCGTGCTGGCGGCGAAAGTGCGGAAGTCCTTGGCGGAAAAGTCCTCCCCCATCGTTTCATGGAGGTAGGCGTTGACGTCTTGCGAGCCGACCGGGACGGCGCAGCCTTCATCATCCAGATATTGGAACAAGTGCTGGCCTGGCAGGTCCTGCATGCGGCGAACGCAGGAGACCAGCGCACGGTCGGTGCTGATCACTTCGCGCAGTTTTCCGTGCTTGCCGCGAAAGCGCAGGCGCAGTTTCCGGCCCTCCAGCGTGGCATGGCGCGTACGCAGCGTGGTTGCGCCGAAGCTCTTGTTGGTGGTGGCATAGCGTTCGTTGCCGATGCGGATCGCCTCTGCATCGAGCAGTGCCACGATCGAGGCGACGGCACGCTCCCGACATAGGGCGGAGCCTGCCAGGTCCTGCTCCACGCGCTGGCGTAACGCAGGCAGTGCTTGGCCGAACGGGGCGCAGCGATCGAACTTGCGCGCATCGCGCCCGGCGCGCCACTCGGGGTGATAGCGATATTGCTTGCGCCCGCGCGCGTCGAAGCCTGTCGCCAGCAGATGGACTTCGGCAATGGGCGAGAACCAGCAATCGACGTAGGCCGGCGGAAGCGCGATGCGATTGAGCCGGTCGATCTCATCCCGATCAGTGATGCGTGCATCGTCGGCATCGAAATAGGCCCATTTGCCCGCCCGCGTGCGGCGACGGGTAATGCCTGGGGCATCGGGATCGGCAAAGTTCAAGCGCGGCATCGGCGTGATCGGGCTTTCTCAAAGGCTGCGTCAACGACTGCGTAAACGGCTGCTCGGGTCAAACGCACCAGTCGGCGCGAGGTTGTCACGACCTGGAAACCTTGGCCGCCGCCCACCCGTTTCCCGTCCATGTGAAACCCGCCTGAGAGGAGCACGACCATGGCAGACGCCCGCATTTTCGAGGTTTTGAAGCAGGATCACGATCGCCACCGCCAGATGCTGGCCCAGTTGGGCGAGACGCAGGGAGACAGCCCAAAGCGTCGCGAACTGTTCGAAGCGTTGCGCCGCGAACTTCAGGCCCATGCCGCTGCGGAGGAAGAGACGCTCTACTCAACGATGCTGGCCAAGCCGGATTTGCGCGACGATGCCCGCCACTCGGTATCGGAGCACAAGGAAATCGACGATTTTCTGGGCGAACTGGTCGAACCCGGGATGAGTTCGCCCGCCTGGCTGGTGAAGTTCAAGGAGATGCGCCACCGCTACCTCCACCATATCGACGAGGAAGAGGAAGAGATGTTCCCCACCGCGGCCAAGGCGTTGCCGGCAAAGGCCGAAAGCGAAATGGCTGCCCGGTTCGAGCAGCGCAAGCCACGGGAACTGCAAGCAGCCGCCCACGAAATGCCCGGGGATGCTCGCAAATAGGCGATGCGCCCAAATAGGCCATGCACGCGAATAGGAAAAGAACAGGGAACGGAATTCCTCCGTTCCCTTTCGAATGATCACCCTTTCCAAAACTCGGCCGATACATAGCCTTTTCTTGCAGGCACCCGATTCTCTGGGAACGCCCCTAGTCGTCGCGACGTTTTCTCTATGACCGAGAGGAGACTGTCATGGACCCCAATGTGCGCGAGACTTTCTGGAAAGCTTTTGCCAACAGCCCCATCGCCATGATCCGGCTGGAAAATTCACCGGGCCATGCCGAACCGATGACCGCCCTGCTGGACAAGGAGGCGCACCACGCCGTCTGGTTCGTTTGCCGGCGAGACAATCGCATCGGCAAGGGCGGACGGGCCATGGCGCAAGTCGTCACGCTGGGTCATGAAGTCTTCGCGTGCCTTGCCGGCACTCTGGTCGAGGAAACCGACCCTGCCGCGCGCGAACGACACTGGAATAAAGCCGTGGAAGCGTGGTTTCCCGCCGGCCAGGACGATTCTGGCGTGGTCATGCTGCGCTTCGAGGTGGATGACGCCGAAGTCTGGGCCATGGACATGGGCATCAAAGGCCTGTTCCGCTTGGCCACCGGCGGCACGATCGATCCCGCACGGGTGGGTGAACACGAAACCGGCGTGGTCTGAACGCGCCAAGCAGACAAACGAACGCCCCGCGATCCAGCCGGATCGCGGGGCGTTCGTTTGTTTCAGAGCATGGATTGCGACTGCTTGAGCACCATGTCGCAGGCCTTTTGGCGCACTTGCTTGGGCGCCTTGTCCAACGAGAAGGTCTTGCCGTCGCCGGACAGGATATTGCCGGCCGACCCAGAGGAGTAGCTGCTGTCATCCTTCGATACGTCGGGCTTCTTGGTCAGCGCCGAATAGACCGAATTGCTTTTTGCGGAATCGATTAGCTTGTTCTTGGCGCAATAAGTCAGCACGCCCGCCGCGTTGCTGCCGCCCATCGATGCAACGTCTGGAAGGGCGCTGGACATGCCGGGAATCTGGGCACCCGCGCTACTGACAGTGAAGACAGCCAGGCAAAACGGTACCAGCAAGGTTACGCTATGGAACTTGATCGGTTTCATGGGCTGATTCCTTTGTCGAAACTGGAAACGCCCCCCGCACCTCGGTTCCGATACCACGGAATTGAGCGGCATCGGCGAAACTTTCGCATGACCGCCCAAGGTTTAGCCTATCAACAAGTTAACCTGTCAGCGGCCGCCCACACTCGCAGTCCGCAGCGGCTCCAAGCCGCGCGGCCATCCACTGTCAGGGCAGCCGGCCAGCGCATAAGCGACTGCCGAAAGGATCGCTTCGCGGGAGAACGGCTTCTGCACCACGCCCACGGCCGTCGGCGCGGGAGAATCGATTTGCCCCGGATTGGCGGTGACGTAGATCACCCGCGATCCGAACTTCACCGCGATTTCCCGCGCGATGGCCGGACCAGTCAGGCCATCGCGCAAGTTCAGATCGACCAGCGCAACGTCGGGGGCCTCCCCCAGCATGGCGACGGACGCGGCATCCGGGTAAGTGCCCAGCACCGCGTGTCCGCCATCGGACAAGATGTCCTCCAGCTGAAGTGCGACGAGGAATTCATCCTCGACGATCAGGATTTTGGCTCCTCCTGCGGCTTCCATAGAAGCCCCCCCTGCAACTATCTGGCCCAAGACACGGTATTCCTTGTCAGGCGGCGAGTTCGGAATTCTCGTCGGTGTTGGCTATCCTGACCAGCTCTTCGAAGAAGGCATCCACGGCCTCTCCGGTCAAGACGAAATTGTGGCGGAAATCCGGGAGCTGTCCGGATTCGAGAACTTTCGCCAGCATCGCGCGGGCGCGGCAGATGCGGCTCTTTACAGTGCCGAGGGCGATGCCGCAGATTCGGGCGATTTCCTCATAAGAGAGGTTACCAGCCGCGACCAGGATCAGCGCCTCGCGATAGGTTTCGGGAATGGTGGTCAGCGCGCGCAGCACGTCTGCCAGTTCCACGGCGCTTTCCTGGCTGGCTTCGGCGCACAGGATGCGCTCGGCAGCCACTTCGTCGTAATCGCCATGGAAGCGGGCACGGCGCGCCTCGCTATAGAAATGGTTCCGCAGGATCGTGAAGGTCCATGCCTTGAAATTGGTGCCTGCCGCATAGCGGTCACGCGCCGCCCAGGCGCGCAGCATGGTTTCCTGTGCCAGATCATCCGCCCGATCGCGGCAACCGCACAGACCGCGTGCGAATGCACGCAGGTGCGGCGCTACCTCTGCCAGGGCGCGCTTGAAATCGCTGTCACACAGGCGGGCCACAACCCGATTTGCATCCTGTGTCTCTGCTTCGATCGTTCCAGCCATCTCGATACCCTCCATCTCGTCCGCTTTGGGGATCAGTAACGGGGAAACGCCCGCAACTTGCGGAAAGTTCCCGGAAACAGTTCGCGAAGACTCCGTTCGGCCGCACGGAACACTCGGGCGGGCGCATTGGCAATGAAGCGTTTTACGCGAAAAATTACACATAGCCCGGGAACAAGAGCGTTCCGCGACGATTGAGGCCAGCAAGCGTGAAGCCGAACGAAAAAGGCCCCCGTCCACTTCTTTCGGTGAACGGAGGCCTTTGGGATCGGATCACCACCGGTTTGCGGGGGGTGGGGGAGCCAGTGGTGATGCCTTTGGAACGTGCCAATGCGTTCTCGGTTCCCGCACGGACGGCGTCATGCGAAAAAATTTTGATGTTGCCCTGCCCCGCCGCCGTTGCCAGACACTTCCTGCTGATCGGACCGGTTGATCGGACCAATAGGGTGGGTTGGGAAAGGCCGGTTTCGCCGGGAATAAGACAACGGGAAGTATCTTCCCAGGAGCCGAGGAATATCGATGTCCGTCTCTGACCAGATCGCAGCCAACCTGCCCTACCTGCGTCGCTATGCCCGCGCGCTGACCGGATCGCAGCATTCCGGCGACGCCTACGTCCGCGCCACGCTGGAAGCCGCGCTGGCCGACCGCACGCTGCGCGAAGAGGTCGCGCAAAGCCGCGCCGCGCTCTACGCCGGATTCACCCGCATCTGGGCCACCAGCCATGTTGAGGATCCGACCCCCCTCCTTCAGCCGGATGCCGATGGTGCCGAACAGGCTGCCCAGACCCGGCTTGCCAAAGTGGCGCCCACGCATCGCCAGGCGCTCCTATTGACCACGGTGGAGGAATTCTCGCGCGAGGATACCGCCGCGATCCTGGGCGTGACGCCGCAGGATGTCGACGCACTGGTCATGCAAGCGGTGATCGAGATCGAGAGCGAAAGCACGACCGATGTGCTCATTATCGAAGATGAGCCGCTGATCTCCATGCAGCTTGAAGGGCTGGTCAGCGAACTGGGCCACAACGTAGTGGGCACGGCTGCCACGCACCGACAGGCGCTGGAAATCTTCGAGCGTAGCCCTGCCGGGCTGGTCTTGGCCGACATCCAGTTGGCCGATGGCAGTTCGGGGATCGACGCGGTGGAAGACTTGCTGCGCTTCGGCGATGTGCCGGTGATCTTCATCACCGCCTATCCGGAACGCCTGCTGACCGGCGAACGGCCGGAGCCGACCTATCTGGTCACCAAGCCGTTCCAAGAGGCCACCGTGCGCGCCGCGATCAGCCAGGCGCTGTTCTTCGCACCAGGCGCGTCCTGACAGGCTCTTGGCGGTGTCGGTCGCAATCGACTGGCACCGCATAGGGCCCGTTTTTAATTCAATACAGCACGGGGCGCTCGCCCGCATCGATCGGCGGCAGCACTCGGCCAAACCGATCACGCGGAGCCTGCGCCTCAAAATCCAGTTCGGGCGGGTTGAAGCCCAGATGGCGGACTACCGCCTCATGCAGCGGCGTGTCGAAACGAACGCCCGCGCAGCCATCGTGAGCCCAGACCACCTGCCCAGTGGTCCGCTGGATGCCGCCGAAGGATACTTCCACGGCATCGCCCAAGGCCATGGGAAGCTGTTCGACGTCCAGCATCCCACCGCCGACCGAAAGATTGTACAGGAAGACGGTGCCGATCCGCTCCCCCACGCGGCACTCGACCTTCTTCTCCACGATATGCCGATCCCAGGCGCGCGAATCCATGATGTAACCCCCCGAAGAACTCGTTCAGGATCGATTACAGGGCGTTCACTTAAATAAGAGTGAAATAATACGAAAGCACGACCCCCGTGCATTCCCTGAGTATTGCGCGAAGATCGACGCCACCGGTCCCGATCGTTCGGTCAGGAAAGCGTTCAGGGACTATTGGGGCGTCGATCGCTGCGTAGCGCGAATTCCCGGCTGAAGCGCACCGGCACTTTCAGCCTGCATTCGACGCCCGCGGGCAGGAATTCCAGTTCCACTTCCGCCTTCAGTTCATGCGCGACGATCTTTTCGATCAGATCGCGGCCGAACCCGCGCTTAGCTGGTTCGGTGACCGGCGGGCCGCCTTCCTCACGCCAATGGACCTCGGCCAGTTCGGGGCCAAGTATGCCCCAATGAACATGGATGCGCCCTTCCGGCTGGCTGAGCGCACCGTACTTGGCGGCATTGGTGGCCAGTTCGTGGATCGCGAGCCCCAGCGACATGGCATCGTTCGGCGCCAGTTTGATGTCCGGGCCGGACATCTCCACATGCCCCTCATTCCCCGCCATGTAAGGCGCCAGTTCCGATCGTACCACGTCGCCCAGCCCGGCATGGCGCCAGTCCGATTGCGACAGCAGATCGTGCGTGGCCGATAGCGCGCGGATGCGGGCGGTAAGGCTCTCCGTGAAATCGTCGATATCGGTCGCCCGCCGCCGCGTCAGCGCGGCGATGGAAAGGACGTTCGCCAGCGTGTTCTTCACCCGGTGGTTCAACTCACGGGTCAGGGAATTGCGGATCGACGCCTGCCCTTGCAGCCATTCCAGCACGCGCCGATCCTCCGCCGCGCGGCGGGTGATGAACCGGCCGATCGCCATGACCATCAGCGAGGTCAGCGCCCCGAAGAACAGCGTGATACGCGATGCCGTGGACAGCAGGCCTACCTTGCGATCGCTGATGACCACCACCCAGGTATGGCTGCCCACATCGATCCGCCGCTCCATCGTCGGCCCGTTCAGCCCATCGGTTTGGCGTTCGGCCAACAGATTTTCCGGCGAGACGGTGCCGTCGTAGACAGCAACATCGATCTGGTCGTTGCGATAAAGCTCCGATGCGGAAGCCAGGAACGTCTCCGCACGGAAGGGGCTGTAGACGAAGCCCTTCACATCGCGATGGTCCCCGCTCCCGACGATCACCGGCATGTAGATCAGGAACCCGGCCGACTTTTCGGCATCCTGCACCAGTTGCAATTTGCCGGTTGCCACGGGCTTGCCCTGCGCCATCGCACGTTCCATCGCGGCGCGGCGAACCGGTTCCGAAAACATGTTGTAGGCCACCGCCATGCGGTTGGGCGGATCCTGCGGCTCGATATAGACGATCGGCGTCGCGTATTCCTCCCCTACGCCGGGGCGGGGATGGACCAGCCAATCGGGATCGCGGCTTTCCTGGATCGCCACTTCCAGTTCGGACAAGTGGTCCACCGGCACCAGCGGCGCCCAGCCCATGCCCAGTGAACCGTAAAGGTCGCCCTTGCCTTGCAGATCTTCGGCGAAGGCGCGGAACTGATCCTCGCTCACTTCCCGCTGGCTGGCAAACAGCGCCCCGCCCGCGCGCAGCAGCGCGATATTCTCGGTAACGCGGCGCTCAAGGGCGGAGGCGATTTCGGTAAGGTTGCGGTCCAGTTCCACCCGGCGCGTCTGCCGGTCGGCCCGCTCGATCGCCATGACCGAGACTGCCGTGGTGATCGACGCGATCACAAAGAGTAGGAACGGCCAGCCGCGCGGATATTTATGGAACCACGCCTGCTTCTGCACCCTGTCGAGCAGAGCCTGGTCAATCACCCGGAAATCCCCGCAGCTTCAAACCCGACGCCCTGAGACGCATCCGGCCGATACGCATCCGGTAGCCACATGGCAATTCGTAAAGTGGTTAGTCGCAAACCGGTTGGGCAGGCGCTTCTATCGCAAGTCATCGCATGCGAGGGAACCTTGCGCGGGGCAGTTTGTTCCAGCCAAAACCATGTTCGCCCTTCACGCCCCCAAACGCCCGCCCGGATATCCGAAAGCGATCTGGGCCGCCATCTCACCCGGCGGCCAAGACTGGCGAAATCGACGCCCTGGCGTCTGGCTGCGCGAAGCCGCTTTGCATGACCTATTTGTAATGCATGACACTGCATGCCCCGTCCTTGACCGTACCCCGGCCAGCACGCAAGTGAGCAACTCGAAAGGGAGTTCGCATTGAATCAGCCTCCAGCAAACGGCGAGCCGGAAAATTCCGGCCTGCCTCCCGAAACCGCACCCGAACTGCGCCCTGATCTGCGCATCGAATTGGGTGCCGGCGTTCGTGAGGGTGAGCCAGGCTGGGCCAAGGGGCTGAGGAAGCTGTACAACTCCGTCGTCGACGAACCGCTTCCGGACAGCTTCAGGGATCTTCTCAAGAAGCTGGACGGAAGCGACGATGACTGATCGCCTTCGCCCATCCCCGGCCGAAGAGGCGTTCCGCGTTGAACTGATGAGCGTGCTTCCGCACTTGCGCGCTTTTGCCCGTGGTCTTTCCGGCCGGCCTGACTTTGCGGACGATCTGGTCCAGGAAGCCTTGATAAAGGCCTGGACGGCGCGCGAACGCTACACGCCGGGCACCAACATGCGCGCCTGGACTTTCGCCATCCTGCGCAACCACTACTTGTCCGAACTGCGCAAGAGCCGCCGCCAGACCGATCTGGACGAAGCCACTGTCGAACGCCTGCTGGTGATGGAACCGGATCAGGAAAGCCCGCTGCACCTTGGCGACATGGAAGTGGCCCTGCAAAAGCTGGCGCCCGAACGGCGTGAGGCGGTGCTGCTGGTGGGCGCATCGGGCTTCAGCTACGAGGAAGCCGCAGAGATCGCCGGTTGCCCGATCGGCACGATGAAAAGCCGCGTCGCCCGCGCGCGCGGAGACCTGACCCGACTGCTGGATGGCGAGCCTGAGCAGAACGGGGGCAAAGGCCGCAAGCCGAAGTGACGACATGAAATAGCTCGGCACGGCAGATCGGTCTGCCGTGCCTATCGATCTGCCGTGCTGGGCCATCCGACTTGCGCAATCTTCCCGGCCGCGCGCTTGCCCGACTTGCTCCGCCTGCCTAGTTCAAACGCCTGACATCAGGAGCATTGGCATGGATCTTGGCATTTCAGGACGCAAGGCGATTGTCTGCGCTTCATCCCGTGGGCTGGGGCTTGCCTGCGCCACGTCTCTAGCGCGGGAAGGCGTGGAAGTGTGGATCAACGGCCGCGATGCCGATCGGCTTGACGAAGCTGCCGCCCAGATCGCCGCCGCCACCAGCGCGCAGGTTCACCGCGTGGTCGGTGACATGAGCCTTGCCGAAGGCCGCGCCGCCTTGCTGGCCGCCTGCCCCGATGCAGACATCCTGATCAACAACAACCACGGCCCCCGCTCGGGCCGGCTTGCCGATCTGGAGCCTGCCGACTGGGAGGCCGCCGTCGCTGCCAACATGATCGCGCCGATCGAGATGATGCGCGCGGTGCTACCCGGCATGCGCGCGCGCCGCTTCGGCCGCGTGGTCAACATCACCTCTGCTCAAGTGAAAGCGCCCACGGTCGACATGGGGCTCTCCGTCGCGGCGCGGGCCGGGCTGATGGCAATGACCAAGTCCGCGCAGGCCGAATGCGTGGCGGACAACGTGACGATCAACAACCTGCTGCCCGGCCCCTTCCGCACCGACCGACTAATGGAACTGGCCAAGCGCCGCTCCGCCGCCGAAGGGATCGATATCGAGGAAGCCTTCGCCCGGATCGGCCAACGCGGCCCGGCGGGTCGCATCGGCGATCCGAGCGAGTTCGGCGACGCCTGCGCGTTCCTTTGCGCGGCGCAGGCCGGGTTCATCTCCGGCCAGCACCTTGCGCTGGATGGCGGGGCTTACACAGGGCTGATCTGACCGATCAGCCCTGGGCCTGCTTGATGGTAAAGTCCGCCATTGAGGCCCAATCGCGCGCGGCATAGCCGCCCTCAACCGTGGCGCCCATCTGCGCGTGGACGGCATCCAGCATCGGCAGATGACCCTGCGTGCCCGGTGCGGTTTCGGCAGCGAGTTCCTTGGCAAGGCGCAGGTCCTTCAGGCCCAGCGTCGCCTTGAAGCCGGGCTCGTACTTGCCCTCGGCAATGATGCCCGAATAGTTCTGGTAAACGCGGCCGCCGAACAGCGTGCCGGTCAGCAGTTCGAACAGCGCTTCACGCTCCACGCCCAGCCCCTCGGTCAGAACTACCGCTTCGGCCAAGCCTTCGATAGCCATGGTGATCAGCATGTTGCAGGCGATCTTGGCAGCGTTGGCGCGGGGCGCTTCCTCACCCATATCCCACACTTTCCCGGCGATCGCGGCGAAGACCGGATCGAGCCCGCCACGCAGCGCGAATGGCCCGGCAAGGATCACATTGAGTTGCCCCGCCGCCGCCACGTCCGGCCGCCCCAGCACGGGAGCCGAGAGGTAGCCGACGCCCGCAGCCTCATGCCGCTCCACCAGCTCGCGCGCAAAGGCGACCGTGATCGTCGAGCAGACGAGGTGAACCACGCCCTTCGGCGCCGCGTCCAGCACGCCGCTGTCCAGCAGGACTTCGCGGATCGCGCCATCTTCCGAAAGCATCGTCAGCACCACATCGCTGGCGAAAGCCTCTGCCGGAGTGGAGACCATGTCCACACCCTCCAGCGTGCCGCCGGAGCGGTTCCACGCTCGTACGCGGTGCCCGGCCTTCGCCAGATTGCGCGCCATCGCAGTGCCCATCGCGCCAAGCCCGATGAATCCGATTTCCATGTCCGAAATGTCCTCTTGAGGGGGAACCGAGTGGTGAGCGCAGGCCCGTGCCCTGCCCTCACCGCTTGGTTCCGCACATGTGAAAGGGCCGGACCGCCGCTGGCGACCCGACCCTTTCAAAAACCTGCGATCAGGTTTCCTGGCTTACGCCGGGTAGGTCCAGGCCGTACCGCGTGCGAAGTTCTCGCTGGCAAAGTCCCAGTTGATCAGGTTCTCAAGCACCACCTTCACGTAGGCGGGGCGCTTGTTCATCTGGTCGATGTAGTAGGCGTGTTCCCACACGTCGATGGTGATCAGCGGGTTCACGTCAGTGGTGATCGGGGTGCCGGCGTCGTGGGTCGAGATGACCTTGAGCGCGCCGCCGTCGACGACCAGCCAGGCCCAGCCCGAAGCGAAGTGGTTCACCGCTTCGTTCGACAGCGCTTCGAGCAGCGCGTCGAGCGAGCCGAAGTCCTTGTCGATTGCGGCGGCCAGTTCGGCGCTCGGCGCGGTCTTGTTGGGGCTCAGCGACAGCCAGTAGAAGCCGTGGTTCCAGGTCTGCGCGGCGTTGTTGAACAGCGGGCCCGAAGCCGACTTGGTGATCTCTTCCACCGACTTGTCGGCGTTCGGCGTGCCTTCGATGGCAGCGTTCAGCTTGTCCACATAGGTCTTGTGGTGGGCGCCGTGGTGGATTTCCAGGGTCTTGGCCGAGATATGCGGTTCGAGGGCGTCCTGCGCGTAGGGCAGCGGAATCAGGGAAATGGTCATGGCTGTCTTCCTGTTTCAGGTTATCAAGAACGTAAGCTTCGAAGCATCTGGCCGTTCACCGACGATCGCACGGAACGACAGCGAACGCATCGAACGGGTCGCGGGCTATGTCTGTCTTATTGCCCGACAATTCAAGCACGGATTGGCGAGAAATCGAAGGTCTGCGCAGCTTCTTGCCGCCAAACGCAAAACAGGGAAGGACAGCGGCCACGCCGCCATCCTTCCCGATCCTGCATCCGGCCCCGCATTTCCCCCAAAAACGGCAGGAAACGCGGGCGCCGCCGAGGGCTGAGCCGCTTTACTGCGGGTTCTGCTTCACCTCGTTATCGGCCTTCTTTTCCAGCGCGTCGGACTTGGCCTCACCCGCCTTCTTCACCGCATCCGCCTTGGCATCCATGGCGTCGGAGGCAGCGCCTGTCATCTGATCGGCCTGGTCATGCATCGCATCGGCCGCATTGTCAGAGGCCTGCTCCACCGCATCGGCCTGCTTCTCGGTCGCATCGTCCGCCTTGTTGTTGCAGGCAGCCAGACCCAGCGTGGCGGCGGCAAGCGTCGCCACGGCGACAGTGGTCATACGGATCGGTTTCATATTCTTGGCATCCTTCCCATTGAACGCTCCGGAGGGGTGCTCAAACGAGCATGGCCCCCTCCGGTCACCGTTGGACTCAGCGGATTGAGCCGCGGCGGAACAAGTTGACGATCGCCAGCAGGATCACCGCGCCCAGGAACGAAGCGAACAGCGACATGATGTCGAACGCGCCGCTGGTAATCGGGGCGCCGCCGATCAGCGGGGTGATCAGTACGCCGGCAATCAGCGCACCGACAACGCCGACAACGACGTTCAGGAAAAGCCCCTGCTGCGCATCGGTGCGCATCAGGATCGAAGCAAGCCAGCCGATGACGCCACCGACCACGAGGATAAGAAGAAGAGTCATTGTTGCATCTCCGTTATGGGTCGTAGTGTTCATGATAACGGACTGGCGGAACGGCGGTTCCTGCACGGCAGCAACATTTCGTCGTATCCGAATCGACTTGAGCAAATGGCGAATCCGCCGAAACCAATTGGCTCCGCAACTTGTTCCCCGAAGATGAGGCAGACGGCAGACACTATGCGCAGCCATGCGGAAACGCTTATATCCGCGCTCGCTTCGGCATGCGTCGTTGCGGCGGGTTTCGTTGGGCTCCTGTTCGGGCTGGACCTGCACCTATCGCCCGCTGCTCCGCATTCGGCGCTGGTCGCCATTGTGCCGACGCGGGATATCGCCACGCCACCGCCTTCACCACCTCCCCCTCCCCCTCCACAGCGGCCAGCGCGCAAGGCAGGCGGCGGGTCGCCTGCGCCGGAAGGAACCAAGGGTGCGCCCATCGTCGCGCCGCCGGCCGCAGTAATTCTCGCCCCTACCCCTC
>OUNM010265920.1_pt1 | contig 62541 bp, 52 predicted proteins | sample 1769961 | NCBI WGS metagenome assembly OUNM01 (sample SAMEA3914820, study PRJEB12502) | metagenome | biome: forest; material: soil | place: USA | collected 2012-03-12 | depth 0.3 m
CAGTTCGTAACGCCCGCGCGCCTCCAGGCCGTAGGCGCGGATCTGGCCCAGGTTCTGGCGCTGGCGCAGCGTTCCGCCGGCCGGGATGACGCCGGCTGTCGGCGAGGTGAAAGGCCCGGTGGCGAGGGTGACATTGGTGATGGGGTGGTCGAGGCGGTTCACGAAGACGCCGAGATCGACAAAGCGTCTCGTATCGCCACCGCGCACGCCCAGTTCGGCGCCGCTCAAGTTTTCAGGCGTCAAGTCGGCATTGGCGTCGGTGGCGTCGTTGCCGACGCGGAACGGGCGATAGAGCTCGTTCAGGGACGGCGGGCGGAAACCGGTATAGGCAGCCACACGGCCGGTCACGCCGCCGAAATCGTGCGTCGCGCCGATCCGGCCCGACACCACGGTGCCGCTGCGCTGCGCGAAAACCAGGCCCAGGGTCTTGGCGCCCGTTGCCGTATCGCTTTCGGTGCGATGGCCGTCCTCGGTCTTCCAGATATCGGCGCGGACGGCGCCGCTCAGCAGGGTCGCGCCGAAATCGCGCGAGGCCTCGGCATAGAGGCCGGACACGGTCTCGCTACCGCCTGAGACACGGTAGCGCGTGGGGCTGCCTGAGACGTAGCGAAAGAATTCGCGCGATTCCCCCTCGAACCGGCGGCCATCGGCGCCGATTTCCCATTCGATCCCACCAGACCTACGTCTGAGCGCCGCGTTGAAGCCGTTGCCGGTCGCGGGTGTCGCGACCTGGTTGTTGGCCAGCGTCGTGCCGGTCCGCCCGGCGGCCACGGCGACCGACACATTCGACAGGTCGGAATCACGGTGCCAGGCCTGCAAACGCCAGCCGAGATCCTGTACGTCGGGCTGGCGCGTCAAGCTGATCGCCACCTGATCGCCCGACGACGTCGCCGTGGCGCCGCTGAGGCCCGTGTCGCGGCGGCTGTCATAGCTGCCGGCCATGATCGCGAGATCGCCGCCGAGCAAGGGAAACTGGGCATGGGCGAAAACGGTGCGGTCGCGGCCGAAGGTCGCGACATCGGCCGCGCCGCGGCTGGCGCGCACGGGAATATCGCCCTTCAGCGTGCGGCCGGCCGCCGAGATCGCCACGGGTCCCAACGTCATGCCGGCGCGCGTATCGGAACTGCCGCCATCATCCTCCGAGACCGAAGCGAAGGCCGCGTCGGGCTGCGGCGGCTGCAGCGACAGGTCGATGACGCCCGTCAGCGCGCCCGCGCCATAGGCCCCGCCACCCGCCCCCTTGACGACGTGGGCGTGGGTGATTTCGTCCTCGGGCAGCGCCGCCCAGATGACCCAGTTGCCGAACGGATCGTTCTGCGGCACGCCGTCAAGCGTCACCAGCGCCCGCCCCGCCCCCGATGGGCCGATCGCGCGCAGGCCGACACCCTGGACGGTCGGATTGGCCGTCAGGCTCGACTGGCGGCGGAACAACGCCGCCTGGACTTCGCGCTTCAGGCTTTGGTCCAGGCTCGCTCCGTCAAGAGCATCCCGGTCGAGGCTGGTCGAGGCAAAGGCGCTGTCGCCCTGATAGGCGGAAAGACGGCTGGAGTGGACGACGACTTCGGCGGGCTCCGCCACAGCCGGGGCGGCGACACACAAGGCGATCAGCGATACGGCAAGTCTCATCGGGCCCTCCGACAGCCGGACTAGCACATGCCCGCGACCGCATAAAGACACGGTATGGAATTCCCATTCCGCCATGGCCAGCGGGCGCGACGGGTGCTATCACGCCCCCTGGAGGTTCGGTGTGATCAAGGACTGGCTTCGTAAATTCCCCAGCTATTTCCAGCCCTTCGACTGGCACCACGCGGCCGTCAGCGCGCCCGGCATGGCCGCCTGCCTGATCTACGGCTTGATCAGCCACGACACGGTGACCGCCGCCATCGCCGCCGGCAGCGCCTTCTCGGTTGGCTTCGGCCTCAGGCGCAACCGCGCGACCCTGTCGATGTTGGGCGCGGCCGTGGTCATGACGGCGGCCACGGTCATCGGCTCGCTGATCGGTGGAAACCTGATCCTGTTTACGATCGTCGTGGCCGCCGCGGCCGCCGGATGCGCCATGCTGGCCCTGGTCGACGACGACAGCTGGTGGGTGGCCTTGCAGGCGACGATCGCGCTGCTGCTGGCCAGCCACTATGCCGCCGATCTTCATGGCGCGACGGTACGTGGCGGTATCGTGCTGGTGACGGGTATCGCCCAGGCGGGCCTGGTCTTGCTGCTCAATCGCCTCATTCCGCAGGGCAACCCGAAGGCGCCGCCGAATGTACCGATCCCCGCGACCAAACGCGCCCTGATGCTGTACGGGCTGGTGGCAGCCATGAGTGTCGCCGGCGCGCTTTTGCTGGCGCACGCGGTCAGGCTCGACAAGGCCTACTGGGCGCCGATGACGGCGCTGATCGTCCTCAAACCGAAATACCACCTGACGCGCCAGCGCGGCTTCGAACGCCTGGGGGGCAATGTCGCGGGCTGCGCGCTGGCGACCCTCATCGCCGTGTGCCTGCCGCCGCTCGCCTGGTTCGACACAGTCCTGTGCATTCTGGGATCTGCGGGCGCCTACGGCCTGATCAAGGCGCGCTATGCCGCCTTTTCCTTCGTGGTCAGCTTCACCGCCGTAATGCTGCTCTTCACCGCGCACCAGTCGGCCGTCGTCGGCGCCGAACAGCGCATCTACGCCACCGTGCTGGGCGGCGCCATGTCGATCTGCGTGATGTGGCTGATCAGCAAGACCGTGGCGCGCGATTATCTGTTGTGACAATTCAGCGCGACGGCTATTCTCCAACTTCGCCGTACAAGAAAAAACGCTCCAGGGACACGATGATGCGCCACCTTATGACACCGGTTTCCATTCTGGCCCTGATGGCGGCGGGCGCCGTCCACGCGGAAGCTCCGGTCAAGACCATGTGGGGCATGGTGTCGGAGCCCAGCTATCCCGCCAAGGTCTGCACCACGCTGAAGGGCGATATCGTAAGCCAGGCCGGATCGATCGACGGTTTCGACGCCGACGGCAAGGCGACCCACCTCGACCACGACCGCATCCAGCAGGCGATCGACGCGTGCTCCGACGGCGCGGTCAAGCTGACGCTTGGCGACCACGGTGAAGACGGCTTTCTGACCGGCCCTCTTCAGCTGAAAAGCGGGGTGACCCTGTGGGTCGACAAGGGCGCCACGCTCTATGCGTCGCGCGACCCCAAGGACTATGAAAACGGTCCCGGCGACTGCGGCATCGCCAATACTGAAGGCCACAAGTCGTGCCGTTCGCTGATCGAAGGCAAGGCGCTGAAAAATTCCGGCATTGTCGGCGAAGGCCGCATCGACGGTCGTGGCGGTTCCCTGCTGCTTTCCGGCCCGAACGCCGGCAAGCGCTCGTGGTGGGATGTCGCCTGGCAGTCGAAGCAGGGCCTGACGCAGCACGTCTTCCGCCTGATGCAGCTCGACGGCGGCGAGAACCTGACGCTGTACCGCATCACCTTCGCCAACAGCCCGAACTTCCACCTGGTGCCCGGCAGCTTTACCGGCATTACCGCCTGGGGCATCAAGATCCTGACGCCGTCCCTGGTCTATACCAAGCCCGGTTACGCCTGCCCGGAAGGCACGACGCCCGACAAACTCACACCCGCCACCTGCTTCACGCCCGACACGGTCAAGAATACCGACGGCTTCGATCCCGCCAATTCCAGCAATGTTCTGCTGGCCTATTCCTACATCTCGACGGGCGACGACAATGTCGCCGTCAAGGCGGGCAAGGGGCTGGTGTCGAAGAACCAGGTTTATGCCCACAACCAGTTCTACTACGGCCACGGCATGTCGATCGGGTCGGAGACCAATGGCGGCGCGGAAAACTTCCTGATCACCGACCTGGCGCTCGACGGCATGGACAGCCCGAACGGCAACGGCCTGCGCATCAAATCGGATTCGACGCGCGGCGGGCCTGTCGCAAATATCGTCTTCGACGGCGTCTGCATGCGCGGCACGCACTATCCCATGGTGTTCGACACGCATTACAGCGACAAGACCGGTCAGCTCTATCCCAGCTTCACGGGCATCGTGGTGCGCGACTTCCACTATCTCAGCGGCGGCAAGTTCGGCGGCGGCGTGCTCGACTTCCGCGGCTTCAAGGAAGACGGCCAGACCCTGCCGCTCGATATCGCCTTCGACACCGTGCAGTGGGACGGCGCCCAGCCCAAAGCCAATGGCGGCAAGGGCAAGGACGCGCCGTTCGCCGCGCACTTTTCGATCGCGCCCGGCGCCGTGGCCTGGGCCAAGCCGCTGCTTTTGCCTTCGCCCGAAAACGACGTCACGGTTTCGTTTGTCGAAACACGATCATCGCCCAAGCTTCGCGATTGCTCGCAGGCCTTCGTCTCCTATAAATCGGTGCTGGCGGATTCACCGATCTAAGGAGCGCTTCCTATGTCCCATCCAGCCCTGAAACCCGGCAATCGCGCGGTCATTACGGGCGGGGCGTCCGGGATAGGACTGGCGATCGCCAGACGTTTCCTGGAGATGGGGTTGCAGGTCGTGCTTGTCGACCGCGACAAGGACGGCCTCAGGGCTGCACTCGAGCACCTCGTGTCCGCGTTTACGCTAAGAGACGCGTCTGCCCTATTGTCCGCGAATGGGTCCTCCGCCTTATGCGCCGCGATCGATGTATCTGACCGGGCTGCGATGATGTCGTTCGCGGACTCACTTAACCGCGACTTTCCCATCGACGTCCTTGTTAATAATGCCGCCATCAGCCCGCCGACCTCGGTGCTCGATGGCGCCGGCTGGCAGGCCATGCTCGACGTCAATCTATGGGGCGTGATCCACGGCACCCAGGCCTTTGCACCCGCCATGGTCAAGAGCGGCAAGCCCGGCTTGATCATCAATACCGGTTCGAAGCAAGGCATCACGACACCGCCCGGCAATCCGGCCTACAACGTCGCGAAAGCGGGCGTGAAGGCGTTCACCGAAGCGCTGCAGCACGAGCTGCGCAATGGCCCGAACCCGGCGGTGACGGCGCATCTGCTGATCCCGGGCTTCGTCTGGACCGGCCTGACGCGCGGCGACCGCACGGAAAAACCTGCCGGCGCCTGGGCGCCCGAACAGGTGGCGGACTACATGCTGGAAAGCATCGATCGCGGTGATTTCTATATCCTGTGCCCCGACAACGACGTGACGCGCGCGCTCGACGAAAAGCGCATGGCGTGGGCGATCGGCGACATCATCGAAAACCGTCCGCCGCTGTCGCGCTGGCATCCGGACTATGCCGAGGCGTTCAAGGCATATTTGGGAAATTGACATTACTTATACTCCCCCGCTCGGCGGGGGAGGTGGCTGCGCAGCGCAGCGAAGCAGACGGTGGGGGGCGGAGAAGACCCGAACTGCGGAGTGTTTGTCGTCTCCGCCCCCACCACCACATCTCCTCCACCGCCGCTTACGCAACGGTTCAGTCGTGCGGTCCCCCGCCCCGCCAAGCGGGGCGGTATAGGACTTTCCTACTTCCCCTTCGCCAGGTCGTCGAACGCCCGCAGCGTCCCGATCAGCGCCTTCATCTCTTCGATGCGAATCATGTTCGGCCCGTCCGACGGCGCGCGGTCCGGGTCCTGGTGCGTTTCGATAAACACGGCCGAAACCCCGACGGCGCAGGCGGCGCGCGCCAGCACGGGCGCGAATTCGCGCTGGCCGCCCGACGTCGCGCCCATTCCGCCCGGCTGCTGAACAGAGTGGGTCGCGTCGAAGACGATGGGATAGCCGGTCTGCGCCATGGTCGGCAGGCCACGGAAATCGGTCACCAGGGTGTTGTAGCCGAACGACGTGCCGCGATCGCACAGCATGATGCGTTCATTGCCGGTGCTGGCGATCTTGCTGGCGACATTGGCCATGTCCCAGGGCGCCAGGAACTGGCCCTTCTTGACGTTGATGGCACGCCCGGTCGCGCCGGCGGCCAGCAAAAGATCAGTCTGGCGGCACAGGAAGGCCGGGATCTGCAGAACATCGACGACTTCGCCGACGGGCGCGCATTGATGCGCGTCGTGGACGTCGGTCAGGACCGGGCAGCCGAACTGCTGACGGACCTCGGCCAGGATCGACAGGCCTTCGTCGATGCCGATGCCGCGCGCCGTGCCGATCGACGAGCGGTTCGCCTTGTCGTAGCTCGACTTGTAGATGAACCTGGTGCCGGTGGGCTGGCAGGCCTCGGCGATCTTCTCGGCCATCATCAGCGCGTGGTCGCGGCTTTCGATCTGGCACGGCCCGGCGATCAGGGCATAGGGCTCGTCGCCGCCGATCTTTATGCCACCGACTTCGATGACGCGGGTTTTGACATGCTGCGGAGCTATGGACATCAGATTACACTTTCAATACGCGCGACATCGACGGGGTTGTTGAGTTCCCAGAACACCCGGCCCTTGCCGTCGACCTCGACGCAGCGGATCGGCATACCGTTTTCCAGGAAGCGGAGCTGTTCCAGGCCTTCGAAGCGCTCCAGCGGCCCGACCGGCCATGAGCCATAGGCCTTGAGCGCGTCGGGACGATAGGCATAGACGCCGACATGGTGGAAGACGGGGATGTCGTCGCCTTCACCGAACGTCTTGCCGGTAAAAGGAACGACTTCTTTCGAGAAATAGAGGGCATTGCGGTTACGGTCGAAGACGGCCGTGGTGCCGCCGACACGGCCGTTCTTCCGGTCCTCGACGAAGTTGGCATAGGTCTGGGCGTCGCAGCGCAGGACCGGCGTCGCCATCTGCACCTCGGGGTGCGCCTTCATCTCGCGGATCAGGTCCTCGACGAACCAGGCCGGCGTCAGCGGCGCGTCGCCTTGCAGATTGACATAGAGGTCGGCGGTCTCGTCCATTGTGTTCAGGGCATCGGCCAGGCGTTCGGTGCCGTTGGCGCACGATTCCGCCGTCATAACCACCTTGGCTCCGAAGGCTTGGGCGGCGTCGCGGATACGATCGTCGTCGGTCGCGACATAGACGGCCGACACGCCTTCGACCGCCATGGCGGCTTCCCATGAGCGCTGGATCAGCGACTTGCCCTTGAGCATCACCAAAGGCTTGCCGGGATAGCGGCTCGACGCGTAGCGGGCGGGGATGATGATGATCGTCTTCATGGCTTACTGCACCCCGGCCCGCAGGCAGTCGTGGATATGGATCAGGCCGACCGGCTTGCCATCTGCGTCGACGGCGAACAGGCAGGTGATCTTCTTGGCGTTCATGACGCCTAGCGCCTCGGCGGCCAGGGCGTCGGGACGGATGGTCCGCGGCCCCTTGTGCATGACGTCGAGGGCCGTCTTGTCCATCAGTCCATCCATATTGCGGCGCAGGTCGCCGTCGGTGATGATGCCGGTCAGTTGCCCGCCCTCTCCGGTAATGCCGACGACGCCGAAGGTCTTGGCCGTCATGACCAGCAGGGCCTCGCTCATCGGCGTATTTTCCGGCGCCAACGGCAGGGCATCACCCGAATGCATCAGCGCCGAGACGCTGAGCAACTGTGCGCCCAGCTTGCCGCCGGGATGGAAGGTGCGGAAGTCGTGCGGCTGGAAACCGCGCTTTTCCATGACGGCGACCGCCAGGGCGTCACCCAGCGCCAGCGTCATGGTCGTCGACGTCGTCGGCGCCATCCCTATGGTGCAGGCTTCGGGGGCGTCGGGCAGGACCAGGGCGATATCCGCGGCCTTGAGCAGGGTCGAGTCGGGGCGCGACGCCACACCGATCAGCGGAATCGAAAAGCGGCGCGTATGGGCGATGATATCGGACAGTTCCGACGTTTCACCGGAATTCGACAGCACGACGCAGACATCGTCCTGAGTGATCATGCCCAGATCGCCATGGCTGGCCTCGGCCGGATGGACGAAATAGGCCGGCGTGCCGGTCGACGCCAGGGTCGCGGCGATCTTGCGCGCGACATGACCCGACTTGCCCATGCCCGACATGATGACACGGCCCTTCGCGGCGTAAAGCGCCTCGACCGCATCGACGAAGCTCTGCGACAGCTGCCCGGCGAAGCTTAAAAGCGCCTCGCCTTCGGTGCGCAGAACACGCGCGCCGGTATTGAGGATGCCGGCTGGATCGGCGCTATCGGAAATACGGGGCACGGGCTTGGTCATGCAGGCTCATATGTTGGCGCGGCCTTCTCTTAGCAAGGATAAAAAGTCCGAACAATGATTTGATCTTTCGAAGATCCTGCGGGAGAGTATCCCGCCTGGGGGATATCGATGACCGCACCCATAACCCACCCGCTTGCCCCCTTTCTTCAGCCGGCGCGCCTTTGGATTCGAAGGACGCTGTTACGCCTGCCGCGGGCCTTGCGCGAATTCGTCCTGTTCGGGCTCAAGATGGCGTGGTCATGCCTGTTCGGCGCGGCCATGCTGTTCCTCATGATCGCCACGCATTTCGTCTGGCCGCAGCACCCGGCGCTCTATCGCTACGACGTCTTGCTGCTGTGCGCGATCGTCATCCAGGCCCTGATGTTGTGGACGCGGCTGGAAAGCGTCGACGAAATGAAGGTCATCCTGCTCTACCACGCCATCGGCACGGCAATGGAGGTGTTCAAGACGCACGTCGGATCGTGGATCTACCCCGAGCCGTCGATCTTCCATATCGGCGGCGTGCCGCTATTCACCGGTTTCATGTACGGCTCCGTCGGCTCGTTCATCGCGCGCGCCATCCGCGTCTTCGACATGCGTTTTTCCAACTACCCCAGGTCGTGGACCACGTGGGTGCTGGCCGTGGCCATCTACATCAACTTCTTCAGCCACCATTATATATGGGACCTTCGCAACGCGATCTTCGTGGCGGCGGCGGGGCTCTATTTCCGCACCTTCGTCTGGTTTCGCGTCGACGAGCGCGTCCTCACCATGCCCTTCCTTCTGGCGGGGACGCTGACCGCCTTCTTCCTGTGGCTGGCCGAAAACATCGGCACATTTACCCATACCTGGGCGTATCCCGGCCAGAGCTGGCACCTTGTCTCCATCCAGAAGATGGGCGCCTGGGGCCTGCTGCTGATCATCAGCTTCGTGACCGTTTCCCTGGTTTTTCCGCCGAAGCGCCCCGACGGCGACTCAGCGCAGGGATTGGGCTACAAAACCTGGCTCAAACTCTTACGCCAAGGTAATAAACCCCCGCTCCAGACCTTAAAGAACTGATTATATTATCCTTATATTTTAAGGATTGCAGCGTCTGGAAACCTTGCGAATTCGTCATATAAAGTTTATATGAGGAACTCAGTAAAACAATGACCGTGGCGTACAAATTCGGTCACATATTACGGGGCGTAGACGCTTATGACTGTAGTATCCCGGACCGGGCCGATGGGCGCCCCGGCGCCTGTATTCGTTCTCCGCAATCCCTTCGGCTGGGTGTATGGATTTACGCTCTCGGCCGCCATGTGGGCGCTTATCCTGACCGCGGGCGTTATCGCGGCTCACAAGATTCACGACATGGGCCATCAGGCCGAGATCACGGCCGCGCCGTAAAGCCGGATCAATCGCGCTTTACCAGGCCTGTCAGCGCGTCAAGATAGTCGGCGAAGGCCTTGCGGCCCTGCGGCGTGACGTGGACGCGCGTCAGCGGTTTGCGGCCCTGGAAACTCTTGACGATCTCGACATAACCCGCCTCTTCCAGCTTGCGCAGGTGCACTGACAGGTTGCCCTGCGTGGCGTCGAGCACGGTCTTGAGCTCGGTAAAGTCGGCCGCCTCGACGTCCATCAAATACGCCATGATGCCCAGCCGGAGCCGGCCGTGGATGGCGTCATCAAGACGGGTAACATCGAATCCGGGCACGGGCCTCAGCCCCTCTTCTGCGCCGACCGCATCAGGCCATAGCCCGAGCCGCCCATGATGAACAACATGACCAGGCCCAACACGAACACGTACCATTCGGTGCGATGGATCATCAATCCCAGGGCCAGGGTCGAGGCGAACCAGCCTGCCGACACGCCGGCCAGCCACAGCCTGCGGCGGATCATGTAGGCGATGTACCAGACCGCTCCCTGGAAGGCGCAAACCACGACCGGGTAGAAGAGCCAGATCATCATGCTCTTTTCCACAATCGCATTGTAGCCGAAAACCGCCACCATGAAGATGTTGGCAAGGCCCGCGCTGCCGTAGGCGGCATTGAGTGCGCGCGTCGCCACGCCGGCCTGGCGGTTTTTGCGGTCACGCCAGATAATGACAGTGAGCGCGGCCATGAACACGATGGTCGGGGCGATTCCGACGAAGAGGCCGAAGGGCCCATAGGGCAGCCAGCCCATGACCTCGGCCCATTGCAGCAGGCATTGCGCGCCGTAGCACAGCCCCCCGGCCAGGAAGGCCGCGCCGGCGGAGCCCTGCGCCTGTCCGCCTTCGGAGACAAGGGCGCGCACAAACGCCAGGTTGTCGTGGAGGGTTTCGTTGTCGTCTTCGGTCACGCTGCCGCCTCCCGGGTGCGCATCGCCTTCGGCAAGAGCCGACGGCCGTTGAGAATCGTGCCGGTGAAAGTGTAGCGCACGAAAAGCGCGGAACTCAACAGCCGCGCCCCGGACGCATACACGCAGGCGAAGGAAGGTGTCATCGAAGTCTTGTCTCCCGGCACGACGCCAAACCCATGTGGCAGGATACGCCAATTTGTTTATTTTGCAAACTTGTTTATTAGAACGGCGCTTGCAAGGCGCTCCCCGACCATCGATAGTCGCCGGATCAGGGGGGTGAGAATGGCCAGGCGTGAACGGTTCAAATGGCTGAAGGGCCTGACCCTGACGCTGCAAATCCTGTTCTGGGGTATTACCGCCCTTGAGGCCCTGGCGCTGGCTGTATGGCTGTTCGGAGCCACCGCAACCTCCGCCAATCGCTATACCTATCTCGGCCTTGGCGCCATACCGGCCTTCCTGGGATTCGCCTTGCATATCGCGACCATCCCTGTGCTCCCCGCGTGGACCGGCGTGGCGGCGGCGGCGCGCCCGTACAAGGCGGGTGACAATACGCGGCTCTGGGCCTGGCTGGGCTATCTGATACCGGCCGTAAGCTATGTCGCCCCCGTCCTGGTCCTGCGCGCCGTGGCGCGGGAAGCGGCGCCGTCCAATTCCGGAATGCGCGTCCTGGCTCTGCTGTTCTGGCTGGCGCGCCTGACCACCAGCGTCGCGGGCGTCTTCGTCGTGGCGCTGATCTCCATGCTCGTCACACGCGACGGCCCGGAAAACAACGCGTCCGTATTGTTCGGCATCATCGCGTCCTGCCTGTGTGCAGGATCGTTCCTCGGCGCACGCCTGGTTACGGGGCTGTCGCGCGCCGTCGTCGCGCACACCACCGGTGCCGAACAGGCGGACGTCTTTTGATGAAACGGGTGTGGAAACAGTCGCTTATCGCCATCGTGGCGACGTTGGCCGTCGCCTATCTGGGCGTGCTGGGCTACCTTTATGTCAACCAGCGCCAGATGCTGTTCGAAGCCTGCCCGGGCTATGAGAAACCCGATATCCACGGCCTGGCCATCCGCGACGTCTCCATCCGCACGTCCGACGGCGAAACCCTGCAAGGCTGGTACGAACCGCCCAGACCCGGCAAACCCGTGATCCTCTATTTCCACGGCCAGGGTTCGACGCTCGAACTCGGCAAATGGCGCTATATCCGAATGCACAAGGAAGGCGTGGGCTATCTTGCCCTGGCCTATCGCGGCTTTTCCGGTTCTACGGGTACGCCCTCCGAACCGGGCCTCTTTACCGACGGCCTGGCGGCCTACGATTGGCTGAAGACCCAGGGCTTCCGCGACCGGGACATCGTCATCCACGGCCATAGTCTGGGAACGGGCGTGGCAACCTATGTGGCGACGAAGCGGCCCGCGCGCGCCCTGATCCTCGAGGCGCCCTTCACCGCCGCCTCGGACGTCGGTTCCGAACGCTACCCGTTCATTCCCGTATCGCTGCTGATGCACGACAGGTTCGAAAGCCGCAACCGCATCAAGGACGTGCGCATGCCGCTGCTGATCATCCACGGGACAAGCGACCGGACAGTGCCGTTTGCCCAGGGCAAACGCCTGTTCGGCATGGCGAACGAGCCCAAGACCTTTATCGCCATGCCGAATTCCGATCACAACACGCTGACGCGCGACGGCGCCTATCCGCGCTACTGGGCCTTCCTCGGCCTCAAGACCGAGGATCTGGACCCCGGCCTGGTGATCAACTCGTTGCCAGCGCCTGCGCCCGGTTCAGGTCGATCCCGTTGACCAGGGTTTTCAGCGTCGCCATATCGACGCCGGTGCCGACGGCCTCGACCGCAATACGCGTGCCGGCAAGAACCGAATAGGTCCCCGACTTGCTGCTGTTGTCCCAGCTTTCGGTGGTTTTGCGTCCGTCCTTCGACTCGACCTTTTCATAACCCGTCTCGGTCGTCTGGGTATGGTTGATGTCGACGGCCTGCGCCATGGCGCCAAAGCCGCTCATGGTGCCCAGGTCGGTGATCTTGAGACGGATGGTATTGCCGTTGACGATGTAGCTGGCCTCGGCCGCGGCGATGGCCATGCCCTGCGCGCCGCCGGAATCGGTCGTTGTATCGCTACGCGGTGCGCCCATGAAGCTTTGCGGCATCAGGGCCAGCAGTGCCTGCGGATCGACCGGCTTGACGGTCGCGGTGCCGTTCTGCATGGCCGAGGTCTGGGCCTGCAATTGATCGGCGGCGGCCTGGAGCTTGGCCGTATCGACCGTTCCCATACCGGGTACGACGACCTTGCCGGCCGTCCTGTGTTCGGCGGCGGCGAAGGGACCGTGCAAGCCGCCCATCGTACCCATGCGCGTGATACCACCGACAACCACGCCGATGACCAGGGCCACGACAAAGGTGATCCCGACAACCGCGGCCGTGTAGCCCACGACCTTGTCCTGCGGCGCCTTCATCAATTTCGGCAGGCCGAGATACAGGAGATAGACCCCATAGAGCGCTGCCAGGAAGACCAGCATGCTCAGGGACGGCAAGAGGTAGACGATGCTGCCGACCAGGACGGGCGTCCACGAATAGGCCGAGACCTTGAAGGCATTCAGGCGATCTTTGACGGCGCCGAAATTCGGCGCCAGGGCGTCGATGATCAGCGCCTGCGCAAAGAAGAGCCCGAGGATCACCACGTAGCTGACGATCGCCTGGCCGACGGCCCACAGGAGCGGCACGCGGAAGTACATCACGCCGATAAGCGACAGGCCGATTGCCTGGGCAATGGGCCCGATCGCTGCCAGCGGTACGAGATAGCCCGTGTAGATCGAGCGGATGCTTGAGGGCTCGATCGCGATCTCGTCCCAGGTGGGCGAGGGCTTGAGCAGTATATTCTGAACGCGGGCGATAAGGCCGGCGGTGGCCGGCCGGGAAACGATATCGGTCATAATGGATACCCCAGCGAAAAAGCGCTTCCGAAAGAAGATCGATGCCGTCAAAATGCGAACGGCGGCCACCGGAACGGAATGCGCGCCAAAGACAAAAAGCCGGAGCGCCGGTCGAACGCGCCCCCAAAACACAGATAAAAAACGCGCGGAGGATGGCCAAAAAGAAGCCCCCGATCAATCAGACCGGGGGCCACGTTTTCGTGATCACAATTTTCCGGAACCTTATTCGTCCGTCTTCTTTTCCTTGTAGAACAGGAAGCCGATGACGAAGGTCACGCCGGCGACGATGATCGGGTACCATAGTCCGTCATAGATGCCGCCGGTCGTTGCGATGATGGTGAACGAGATGAACGGCAGGAGGCCGCCGAACCAGCCGTTGCCGAAGTGGTACGGCGCCGACATCGCCGAGTAGCGGATACGCGGCGGGAACATTTCGACCAGCGCCGCGGCCATGGGCGCGTAGACCATGGTCACCAGGATGACGAGGATGGTCAGGACCGCCAGCGCCTTGGGCGTATCGATGCCCTTGGGGTCGGCCTTGTCGGGATAGCCCGCGGCCTTGAGAGCCGCGCCTAAGCGCTTCTTGAAGTCGGCGGCGGCCGCCTTGGCGGCGTCTCCCGTCAACTTGGTCCCTTCATAAGACTCGACGACGGTCTGGCCGATATGGATGCTGGCCACCGTGCCGACGGGCGCCACGATGTTGGCGTAGGAGACACCGCCCTTGGCCAGGGCCGATTTGGCGATGTCGCACGATTGCAGGAACTTGGCCTTGCCGACCGGGTCGAACTGCAGGGCACAGGCGGCGGGATCCGCGACGACCGTCACCGGCGACGTCGCCTGGGCGCGGCCCAGCGCCGGATTGACGGCGTCGGTCAGGGTATGGAACAGCGGGATATAGCCGATGCAGGCCAGCAGCAGGCCGGCCAGGATGATCGGCTTGCGACCCCACATGTCCGACAGCCAGCCGAAGATCAGGAAGAAGGGCGTGGCGATGACCAGGGCCGTTCCGATCAGGAAGTAGGCCGTGTTGGCTTCGACGTGCAGCAGGTTTTGCAGGAAGAACAGGGCGTAGAACTGACCCGCGTACCACACGACGCCCTGGCCGGCGACCAGGCCGAACAGCGCCAGCAGCACGATCTTCAGGTTCTTCCATTGCAGGAAAGCTTCGGCGAACGGCGCCTTGGACAGGCTGCCCTCGTCCTTCATCGCCTGGAAGACCGGGCTTTCGTTGAGCTGCATGCGGATCCACACCGAGACCCCCAGCAGGATGATCGAGGCCAGGAACGGCAGGCGCCAGCCCCATTCCTTGAACGCATCTTCGCCGAGGTGGCTACGCGTGACGCCGATCAGGACCAGCGACAGCAGAAGCCCGAAGGTCGCCGTCGTCTGGATCCACGACGTCATCAGGCCGCGGCGGTTATGCGGCGAATGTTCGGCGACGTAGGTCGCGGCCCCGCCGTATTCCCCCCCGAGCGCCAGGCCTTGCAGCAGGCGCAGGCCGATCAGGATGGCGGGCGCCGCCAGGCCGATCTGCTTGTAGTCGGGCAACAGGCCGACGGCGAAGGTCGACAGCCCCATGATGATCATGGTCACCAGGAAGGTCGTCTTGCGACCCACGCGGTCGCCGATATGGCCGAAGATGAAGGCACCGAGCGGACGCACGATGAAGCCGGCGGCAAAAGCCAGCAGCGAAAAGATGAAAGCGGTCGTCGAATTGATGCCCTCGACTTCGAAGAAGTGCGTGCCGATGACGGACGCCAGCGTCGCGAAGACGAAGAAGTCGAACCACTCGAAAACGGTGCCGAGCGACGACGCTCCGATCACCAGGAACATGCTGGATGCTTTGGGCGCTGCAGCGCCCGGACCTTGGCCGGCCATGTGTTCTACCCCTGTCGGTTGGAGATTGCCTCTCTCTCGCACAGACAGATGGCACAGGGTTTCCGTTGCGACAAGGGATTTCGCGGTTCAGGCGCGTCAAAAGCGCGCATTATCGCGCATTGTTTTGTAGCGGTAACATTCGCTCTACAGGCGGTCGAGCGGCAACACATCTACCGTGTCGCCGGCGGCCAGGGCCGGCGCCCCGGCGGGCAATCGCACGAGGGCGTCGGCGCGGGCAAAGACGCCGACCAGCGACGAATCCTGCTGGGCGAAGGGCGTGACCTCGAACTGGCCGGCCGGCGAAACTGCGGTGCGGGCGCGCAGATAGGTTTCGCGCGGTCCCGCCGGCGGCACGCTTGCCGCCAGCCTGGCCCTGACGAAGGGCGAGACCTGGGTCAGGCCCAGCGACGCTTCGATCCAGGGCTTGAGCAGCAGTTGCGCCACCACAAACGCCGAGGCCGGATTGCCGGGCAGGCTGAGCGTCCGGCGACCGTCCGCAAGGCGTCCGAAGGCGGTCGGCTTGCCGGGCCGAAGGCTGAGGCTCTGGAAGTCGAGCGCCAGGCCCAGTTGCGACAGGGCGGGCTTGACCAGGTCATGGTCGCCGACGCTGGCGCCGCCGACCGTGACGACGATGTCGGCCCTGGCGTCCTTCAATGCCTTGACGATGGCCTTTTCACTGTCGCCTTCGACGCCAAGGGCATGGGCCCTGCCCCCCCACTGCCCGATCAGCGCCATCAGGGCGAACGAGGCGGATTCGAAAATCTGGTCGGAGGACGGCTTGTCGCCCGGCGGCACCAGCTCGTCGCCGGTGCACAAAAGCGCCACCTTCGGCCGGCGCGCCGCCTTGACGTGGTCGCGGCCGGACGCCGCCAAAAGCGAGAGCCGCCATGGATCGAGCCTGAGGCCGGCTTCGAGCAGTACGTCGCCTTCGGCAAAGTCCTGGCCGGCGGGACGGATATTGTCGCCGCCCTTTTTTGCATCGGGCAGGAGGCGGATAATATCACCGTCGCGCTCGACATTTTCCTGGATGACGACGGTGTCGCAGCCTTCGGGCAACGGTGCGCCGGTAAAGATGCGCACGGCCTCGGCCGCACGGACCTCGCCTTTGAAACGCGCGCCCGCGGCGCTTTCGCCGACGACGGTCAGGCTGTCGAGGTCGAGGCCTTCGCGACGGATGGCGTAGCCGTCCATAGCCGAGGCGGCGAACGGCGGCTGATCGCGCGTGGCGGTGATGGTTTCAGTCAGCACGCGGCCGTGCGCCTTTTTCAGCGAAACCTCGCGCGACGCAGGAATCAAGCCGGCGGCGCGGACGATGTCGATCGCTTCCGCGACGGCGACGTTCTTGCGGGCATCCATGGCGGGCCTACACTTCTTTCAGTCGCGGCATCAACTCGACCATGTTGCAGGGGCCGTGACGGCTGTCGAGCTGCCAGCGGATAACCTTGTCCCAGCCGTCCTTGACCGCGCCGTTCGAGCCCGGCAGGCAGAAGATGAAGACGCCGTCGATAATGCCGGCCAGCGCCCGCGATTGCAGGGTCGACAGGCCGACCGTCTGGTAGCTCAGCATATGGAAAATGGTCGAAAAGCCTTCGATGCGCTTATGCAGCAGCGGCTCGATCGCTTCCGGCGTCACGTCGCGCCCGGTAATGCCCGTACCCCCCGTCGAGACGATGGCGTCGACATTGCCCGAGCTGACCCAGTTCTTCACGACGTGGCGGATATGGTCGACATCGTCGCGGATGATTTCGCGCGCCGCCACGTGGTGTCCCGCGGCCTCGATGCGCCTGGCCAGAATGTCGCCCGACGTGTCGGTCTCGCGCGTACGGCTGTCCGATACGGTCAGGACGGCGATATTGACGCTGCGAAACGGCCGGTCGGTGTCGATCCGCCCGCCGCCGAGATTGGGGAAGTCGTTGTCGGCGCTCATTTTAAGTCTCCCGGTTAGCCGCCGGTCAGCGACATGGTGCGTGCGGGCCGGTGAATAGGCTGACCGTCGCGCTGGGGCAAGGCGTCCGAGGCAATAAAGAAGTCGTGGCGGCGCGGCTTGAGGCGGAGGGCTTCCTCCAATGCCGCGTTCAGCTGCCCTTCCGTCGTATCTTCACGCAGGGGCGCGCGCAGATCGACCTGATCGTCCTGACCGAGACACATGAACAGCTGCCCGGTACAGGTGACGCGTACGCGGTTGCACGTATCGCAGAAATTATGGCTGAGCGGCGTGATCAGACCCAGCTGTCCGCCGGTTTCGGCGACGCGGTAATAGCGCGCGGGGCCGCCGGTCGTCTCGGCCGACGGCACGACCTGCCAGAAGCTTTGCAGGTCATCGAGTACGTCCTTCAGCGACACGAACTGCGCCTCGCGGCCAGCGATCTCGTCCCCGCCGACGCCGTCGAGCGGCATGGTCTCGATCAGCGACACGGCGATGCCGCGGGCATGGGCAAAGGCGATGATATCGGGCAGCTCGGCGCGGTTGTCCTGTTGAAGCGCCACGACGTTGAGCTTGACCTTGATCCCGGCGGCTTGCGCGGCTTCGATACCACCCAGCACCTTCATCAAGTCGCCACCGCGCGTGACGCGGCGATAGACGTCGGGCTTCAGCGTGTCGCACGATACGTTGATGCGGCGGATACCCGCCGCGACCAGGGCCGGCACGGCGTCCTTCAGCAGAGTGCCGTTGGTCGTCAGCGTCAATTCCTTCAGCCGGCCATTGTGGACCTCGGCACCGAGTTCACGCAAGAAGTCGAGCACGCCCTTGCGCACCAGGGGCTCGCCGCCGGTGATGCGCAGGCGCTCGACCCCGCGCCCGATCAAAAAGCGCGACAGGCGCAGCATCTCTTCCCAGGTCAGCAGGTCCTTGCGCGGCAGGAAGGTCTGGTGTTCCGACATGCAATAGGTGCAGCGCAGATCGCAGCGGTCGGTGACCGACAGCCGGACATAGGAGATGCGGCGCCCGAAAGCATCGACAAGCGGAGACGGAGACACGGCGGCCATGCGTGTAATGTAACCGCCACGGCGTTCGATCACAAGAACGCCTTGTCCTGATGACTTTACTTCGCGCGGCTTCGCGCTCACAATCGCATTACAATCAGACACACAGGGACGTTTCCATGAACCGCCGCGACGCTTTACTCGGCCTGACAGCCACAGCCGCCGCAACACTGACACCGGTAGCATCGCGCGCCGCCGCGGGTCCGGTCGTGACGACCACCGCCGGCCGCGTTTCGGGGCAGGCAAAGGGCGGTGTCCAGGTGTTTTTAGGCCTGCGTTACGGCCAGGATACGGGTCCACGCCGCTTCCAGCCGCCGGTAAAGCCCGAGCCGTGGAAGGACATCGTGGCCGCCGACCACTACGGCCACGCCACGCCGCAGCAGGGCGACCCCGATCCGTGGGGCCAGTCGGAAGACTGCCTGTTCCTCAATGTGTGGACGCCCGAGGCCAGCCCGAAAAAGCTGCGCCCGGTCATGTTCTATATCCACGGCGGCGCCTATAGCGGCGGCTCGGGCGGTTCGGAATTGTACGACGGCACCAATCTGGCCCTGCGCGGCGATGTTGTCGTGGTAACCGTCAATCACCGTCTCAATATCTTCGGATATCTGTACCTGGCGCGGCTGGAAAAGCAGGCTGGCGGCGGTCGCGCCCTCGCCGCCTCCGGCAATGCCGGCCAGCTCGACCTGCACCTGGCACTCGAATGGGTGCGCGACAATATCCGGAACTTCGGCGGCGATCCCAACTGCGTCATGGTCTTCGGCCAGTCGGGCGGCGGCGCCAAGATCGCCACCATGATGTCGACGCCGTCCGCCAGGGGGCTGTTCCACCGCGCCATCACCATGAGCGGCCAGCAGGTAACGGCGTCGGGACCGGGCAATGCGACCCTGCGGACCTTAGCCTATCTCAAGACGCTCGGCCTGGGCCAGGACGCCGAAGCGCTGGCGAAACTGCGCGCCCTGCCCACGGCCGATCTGGTCGCCGCGCTGAAAACCACCGACCCGGTCATCGGCAAGGGTGGCGTCTATATGGGGCCTGTGCTCGACGAGACCATCCTGTTCCGCCACCCCTTCTGGCCCGAGGCGCCGGAGCAATCGCGCGCCATCCCAATGATCATCGGCAATACGCACGACGAAACGCGCGCCTTCCTGGGCGGCAATCCGAAGAACTACACCCTGACCTGGGACGAACTGCCCGGGAAGCTTCCGGACGACTACCGCGTCGACATCGACCCCTATCTAGTCGTCGAGACCTATCGCAAACTTTATCCGCAGATGTCGCCGTCGGACGTCTTCTTCGCGGCCACCACGGCCGGGCGGTCGTGGCGCGGCGCCGTCGAGGAACTGGAGGCGCGGGCGCGCCAGGGCGCGCCGACCTGGACCTATCAGGTCAATTTCCGCGCCCCGACCGATCCGGTCAAATACGGCGCGCCGCACACCATCGACATCCCGCTGTCCTTCCACAACACCCAGGTGCCGTACGTCTATATGAAGGATACGCCGGATGCGCGGGCCATGGCCGACATCATGTCGGACGCCTTTATCGCCTTTGCACGCACCGGCTCGCCGCAGACCGCCGCCCTGCCCGAATGGAAGCCGTATGGCCTCGACAAGCGCGAAACCATGCTGATGGATGTGAAACCGGAACTCGTCTCCGACCCCCGTGGCGAGGAGCGCCGGCTGTTCGCCAAGGTGCCGTTTGTCCAACAGGGCACTTAGAAAGCGACAGACACTGAGTTGCAGATTTAAGTACTTCGCCCTCCCCGTTTACGGGGAGGGGGGACCGCCGAAGGCGGTGGGCGGGGGCACTTCCGTCGGAGTAACGAATCACCACTGCCACAGCGGCGACACGTAAGATTTTGTTTTTAAAACGTTAAAAATCGCGGCAGGGACAAGAAAGAGCCCCGCCCACCACGCTTCGCGTGGTCCCCCCTCCCCGCAAGCAGGGAGGGCCGAACCTTAAATCCATCCGCTTACGCCGCGACGGCGTCGGCCTTAAGCAGGTCGGCATAGGCGGCTTCGATGCCCGCGATGACGCGCGGGTCGCTGGCGATGCTTTCCGGGAAGACGGCGCGCAGCTGCAAGACGGTCTTGACGTCCGCCACCTCGTCCTTGAGGCCGCCGCCCAGCATCAGCAATTCGGCCGCCAGCGGATCGGTGATCGCTTCCTGTCGAACGGCCTTGGCACGGATAAACCGCATCCACGCGGCCAGCGGCACGCACAGGCGCGACACGTCGTTGCCGCGCGACAGCGCCTCCGACAGCGAGCTCAAAATCCGGATCGGCAGCTTCTGCGAGCCGTCCCAGGCGATCTGCGACAGCAGGTGCTTGATCGCCGGATTGCGGAAGCGCTTCAAGATCGCTTCGCAATAAGCCGGCAGGTCCATGCCGGCGGGCGCTTCGAGCAGCGGCACCACGTCCTTCAGCATCAGGTCGCGCACGAAGCCAGCGAGCTGCGGATCGTTCATTGCCTGCGACACGCTTTCATAGCCGCGGTGCAGGCCGACATAGGCCAGGGTCGAGTGCGGGCCGTTCAACAGGCGCAGCTTGGCGCGCTCGAAGGCCGGCACATTGTCGGTCAGGGTCACGCCGACCGCCGCCCAGTCGGGGCCGTTCGGGTGATCGTGGTTTTCGATCACCCACTGCGTAAAGGCTTCACGCTGGATCGGCCAGGCATCCTCGGCGCCGATCGCCTCGGCCACGCGGGCGCGCAGCGCATCGTCGGTCGCTGGCGTGATCGAATCGACCATGGTGCACGGGCACTGCAGATTGGCCGAAATCCAGTCGGCCACGCCGGAATCGATGCGCGCGGCAAAAGCGACGACGGCGGCCTTCAGGCGCTCGCCGTTCTTCGGCAGGTTGTCGCAGGGGATAAGCACAAACGGCGCCAGACCGGCTGCCTTGCGGCGGCGCAGACCTTCGGCGACGTAACCGATGAACGACTTGGGGGCGGCCGGGTCCGCCAGGTCGTGGACGATATCGGGATGGCTGAAGTCGAGCGTCCAGTCGGGCGCCAGGCAATAGCCCTTTTCGGTGACGGTCGAGGTGACGATGCCGACCGACGGACGCACCAGGCGCTCGAACACGGCCTCAATGCTGTCACCGGCCACCAGGACTTCACGCATCGAGCCCAAAACCTGGTAGCTTATCTCCTCATCGAGAACGGCCAGGGTATAGAGCCCGTCCTGCGGCTTCAGCGCGTCGCGCACGCCGGCCGAATGCAACGACACGCCGCAGATGCCCCAGCGCGGATCGGTCGCCGCCAGGGCGTCGAGATAGGCCGCTTGGTGCGCACGGTGAAACGCGCCCGGACCGAAATGCACCACGCCGACCTGAACGGACGCCGGATCGTAGGACGGGCGCTCGGCGGTAACGGCGGACAGGGTATCGAGGCTGAGGCGCTTCACAGGGTGACTCCGTTTTTCCAGATCGCGATTTCGCGCTCTTCGTTCTTTTCATTGCACGTCGGCTGGCCCGACGCCGTGGCAAGGATCAGCTTCATAAGGTCATCCGCCGTATCGTCAAGCGATCGTCCTTCGACGACCTGCCCGGCGTTGAAATCGATCCAGTGCGGTTTCTTGGCCGCCAGCGCCGAGTTCGACGCGATCTTCAGCGTCGGCGCCGGGAAGCCGAGCGGCGTGCCGCGGCCCGTGGTGAACAGCACGATAACCGCCCCGGCCGCCGTCAGCGCCGTCGACGACACCGCGTCGTTGCCCGGCGCCTCGAGCAGGCTCAGACCCTTTTCATGCGCGCGTTCGCCGTAGCGCAGGACTTCGTTGAGCGGGCTGGTGCCGCCCTTCTGCACCGCGCCCAGCGACTTTTCTTCCAGCGTGGTGATCCCGCCGGCCTTATTGCCGGGTGACGGATTTTCGAACACGGGTTGCTTGTGCTCAAGAAAATAATTCTTGAAATCGTTGACGACGTCGACAATGCCATTGAACACATGTTCGTCGCGGGCCCGCGCCATCAGGATGCGTTCGGCGCCGAAGATTTCCGGGATTTCCGCCATGATCGACTGTCCGCCGGCGAAGGCGATGCGATCGGCGACACGGCCGACCAGCGGATTGGCGGTCAAGCCCGAAAAGCCGTCAGAGCCGCCGCACTTCACGCCGATCGCCAGGTCCGAAACGTGGCAGGCCTCGCGCTCGTCCTTTTCGACCACGGCGACGAGTTCCTCCAGCGCCTCAAGGCCGGTCTCGGTCTCGTCCTCGACCATCTGGGCGGCGAAATATTTCAGGCGGTCGGCCGGACGCTCTATTTCTTTCAAGAGGTTGGACAGCTGGTTGTTTTCGCAGCCCAGGCCGACGATCAGCACGCCGCCCGCATTGGGGTGCATGGCCAGCGAGGCCAAGAGCGAGCGCGTATGGCTGAGGTCGTCGCCCAACTGCGAGCAGCCGAGCGGATGCGTCAGGGCGTAAACGCCGTCGATCCGGCCCTTGAACCGTTCCGACGCGACCTTGGCCAGGCGCTCCGACGTGCGCGCCACGCAGCCGACCGTGCACAGGATCCAGATTTCGTTGCGGATGCCGACGCGGCCATCCGCCCGGCGATAGCCCATAAAGGTCTGATCCGGCGTCGCGGCGTGCGGCACCTGCGGCACCGGCTGATAGCTATAGGCTTCGACGCCGCTAAGGCCGGTAGCCAGGTTATGGGCATGGACGTGTTCGCCGGCGTCGATGTCCTGCGTGGCCTTACCGATCGCAAAGCCGAATTTCAGCACCGGCTCGCCCGCCCTCACCGGCAATACCGCCAGCTTATGCCCTTTGGGAATGTCGTTTTTCAGGGTCAGCGCGATACCGTCGACCGTCAGATCCAGGCCGGCGGGCAGATCGCGCATGGCCGTGGCGACCTGGTCGCCGGGCGCGACTCGCAAGGTTTCGATCGCACTTTGCGCATCGTCAGAGAGCGGCGAACAGGACACTTCATCCGCCATGGGGCGTACTCCGTAAAAAAATGCGTGCAATCCGCCGGAATCCGGCTATGGTAACCGGTGTCATATGCCTGATACCGGTCATTTGGCAAGGGATGACGTGCGGCACGCGCAAAAAATACTGAAGCGTTAACATTTCGGCTTCATAAACATCCGTGTCGCAATATGAGATGGGGCGCTGCATTTTGCAAACAGCTATTCAGGCGATGAAATACCCGTTACCAGACAACCGATGCCGATCATTCGGTGATTCCGGTTTCCGCGATGCGTTTCGTCGTATAGTCTCATCCGTTACAGTCTGAAAATTACCCTATGGCCCGAACCCCTCTCGCTACCGCTGCAGCCGCTGCCCCTCGTGAAGGCACAATCGACGCCGTCGAAGAATTCATCCGCCGCCGCAAGAAGGCGACGATCAACGACGTCGCCAACCTGGCCCGCGTGTCGAAGAAGACGGTGTCGCGCGTCATCAACAATTCGCCGTCGGTCAAGCCGGATACGCGTGACCAGGTCAACGCCATCATTGCCCGCATCGGTTTCCGCCCCGACCCGCAGGCGCGCGGCCTGGCCTTCCGCAGGTCGTTCCTGATCGGGCTGATCTACGACAATCCCAACGCCCAATATATCGTCAACATGCAGACGGGCGCGCTCGACGGCCTGCGCGGCACGGGCACCGAACTGGTCGTGCACCCGTGCGACCGCCTGGCCGACAGCTTCGTCGACGACATCCGCGAATTCATCGAGGTCCAGCGCCTGGCCGGCGTCATACTGCTGCCGCCGATCGCCGACGACCGGCGGCTGCTGGCGCTGATGGACGAACTGGAAATCCCTTTCATACGCGTCACCGCACGCCCGGGCGAGCGCAACGTACCGCCGCTGCACACACCGCAGATCGTGTCGCGCGACCACGAGGGCTGCGCCGAGGCGGCGGAGCACCTGGCGTCGCTGGGGCACAAGCGCATCGGCTTCATCCAGGGCAATCTGCAATATCCATCGGCGCACGAACGCCGCGCCGGCTTCGAGGACGGACTGGCGCGCCACGGCATCACGATTCCGCCGGAGCTCGACATGGCGGGCGATTACAGCTTCGATTCCGGCTACAAGGCGGCCCAGACGCTGCTGGCCCAATCGCCGCGTCCGACCGCGATTATCGCCTGCAACGACCAGATGGCGGCGGGGGCCTATCACGCCGCCTATGAGCTCGGCCTGAAGATCCCGGCCGATCTGACCGTCATAGGCTTTGACGATGCCGACGTGGCCACGCGCATCTATCCGCCGCTGACCACGGTGCGCCTGCCGACCCGCGAAATGGCGCGCACCGCCGCCGACAGCCTGGTAAACGGCGAGATGAACGACGACACCTCGATCGTCTTTCAGGCGAAACTGATGATCCGCGGCTCGTCCGGCCCGGTGCCGAAAGGCTAACAGCGCCTTTAACGCTGTTTTCGCCAAAATTTCGCAAAAAACCTGTTGTCAAAAGCCATGACACCGGTTACCTGTAGCGCCAACGACAAAAAAGGGGATGCAGCCGGGAAGGTATGCGGGCAAACTGACGCCCACCCTTTTTCTTTTGAGCAGAGATGACCGAGCCGATGCTTCAATCTACCGGCAGCAAGCCCCTGACCCTGAACCCCGACCGGCTGTTCTCCAGCGACCCGACGCAGCGGGCGATCGCGCGCGAGCTCTACGCCCTGGTCAAGGACTATCCGATCCTGTCGCCGCACGGCCACACCGACCCGGCCTGGTTTGCCTATAACGAGCCGTTCGAAAGCGCGACGGCGCTGTTCCTCAGCCCCGACCACTACATCTACCGCATGCTCTATTCGCAGGGCATCGACATGGACGCTGTCGGCGTCGGTTCCAAGGCCGGCCCGTCCGCGGCCGACCCGCGCGAGGCGTGGCGCATCTTCGCGAAGAACCAGCATCTGTTTCGCGGCACGCCGACATCGATGTGGATGGGTCACGTCTTCGGCGAGATCATGGGTTTCGACGTCCAGCTCGACGCCTCGACCGCCGACCACTATTTCGACCGCATCGGCGAGCTTCTGGCGTCGGACGCCTATCGCCCGCGCGCCCTCTTCGAACGCTTCAACATCGAACTTCTGGCCACGACCGAAAGTCCCACGGATACGCTGGAACACCACCAGGCGATCAAGGCGTCGGGCTGGACCGGCCGTGTTGTTACGGCTTACCGCCCCGATCCTGTCATCGATCCGGAGCACGAGGATTTCCACGCCAAGATGCAGGTCTTCGCCGAGTTGTCGGGCGAGGATGTCTATAACTGGCAAGGCTATTTGCGCGCTCACCGCGTCCGCCGCGCCTTCTTTGCCACCATGGGAGCGACGTCGTCCGACCACGGCCACCCGACCGCCCAAACCGCCAACCTGTCGGCCGCCGACGCCGAGGCCCTGTTCAAGCGCATCCTTCAGCCCAATGTCACCGCGGAAGACGCTGAACTGTTCCGCGCCCAGATGCTGACCGAGATGGCGCGCATGAGCCTCGACGACGGCATGACCATGCAGATCCACCCGGGCTCGTTCCGCAACCACAACCTCAAGGTCTTCGAAAAGTACGGCCGCGACAAGGGCTGCGACATCCCCCTGCCGACCAACTACGTCCATGCGCTGAAGCCGCTGCTCGACGCTTACGGCAACGAAAAGAATCTGACGGTCATCCTGTTCACGCTGGACGAAACCAATTATGCGCGCGAACTGGCGCCGCTGGCCGGCCATTATCCGATCCTCAAGCTCGGCCCGTCGTGGTGGTTCCACGACAGCCCCGAAGGCATGATGCGCTTCCGCGAGCAGGTGACCGAGACGGCCGGCTTCTACAATACCGTGGGCTTCAACGACGACACCCGCGCCTTCCTGTCGATCCCGGCCCGCCATGACGTCGCCCGCCGCGTCGACAGCGCCTTCCTGGCACGCCTGGTGGCCGAGCACCGTATCGCGCTCGAGGACGCCGCCGACACCATCAAGGACCTGACCTACACCCTGCCGAAAGCGGCGTATAAGCTTTAATACGCTTGAATTTGAGCCATTTTGATTGTTAATGATCAAAATGGCCATCGACTCCCTGGAGACTACCGACCATGTGTCAAACCTCGCTCTACCAAAAAATCTACCACGCCACGCATCCCGACATGATGCAGGGCGCGGACACGCAGGACCTGCGTGACAAGTACCTGATGAGCGGGCTGTTCCAGCCGGGCCAGGTCGTGCTCAACTACACCCACTTCGAACGCTTCGTCGTCGGCGGCGCGGCGCCCACCACCGGTACCGTCAAGCTGCCGGACCAGACCGAGCCGGCTTCGGCCGCCGGCCACCCCTTCCTGGAGCGCCGCGAACTGGGCGTGATCAATGTCGGCGCCGGCGCCGGCAAGGTGAAGGTCGACGGCGTCGACTACGACCTGGACCAGAAGGACGGCCTCTATATTCCGATGGGCACCAAGGAGGTGCTTTTTTCGTCGAATGACACCGGTGCCCCCGCCCTCTTCTACCTGACCTCGACGCCGGCCCACGCCCGCTATGAGACGGTCAAGATCTCGATCGACAAGGCCGTGCCGCTGGAGCGCGGTTCGCTCGAGACCTCGAACCAGCGCGTCATCTACCAGTATATCGTGCCGACCACCGCCAAGTCGTGCCAGTTGCTGCTGGGCCTGACCGTCCTGTCGCCGGGCAGCGTGTGGAACACCATGCCGCCGCACCTGCACGACCGCCGCTCGGAAGTCTATTTCTACTTCAACCTCGGCGAAAACGACCGCGTCTTCCATTTCATGGGCCAGCCCGACAAGGCGCGCCACATCGTCATGCAGAACAACGAAGCCGTCGTTTCCCCGCCGTGGTCGATCCACATGGGCGCGGGCACGTCGAACTATGCCTTCATCTGGGCCATGGGCGGCGAGAACCTCGACTATACGGACATGAACGTCCTCGACATCTGCCAGCTCGCGTAAAGCCAAAAGGAAAGATATAAAATGGCTACCACTGCATTCGATCTGAGCGGCAAGGTCGCTCTCGTCACCGGCGCCAATACCGGCCTGGGGCAAGGCATCGCGCTGGCCCTGGCCGAGGCCGGCGCCGACATCGCCGCCGCGGGCATCGTGCCGGCCGATGAAACCGGCGAGAAGGTCAAGGCGCTTGGCCGCCGCTTCCTCAATATCGACGCCAACCTGATCACCATCGAGCCGGTCGAGCGCATCGTCAAGGAAACGGTAGACGGCCTGGGCGGCCTCGACATCCTGGTCAACAATGCCGGCCTGATCCGGCGCCAGGACGCCGTCGACTTTTCCGAAAAGGATTGGGACGACGTCATGAACGTCAATATCAAGGGCGCCTTCTTCATGGCCCAGGCCGCAGGCCGCCACATGATCGCCCAGGGCCGCGGCAAGATCATCAACATCGCCTCGATGCTGAGCTTCCAGGGCGGCATCCGCGTGCCGTCCTACACCGCTTCGAAGTCGGGCATAGCCGGCATCACGCGTCTTCTGGCCAACGAATGGGCCAGCAAGGGCCTGAACATCAACGCCATCGCCCCCGGTTACATGGCGACCGACAACACTGCCCAGATCCGCGCCGACGAGGCGCGCGAAAAGGCCATTATCGACCGTATCCCCGCGGCCCGCTGGGGCCTGCCGTCCGACCTCGGCGGCACGGCCATCTTCCTGGCGTCCACGGCTTCGGACTACGTCAACGGCGCGGTCATTCCGGTCGATGGCGGCTGGCTGGCCCGGTAATCCTTTTATGAAATCCCGGCGCGGCGGCCCCCGGGTCGTCGCCCCTGGTCCGGGTTGAAGAGGGCGCGTACAGCTTTGCCGGACGGAAACACATCTCCCTTTCCCCCGTCCGGCGGCATGCCCTCTTCATTTTTTTTAGCTTTTATTTTGCCGCATCTCCTTACGCCAAACCGGCGTCCATCTTGGCAGGAAATGCTCCAGCGCAGCCAGTTGCATCACCGCCAGGCGCGCCCCTACCGCCAAGGTCAGGCTGCAGAACAGGAACATGGCGACGTGGGTGCGGTGCCAGTGCTTCTGGTGCAGGACATTGCACGCGATCCCGAACGCCAGCACAGCCACGAAGGCCCAGGGCAGCCATTTTTCCATTACCGGCCATTTTAGCCGCGGCATCAGCGTCATCAAGAGCGCGGCATACGGCACGATCAGGATCATGTCGTAGTCCATCAATCGCGGCGTCATCAGCGGCGCCACGCCCAGGGCCACAAGCATTCGGCCATTGTCATCCAGTCCGGCGCCTTCGACAATCGCCAAACCCGACAACAGCATCGACACCATGAAGGTCAGCGTCAGGACGACGGTGACCGGCCAGTCGCTGTGGAGTCCGACATAAGAGGTCAGCGCCATCCAGCCCAGGCCCGGCTGGGTTTCGAGCGTCACCGAATGCAACGCCTTCCACCACGCAGGTCCCCACGATCCCGTCGTTGCGATCATCACGCCGGCCACCCCGATGCCTTCGGCGACGCAGCCGGCGAAAGTGGCGATCCGCGCCCTCAGCGGCCTGTCCTCGAACAGGAACAGGATGAAATAGGCCATGAAGGTCGGTTTGAGGGCGACGCAGATCAGCACGGTGACAATAAAAGGCCAGCGCCTTTCCTTCCCAAGCAACAGGCTCAGCAGAACGGCGGCGTGCATGACGATGCCGATATTGCCGCAGCAGAAGGTCATCGGCGTCAGGCCCGAAAAGGCCAGCAGGCGCAGACGCCAGTCGACGTCGGGCATCGCCCGCAATAACGCGAACCACAACAGCACGCCCGTCGCCGGCAGAAGCAGGGTAAAAATAAAGACCAGCCTCGCCCCCAGTGCTCCGAACACGGCGACCAGCGGCTGGAACAGGCCAAGGACCTGCGGCGCATAGACGTAGGGCGCCGGATCGATCCCGCTGCATTTCAGCACGCCATAGGGAGAATGGCCCGCCGCTTCGGCCTTGGCGGCGCACAGCACCGCGTCGATGTCCATGAAGGCCCAGTCGTGGCCGATCAGCTTGGCGGCGATACCACCGAGGATCGGCAGAAGGCAGAGAAAGATATAAAAGCCCCGGCCGCCGCGCGTACGCGTGCGGCGCTTCAGAAAGGTCAGTGCGTCCAAGGTCCAACTCCCGATGTCGGATTCGATGGGTCAAGGCCTCGTTATGAACATGCCACCGGCGCGAAATTGAGCCCGGAATGTTTCGGCTTTTCCCGCAAGCGCGGCGTTTTTGCGCCTTCTGTTGCACGGCCGACATGCTGCCGCACAAAAAGACGCTTGCCAGCCGGCGGATTTTACGTAACCATATGGTTACGTATTTTTCGCTTCTTATCTTTTGGGCAGCCATGGCGGCGACGGCACGTAAAATCGAAACGGCGCCCCCCGATACGGACGGCATCTTCCGCGCCATCGCCGATCCGACACGCCGCGCCTTGCTGGATGACCTGCGTACCGGTCCCAAGTCGGTGAACCGCCTGGCCGCCGGCTTCGACCAGACGCGCCCGGGCATCTCGAAGCACCTTCGAATCCTGCGTGAGGCCGGTATGGTCGAGGAAACGCGCAGCGGCCGCGAACGCGTCTATCGCCTGAAACCCTCGACGCTGGAACCCGTCGACCGCTGGATTCTGACCTACCGCGGCTTCTGGCAGACCCAGCTCGACGCCCTCAAACTCTATATGGAAACCGGAGATCCCTCATGACCAAGGCCCGCGCCATCGCCGACATCCATGCCGGCCTCGTCCTCGCCACCGTCGATATCAAGGCTCCCATCGACCGGGTTTTCGGCGCCCTCACCGATCCGAACCAGTTACCGAAATGGTGGGGCCAGGCGGACATGTACCAGACTACCGCCATGACCGCCGACCTGCGCCCGGGCGGCGAATGGCGGACCGATGGTGTCGGTGCCGACGGCGCGCCCTTCCATGTCGGCGGCACCTACACGGCGGTCGAGGCGCCGCACCGCGTCGAATTCACCTGGAAGCCCAGCTGGGAGGAGATCGAAACCCACGTGAGCTATAACTTGCAGGTCATCGACGGCGGGACGCGTGTCACGGCGCGGCACACCGGCTTCGGCGACCACGCGGCGGCGTGCGGCGACCATGCCAATGGCTGGGAACGCGTGCTCGGCTGGCTGAGGGCGTTTGCCGAAGGCGATACCGCGCCGGTTCCGGCCTGGTTCGTCAAGCTGAAGGCACCGCGCCCGACCTTTGCCTTCGACATGACGCCGGACGAACGCGCGGTCATGCAGGCGCATTCGGCCTACTGGCGCGAAAAACTGGCAAGCGGCGAAGTCATCGTTTTCGGCCCCGTGGCCGATCCGGCGGGTCCTTTCGGCCTCGGCATCGTCCGCGCAAACGAGGCCGTGCTGAAAACCTTCCAGGACAACGATCCGGCCATTTTGTCGGGAGGCGGCTTCGCCTACGAAGCCTTTCCCATGCTCTCGGCGATCACCCTGTAACAATCCACTCTTGCCTTCTGACACCGGTTTCCGGTAGGAGGCATTTCAGGAATTCCGGGAGACGACCATGACCCACGACGACATCGCCCAACGCTTCGTAGCCGCCCGCCGCCAGGCGAAGGCGCTCGACGGCTATCCCGGCGACATTCCGTCGCGCCTGGAAGATTCCTACGCAATCCAGGAGCGCGCCATCGCCCTGTGGAACCAGCCGGTCATCGGCTGGAAGATCGGACGCCTGGCGCCGGAACGCCAGGCCGAGCACAATACCGAACGCCTGGCCGGGCCGATCTTCGCCCCAACCTTCAAGGACTATAGCGGCCCCGTCACCCTGCCCGTCTTCGTCGGCGGCTTCGCGGCGGTCGAAGCCGAATTCGTCTTCCGAATCGACCACGACGCCGATCCCGACAAGACCGACTATTCCGAGGAAGAAGCGCTGCGCCTGATCGACGCCGTTTTTGCCGGCATCGAAATGGCCGGCTCTCCGCTGGCCACCATCAACAAGCTTGGCCCAACGGTCGTCGCGTCGGACTTCGGCAACAATTTCGGCCTGATCCTCGGGCAAAAGCTGGCCGAATTCGACTCGGACTCGACGGTCGACACGCTGAACGACGCCGCCGCGAAGGGTTTCACCGCCCGCACCGAGATCGATGGCCAGGTCGTGGGCGAAGGCGGCCTGTTCACCATGCCGGGCGGTCCGCTCAAGGCCATCGCCTGGCTGGCCGGCCACCTCGCGGCACGCGGCCGTCCGCTGAAGCGCGGCCAGCTCATATCGTCGGGCGCGACGACGGGTATCCACGATATCGAACCCGGTCAATCGTCGGTCGTGACGTTCGAAGGCCCCCTGGGTTCGCCGGTTCTGACGCTCGACACGACGCCGGCCACCACGGAAACCGCCGAACTGGCCTGACCTGTTCCACAATGTGGTTTGACACCGGTGGCAAAAATACCGCAGTGCCGTGGTTAATTGCGCGCAGTCTATGCCACCGGTGTCTTAACGCCTTGCGGCAGCGTTTTTTTCATGTCTAATTCCCAACACATTCAGTGCTCAAAGCGATCTACCTGCGATGACACCGGTGTCAGCTGGAACAATATCCGGTAAGTAAAAATTGACCTTTACAGGCGACCTTTACACACAATTCCGGCGCCGTGGCACTAATCGTCCACGTCAAGTCGGCCAACGGGGAGTATAAAAGATATGAGTATCCATTCCGCCAACACCACAATTGCGCCTCAATTCCGGCGCCGTGCGCTCCTGGCGCTCGGTGTCAGCTGCGGCGCGTTGCTTGTCGCAGCCCCTGCCTTCGCGCAAAATGCTGCCAAGCCCGGTGACACCGATGTCGTCGTCGTCACCGGCTTCCGTGGATCGCTGCAAACGGCGATCAACGCGAAGAAAAAGGAAGACATGATCGTCGATGTCATCAAGTCCGAAGACATCGCGCAGTTTCCCGACCTGAACCTTGCCGAATCGATGCAGCGCATCCCGGGCGTCGCCATCGACCGCGACGGCGGCGAAGGCCGCTCGATCACGGTCCGCGGCCTGAAGCCCGACTTCACGCGCGTCCGCCTGAACGGCCTGGAAGCCCAGGCGACCACGGGCGGCAAGGACTCGTCCGGCGGCGCCAACCGCGGCCGCGGCTTCGACTTCAACGTCTTCGCCTCGGACCTGTTCAACTCGATCACCGTGCGCAAGTCGCTGGCCGCCGAAATCGAAGAAGGCAGCCTGGGCGCGACCGTCGACCTGCAGACCGCCCGTCCCTTCGACTACAAGGGCTTCACCATGGCTGGCTCCTACCAGGGCAGCTATAACGACCTCAGCAAGAAGGCTGGCGGCCGCGGCTCCTTCCTGATTTCGAACCGCTGGGCCGACGGCAAGCTGGGCGCCCTGTTCTCGGTCGCCTACGGCGCCAACACGGTCCAGGAAGAAGGCCCGAACACGACGCGTTGGGAAAACGCCTACAGCCCGTCGAACATCGGCCGCTTCGCCGGCTATTACGACTCGAGCAGCGTCTTCCACCCGATCGCCCAGTGCACCGGCACCGGCGGCGTCTGTAACACCAACGAAACCAACGCCGCCAACCCGGCGCTGACTGGTGACGCCGCGACGATCAGCCGTGCGCTGCACCCGCGCATTCCGCGTTATTCGCGCTTCATCACCGACCAGAAGCGCCTGGGCATGACCGGTTCGTTCCAGATGCGTCCGAACCCCGACACCCTGATCAGCCTCGACGCCATGTACGCCGAATATTCGGCCAACCGCGACGAATTCGACCTGGAAGCCATCTCGTTCAGCCGCTCGGGCGCCGGCATGCCGAAGACCCGCATCCGTAACTACGCCATCGACGGCGAAGGCACGATGTACAAGGGCACGTTCGACAATGTCGACATCCGCGCCGAACACCGCTTCGACGAGCTGAAGACGACGTTCAAGCAACTGAACCTGACCTGGGATCAGAACATCGGCGAAAAGCTGAAGATGAAGCTGCTGCTGGGCGCCTCGGAATCCTTCCAGGGCAACCCGGAACAGACGACCTTCGACTGGGATTCGTACGACGTCCAGGGTTATTCCTACGACTTTACCGACAGCCGCAACCCGGTGTTCAACTACGGCACCTCGCCCACGGGCTGTACGGTCAACCAGGCCTGTTACTGGTCGTTCTCGCCGAACGTCACGACCAACGTCACCGCGGCGCCGGGCTCGACCAACGGCACCACCGCGACGACGACCGGCGACGCCTCGCTGATCCGTATCCGTCCGCAAAGCGTCGACAACCGGTTCGACACCGCCAAGATCGACTTCACCTACGCCCTGAACGACGCCTTCACGCTGAAGGCCGGCACCTCGGTCAAGCACTACAGCTTCCTCAGCACGGAATCGGGCCGCATCACGGTTGTTCCGGCGACCGGCGCCCTGCCGGCGCGTGATGAAGCCGCCAACACCCTGTGGTCGACAGGCCTCAACAGCCTGCTCAACGGCGACCTCGCCGGCTATTCGCAGACCGTTTCGCTGGCCGGCAACACCTTCCTGGTGCCGAACGTCGAGATGATCCGCGGCAAGACGGACTACACCTGCAACTGTACCAACAGCTACGGTACGTTCACGCTGAACTCGACCAACTCGTCGTCGCGCGCCAACAACCGTACGGCCAGCGAAAGCGACGGCAGCTCGTACGTCCAGGCGGACTTCCGTCACGACGTGGCGGGTGTCCCGGTCCGCGGCAATCTCGGCGTCCGCTACGTGACGACCGAACAGACGGCGACCGGCCTGCTCGGCAAGGGCACGGCCAACGTGCTGACGACGATCACCCGCAGCTACAGCGACACGCTTCCGTCGCTGAACGTCTCGGTCGAACCGATCGACAACCTGTTCGTACGCTTCGCCGCGTCGAAGACGATGGCGCGCCCGACCCTGCAAAGCCTGTCGCCCGGCGGCTCGATCACCACGAGCAGCCAGACGATCAGCATCGGCAATCCGTTCCTCAACCCGATCCGCGCCAATACGGCGGACCTGGCGATCGAATGGTACCCCGACAAGGATAGCCTCTACACGATCAGCTTCTTCCAGAAGGACATCAAGAGCTATATCCAGACGCAGGTCCGTCAGGTTCCGTTCAGCGAAACGGGCTTCGACGTCTCCATCCTGGCCGGCACCGGTCAGGACGGCACGACGGCCTACTCGGTCACGCAGCCCATCAACACGCCGGGCGGCATGCTGAAGGGTTACGAAATCAACCTTCAGCGTCCGTTCACCTTCCTGCCGGGCTTCCTGAAGCACTTCGGCGGCATCGTGAACTACACCCACGTCGATTCGCGCATCCAGTACGTCGTCGCCTCGACCATCACCTCGGTGACCTACCGCGAAGCCGATCTCGACAGCATGTCGAAGGAATCGTGGAACACCACCCTCTACTACGAAGACGGTCCGTTCTCCGGCCGCGTCGCCGTGGCCCACCGTTCGCCCTACATCTCGATCGTGCTCCCCGGTTCGGGCGCCGACTTCCAGGGCAAGAACGCGACGACCAATATCGACATGCAGGCAACCTGGAAGTTCAACAAGAACTGGACCTTCGTCTTCGAAGGCCTGAACCTCACCGACCAGTACGACGACCGCAACGACCAGTACAATACGCCCCAGGGCAATACGGGCCAGAACCTTCTGCTCGACTATTCGCACCCGGGCCGTCAGTACTTCGCCGGCGTTCGTTACAAGTACTAATAGCTTCCGCCTTTAAGGCCGCCTCTGGGCGCCGGATTCGTCCGGCGCCCACTTTTTTTGTCAGCCCGCATTTTTTCCCGTACAACCGCCTCGACCTGAGGCGGCTGATTCACTAGAAACACCGGTGTCATTTATGCCCAGGACCGCAAAGATCCCCCTGTTCGCGAAAAAGTCCCACATGCCCAATGTCCCCGTTTCCGCCTCGTCCGCTCCCTTCGTCGCCTTCGGAGAACTTCTGCTGCGCATGACCGCCACCGGCGGCCGGCTGCTGGATGAGCTGCCGCTGATCGAGCCCTTCGTCGGCGGCGCGGAGGCCAATGTCGCCGTCGGCCTGGCCAGGCTCGGCCACACCTCGAAGATGGTCAGCGTCGTGCCGGAAAACGCGCTCGGCCAAGGCGCGGTCAACGAGCTGCGCCGCTGGGGCGTCGATACCGGCGGCGTCTTCACCGCCCCCGGCCGCATGGGTCTCTATTTCCTGACGCCCGGCGCCATCCACCGCCGCTCGGACATCGTCTACGACCGCGCCGGCTCGGCCTTCGCCACGGCGCGCTTCTCGCGCTTCAACTGGGCCAAGCTATTGAAGGGCGCGGGCTGGCTCCACGTCTCGGGCGTCACCGCGGCGCTCGGGCCCAACAGCGTCGCCGCGGCGCTGAAGGCCATGCAGACGGCGCGCAAGATGGGCGTCAGCGTCTCCTTCGACTGCAACTATCGCCCGACCCTCTGGCAGGCCTGGGGCGGCGACGCACCGACGCTCATTCGCGGGCTGATGGCCGAAGCCGACCTGATGTTCGGCGGCCACCGCGACATCGAGCTGGTCTTCGGCCGCAAGTTCGACGGCGCCGACGCCACCTCGGTGCGCGAGCACAACGCCGCCGACTTCGCCTTCTCGCAGTTCCCGCACCTCAAACGCATGGTCTCGACGCGCCGCACCCAGGTCAGCGCCGACCATAACCGCCTGTCTGGCCAGATGTTCACGCGCGACCGCGCGCTGGAAACCGAAACCTACGACATCGCCGGCATCGTCGATCGCATCGGCGGCGGAGACGCCTTCGCCGCGGGTGTCCTGCACGGTCTGATCCTGGGCGAGGACGACCAGACGGCGCTGAACTACGGCATTGCCTGCGGTTGCCTCAAGCACGGTCAGCCCGGCGATATCAGCCTGGCGACGCATCCGGAGCTGATCGACTTCCTGTCGGGCGGCAGCTTCGACGTGAAGCGATAACACCGAAAGCCGGCGCGTTTCACGCGCCGGCTTTCTTATTTCATCACCTTGTCGACCTGGGCGCGCGTCAGCTCGTGATAGCCGGGCCGCGCCTCGGCATAGATGCGGCGGGCGAGATCGGGTCCCCAGCCCGGCTGCTGCATCAGGGCACGGTAGAGCGGCGTGCAGAACTTGCCGCGGCCCTGGCCGACCAGGAAGTCCCGAAGGGTGGGCAGGGCCGGCGTATAGTGGTGCTGCACGGACAGCATCAGCCAGGCGAAGGCGATTTCCGAATTGTGCGAATGGCTGAAGTCGAAGGCGCCGTCGAGAGCTGCCATGCGGTCGAGCGTCAGATTGTCCGGAAGGTGGCTCAGGAAATAGACCCACTGCGGATAACTGTAGGCCTTGACGTCGAGCGCCTTGGGGTCGCCGCCGGCCGTAAAGGCGCTTATGTCGGCCGTGACCTGTTCCAGCAGCGGCGATTTCGGCACGACGACATTGTCGGGCAGGCCGGTGCCATAGATCCACTCGTTGATCTTGAGCTGCTTTTCCAGGTCGCCGTCGTTGTGCAGCAGGTGCTGGCGCAGGTCGGCCAGGAAGGCCTCGGTCGTCATGCTGTGGAAGGCGTAGCGGCTGAAATAGCCCTTGAGATAGGCATCGAGCTTCTTGCGCCCGAAATGTGCCTCCAGCATGCGCAGGAAGGCTGCACCCTTTTCGTAAGGCACGTCGGAGAAATAGTCGTCGGGATCGACGCCCTTGAGGTCGGGATGGAGCTTGTTGAACTCCGGGTGGCCGTCGGCGTCGATCTGCTTCATTTCGCCGAGCAGGTCGTTATAGCCCAGCACCTTGAGCATGTCGGCGCGGTCCTTGCCGTAGACCTGCTCCATGATGCGGTTCTCGAAATAGACGGTGAAGCCCTCGTTGAGCCAGAAGTCTTCCCAGGTGGCGTTGGTCACGAGGTTGCCCGACCAGGAATGCGCCAATTCGTGCGCCACGAGGCTGACCAGCGAGCGGTCACCGGCCAGCACGGTCGGCGTGGCGAAGGTGAGCGTCGGGTTTTCCATGCCGCCATAGGGGAAGGACGGCGGCAGGACCAGAACGTCGTAGCGGCCCCATTTGTACGGACCATAGAGCTTTTCGGCGGCATCGAGCATCTGCTCCATGTCGGCGAACTCGTAGGCCGCCTTGTCGAGCACGGCCTTTTCCGCATAAACGCCGGTGCGCTTGCCCTCGTCCTTGAAGCCGATATCGCCGATGGCGAGCGCGATCAGATACGGCGCCACCGGCTGGTCCATCTCGAAGCGGTAGGTGCGCTGCGAGGCACGGCCAGGCACGGCCTCGCCATCGGGCGTCAGACGTTTGGCGCTCATCACCGCCACAAGGTCCGATGGCACAGTGATGCGCGCCGAATAGGTCTGGCGGATGGCCGGACTGTCCTGCGTCGGAATCCAGGTGCGGGTATTGATCTCTTCGCCCTGGCTGAACAGGAAGGGCTTGCGCTTGCCGGCCGTTTGCTGCGGGTCGAGCCATTGCAGCGCCGTGCCGCCCTTTTGGGTATGGTAGTGCACGACGATCGTCTGCGCGCCCTGCGGCAGTTCGATGGTCAGCGACTGCCCCATCATCGGATTCGACTTGCCCAGCACGTATTTCAACGGCGCCCCGGAGGCGTCCGTCACCTTTTCGATGCCCAAATCCTTGACGTCGAGCACGACCTGCTTGGCATTGGCCTTGGATTCGAGCTTGAGCGTCGCCGTGCCCTTGAGCTGGTGCGCCTGGAAGTCGGCGGCCAGGTCGAGATCGACATTGCGTACGCGGACTTCCTGCGGGCGGGCGTAGGAATGGTCGTCCGGCGTCCCCGCCGCCATGGCCAGGGGGCCGGTGTCGGCCGTTTCGGGATGATTGCAGGCGGTCATCGTAAGACCGCCCCCCAGGCTCAGGCCTGTCAGGGCGAGGACGACCAACCGCCGAAGGGACGAAAAAGCGCGCAAGGGCGTATGACGCATGCAGCGAAACCCCCGAAAACCACGGGCGAACACGCCCTGCGGCGATGAGCCGATTGACCGCTATGTAACTGGAAAAGCCCGCTTCACACAACCGTGAAATTGACGCACGCGTCCGCGATGGCGGCGTGTGCGGCGGTTATGGCTCTTGGCCCCGTCTGCCGGGCAGGCTATGGTTACCCGGTGAGCGATCCCGTAACCCTTTCGCGCCCGCAAGATCCGTGGTGGCGCGTCCATATTCCGAAAGAGGCTTTAGGTTTTTCCGCCGTCCGGCCGTGCGTGTCCGACGGCGCCGACAGCCGCCATATCGCCACGCCCGAATTGCGCGCCCTGTGGGGGCATGAGCCGCTGGTCGTCGCCAATGCGCCCTTGATCCGCAACCGCCTGTTTGCCGGCCGTAACTATCGCGAAGCCGGCCATTTCGACGTGCTGGAACTGTTCGCCTTCGTACGCCCGGCGCAGTTCTGCGCCCCGTCGGCCGCCGGCGTCGCCATCGCGTGCGGATTCCCCGAACCGGTCGACGCGGCCGCGCAGGCGAAAGCGCTGATCGGCGTGATCGAGACCCTGGCCGCCGAGCTCGAGGCCGCCCCCCTGGGTTTCCGCCTCGTCGCGCAGTCGGGCATCAAGCTGATGGACCGCAATGGCTGGGCGTGGGCGCCGCTGCTGCAGGCCGTGCTCGACCGGACGCAGATGCCGGCAGACTACGTGCCACCGCCGGCGCTCGAAGTCTGGTCCCTGCTCGAGGAATGGGAGGACCAGCCGCCGGAAGGCCAGGCGCGCGCCGTATCGCTGTCGGACGAAGAGGTCACGACCGCGCTCGAAGCCGACCTCAAGCGCGCGAGTTTAAGCGAACGCCGGCCGGAACAGCGCGAATTCGCGCTCAGGGCCCGCGACATCTTCGCGCCGAAGTGGATGAAGGACCAGCCCAACATGCTGCTGGCGGAGGCCGGCACGGGCACGGGCAAGACGCTGGGCTATCTCGCTCCCGCCCACGCCTGGGCCCAGAAGGCTCAAGGCCAGGTCTGGGTGTCGACCTACACCAAGGCGCTGCAGAAGCAGATCTTTCACGACACGCGCGCCCTGTTCGACCGTGAGGCCGAGCGCCAGGCGCAGGTCGTAGTGCGCAAGGGCCGTGAAAACTATCTTTGCCTGCTGAACTACCAGGAGCGCCTGGGCGCGGCGCAGACAGGGCCCGAGGTCATCATGGCGGCGCTGATCGCGCGCTGGGTCCTCTACAGCCGCGACGGCGACATCATGAGCGGCGACTTCCCGACCTGGCTGCCGTCACTCCTGCCGCCGACGGCGCCCGCCGCCGTTTTCAACACGCTTTCGCCATCGGCGCTGGTCGATCGCCGTGGCGAATGCACCTACGCCGCCTGCCCGCACTATCGCGTCTGCTTCATCGAACGCGGCGTGCGCAAGGCGCGCTCGGCCAGCCTGGTCATTGCCAACCACGCCCTGGTCATGGCGCAGGCCGCCTACGATCTGCGCGACCGGGCCCGCGCTGAGATGGCCGCCGAGATGAACGGCGAGGACGTCCAGGGCGACATCGAGCCGCAACCTGCCCTGTCGCGGTTGATCTTCGACGAAGGCCACCACGTCTTCGAAGCCGCCGACAGCGCCTTCGCCACGCGTCTGTCGGGCCTGGAAACCTTCGAGCTCCGGCGCTGGATCCGCGGCAACGAAGGCCGGTCCCGGCGTGCCCGCGGGCTGGAATCGCGCATCGGCGACCTGCTCAGAACCGATCAGGCGAAGGACGCCATGCGCGAACTGATCCGCGCCGCCGCCGTCCTCCCGGCCGATGGCTTTACCCAGCGCATTTCGGTGCGCACGCAGAACGGCGCCGGCCTCGATCCCATCGGGCCGATCGAAGCCTTGCTGGTCGAAGCACTGGGGCAAATCGAGATCCGCCGCGAGGAAGCGCCCGTGCGCGGCCGCTCAGGCGACAGCGAGGCCGGCGGCGAATGCGAAGCGCATCCGTGCCTCGACAGCGTGGGCGTCGCGGCCAAGCTGGCCTCGAAGGCCCTGGCCGGCATCGAAGCGCCGCTCCTGGCGCTGTGCCGCGCCGTCGAGGACATCCTCAACGACAGCACCAAGGAGCTGGAAGCACCCGAACGCGTCCGGCTGGAAGGCATATTGCGCGGGCTGGAGCGGCGCGCGCGCATGCTGCTGCCGGCCTGGCGGTCGCTGCTGCAGCAGCTGGCGCTGGAGGACCAGGATATCGTCGACGACGAGGGCAAGCCCGCGACGATCGACTGGTTTTCCGCCGAAGTGCATCGCGGCCGCGTCGTCGACGTCAGCCTGAACCGCCACTATGTCGACCCCAGCCTGCCGCTCGCCGAATTCGTGCTCAAACCGGCGCACGGCGTGCTGGTGGCGTCCGCCACCTTAAGCGACGGTTCGCGAGACGAGGCGACCGAGGACGTCTTTTCGCTGGCGCGCCAGCGCACGGGCGCCAACCACCTGGTGATGAACGCCAAGACGGCGCGCATCGCCTCGCCGTTCGACTACGCCAACCAGGCGCGGCTGTTCGTCATTTCCGACGTGGGCCGCGACGACCACCGCTCGGTCGCCGCCGCCATGCAGGCCCTCTTCGTGGCGGCCAAGGGTGGAGGTCTCGGCCTTTTCACCGCCATCCGGCGGCTGAAACTGGTCTACGACCACATCAACCAGCCCCTGGCCGACGAGGGCCTGTCGCTCTACGCCCAACACGTCGATCCGCTCGACGTCTCCGACCTGATCAGCGTCTTCCGCGCCGAGCACCATTCGTGCCTTCTCGGCACCGACGCGGTGCGCGACGGCATCGACGTGCCGGGCCAGGCGCTGCGCCTGATCGCCTTCGACCGCGTGCCGTGGCCCAGGCCCGATACGCTGCATCGCGCCCGCCGCCAGCATTTCGGCCAGCGCATCTACGACGACGCCCTGACCCGGGCCCGGCTGGCCCAGGCCTTCGGGCGGCTGATCCGCAAGGCCGACGACCGGGGCGTCTTCGTCATGCTCGATTCCGCCGCGCCGACGCGGCTGTTTTCCAGCCTGCCGCCCGGCGTGGTCATTCAGCGTTGCACGCTGAAAGAAGCCATCGACTCCATAGAGCGCTTCCTGTATCCGCCCGATATGACCTGAAGGCGGGACACTGTGCATGACCGAAACCGAAGCTCCGAAACGCCGTCATTTGGGCGTGTTCGCCCCGACCGCTGCAGTGATCGTCCTGGTCATCGTCTGGACGGTGTGGTGGTTCGTCGCCGCCCACCGCGTCGAGGCGGCTTTTCACGCTCAGGCCGACGCCCTGACCAAACAGGGCTATCGCGTTTCGACCGCGCCCTTTTCTGTCAAGGGCTATCCCTACCGGCTGGCGGTTACCCTGCACGACGTCAACCTGGTTGCTCCGACCGGCCGCGGCTTCGCGGCGCCCGAGCTCGATATCGAGGCCAATGCCTATAATCCCGACAAGTGGGTGCTGGTGGCGACCCGCGGCCTGACGCTTTATCGCGGCCGCAGCAAGGACGGCGCCGACCTCGGCACCCTGGCACTCACCGGCAAGGTGCTGCGCGCCAGCCTGTCGCACCTCGGCCAGGCCGTGCCCGATATCCGCCTTCAGGGCATGGAGGTCACCGCGACGCCGTCCGATCCGACGCGTCCCTTCGTGTTCGACACGGCGACGCTGGTTGAAGCCTATCTGCGCCCCAACGCAAAGGACACGGACAGCGCCGACGCTCTGGTGCGCTGGACCGGCGCGCGCGGCCGCGCCCCGGGCTTTACGGGCAAGGTCAGCCCCGGCGCGCCCCTCGACCTCCACGCCGAAGGCACGATCAACCACGTCAGCGCGTTCAGGGGCGTCACCTTCAACACCGGTCTGGCGGCGTGGAAGACAGGCGGCGTCGCGTCCAACCTGATCGTCGAGCTGAAACGTCCCGATACCACGCTGCGCTTAAACAGCGACGCCCTCGATGCCGGCGCCGACGGCCGCGTCGAAGGCAAGGTCAAGGTCGAGCTGACCGGCGTGGCCGGGCCGATCGATATCCTGTCGTCCGCGGGCGTCCTGCCGGGCGATATGGCCAACGAAGCCGCGCCGCTGCTCGATCTTGCCATGGGCGCGAACAACGGTCCGGCAAAGCTGACAATCGATTTCAAAAAGGGCAAGGCCTATATTGGAACCCTGAAAGTTGCAAATGCACCTACATTACCGTGATATTTGTTTATACTGTAACTATCCTCTTTAGGCTGGATTATAGACTTGCGGGGAAGCATCCACAGGCATAGGGTCTAAACTTCGACCCCGGAGTAATTGATAGTGAGTACGCAAAATCCGCCCGGCCTCGCCGATCTGCGCCTACAGATCGACGCCCTTGACGCGGAACTCCTGCGGCTCGTCGACGAACGAGCCGCCCTTGGCAAGGCCATAGGTGAAGCGAAAGCGCGCGAAGAAGGCAGCCTCAAGCACGACGGCGCGCCGACGTCGCTCCTGCGCCCCGACCGCGAAGCCATGCTGATCCGCAAGCTTCTGGCCATGCCGCGCAGAGCCGCCTCGCAGAACGTCGTGGTGCGGGTGTGGCGCGAGCTGATCTCGGAAAACCTGCGCATCCAGGGGCAGCCGGGCGGCGGGCTGCATCTCAACATCAATGCCGCAGACCAGTCGCGGGAAGTCCTGGTCTGGGCGCGCGAGCGCTTCGGCTTCGCGCCGTCCTACGGCTATGTCAACGATCCCGCCGCGGCTATCGCGGCCGCCCGCGACACACGCCATATCTCGGTGCTCAGCCTCGATCCGCGCGGCGGCGCCTGGTGGGCCAGGCTTCTGGCCGAGCCCCGCGTGCGCATCATCGCGGCCTTGCCCGAACTGTCGAGCGGCCGTCCGCACGCCCTGGCGCTGGCCTCCATCGCGTCCGAACCGACCGGTGACGACCTGACCTTCTGGGTGTCGGACTCGCCCGAGCGCGAAGACAAGCTGGTCGAGACGCTCGGCCATCGCGGCTTCGCCGCCGAATGGCTCTGTTCGGCGCAAGGGCTCAAGCTCTTCATCCTGTCGGGTTTCGTCCAGGAGCACGATGAACGGCTGAAGGGCGCGCTCGGCTCCTTGAGCGGCGTCATCGGCGCCGCCCCGCGGATCTGATCCTTTTCCCGCATTCGGCAGACAAGGCTTGCGAATTTATCGTGCGTTTTGTTTAAGGGCGGGATATGAATAAAAAAATAGTTTCATAAGATACGGCCTTACCATGACGAATCTCCTCGACAAGACCGCTCCCCAAAATCCGGCTCCAAAGTCCGGCATCCTCGATATCGCGCCCTATGTCGGCGGCAAGTCGAAGATCGACGGCGTGGCCGACCCCATCAAGCTGTCGTCGAACGAGAACGCGCTGGGCGTCAGCGCGCACGCCGTCGAGGCCTTTGTGGACGCCCAAGGAAAGCTGTTCCGCTATCCCGACGGCCACGCCAATCCCTTGCGCGCCGCGGTCGCCGAATATCACAGCCTGGAGCCAGACCGTCTGGTGTTCGGCAACGGTTCGGACGAGGTCTTCTCGCTGCTCAACCAGGTCTATCTCGAGGCGGGCGACAATATCGTCACCGGCGAGCACGGCTTCCTGGCCTACCGCATTTCGGCCCTGGCCTGCCAGGCCGAGGTCAAGCTGGCGCCCGAGCCGGAGCAGCGTATCGAGATCGAAGGCCTGCTCGCCCTGGTCGACGACCGCACAAAGCTGGTCTACCTGTCGAACCCCGCCAACCCGACCGGCACCTGGAATACGCCGGAGGAGATCGCCGAACTGCGCGCGCGCCTCGACCCCCGCATCCTGCTGGTGGTCGACGAGGCCTATGCCGAGTTCGTCGACGAGCCGACCTGGAAGAGCGCTTTCGACATGGCGCGTACCTCCGAAAACATCATCGTGACGCGCACCTTCTCCAAGATCCACGGCCTGGCCGGGCTGCGCATCGGCTTCGGCTATTGCCCGAAAGCGGTAATCGAGGCGATCGAGCGCATCCGCCTGCCGTTCAACATCAACCTGCCGGCGCAATACGCCGGCATTGCCGCCCTGTCCGACCATTTCCACATCGAAGCGTCGCGCCAGCAGGTGCTGAACTGGCACCCCCGCTTCCTGCAGGAAGTGCGCGCGCTCGGCTACACGATCCGCAAGTCGGCCGGCAACTTCGTGCTGATCACCCTCAAGGACGCCGCCGAGGCGGAGGCCGCCAACACCTATCTGATGTCCCAGGGCGTGATCGTGCGTCATGTGGCGAACTACGGCCTGCCGCAGTGCCTGCGCGTGACGATCGGCAAGGATGATGAAAACCGCGCCTTCCTCGACGCTCTGGCGCGGTTTGCCAAAAAATAACCCTGCGCGCAGCGGTCGCATTCGCAAATCGATGGCGCTATGTTAAGGGCTGCGAATTGCCGGATAGAGTCATGCCTGATCAAAGCGCTTCATCGCCCGCCGCCCGCATAGCCTTCGGCCAGGGCTTTCTCAAGGATTGCTGGTGGTTTGCCGCCCTGTCCGGGGACCTGAAGGCCGGCGCCCTGCAACGCTACGTCATTCTGGGGGAACCCGTGCTGCTCGGCCGCGATCTCGACGGCCAGGCCTACGGCATCCGCGACATCTGCCCGCACCGCGCGGCCCCCCTTTCGGCCGGCCAGATGCTGCGCGCCCCCAAGGGCGGCGCCTGCGTCGTGCAATGCCCCTATCACGGCTGGACCTTCGATACGCAAGGTACCTGTACCTCGGTGCCGTCGCTGACCTCGGATCAGACCATGGACGTGTCCAAGGTCCGCGTGCGCAACTACGCCGTCCGCGAACAACAGGGCATGGTGTGGATCTATATCACCAATGACGTCCGCCGCCCGGCCGAGCCCGACCACGAGCCGCCGATCCTGCCGGGCGTCGTGGGCGGAAAGCCGATCATCGTCGAGACCATGGATTTCGACAGCCATATCGACCATGCCGTCGTGGGCCTGATGGACCCGGCGCACGGTCCCTATGTCCATCAGCAATGGTGGTGGCGCTCGTCGAAGAAGCAGTTAGAGAAGATGAAGGCGTTTGCCCCGACCGAGTTCGGCTTCGCCATGGTGCGCCACGCCCCCTCGAAGAATTCGCGCGCCTACCGCATCCTGGGCGGCGCGCCGGCGACCGAAATCACCTTCCGCCTGCCGGGCATCCGTTACGAGCACATCCAGATCGGCGCGCAACAGGTGCTGGGCCTGACCTGCCTGACGCCGATCGACGAGAAAAAGACGCGCATCACACAGGTCTTCTGGTCGGACCACGGGCTGTTCCGGTTGATCGCCCCGATCTTCCGCCACGGCGCCAAGGCCTTCCTCAAACAGGACGGCGACATGGTCAACCTGCAGAACGAGGGGCTGAAATACGATCCGTCGCTGCTGTGGATCGACGACGCCGACACCCAGGCCAAGTGGTATCAGCAGTTGAAGCGCGAATGGCTGGCCTCGCGGGCCGAGAAACGCCCCTTCGTCAACCCGGTCAAGCCGGCGACGCTGCGCTGGACGAGCTAATACGCCGCATGACTCGCGCAAACGTGCGCGGTGGCCAAGGACGAAGAGATTGGCGCCCTTGCCGACGCCGATTTCGTCAATCGCCGCTGGAAAGTGCCTCGACGGCCCGAACGACAAAAGCGCCTCCGCCAGACGACGGAGGCGCTTTTTGTTGCGGTCAGCCCTATGATCAGGCCGTCTTCAGGCCGGCCACGACAAGGCCGATCTGGACCGACAGGGTGTCGGCCAGTTGCGCGACGTCGAAGCCGGAGCTGCCTTCCGACGAATGGAAGGCACGGCGCAGGTTGGCGAAGCACAGATCTTCCAGGATTTCCGCCGCGCAGTCGATACGGGCGCTGTCGGGGATTTCCTTACGGGCCTTGGCGGCCTTAAGCGTATCCAGCAGGGTGACGCGCACAAGGTCGCTGAGACGCGAAATCTCGGTCAGGCTGGGCTGACTGGCCGACCAGCGCATGACGAAGGCCGACAGGATCAGGCGCGCATTGGCCTGGGCCGCATCGTAGCCGCGCATCAGCTGATTGTGCAGCCGGTCGACGAGGCTCAAGGACTCGTCATAGGCTTCACGCATCAGACGGATGACGCGGGCGTTTTCGTCTTCGACGACGGTCAGGAAGATTTCGTTCTTGTCGGCAAAATTGGCGAACAAGGCGCCGGTCGACAGGCCCGCGCCACGCGCGATGTCACGCAGGGTCGCGGCTTCGAAACCACGTTCGCGGAAAAGAGTCATCGCCGATTCAAGAATCTTCTGGCGATTGCGCTCTTTCGACTGAGCACGAGCCCCTAAAGGTTGCGGGGCGTCCTCGCGGTTTATCATCAGACTTTTATCACTCGGATTATACATGGTACTCACACACACAAACGGGTTTCCCTAAGGGAAACATTGAGACCCGGCCCAAACTCTTTAGACCGGTCGCAACAGCAATTCAATCTGTTGCGGATGATATTTTTGCGACGCGAAAGCGTCGGATTTGCGGCAGTCACCCACAATTGAGCGCGCTTCCCCTGTGCCGTGCATATGGCCCTCGACAATCTGCATAAAAAGAGGGATGAGAGTCTTCATGAGCCTCTTTCTCTTCATACTGGCCGTTCTCGCCATGCTGGCCACCGCCGGAGTGCTGTTCGCCGGCTTCTTCAGCATGGCCAAGGGCGGCGAATTCCAGGCCAAATGGTCGAACAAACTGATGCGCCTGCGCGTCCTGTTCCAGGCCATCTCGATCGCCCTGCTGGTCGCCGTCGCCTGGGCCTTCCAGCACAAGATGTAGCCTTTCGGCGATCCCCGTGGTCAAGCTCAACAAGATCTATACGCGCACCGGTGACGACGGCACGACCGGCCTTGCCGACGGTTCGCGCCGCAAGAAGTACGATCCGCGCATGACCGCGATCGGCAGCGTCGACGAAGCCAATGCCGCCATCGGCCTGGCGCGGCTCCACGCCACGGATGGGATCGATGTCCATCTGGCGCGTATCCAGAACGACCTGTTCGACCTCGGCGCGGACCTGGCGACGCCCGGCGACGAGATTTCTTGGACGCCGATCCGCATCAAGGCCGGGCAGGTTTCGGCGCTGGAGGCGATACTCGACGGCCTCAACGAGGACCTCGAACCGCTGACCTCGTTCATCTTGCCGGCGGGAACAGCCTTAAGCGCGCATTTGCACCTGGCGCGCACCGTGGTGCGCCGCGCCGAACGCGACGCCGTGGCCTTAACGGCGGCTGAGACGGTCAATCCGGAGGCGGTCAAATATCTCAACCGCCTCTCGGATCTCCTGTTCGTCATGGCACGGTACGCCAATGATTGCGGCCGCGCCGATGTGCTGTGGATACCAGGCGGAGCCTGACCGCGACTTCCGGGCCCCTTTCGTCTCCCTTCGCAGGGAAGGATTTAGCCGTTCAGAACGCCCCTCCTTCCCCGTTCACGGGGAAGGCGGCACGAGCAGAGCGAGTGACGGAAGGGGGACCTGCAAGCCCCGCCTTAAAGCTTAGCCCTTCTTGCGGCGCTTGAACTGCGCGCCTTCCGAACGGTTGACGGCTTCGCCTTCGGCCGGGCGCTTGTCCATGAAGGCCGGCTTCGCCCCCTTGAATCCGCCGCCCTTGAAACCATTACCCTTGAAGCCGCCCTTGCCGCCCGGCTTACCCGCGAACGGACGCTTGGGACCGCGGGCGTCGTCGTGCGGACGGCGCTCACCGCTATGGGCGGGACGGTCCCCCGCATGGGCAGCCCTGTCGCCAGAATGGTTGGGACGATCGCCACGTGCGGGACGCTCACCATTGTGGGCCGGACGGTCACCGCGCGCCGAACGGTCGCCGGCATAGGCCGGACGCTCACCGGAACGCTCGGCTCTGGGCTTGAACGGCTTGGCCGCCGCGGACGCCGCGGGACGCTCGGCCGCCATCGGATCGTAACGCTCCGGACGCTCGACGCGCGGAGCGCAATCGCCGCGCCCGGCGCCGTTGCGGGCGCCGCTGCCTGTGCGATTACGGCTGCGCTTGTGCACGAATTCCGCATCCGGGTCCGAATGACGGGCACCGGCGGGCTTCTTGCCCTTCTTCTGCGACTTGTCGTGCTCGGGCAGGCGGTCCGGGGTCGCCGGCTTTTCCGTCTGGCCGGAGGCCAGGATGGCTTCGTCGAGCAGCTTCAGTGCCAGGTCCTTGCGGCGGTCGAACGCCGGGATGCGCTGGCGCGTCACGCGTTCGATATCCTTCAGCAGCTTGCGCTCATCGTCGGCGCACAGGGTGATCGAGATCCCCGACTTGCCGGCGCGCGCGGTGCGGCCGATGCGGTGGACATAGGCTTCGGGCACGTTCGGCAGTTCGAAATTGACGACGTGGCTGACATTGTCGACATCGATGCCGCGCGCGGCGATATCGGTGGCGACCAGGGCGCGCAGCTTACCGGCGCGGAAGGCCTGGAGCGCGCGTTCACGCTGGCTCTGGTTCTTGTCGCCGTGGATGGCAGCCGATTCGATGCCGCCGGCCTGAAGATAGGCGGCGACGCGGTCGGCCGAGCGCTTGGTGCGCGTGAAGACGAGCGTGCGCGAATAGGATTCGTCGGCATAGAGCTCCGACAGAAGCGCGCGCTTGCGCTGGGCCTCGATGAACACGACCTGCTGCGACACGCGCTCGGCGGTCGTCGCTTCAGGCGTGATTTCGACGCGCGCCGGATCGGTCAGCAGCTCGGAGGCCAGGCCGGCGATTTCCTTCGGCATTGTGGCCGAGAAGAACAGGTTCTGGCGCTTGTGCGGCAACTTGGCGGCGACCTGGCGGATCGGCTTGACGAAGCCGAGGTCCAGCATCTGGTCGGCTTCGTCAAGCACGAAGCATTCGACGCCGCGCAGGTCGACCGTCTTCTGTTCGATATGGTCGATCAGGCGGCCGGGCGTGGCCACCAGGATGTCGAGGCCGCCGTTCAGCGCCTTGTATTGCGGGCCGTACTTCACGCCGCCGTAGATGGTGGCGATCTTCAGCCCCATGCCGCGCGAATAGGTGTTGAAGCTTTCGGCGATCTGCGAGGCCAGTTCGCGCGTCGGCGACAGGATGAGCGCGCGCACCGACTTGGGCGCCGGCAGGATGCGGTTGGTCAGGATGTGCTGCAGGATCGGCAGGGCGAAGGCCGCCGTCTTGCCGGTGCCGGTCTGGGCGATGCCCAGGAGGTCGCGGCCCTTGAGCAGCACGGGGATGGCCTGCGCCTGGATCGGCGTCGGCTTGGTATAGCCCTCTTTTTCGAGGGTATTGAGCAGGGTCGGGCTTAAGCCCAAGGTAGAAAAGGTCGTCACGGACAAGGCCTTCGTAAAAAATATTACGGGCGCGCACAAACGCATCGCGCCCGGGCCTGAACCATTCAGGCCGGGTGGGACGAAGCAAGCGCGTGTCACGGACTTCGAAATTCGGGCAGGCGCGCCAACGGAGGCGGCCTTAAAAGCTGGCAGTATGTACCCCGAAAGGGCATACTTCACGCGGCCAGACATAGGGCGGAACAATCCGCCGGGCTGTTTCGCAGATGCGATAGGCGATCCTTTGCGCTTTTGTTACGCGAAAGTCAAGCGCCACCAATTGTTACCTTACGGCAAGCTTCATACCAACCATTTGGTAACCAAACGCCGCTAGTGTATTTCCCCGGTGGGCCTGAGCCGCTAAGCGATCGCTGAAACAAACGATTGCTACGTATATTACCCCTTGTTCGTGTCGTTTTTTCCGTCTTACGGGACCCTTGCGCATGTCTTTGCCGCCACGCCCTGCCGCATCCTCACCTTCCGCAAGTGCGAAGGCCGAAGTCATTCAGCCGGCCGACTATCAATACCATGACCGGCGCACGGAACCGCGCCAGGACTGCGACGACCGCGGCGCCCTGCTCTACATGTCGGAAAAACAGGTCATCACCTGCCGCATCATGGACCAGTCGCCGTCGGGGGCGCGCGTCGCCTTCGACAATGTCGGCTCCATCCCCTCGGAAATCTGGCTGATCGACCTCGACACCCATATGGCGCGGCGCGGTTCGGCCGCCTGGTCGACGCCGACGCGCATGGGGCTGAAGTTCAATTTCGTACAGACCCTGGTGCCGGGCCACCCGCGTCCGCAACGCGTTCCGCAGGAAGTCTTCGAGGTCTGGATGAAGCTGAGCGGACAAATAAAGGACCCGCCCCCTGACGCAGACGACGTCCTGTATCTGGATTAAATTCAAGGCCCGTTCGATCTGATCGAGCGGGCCTTGAATTTTTCACCGAGGACGCCCGGCCTTACAGCAGCGAGCGGAACTTCAGCGTGCCCGGCACGGTGCGCAGGGCGTCGAGCGCTTCCTTGGGATAGCCCTGGTCGACATCGACGATGACATAACCCAGTTGCTCGTTGGTCTTCAGGTGCTGGGCCAGGATGTTGAGGTTATATTCGGCCAGCACGCGGTTGATCGCCGCCAGCACGCCCGGCACGTTCTGGTGCAGGTGCAGGAAGCGGTGACGGCCCTCGACGTCGGACAGCTGGACGTGGGGCATGTTGACGCTGAACGTGGTGTCGCCGCGGTTCAGGAAGTTCAGCAGGCGCTCCGACGCGAACTCGGCGATGGCTTCCTGCGCCTCTTCGGTAGAACCGCCGATGTGCGGCGACAGCACCGTATTGCGGCGGCCCATCAGGGGGCTTTCGAACGGATCGTCGTTGGTGCGCGGCTCTTCCGGGAAGACGTCGACGGCGCAGCCGGCGATCTTCTGGCTGTCGATCGCCTTGGCCAGCGCCTCGATATCGACGACGTGGCCGCGCGAAAGGTTGATGAACAGGGCGCCTTCCTTCATGCGCGCGAACTGGGCGGCGCCGAAGATGTTGGTGTTCTCGCTGCGGCCGTCGACGTGCAGCGACACGACGTCGGCTTCGGCCAGCAGGGCGTCGAGCGAGCGGTAGCGCTTGGCGTTGCCCAGCGACAGCTTCTCCGCGATATCGTAGTAGATGACGCGCATGCCGAAGGCTTCGGCCAGGATCGACAACTGCGAGCCGATGGCGCCGTAGCCGATAATGCCCAGCGTCTTGCCGCGCACTTCGTGGGCGCCGGTGGCCGACTTGTCCCACTTGCCCTGGTGCATGCCGATCGACTTGTCGGGGATGTTGCGGGTGAGCACGACGGTCAGGCCCATGACCATTTCGACGACCGAACGCGTGTTCGAATAGGGCGCGTTGAACACGGCGATGCCGCGTTGCGAGCAGGCCTTGAGATTGATCTGGTTGGTGCCGATGCAGAAGGCGCCGACCGCCATCAGCTTGTCGGCGCTTTCCAGCACGCGCTCGGTGACATTGGTCTTGGAGCGGATGCCCAGGATATGCACGCCCTGGATCGCCGCGATCAGGTCGTCTTCGTCGAGCGCGCCCTTGAGGGTCGAGACGTCGTAGCCTTCCTCGCGGAAGTGGCGCACCGCCTCGAGGTGGATATTTTCGAGCAGCAGCACCTTCAGCTTCGAGCGCGGGAAGGAATAGCGGCCCTGATAGCCTTCGGCGTGCAGCACTTCGTCGAACGACGCGGCGATGCGCGTGGCCTCACCGGCTTCGGTGGCCGCCACGACCTTGGGGCGCGTGACGTTTTCGGTGAAGGCGTAGAAGCGTTCGGCCGCCCCGCCCTTATAGACTTCGAAATCGGTCCAGCCGTCGCCGACCATGACGACGTCGCCGTCGAGATTGAGCCCGCGCACGGCGCTGATCTTGCCGCCGTCCTGGCTGAGCGGGTTGGTCAGGTCGAGGCCGATGGCGACACCGTCGGCGTTCCACGTCAGGCGGTTGGCCAGGACATAGGCCGGATCGATACCGAAATCGGCCACCACCGGATCGATGAAGTCGTGAAAGCCACCCGAGATGATGCGGATCTTGCCGGCATATTCGGCGAAGACGGCGCGGTTGCGTTCGATCGAGGCGCTGATCTTGGTCTTGAGCACGTCGACCAGGGCGGCAATGTCGTCGCGCGTCGGCTTCAGGATCTGGACACGGCGTTGCAGCGCGTCGGAAAAGCCGATCTCGCCCGACATGGCCTGGTCCGTCAAAGCCTTGATCTGGGCGACATCGGCGGCGCGCGCCGGGTCGGCGGCCGACAGCAGTTCGGCCAGAATGTCGAGCGCCTCGACCGTGGTGAAGGTCGAATCGAAATCCAGAATCAGGGTGGCGGGGGCGGGAGGTGCGAAGCTTGCATTCATGACGGCGGGACCCATATGGGGCGGGCCGGGGTTTTGGGCGCCGCAAGGCTGCCCCGCCCGGCTCAAGAACAATTGCGCCGCAGATAGGATAAAATTTTTACCCGCACAACCGCCTTAATCGATTATTGTGGCGGCAGCGGGTCTAATTCTTTAAGATTCTATCGGACCGCGGCCCTTTTACGCCAGACTGGTAAAATCTGTAACTACCGTAAGGATTTACGCGTTTCATGTCCGATCCGTCCGTTTCGACCACCGATTATTCCGCCCGTTTCGTCATCGAGACGCATCCCGTCCACGGGCGGCTGGTGCGGTTGGGCGAGACGCTGGACCAGATCCTGAAGGCGCACGACTATCCCGACGTCATCGCCAACCTTCTGGGCGAAGCCTGCGTCCTGGCCGTGCTGGTCGGCGCGTCGCTGAAGTTCGAAGGCCGCCTGATCCTGCAGGCGCAGGGCGACGGCGCCGTGCGCTACGTCGTGGCCGACTACGACACGCGCGGCGGCCTGCGCGGCTTCTGCCGCTACGACCAGGGCGAGCTCGACGCCTTGACCGCCGCCAACGAAGGCAGCTTCCAGAGCCTGGGCGCGCAGGCGCTGCTGGGCAAGGGCACCTTCATCATGACGCTGGATCCCGAGGACCACGCGGAGCGCTACCAGGGCATCACGCCGATCGAAGGCGAATCCCTGTCGTTGTGCGCCGAGCACTATTTCGCCCAGTCCGAGCAGGTGCCGACCCAGATCAAGCTGGCCGTCAGCGAGAGCACGAACGAGGCCGGCCGTGTCTGGCGGGCCGCCGGCGCCATGATCCAGGCGATCGCGGGCGACGAAAGCCGCGGCGATACGAAGGAATCGTTCCAGCATATCCGCGCCCTGTTCGAAACGCTCGGCGAGGAAGAGCTGACCGATTTCGACCTGACGGCCGACCGCCTGCTCTACCGCCTGTTCCACGAGGACGGCGTGCGCCTGTCGGCCTTGAAAAACGTCTTCAAGCTCTGCCGCTGTTCACAGGAACGCGTCGAAGGCCTGGTCCAGTCCTTCACCGAACAGGAACAGAAGGACATGCTGGAAGCCGACGGCAAGGTGCACATCACCTGCGAATACTGCTCCAAGACCTTTCTGGTCGGGTTGCCGTAACAAGTAGGATATGATCCTTTCGGCCCTCCCCGTTTACGGGGAGGGCCGAAAGGCTAATTAGCCGAAGCCGTAGTGAAGCCTAACCCTGCATATCCAGCGAATAGCCGGCCGAGCGCACCGTGCGGATCGGGTCGTAGGCGTGGCCGTCGTTCAGCGCCTTGCGCAGACGGCCGATATGAACATCGACCGTACGCGCCTCGACATAGACGTCGTTGCCCCACACGGCGTCGAGCAGCTGCTCACGCGAGAAGACACGGCGCGGATACTGCATGAAGTGGTCGAGCAGCTTGTATTCCGTGGGCCCCAGATGGATGTCGCGGCCGCCGCGCTGCACGCGGTGCGACAGGCGGTCGACGCTGATCTCGCCGAATTCGACGCGGTCTTCGCTCAGGCCCGGACGGATACGGCGCAGGACGGCGCGGATGCGCGCCATCAGCTCGACCATCGAGAAGGGCTTTACGACATAGTCGTCGGCGCCTGTGTCGAGCCCGCGGATGCGGTCGCTTTCTTCCGAGCGCGCCGTCAGCATGACGATCGGCAGGTTGCGGGTATTGCCCTGGGCGCGCAGGCGGCGGCAGACCTCGATCCCCGACACCTTGGGCATCATCCAGTCGCAGACCAGAAGGTCGGGCTGGCGCTCCTTGATCATGACAAGCGCTTCGTCACCATCTGTGGCGACGCCGACCTCATAGCCTTCCTTTTCCAGGTTGTAGTTCAACAGGGTCGCCAGGGCGTCTTCGTCTTCGGCAACGATGATATAGGGCTTCATGCAAGGGTTCCGTATCGGGACGGTTACAGGGAAGTCCGGGTCAGAGCGTCGTCAGTCGAAGGGGCGCCGCCCGGCGAAGTCAGTTTGCGTTTAGGGTGTCGCCTTTCGGGCGGTCTTCGACATAGTCCTCGCCCGTCAGTTCGTAATGGATGTGCTCGGCCATGTTGGTGGCGTGGTCACCGATGCGTTCCAGGTTCTTGGCCATGAACAAAAGGTGGGTGCAGGCCGAAATCGTGCGCGGGTCACCCATCATGTAGGTGAGCAGTTCGCGGAACAGGGCGTTGTAATGTTCGTCGACCTCGGTGTCCGACGCCCAGACGCTCTGCGCCAGGTCCTGACGGCCGCCCTTGTATGCGTCGAGCACGTCGCGCAGACGCGACGACACCAGCTTGCCCATGCGCTCGATCGAACGCGTCAGCGGCGACATCGGCTCGGCCTCGGCGATGACCAGGGCGCGCTTGGCGATGTTCTTGGCCAGGTCGCCGATACGTTCCAGCGAGGTCGCGATCTTCATGGCGGCCACCGTCTTGCGCAGATCGTCGGCCATGGGCTGGCGCAGAGCAATGAGGCGGATGCACTTGCGCTCGACGTCCTTTTCGAGCTCGTCCAGCTTGTGATCGCGCTGCACGACGCTTTGCGCCAGGGCGACGTCGCGGCGGGCGACGGCCTCGACGGCGTCCGCGACCTGCGCTTCGGCCAGACCGCCCATCAGAACGACCTCGGCGCTCAGCTGATCCAGCTCTTCTTCGTAGGTCTTGACAATATGAGGGTTCATCTTGAACGGGGCCACTGTACTTGTCCTTCAAATTCCGGCTGGGGACATCGCTATACACGAATTGCGACTTTGATTCGCGAGTATATGGCGAAAGCGTAACCGGAATTTTACGGGGCGTTTAGGGGAATTTTGTGACAGTTTTATAAGCCGCGCCCCGCGTTAAGGACGTTTCCGCACAAAAACCGTCATATTTTGACAAATACCCTATCCGACGCCCTTGAGCGCAACGCCCTCGGAGGCCGCCAGGCGCGGCACGCCGGCCTCGCCATAGGCGCGGGTCTGCGGGAAGCAGGCGGCGAAGGCCGTGAAGGTCGGCAACCCCGGAACAGGCATCGGCGTGACCTTGCCGCCCTCGGATTCGGGCTCGCGCAGCATGGGGTCGTCGCCGGCCGGCATGCCGCCGATGCTTTCGACGACCAGCCCGCCGCGGTGGCGGTTGATGATGTGCTTGACGATGGCCAGCCCCAGCCCCGTGCCAAGACGGTCGCCGCTCTTCTGGCCTTCGACGCGGTAGAAGCGTTCCGCCAGGCGCGGCAGGTATTCGCGGCGGATACCCGGACCGTTGTCGCGGACACGTACCACGGCGTAATAGTCGTGGACATTGCGGTCGGGGCGCAGCAGGACCAGCTTCGCGGCCTGCTGGTCGCTCGCCATCATGGCCTCGCTCAGCGTCTTGTCGAACTGGACGTCGATCGTCACGTCCGAGCCGCGCGGCGCGTATTTCAGGGCATTGTCGACCAGGTTCTGCACGACCTGGAGGATCTGGTCGCGGTCGCCGATGATCGGATAGAGGCCGGGCTTGGGCGCCGTAACCTTCAGCGCGACGCCTTTTTCACGGGCGATCAGCGTCAGCCCCTCGATGACGTCGCGCACGGCCAGCACCAGGTCGGCCTCGCCCGACGGCGGCACGTGCTCGCTCATCTCGATACGGCTCAGCGACAGAAGGTCGTAGATCAGCCGGCCCATGCGTTCGGCCTGCGTCGCCATGATGCTCAGGAACTTGTCGCGGGCCTTGTCGTCGTCGCGGGCCGGACCGCGCAGGGTCTCGATGAAGCCCGTCAGCGACGCCAGGGGCGTACGCAATTCGTGACTGGCATTGGCCAGGAAATCGGCGCGCATGCGTTCCATACGGCGGACATCGGTTTCGTCGCGCATGACCAGCAGGGCCAGGCGCGGATGCTTTTCACTCTCCATGCCTTCGACCGGCAGGGGGCTGGTGAAGGCGCGCCAGTACTGGTCGCGCGCCCCGCCCGTCGTGTCGAAGACGACCGAACGGCCGATGCGGCCGAACAGGGCCTCGTCGACGCATTCCAGCACTTCGGGCGTGCGGATGGCGGAAACCAGCAGCCCGCCGTCGTCGCCGATCGCAAAAACGTCGCGCGCCGCGTCGTTGGCGAAGACGATCCACCGGCCGGCGATATCGTGCGGCTCGAAGCCCGATACGATCATGACTGGGTCGGGAATGGCGCGCAGCACTTCCTGGAAGCTGGGCCCCTCGGGCTGGACCTTGACCTGGACCTCGGGCGCCTTCAGGCCCTCTATACGGTCGCGCAGTTCGAGGATGCGCAGCCAGAACTGGAAGACCGTATAACCCAGGACGGCGACGGCGGCCGGCGCCACCAACCCGCGCGCGGGCTCGAACAGCGCCAGCGCAACGAGCGCGCAACCGCCGATCCAGGTGCCCAGGGGCACGGTATTCCAGAAGGTTTGCCGCCGATCCATACGCCTTGCTCGTCCAACTCTTATATGACTGAAAGAGCGGGGTTATTAAAGCGTTTACACGACAGTTCCGTGACGGTTGCGTCAACCACCTGTAAGCGAGTGTGACGGTTCTGTGGCGCGGCTTACGGGCGTGTCTGACCGTTGCCGCGGACGATATACTTGAACGTCGTCAGTTGCTCCGCGCCGACCGGGCCGCGCGCGTGCATGCGGTCGGTCGAGATGCCGATTTCGGCGCCCAGGCCGAATTCGCCGCCGTCGGCGTACTGCGTGGAGGCGTTCCAGATGACGATGGCCGAATCGACCTCGTTGAGGAAGGTTTCGGCGGCGTGGCCGTTCTCGGTGATGATCGCTTCGGTATGACCCGAGCCATAGGTGCGGATATGTTCGATGGCCGCGGCCTCGTCCTTGACGACGCGCACGGCCAGGATGGGCAGCAGGTATTCGGTGCGCCAGTCGTCCTCGGTCGCCGCCTTCATCGGATAGATCGCGCGCGCCGCATCGTCGCCGCGCAGCTCGCAACCCTTGTCTTCGAGCGCTTTCGCGACGCGCGGCAGGAGATCGGTCGCCACGGCTTCGTCGATCAGGAGGGTCTCGGTCGCGCCGCAAACAGAAACGCGGCGCATCTTGGCGTTCAGCGTCACACCGGTCGCCTTTTCCGGATCGGCGTCCTTGTGGATATAGGTGTGGTTCAGGCCTTCGAGGTGCGCCAGGACGGCGACACGCGCCTCCTTCTGCACGCGTTCGACCAGCGAGCGGCCGCCACGCGGAATGATCAGGTTCACCGCGCCGCCAAGCCCGCCGAGGATGAGCCCGACGGCATCGCGGTCTGAGGTCGGCACCAGTTGCACCGCCGTTTCAGGCAGCCCCGCCGCGCGCAGGCCGTCTTCGAACGCGGCATAGATGGCCAGCGCCGAATTGAGCGCTTCCGAACCCGTGCGCAGGATGGCGCCATTCGACGAGCGGATGCACAGAGCGGCGGCGTCGGCGGTCACATTGGGGCGCGATTCATAAATGATGGCGATGACGCCGATCGGCGTCGAGACGCGCGCGATGTCGAGCCCGTTCGGCCGCGTCCAGCGCGCAAGTTCGCGCCCGACGGGGTCGGGCAGTGCCGCGACCTCTTCCAGGCCTTTCGCCATGGCCTCGACGCGTGCCGGATTGAGAATCAGGCGCTCGATCATGGCGTCGGTCAGGCCCTTGTCGCGGGCGTATTGCTGGTCTTTTTGATTGGCCGCAAGAATTTCGGCTTCGCGCGCGCGGATCGATTTCGCCGCTTCGACGATGGCGCGGGTGCGGGCCTCCGGACCCGCCAGACGCAGGGCCTCGGCGCCGAGTTTGGCCTTGGCAGCCATATCGGTCATCAGGTCGTTCAGCGTGCGCGTGCTTTGGTCGTCCATGGCGAAACTCCGTCTTTCAGGCGGTATATATCGCAAAACCGTCGAAAAACGACGGTTTCATTTGAAATCACGGCTTTTGGCAGGTTTTTGCAGGCGGTTGGCGGTTAGTTCGGTGATCCCGAAGCGCGACCATGCGTTTGACGCGACCATCCGGCCCCCACTCCCAGCGTCATGGAAATGAGCGTAACGAACGCCAGGATTTGAAATATGGCAACGATCAACCCCTTGCCCTCCTCGCCCTCGGGAGCCGGGGGCGTCGGAATACAGGTCAGGGCAAGCAGTGCGACCGGCAAAAGCAGAACAATGGCGATCGCAACCTTACGCGCCCAGCCACGCAACAAAACATAGAGCGCAAACGTAACCACACCCGGGGCTGCCAATATCAGAAGGAGAACGACCAAACCGAGAAACGTGTCCATGCCACCCTCGCCTCATGCTGCCTAGATCAGCGCCATATCATCGCGGTGGATGACCTCGTCGCCCGAAGTATAGCCCAGGATCGTCTCGATGTCGCGGCTGCCGCGGCCGCGGATGGCGCGGATATCGTCGGCGGAATATTCGACGATGCCGCGCGCGATCTCCTGGCCCGACGGCGCCACGATCGACACGCTGTCGCCCTTGTCGAAGCTGCCGGTGACCTCGACTATGCCCGACGGCAGCAGAGACTTGCCGTTATGCAGGGCGCGGGCGGCGCCTTCGTCGAGCATCAGCTTGCCCGCCGGCACCACGGTTCCCGCGATCCACGCCTTGTAGGCCGCACTCAGCGAGGCCTGCGGCTTGAACAGCGTAAAGCGCGCGCCTTCGGGTCCGGCCAAGGACGATAGCGGCTGGATGACGGCGCCGTACGCGATCAGCGTGGCGCAACCGGCCGATCCGGCGATGCGCGCCGCGGCGATCTTGGTCGCCATGCCGCCGGTGCCGACACCGGCCGACGCATTGGCCCCGCCGGCCATGGCTTCGATCGAGGCGTCTAGCTTTTCGACGATCGCGATATGCTGCGCGTGCGCGTTATGGCGCGGATCGTCCGTATACAGACCATCTATGTCGGACAACAGAACAAGCGCTTCGGACTTGACCAGTTGCGCGGTGCGCGCCGCCAGGCGGTCGTTGTCGCCGTAGCGTATTTCCTCGGTCACCACGGTGTCGTTTTCGTTGACGATCGGCACGCAGCCGAGCTCGAACAGGGTTTCGACGGTGGCGCGCGCATTCAGCCAGCGCCGGCGCTTTTCGGTATCTTCGCGCGTCAGCAGAACCTGGGCGGACTTCAGCCCCACGGCCTGAAAAGCTTCGTCCCAGGCGGCCATCAGGCGCGGCTGGCCGGCGGCGGCGCAGGCCTGCTTTTCGTCGAGCTTGAGGCGCGGGCGCGTGACGCCGAGATGGCGGCGGCCGAGCGCCACGGCGCCCGACGACACCAACACCACATTCTTGCCGGCAGCGACCAGGCCTGCGATATCGCGCGCCAGCCCGGCCATCCAGGCGGTATTGGCGGCGCCGGTCCTGGCGTCGACAACCAGGGCCGAACCGACCTTGATGGTGATCCGCCGGGCGGACGCCAGGACGTCGGGCAGGACAGCGGGCGCTCCGCCAGATTCCGTCTTGCCGCCCATGTTTCGCCTTTTCCCAGCCAGGTGAAAGTGTTATCCGCGCGCTTGTAATGGATAAGGCGACGGATACGCAAGGCCTTACGGTTTCAGCGGAATTGGTAACAAAATGAACTATGTAGGCACGCGCGGATTTATCGGTGACAAGACCTTCGCCGGCGCCCTGCTCGACGGTCTGGCGCCCGACGGTGGCCTGTATGTACCCGCTGAGTGGCCGACGCCCGGTTTCGCGCTTGAAGGCGACTACGGTACGCTGACCGAAAACCTGCTGACGCTCTTCGGCGTCGACGTTCTGGGCACGGACGCCGTCAAGGCCGCCGCCGAGCGCACGAAGGCCGCCTTCCTGAACAACGGAACGGTGCCGTTGACGCAGCTCGACGATAATCTCTGGATGCTCGAGCTGTGGCACGGCCCGACGCTCGCCTTCAAGGACATGGCCATGCAGATGATGGCGCCGCTGACCGATGCGGCGCTGAAGCAGCGCAACGAAACCCTGACGCTCGTCACCGCCACGTCGGGCGATACGGGCGCGGCCGCGGTGCGCGCCTTTGCCGGCTCCGAGCGCGTGCGCCTGGTCGTCTTCCATCCGCTCGGCCGCGTCTCTCCGGTGCAGCGCCTGCAGATGACGACCGTAGAGGCCGACAACGTGATGAATGTCGGCGTCGAAGGCGATTTCGACGACTGCCAGGCCATCGTCAAGGCCCTGCTGGGCGACTCCAGCCTGAAGCAAAACGGCCTGATCAGCTCGGTCAACTCGATCAACTGGGGCCGTCTGCTCGGACAGGTCCCCTACTATCTCGCGGCCGCCGCCGCCAGCGGGGCTGACACGCCCGACTTCGTCGTGCCGACCGGCAATTTCGGCGACGCCTTCGCCGGCTGGGTCGCCCGCCGCGTCGGCGGCAATGTGGGCAAGCTGCACGCCGCCGTCAATCAGAACGACGCGCTGAACCAGGCGATCAACGACGGCCGCTATATTCGCCGCCAGGCCGTGGAATCGGCCAGCGTCAGCATGGACGTGCAGGCGCCGTCGAACTTCGAGCGCCTGGTCTATGAGGCCTCCGGCCGCAATGCCGCGACGACCAAGGCCCTGTTCGATACCTTTGGCGCCACCGGCGCCGTCACGCTGTCGCCCGACCTGCAATCGGCGCTGAAAGCCGAGGTCACAGCCAGCACGGTCAGCGAGGCCGAGACCGCCGACACGATCGCGCATGCCTACAAGGCCTATGGCCAGGTCATCTGCCCGCACACGGCGGTGTCGCTGAGCGCGGCGCTGGCCCGCGGAACAGACCGTCCGCAGATCGTGTTGTCGACGGCGCACGCCGCCAAGTTCCCGGACTTCGTCACCAGGGCACTGGGCTTCGCGCCCAAGGTGCCCGACGCCATCCAGGCGCTTTACGGCCAGCCGGAACGCATCACCGAGCTGAAGAACGACCGCGCCGCGGCTCTGGATCTCGTCAAGGGCTTCGCCGAGACCTGAGCTTAACTGGCGATATTTCAGGGGCGAAACATGGAAGCCCTATTCGGTTGTTAGCGAATGCTCCGAACACAGGGGCATTCAATGCGCAAATACCTTTCGAGCGGTCTCCTCGCCGCCGTCCTGTCGCTCTGCGTCAGCGATATCGCCATGGCCCAGGACATGGGTGGCCAAATGGGCGGTATGGGCGGTGATATGGGGGGCATGGGCGGCGACATGGGAGGCGGCGGCCAGATGGGCGGCGGTGGCCATGGCCGCGGCGGCCATCGCGGCCAGGGAAGGGGCGGACAAGGGCAGCAGGGTCCTGGACAAGGTGCACCGCGTCCCATGGTGGCGCCGGCGACCATCCCCGCCGCCATGCGCCGCAGCGCTGTCATCACCGTCGCCGGCCAGGGCAAGGCGCTGAGCCGCGGCAGCATCACGCCGACCAAGCCCGACCAGTCGGGCGTCTTCGCCGAACGCGGTGCGCTCCTGACCATGGACGGCATCACGATCACCAGCACGCTCGACGTCTCGCTGGCCGACGACGCCCACGAAACAGGCCTCGGCGCCGCGCTGATCATCGCCTCCCAAACCACGGCCACGGTGACAGGCGGCAGCATTTCGACCACCGGCCGCGGCATAGACGGCATCTTCGCCGCCGATCCGGGGTCGAAACTGACGCTGAAGGGCGCGACCATCTCGACACGCGCTGCCCAGGCCTACGGTGTCGAACTGGCGGCGGGCGCCGTTCTCGACGCTGACACGGCCAGCATCACCACGACGTCGGATCACGCCCCTGCCATCGCGGTCAAACCCGGCAGCCGCGCCAAGCTCAGCGGTGGGACGCTCAGCACCACCGGACCGTCTTCGCCGGCGATCGAGGCGCGCGGCGACGTCGACGCCGCAGGCACGGCGATCAAAACCGCCTTTTCCAGCGGGCTGGAGATCGACGGTGAACACACGGCGACTCTGACGCGCGTCGGCTTCGACAGCGGCGACCGCGGCATCCTGCTCTATCAGTCCGCCCCGCCTCCGATGCAGGACGGCAAGGTGACGGCGGCCAGCGCCGCGTCCGCACCCTATGACGGACCCGTGGCGACGGCGACGCTCAGCATGGACGGCGGCAAGATCACCTCGGCGCGCGAAGCCTTCCTGGTCAGCAATGTCCGCGGCGTCATTACGCTCCACAACGTCGACATCGCCAGCCAGTCGGGCGTCATCGTCAAAGCGGCCGCGGCCAAGTGGGGACCGCTGGGGCGCAACGGCGGCTATGCCCGGATCGATGCGGAACGTCAGACGCTCAACGGCGACCTTGCCACCGATATCCTGAGCTCGATCCGCCTGGATTTGAAGGACGGCTCGAAGTTCGCCGGCAAGACGACGGCCAATGTCGACGTCAGCCTCGACGCGTCGAGCACCTGGACCCTGACAGCCGATACGCGCGTCGGGCAACTGATCGATCCCGAGGGCCTGAGCGGCGATACGATCAGGAACATCGTCGGCAACGGTCATGTGCTGAGCTACAGCCAGCGCGACAATCCGAATCTCGGCGGCAAGACCTGGCAACTGACCGGCGGCGGCACCC
>OUNM010476368.1_pt1 | contig 62247 bp, 50 predicted proteins | sample 1769961 | NCBI WGS metagenome assembly OUNM01 (sample SAMEA3914820, study PRJEB12502) | metagenome | biome: forest; material: soil | place: USA | collected 2012-03-12 | depth 0.3 m
GCCCTGAACGTCGATCTGAACGAGTTCCAGACCAACCTGGTCCCGTACCCCCGCATCCACTACCCGCTCATCAGCTATGCGCCTGTCATCTCGGCCAAGAAGAGCTCGCACGAGAGCTTCAAGGTCTCCGACCTGACCTTCCAGTGTAAGTCCTCATCCACCCCGAACCCGAGTTTTGTCTCCTACAATTGCGCTGACTTGTACCCCAGGCTTTGAGCCCAACAACCAGATGGTCGTCTGCGACCCCCGCAAGGGCAAGTACATGGCCGTTGCCCTCCTGTACCGCGGCGACGTCGTCCACCGCGACTGCAGCGCCGCCGTCGCGGCCCTCAAGTCCAAGGCCTCGTTCAACCTGGTCGAGTGGTGCCCCACCGGCTTCAAGATCGGCATCAACTACCAGAAGCCCGTCGCCATCCCGTCCACCCCTGGCGACGAGGGCGGCCTCGCCGCCGTCGACCGCTCCGTGTCGATGCTGTCCAACACGACGGCCATCGCCGAGGCCTGGTCGCGCCTCGACCACAAGTTCGACCTCATGTACAGCAAGCGCGCCTTCGTCCACTGGTACGTCGGCGAGGGCATGGAGGAGGGTGAGTTCAGCGAGGCCCGCGAGGATCTGGCTGCGCTGGAGAAGGACTACGAGGAGGTCGCTGCCGACTCGTCGTACGAGCCCGAGGACGAGGCCGCGGACTACTAAGCGGCTGGTCCCCCGTGGTGCGGTTGTTGTAATTACGGTGTTGAGTTGCGGTGGTGAGATGGCGGAAGGGAGGGATGGCGCTCTGTGAGATCTAGACCGGCGCTTGCTTGGCTTTGGCCTTGTCGGATTTGTTTCCTGCGGAGCGGGGCCGTCTTTATGGAGAGCTGTATGGGAGGACTCCCCTGGATATACACACCTTGGGGAGGGAAACGATTTGATGGACCCCTTTTTGCTTTCTATGCGTCTATGAAGATAATATTCGCAGCAGGCTATGCTCTTGCTGCTTTTCGCCCATGCCCGTTATGTGGACAGTGAGTTCGGTGGATGAGGCATTGGCTGCGCCGTTGATGGTGTTCAAGTATGCTGTGGCGTCGTCTTGCTAGTGGCTCCTGACGCCACATATCCACGTGAGACAAGTCGTGACATTGCTGCTATTCTCAGCGATCGCCTTGGGAAGTTGAGATTAGGGTGATTCGAGCGCTGCAAAAGAAGACTGAGACATGACGTTAGGGCTCTGTGTCTCGGGCCCTGCCGCCAGCTCGACCATCCCATGTGCTTCCGAGACACGCGATCATGGCTCCTTGCCCTGGCAAAGCCCATGGAAGCCACCGCGAGCTCCCTATCCCCATATACCGGTACTATTGTGACAACGCAAATCAATTGCTTTGGCTTCTGCGGATTGTCACCCACGCCAAAAGCGACCAAACACACAGCGAATTTAGCTAACTGGTATCTGCAAAGGACTCGTACACAGCCATCCCACAACCCCACCCGCCAGCCAGCCCTCTCATTTCCCAAAAGTGCTCTTCCGCTTCTTATGCCTCGGATCCTTCGTCTTCTTGCCACCCTTGAACTTGAGATCCTTGGGCTTGCCGTCCCGCGCGCTCGCCCGGCGCCCCTCAAACACGAACTGCTCGGGCCCCTTGATCCCGCCCTTCTCGCCCCCGGCGGCGGCATCACCGCCGCCGCCGCCCGCGCCCCGGCTCATGAAGCGCTCCTTGCGCTCCCGCCGCTTCTGGTTGTCCTTCCCGCCCCGCGGCGGCTTGCCGGCCAGCTGCGCCGCGCCGAAGCGTCCGAGGAGCTTGCCCGCGCGGCCGGCGAGGGTCTGGGACTCGGCGGTCGGCTTGGGGACGTAGCGGCCCTCGTCGGCCTTCTTGTTGCCCGGGCGCCGCCTGTCGCTGCCGCCGCGACGGTCCGAGGACGAGGCCGCGGCCTTGCCCATGCGGGCCTCCATCGCGCGGGCGGTCTTGTGCGGGGCCTTGCAGCGGCTGACGCGCAGCTCGCGCGGGAGCATGGGGGGAAATTTCTTGCCGTTGAGGAGAATGGCGGATTCGACCGAGTTACCGTCCTGGAAGGGGGAGTTAGTTTAGGGAGTCTGCTGGGGGCGGGAGCGGGGAATACTGACGTAGAACTGGACGTAGGCGAAGCCCTTGCCGACGCGGGTCGCGGCGTCTCGTGGTACGCGGACGCTCTCGACTTTGCCGGCTTCCTTGTTGAAGATCTGCCAGAGCCCTTCCTCGACGTCCATTGGCGCCTTGGTCCGCTTGCGTTTTTCTGTCACCTCCTTGCCCTCCTCGTTGACCTTGGTGTTGTAGACGGTCTCGTCGTCGACAAAGCCGAGGTTGCCGACGAACACGCAGCGACGGTGGTCGACGGGCGCCGGGTGGGCCACGCTGTCGACGCGGAGATGCCGGTCGAGGACGACTGTGCCATTGAGCTGCTTCACTGCAAGACGGGCCGCCGCTACGGTGGAGTAGACGACATAGGCGTTGGTGGATTTCGTGGTGGCTTCCAAGACCTCCTTTTTGATGAAAGCTGCGCGCTTCGGGATGCCGGCTGTCTCGAAGGCAGTCGAGCGGAAGCGGATCGACTGTACTTTTTGCGCCGGGGCGGCCGTCTGGTCCAAAGCGGACGCGAGATGGGCCAGCAGCGTCTTCTTGGCTTTGCCAGACGTGATCGCCTCAACCGAGACGTTGCTGAGGAAGACGGTGCGATTGGCCTTTTCCAGCTCAGTGACGGCAGGGTCGGCAGCGAGTGATTCATGGACGAGTGATTCGTGAACGGGCACATCATCAGCATCCTCGTCGGCGTCCTCGTTCTCAGCGTCCTTTTTGGGGGCCGTGGCGGCTGCGCCCTTCTCTGCTGCATCCCCCTTGCGACGCTTTCCAGTCGGCTCTTCTTCGTTTGCCAGGCGCTCAAAGTACTTGGCTTCGAGGTTCTCGTCGTCGTCTCGTTGCTTCCGCTTCCGTTTCCGTTCCTCAGGCTGTGATGCTCCGTGCGAAACGGCCTTTTCCAAGATCTCGGCAGTTTCCGCCTCATCGTCCACGCTCATGGCATCTTCGGCTTCGGACTCGCCATCCGAGCCCTCGGCGTCCGACTCTTCCCCAGAATCGTCCCCAGAGCCCTCGAGTTCTTCGTTGTCGGAAGCATCCTCGGCCTCCTCTTCATCCTCCTCTTGCGCGGGAGCTGTCCTGGCTTTTTGCGGCAGCAAGTCGACGTAGCGGGCTTTCGGGGGCGTCTTGATAGCTCCGGCCTAGGAAGGGGTTAGCATAGGCGCCACTCCACTTGCTCGTGGGTTTCTACGACTCACGCTCTGGGAGAACAGCGCATCCAAGGACGGGTCAATGGCCTTGGACTTGACGGCCAGAACAGACTTGCTGCATGAAGTCAGTCATGAATTCGATACAGCCGTCAGAGGAAACAGGTAGGGGATCCGCACTCTTTCGCCATCTTGATGAATGTTTCCGTTCTCACGCGCAAGCTCGGGAGCTTGGGATTGGAGCGGCGAGTTGAAAGTGGCAGAAACCCAGAAGCAGTGAAGTCAGAACCGCTTTCAGGTTGCTGCCCCAGTGATGCAGTGCTGATTGATCTCCTCAGGCGCAGCAGAGCAGCAGAGCACAGCGCCCTGCAGCACTTCAGTGGGGCCAAACGCCGAAAATTCGCTTATCGGCTCTTATCGGTTACTGCCTTCCCCCACCGCTCTGCGCCAGCGGCAGGAAATCGGGCAGGCGGGCAGGCAATCGAAGGGTCCCGAGCTGCTCGCTTCCGCCCGTTTGTGCTCCCTCCTGCTGCTCTGGGCGCCGCTCCCAGCTCCTCGTCAATACCACCGCCAAACTCCCCCATCCTGCCCACCACGCATTCGACACACACTTTCCCACGAACCCGACACCGGCAGCGCGCTTTAGTTGCCCGTCTTCATTGAGCGGCTCTATTTTACACAACAGTTTTCCGCTTTATTCCCGCCCTTCTCCGTCGCGACGTGCCGTCGACGTCAAGCTGCACTGGCACCGCCCGCTCCCGGAACCGATCGAGTCCAATTTTGCGCGGCCCTGCTGTCTCGACCACAACCACCCCCGACATCATTGGCGCTGCCGTTTTCCGCCTCGTCTCAAGCGCAACCGCATGGTCGACGATGGCCACAGGTGATACCGCGCCGCCTTTGGCGCCGTCGAGCCCGCCCCCGCCCTCGCTGGACACCAGCCCCAGCAACCTCTCGAGCCCTCTCAGCGAGCCTGAAGACAAGGACGCCTATGGCGACGAGGCCGATCTAGACATGCGCGACCACAGCGATGGCCACGATACCCCAAATCGGAACGGCGTCGCAAGCGACCCGGATTCCGACGTCGCCTCCGAGTCAGACGACGACAGCAAGCTGTCCGAGCTGGACGTCAATGACTCCGAAGCCGAGACCGAGAGGCTCTACGATACCCCTCCCAAGAACGGCGCGACACGCGATATCGTGACTACGGTTGGCGATTCGGGAAACCGACGGTTTACCGATCGCCGAGACCGGGTCTTTGAGCGCAGCCCGAGCAAGCTCCACCAGCAGCTACGTGCCGACATTGATACCGGGGACGCGGCCAGCGGTCGCAATTCGGCTTCCGAGGCAGAGGACGGTGAGGACGACGATTTGTCACTGCCCTCCAGCGAACCCGAGCTCGATTCAATCGAGGAGCGTCGCTTGCGATCGCCTACCTTGGTCAAGAAGAGCCAAATCGTTCCCCCGACCGACACGCCCACCTCACACCCCAGGAAGAACTCGGCCGATTCTCGGAAACGCAAGCGCCCATCTGTCGCTGAACAGTCAGAATCCGAGCAGCCGCCCAAGAAGCGGACCGGCTCGCTTAGCGCCGCCGACGGCGGGTCCACTCACGACGTTGCCATGATGGACGACGACGAGCTCTCCGCCAACCTACAAAGCGGTAACCACACTGCAGAAGAAGACGAGGAGGAACTGTTAGCTACAACCGAAACCAAGGAGGAGCTGGCGGAGACGGTCGAAGAGGACATTGCAGTGCCTGCCAGGCTCCGCAAGGGGAAGCGCAGCCCGACAAAGCAGCGGAAAAGCAAAAGCCCTACAGAAACCGGCGCCAAAGAAGAAGCGCCAGATGAACCTCCCGAAGACGCCGATGCGCAGAGTCTTGAGGTGCCCACACCTCAAGCCGAGGATGAGCAAGCGGACGAAATCGACGAGGAGGCAGAGGCGGCACATCGAAACGAAGAAGAGTGTATGCAGGTCTCGATTTGTTCCTTGGGAGGCTCTGCAGAAGCTAATTTGACTACAGTGGAGCGGAAACGGGCGGCCTGGGACGAGCTGCTTGCTATTGAGAAGCAATTCAGCAGCTTCCGAGAACGGTCAGTACAATGCTAACCTCGACTGCTTACGGTTCTGTTGCTAACCCCGCCTAGTCTGTATCAAGAACGCTTGGAGCAGCTCAACGAGGAAGAGGCCATGCTCACCAGCGACAACCCGACGCACCCCGAGTACCTTGCCATGCTACAATGCCTAGAGGAGCGACGGGCCGAGAAGATGCGAAGGAGCAACATCGAGTTGCAATATAAATTGTCGGTGCTCCGGCACCGAGCAGTAGCGGAGCGCGCCCAGATCATGTCGCAGTTCTACCAGGCTGTGCGTGAGTCCAGGGACAGCACCGTGACCGAGCTCGGCGAGGAGTGGTACCAGATCCAGCAAGAGCGCCGACGGGCCGCAAACACGATCCCGGATTACGGGATTCGCTTCCCCACTTCAAGGACACAGGCTGTCAAAAATGCCGTGTCATACAACAAGGAGGTTTCGATACTCTCCGGGTTCGCCAAGCACGTCGGCTTCCCCGCAGCGCCGACGATCAATGGTGCATCTGACGAGCAGCTCGAGGCTGATCTCGAAGCCATCCACGTAAGCCTGGCCACCCATGAATCGTAAATATGCAGCCAAACTGACACCGAAGCCAGAGCACTCGCGAGCCCATCCCGCGGCACACCACAAACCAACTACCCGCCTTCCGCCCGGACTACGCAGCCGGCCTCTCCACGTTTGTGCAGGGACTCGGCGCGGCAGGGGAGCAATTCATCGAACAAACGCCGTGGTTGAACCCGAACCACCCATCGCACCACATCCAACGCCAACAAGCCCCTCGCGAAAACAACCTCCAGCCCGCATTTGCCAGCTCGTCGGCGGCGCCCCGGCGACACTCGGGCCAGCCGGGCGCTCTCTTCTCGCCGAACACAACGACCCTCCTTAACGGCGACTCTCCGGCACAGGTGGTGCAGAAGTCGCACTCCCCCGTGGTGGTGACCGAGAAGCTGCAGGGCGCGAAGCGGGCGCCCGAGCCGCTGAGGCGGGAGCCGGCCATCTCTGCTTCGTAGCTTTTTCCGTCATTTTCCCTTCTCTTTTTTTTTTCTCTCTCCTTTCATCCCCACTTTTGGAGGACCCGCGGTTGTCACCGCCAGATTTCAACGGAGTTAGAGGTGGGCATTGGGGATATTTTCATGAGCCATGGCGACGGAGCGTTTTTATTGCTTTCGCGTACTCGATCCCGAGATGCGGCGAGTGGTTTTTCCTTTTGATTTGGCAGGGATGCTTGTTGGGTGGCCTTGGGTTGTCTAATGCTTGTAGATGAGATATGTACGTCGGTGGGGAGATGTGTATGTACAATGGGGAAGGGTTTCCTTGCCGAACGGGATGGGTTTGTATGGATGTGTTGTATAGGACTCTTTTTGACAGGCACCAAGTGCCGATTGCTTTGAAGTGCTCTCTGGGCTCGAGAGCCTGTGGGAGCTAGCGTTGTGATTTGAATCAAAATAGGATTCCCCCCAAACTCCGTTTTTTTGGTATATAATTGCCGCTTGATGCCCCACCCCTTGATATGCGCTCCTCGTACAGAGAGATACATGTACACAGATAGGTACACAGATACATTGGGCCATACCCCCTCCGGCCCCTTCTCAGATCCTCCCCGTCGATCAGATCCTCCTCGCACCCTTCCTCATTTCGTTACCCCCTCGGAAGCCTGCTTCGCCGGCACCTTGACATCCTCGAACTCGTCTTGACCGATCGCCCTCATGGTGTAGGAAACTGCAGGAAACATCGGGTCAGCCAGCTAAGCCTCCGGGAGCGCTGGAGCTCCAAAGAGCTTTGCGGGGGTGTCGTACAGACGCCAAAGGCAAAAACGGAGAGTCCAACCCCGTAGATGGTGTTCTTGAAGAGATAGGGCCGCCGCGCCCGGATCAGGGCCGGGGAGTGCTTTTGGGCATCGTAGTAGCTCGAGCGTTGGAACCTGTCCGGGAATGGTTTAGAAGGCGGTCGGGGTATAATCTGGAGAGACAGCGGTTGACTTACACCATGGCTGCTCCGTTGAAGAATCACGCCGTGCACGACTTCGCTCGGGGTGAGGACGATGGGGATGGAAATCGAATTAACGAAACGGGCATCGGATGTTGCCGCGTGGGTTGTGCTGATGATTGGCAGCTGCGGTCTTATCCTTAGCAGGCCAATGGGAGCACAGGCGCATTCTGGCTGCACCTGGGTCCGTGCACCGCAGCGGGCCCTGTTTCCTTTCACGTCACTGGCGTTCATTCTGGTCCAGGTCGCGTCTGGCTTTGCAGGGCTCCAACAAAGCTTCAACTCCCAAACCTCCCACCTGCCATACCCACTTCCAGGCTTGACCGCGACCATTGAATCTGCCAGACAACCACAGGAAAGGAGTTAACGACTGCTTACCGGCATTATCAAACATTGCTGGCGATGGAATTGATGAACTGATGCCATCGACCTTTGCCGCGCAACCCTTGGCGTTTTTCGACTTTGCTCCAGGCTTCATCGACCTTCGCCGCGCGCAGAATGATCCGCCTCGACTGCGGGATTCCATAGTCGACATTGGAGTTTTTACTGCTTGGGGTGACCGCTGTTATTCTGCGGCCATACTTTTGCACTCACCAGCGAGTTGGGACCTCTGAACCAGGGGGTTGGAACAAGCGCAGGCTGGGAGACAGTGTGCGGGCTTGATCGAACCCAACCTTGACTGCCTTGTCCTCTTTGCGCCTCCAACCACCCAGGCAGCGCTCTTTGTAGACTCTTCGCTGCTTTGCCTGTCACATCCATCACCCACGCAAGCGGCATCACGACCCCTCCAACACTGCGACAACATACCGCACTACGTATCCCCTCTTTCTCTCACCAGAGGGGGCACGTGAGACACGATGGCGGCCGACACAACAGCCACATCATCCGCCAGCGCGGCCATGGTTGCCGAGCAGCTGGAGCAGCTCAACGCGGCTCGCAAGCTGGTGCTCGAGACCTCCACCTACTACGACCGCATCGTCAAGGGCGTGCTGCCCATCATCGGGCCGACAGCGCCCGTTGAGCTGCGCCGATGGGGCGCCGAGTTCCTGGCCGAGTCGCTCGCCACTCCGGTTCTGGCCATGCGCGACAAGGAAAACATCACGATTGCGGTGCTTGATACTCTGAGGGGCTTGCTCGACGGCGCGGGGGAGGATACCATTGTGCTCAAGGCTACTGTGGCGGCTGCGGCCAGCGCATATCCGGTTGCGTTGAGGTGGATGTGAGTATCATTCTTTTCTGGGGGTATGATGGTCTTGCATGTTGCATACGCCGCGTGTTGCATATGCCACGTGCTGTTCCGTGTGCTCCCTGTGACGTGCGTTGAAGTGAACAAAGAGATGCTGACAACGGCTGCTGCGACAGAATTCACAACTCGTACCATACCGAGAGCTGGGAGCAAATGTCGGCCATCAAGTCGAGGATATTACAGATCTGGGATGGGGCGCCGACACCGGTCAAGCTGAGTTGCATCAAGTTTGCTCAACGGGTTGTGCTCGCGCAAACGGCATCGAATGGCATGGAGCAAAAGGTTGGTTGTCTCATCTCAAGGTTGCGGCCGCAACAGCTGACACGGGACATGCAGTACGGCGGACTTGATATCTCTCTGAACTCGATCCCTCCGAATCACCCCTTATTAGACCCCAGACAACTCGAGGCGGAGGCGACCGGCCTCTTGGACAGGATTCTCGGGATATTGCAGGACAACAGCAAGTAAGCTGCACCAAACATGCGCACTCTGAGGTCACCAGCAACTAACCTTTGACATAGCGATGTTCTCCTTGTCGATGCTTCACTGAACTGCCTCTCCATCTTGATCCGGACGCGGCCGAATACCTCCAACCGCATCCTCAACTCAGTCCTCAACTTCAACCCCCTCAAGCTGGCCAACTCGCCAATGACACCAAAGTCGAGGGTGCTCATAAAGTCGCTGGAGAAGACTACCCGCATGTTCTTGACCCATCTCCTTCGGAGGTAAGTTTCTGGCTCCCACGCGGTAAGCTCCTTGGCTGACACAGCTTTTAGGGACCCAAACAACCCCATGGCAGGCCGCATTCAGCAATACGTTGAGAGGCTGATGCGATCACGCGCCGAAATCTTCGACGAAGCCGGCCGCAAGAGGGCCCTTGCCGACCAAGCTGCGGCGCCGGCTGGGGACGCCAAAAGGCAGAGGCTGGAGAGCGGTGTCGCACAGTTCTCCATCCCGCCGCTCGGGCCGGGGCCGCATACTCTGGCCGCGGTATTCACGCTCACTAACAACCTCGGCCTGCAAGGCTTTGATGCTACACATCTGCCGGCAGACCTTGCTGCCAGGATTACTGCCAGGACACTGGCCGCCCTAGATCCGCATGTTTTGGACTTGGCTGTCGGGGTAAGTCCTGAAGATTCACATTGGAAACAGTGGCGGTACTGACTGAGTTCAGGGTATCCGTGATCGTCTTGCATCTATCTATGCTGCCGGCGCGGCAGCGGCAGCAGCAGCACAGCCGGCAGTGATCAACGCCGCCACCGCGCCATTGGGCGTTGACGAGGACGACGATGACTACGAACCGGACCTGACCCCGGCCGAGGACACGGAGCAGATTCTCAACAAGCTTGACAACGCCCCTCCTGAGATGGCTATCGAGGCAGCCGTCGATGCTGGCGCGGCCATGGCCCTCGGCCCATTCACGCTCCCCCCTCCTCCTACACTCGACCCAGACACCGCTGCCAAGCTCAGCCAAGCAGCAGCCTCTCGCGTCTTTGTGCCACTGGCAACTCTGAAAGACGGCGGTGCCCTGCGGAAACCAAAGTCCGGCATCAACCGACTGGCAGCAAGCTCCTACGACCGCGACTCCTGGCTAACGGTCATCACGCGGCTAGCGACGCGCAGCACGGCCGGCCTCGAAGACGCCAGCAACGGCGTCAAGTCCGAAGAGCCGCGCACGTCGCTCGGCGGCGCGATCCGCGAGATGCTCTTCACGTACATCCTCGAGGACTGGCGGCGGCGCATAGAGATCGCCGTGGCCTGGCTCTGTGAGGAGTGGTACAACGACCAGCTGACCAAGCGCAGCGGCAGCGGGGCGCCGCTGCACTACGAGGAGTGCGCGCTGCGCCTGGTGGACGGGTGTCTCAGCTACATCACGGCGCAGGACAAGGTCCTGACGCGGTTCCTTGCCGAGATCCCCGAGCTGAGCCGCGCGCTGCTGGGCAAGCTCAAGGCGCTGTGCGCCGACCCGACCACGGTGCAGCTTGCGCTGACTAGCTTGCTGTACCTGGTCATGATGCGGCCGCCGGTGAGGGACATTGCGCTGGACACTGTGGCGGAGATTTGGACTGAGTGTGAGTATTCATCTCCCTTTTTCACCTCACAATGCTGTGGGCCTTTTGGCTGATGCTCTTGGGTGCAGACGAAGATGCGCGCCCCCTGGCGGCTAAGTACCTCGTCAAGTGGCGGCCGGGGTTCATCGAGTCGCAGACTCGTGGCCCGGCGAGCGATGCGGGGCCTGCGAATGCCATGCCGATCGCGACGTGAGGCTGGCAAGGTCTCACGGAGGAGGAGGAATCATCATCTACGGGTATTCTACCCGTGGTAAGCGACGGGACATCCCCGGCTGCTGTCAGCCTTGGGACCTTTTATGAGGCAGTCATCGAGACCAAAGGAGCTGGAAGACAAGCGGCGTTAGGGCAGGGAAAAATCAGCGGGAACGGGAGGGGATTGGTCTCGACTTGGGTCGCGTCACGGATGCATCGCTGTACATCTGTACTCTACATATCTACATAGACCTGGGCTGGCCTCACATCGGGCCGCCTCGCCCACGGCACGCGTCGTGGGAGACGCGACGCGTCCAACAGGTATTTCATCATCATCGGCATAAACCGTCATATTGCGGGAGAACGGGGGGCCTTGGAGATCACCCAATGCTTATCCATTCTGCTGGGACTGGCCGCAAATGCCCGAGATTGGACGGAAATCTCTGCCCTGGGCTATAGCAGCTGCTGAATAACGAGCGATGACACTGTATTCTGTATTCTGTATGGACAGATCTTGACAGCCGCTTGACCTTGCCTGCTGAATGTGCAAAATACAGAACACAGCAGCAAACGCGCACCCTGGAGTACGGAGGACTAAGTATGTGATTATTGCATCTTTGACCTCTGTGTCTCCAGATTCCAGGAACGGGCCAGGCACAGACAGGTAACCCCTGTCTCAGATTCCAACGCAGCGGGCCGGGAGCAGCAAAAGTTCGGCAAGAAGAGGGGTGGGGCCCTGAGCCCGACTGGCTGAGCGGCTGGGCCCCGCTTTGGATTTCAAGGCTTGCACGGTTGCCAGGGAGTTCGGCATCCCCTGGCGCGCGGGCCTCGAGAGAGGGTCGCGGGTGATCGAATGTTACCGCGAATGTTCAGGTTAACGAACAGGGCTCTCAGCAATTGCCATGGGTGTTGCTTTTTGGCCCCAAGGCTGTCCGACATAAACACAGCCTGGTCGGACGTGAAGATTGCTTTGACTGTCGGTTCGTCTTTTTGTTTCTTGTTTCTTGTTTCCCGTTCTGGTGCTCTCCATTCTTCAACCCGAAACAATTTGTTTGCACTGCCCTGCCTGTAAGCCACCGCCCGCCGAAACATCCAATACGAAAGACGGAGCACCGACAACATCGTCCAACGTCGCTCGATCGCTCAACCCGCCGAAACACGACAGACGCACACGGAAGACCCATTGACCTCGAGGGCCGCTGATATCGGAAGCTCCCGCTGAACTCACAGCCATCACTCTGAAACAGCAGCATACAGACGCCATCGAATACAGATTACAGCACGGAACACGCCAGGACAACTAAATCCACAGTGTTTCCGACTGTGGCGGACCCGACCCGCTTTCAAGTGGAAACGAACATCTGCCCCTGGCACTGTCATCCTCTTGTCTTGAATTCAGACTCCGCCGTCCTAAGAAATGCGCAACAAGCTCGTAAAGGCCCGGCCACATTCCGACCAAAAGCCGGCCTTCTCCATCCACCAGGACGACCAACACAGTATGTCTCTCGCCCCCGCTTTGTGTCTCTGCCCAGATTCCCTCAGCCGGCCCTGCACATTGTGCCTCCGGGAAGGTGCTTCTTTGCAGAATACTCAAGAGACGGCGTGCCGTGTCTGGATAGCTGCAGTTTGCCGTCCGTGGCAAGCCATTGCGCCGATTCCCTGCTTCTCAGACTTCCAGGGCGGAGCCAGCCGGTAGAGAAGACTACCAACAGAAGCTAACGGTGGAATCACTCCAGCACTTTCGTCCGTGACCGCCGTCACTCCGTCGACAACACCAGTAACGACACCAAGCAAGCCAACGCCGAGCAAAGCGCTGAAAGCCTTGCATGAGCGCCCCTCGCCCCGGTCGACCCTCACGCCCGCCTCCGAAGGCACCATCAACTCAGCCATGTCCCGGACGGCCACAAGCGGAGCCAACGGAAAAACGGCCCCGGCCACCTCCGCTCCCGCTTTGTCCCCACGCCTCCCGAACCGCATGAACTCGACCATCCGCACAGTCCCAGCCTTCGACGACAGGCAACGGTACTCGGAGGAGGATTCCAGCACCGACGGGACACCATCCCACTCGACGTCGCGCGACTCGGGCTTCTCCAGCTCGCTCGCCAGCACCGCCAGCATGTCCTCGTCCAATTCGCAACACCGACCTCAGGCACCGGGGACAATAAGCGCAATCCCGAGAATACCGTCGATGAACAGGTTAAAGCCGAGCCCGTCAGACAGCGGCGACACCCTCGTCGACGGCTCGCCGACGCCCGTACGAACCCGCCCGAGCTTCCCCGACTCTTCCCCCTCCGCTGCCGCCTCTGCCTCCTTATCACCGCCCACCAACACCGACCCCGGCGGTGGGAATGACTCCTCCGCCAACGGCCCGACCGAAGCCAACGGCTGGGACAACTCCGTCGGCAAAGCCGGCCTCGGCAAAACCGGCCGCGTCATCAACCGCCTCGTCTCCGACAACGAAGCCCTCAAACGCGACATCCAGATCGAGCGCCTCCGCGCCGAAGAATCCCGCCAGGCAGCCCGCCTGCTCGAGGACAAGCTCGAGCGGGTCGTCTCGGACTACGAATCGCGGCTCCTCGAGACCAACGTCACCAAGACGCTGCTTGCGCGCAAGGAACGCCAGGTGGCCTCGCTGCAGGACGCGGTCGAGCTGGAGCGCAAGCGGGCCGTCGACGCCGCCGGCCGCGAGCGCGTGTGGAAGGACGAGATGGAAAAGGCGCGCGCCGACGCCAAGAAGCGCGTCGACGAGGCCACGACGCACGCCGCGCTTTGCGAGGGGCGGTATAATGCCATTAGCAGCCACTGGCGGGAGCAGGGGGACGAGGTGAAGCGGTCGATGGGCAGGATGAGGGAGGAGGTCAAGGGGTTGGTGGTGGAGCGGAAGAAGGATGATGAGAAGATTGAGACGCTGCGGGAGCTGTGCGATCAGCAGGATGGGAATATCCGGGAGCTGACGCGGCAGAGGGAGGCGATTGAGGAGCAGTTTGAGCGGTATAAGCGCGAGCAGGAGGAAGGGCTGCGGGCGATCAAGACGAGGGCGGATGAGCGGGAGCGGGAGCAGGAGAGGATGCTGCTGGAGGCTAAGGAGGCGCTGGATAAGTTGAGGTGGGCGCTGAATGTGAAGGAGAAGATTGCGTGGGCGAAGTGAGGGGCCACTCATCGCCTGGGGGCCAACCTCGCCTCTCAACGATACGCCAAAATGGCGTCGATTTCATCTGTTTCATTCCATCGGCGGCGGTCTCTCCGCCATTTTCGACATACATAATGAGGATACCAGACCAGTCGGGCTGGGCAGACAGGGTTTGAGGGGGCGGATCGATAGAGCACGTCTGGTTTTCGAGGAAAAAGGAGGAGCGAGGCATGCGATCAAGCGAGCGTCTGCCACATTCAGGGTCGGCATATCGGCCAGCCGGTTGGCTGGGCTGGGTCAGGCATCATTTCGATTCTATTCATGACCTGGGCTTTAGGGAAAGGGACCTTTCATTGGGATGGAGTTTGGCGTCGCTGGGGAAAGAGGAGGGGAGGGAGGCTCGGGTTTGGGGGGGATGGGAATCCCGCATATCACCAGACTTTACCTGCCTACCTTATGACGTGGGATGTTCAATCAATTTATTCGCTGCTCTGCATGGTGTCCTTTTGTTGTGTGAAGTTCAGCGTGGAGGTTGGGGTTTCTTTGTTGAATGCTTTGGCTTGGCAGGGGGAGCATCCTGGGGTCTTGACTTACACGGAGGAGTGAATGGGTGAGTGGCAAAGCAACCATCAAGAAGGTTCACTCACATCAACACATTATCGTTTGGATTCTCTGCTCTGTGGTCAAGGCAGTATCCGACAAACGGATGTGATGGTTCCTGAAGTGCGGATAGTAGCATACACCGACAGCAACCACCCGCCCTTGAGGTCAATCTCCCAGTGTTCGTGCTGGATCATCACGACAAAGACATGCCTGGTCACTTTGGTTGAGCTCAGCGCATGCCATGGACCTGTTCAAGATCTAATCAAGCCAATCTCGTGCTTCTGCTTGTGCGATTGAGGTCCTTTAGGTCGCTCCTTCCTCGTCCCGTCTTTAACGGTGGCTGAGAACCCCTCACAAGGTCCTTCAAATCTTCAGATCTTCCAATTTTTACCGCCGGCTTTGATTCCGGCACCTGCTCCGGCACTGCTCCGACTCCGGCACCTGCTCCGGCTCCGAGCCTAACTGTGACTCTGACGTTGGCTCCGACTTTGGCTCCGGTCCTGGCGCCGACCTTTACCTTTCCACCCGCGATTTCTGTACCTCCCTCTCTCTCTCTCCTCGCATCATCGACCTGCTCCTCCAGGTCCAGGGCAATCCATCGGTTGCCATCATCAACCGAGTCAGCGACCTCTCGATCGCCGGCTTCAACTTCATTCCAATAGACGGCGTTACTACAGAGGACTGGTACTGATTTGGTAAGTATTCCATTGCTCGCTTTCAATTGTTCTGTCGATGATCTGACCAAAAGTCGGTCGTCCACATCGCGTCTTTCCCGTCTTACTCATTCGAGCTCCTCGGTACCATCGAGTTCCTCGTTCCCATTCCCTGAGCATCACCTGTTGACTCCCCGCTGAGTGCTCAGTACAACACCAGCTAACTTTTGACTGACCAGATACACTCGACCTGTTGTGTTCCTTCGTCGCTTTGACAACCGCCAAAATGGAGTCCCTGACCGAGTTCTATATCACTACCTTGTGGTCGTACAGACCGAAGGTGATCAAGCAGGTTATTGATGACCTGAAGGACATGCAATTCGTCAGTTTCCTCCTCCCGTCTGGTTGGCAATAAGTTCTGATCACGGACCCAGGACCAAGCCGAGTTTACCTACGACAGCGAGAATGACTGGTTCAGGGTCACATGCCATGACGACGAGGCACACGAGATTCGCCAGGCCTTTGACAGGCTCACTCGCCGAATCGAGGGGCAGGCATTTGACGATTGCGAGGATGACATCCTGAATCTCGATGATACATTGATGGTAAACCCGAGCCCCCGCCCTTGGGGAAGGCGATGCACTAATCTTGAACAGACGTCCTTCAGCAACGAGTGGTTCAGCACCTGGTGTGACCAAGCTGATAAACTTGACGAGTCATACTGCCGTCCCAAGGCCTTGACGACGTCTCCTCACGCCGTGGAGTGGACAGACCTTGAGAGCGAAAACGTGCCCTACACCGTTCATGACATCATGACCGACAATCAATCCGAAGAAATCGAGAAAGAGCTGGGCGTCAGCTTTACCTCTGCGCTCGGCGGAAGGCTGGTCTATATCTCAGGTAACAACGAGGAATCCATCGCCAAAGCTCAGAAGAAGCTGGGCGTTATGCTTGCGATCAGGGTGAGTCGCCGAAAACAAGTGTCTGCCGACCGAGAATGTACTCACCTATGTGTCTTAGAAATTGCTACCTGGCTCGTTGCAGATCAAGAATGTGTTGTACGTCGAAGACTACGAGGAGCCCTCCGGGCCCAACTTCACTGTTGACATCCGGTACCTGGCCAACATCGACCCGAAACTGGCTTCCTCAACGCTTCTTGACCGAGTCACGGTAGACAACTTGGATGAGGCTTACAAGACGGTCTACCGAGAGGGAGCCTCTCTCCGTCTGTGCCATTGGTCTCCTGAGACAATGGACTGGTTTTCTTTCCTCGGCCCAAAGGTCGAGGTTGGTCACAAGGACAGAACCCTCATGGAAAACCGGCCTCTCACCCACACCGTCAAGATCAGCCAGATTATGGCTGCCACCCGGTCAACTCCGGCTTTCAATGGTGCTGGTTACATCAAGAACTGGATTGAGAAACTCGATATCAACGACGTCGGCTTCGTGGCCGGCGCCGTTCGTCCTGTCCCCAATAGTCAGCCTGCCGATCGGGCCGCGTCGCCGGCTGTGACGGAAGATCTCATCGACTTCACTGATGGAAAAGCGAGCATGATAACTGAAGTTCAGCATCAGGTCTCAACCACTCGTCTGGAACTCTCGGCATCGTTCCTGGACGAACCGAATATTTCGAGCGAATGCTCGACGGTGCAGATACAAAGCAGTGGCGGCGGAGAAACCAATATCTCATTTACCGGAGACGACTGTCTGGTTGACTGTCTGGCTGCGGTCAAGACAACGGCTCCAACCGATGCTCTGAGACGGAGCATCCTCTGGACCATGCCTTCGCTCATTCCGTCGCCCATGACCGACGATGAGGATGAAGATGAAGATGAAGATGAAGATGACAGGTCCAATGAATCGGGCATCATGGGCTTTCAGACCAGGAGTTCTGACGCCTTGCTCGCGACAAAAGAGTTTGTTGATGAGGTTGAGGAAGCCATGACTGAGCTTCTCGAGATGGGCCCATACCGACGTGGTAGGGTTGCGGTTCGCGCCGAGCTTGGACGCGCGATTCTCGAGACAGTGGACGACAGTGGCGTGTCATTCAACGACGCCAACACGCCCAGCGACGGATGGACGAAGTCCGTCTTGGTCAAAAGCCTGAATGAGAATTACGGCACCCACGGAATTCCCTTCACCAAGATTCTGTCCACATTTGCTTGCGACGTCGAGGACATAATCAACACCACCGACGCGAAGGGCGCCCGACTGTGGTCTCAGGCACCCTATCGCATCTGGACCGTTTACTCGTTGTACTGTGGTCTGGGTCCGAGGCAGGATCAGTGGAGTTTCATTCTTGACGTGGAACATGATGGAACCGAGGACGGCAATTTCTCTTGCTCGATCCGTCCGCACCACGATCTTCCCGGTGTGGAGCAGCCGATGCCCGTCTATATCCATGCGGCCCGCCATCACTGGGACTTGCAGATCGTCACGACTCATATCAAACCCGAGGAGATCGAGGGAGCGCACATTGACTTCGCGAATACTCTGCTGGAGTCACTGAGATTTGAGTATGTTGCGTCACCTCTCAGTTTATTCGCTGTTGGATCTGCGCTAACACTGTTTCCAGGCACAAGGGAAGAGGCGCCCCGGAACTCCAGTTTGCTGAGTGCACCGATTTTCCCTTCGTGGTAAAGGACGTCCGCGTCTTGACCAAGTGGCGCCACTGGAACCAGAAAAACGACAGTGCCCTCGAGATCACCGAAGTCCAGCAGCTGGAGATTGTACCGTTTAAGGGACAGCACTCGTACACTTGGGACTTTGACGGAAAGCTCGCCCGCCACTGGTCCCCCAAGCGAATCAAGGAGAACCGCGACAAAGGAGACTTCCAGCGCTGGTACGAGGCCGCCGTGGTGTCCACCGACCTCGAGGAGCTCTGCCGGAAGAACTTGTCCCTGAAGCTCGGCGAGAAAGCCGACTGGGATGTTCAGGACCTCAAGAACCGCGGAGTCCTCCGCGACCTCTACGGCCCAGCGCTGCAGATGGTGTGTGCGATGGACCACGTCGGCCGACACGACGACAACCATCTGTCAAAGCAATACGGCCATTTGCTGCGCAGGGGAAATGACGTCTCCCATGTTCCTGGCATGTCGCGTGCTCAGGAGCAGACGCCGGGTCGGCGCGGTCGGAGCCGCCACACAACCTCGGACGTCACGTCTCCCAGGTCGCGGGCGGCGTCTAGTCGTAGCTCGTCGGTCTACAGGGGTTTTAAGGCTCCGCCAAAGGTTGATGAGCCCGGCTTTTGGTGAAGAATATGGATGGAAAGGCTGTGGGTGTCGCGGAGGACTGCTTGTGTGGAGTTGTGTGGGAATACCTGGCTGATCTTGCTTGCTTTGGGTTTGGACTTTGTCGTCGAGGTTGATAGTGGGGATCTGCATGTGGACCTGGGGAAGAAAACATGGCATGGAGCCAGGGCGGCAAACTCATGTTGAGTCGCCAGCGGAATTGGTGCCATAGGTACCCGAGATAGCGGTGAATTGATGCCCTTTGTACGGAATTGATGTGATGTATGTCTCTGGGAGCGTTGCTCGGTCCTGGTTGTGGAGATGGACGAGGCGGCTTCCTCGAGGTCTGGCTGCCCTGCCTCTTGGTGTTTGAGATAGCGATGGATTATCTTTATACAAGATTATTGAAATGATGCACCGCACCTTTGGCCATTACAATCTCGCTTGTGAACAGGGAAAGCTGGTGGTGTTGATGTCATGTTGCACAGGGTTGGGAAAGCAAGCCTCCACAGACTTGGCTCAAAACCGTTTTGAAGCACAAGAGTAGTGGCCCTCTGGTCGGATAGGCTTTTCACCAGTCATGAATGGCTGTCACTCACTGGGCCGGAAAAGAGAAGAAAGCACTTTGGATTACCTAGAGTCCCCAGAACGGAGCTCGTGTCAGCGTCTAAATACAACGCAATGGCCTTTCCGGCCCCGAAATAGCTCGACGCCGCGAGAAGAATGAGATGACTTCTAGCCCGTGTTCTCCATGCTCTGCCCAGGAAACTAGAGTGGCAATTGTGCCAATTTATCATGGTGAGGTGGAGCTTCATTAGTTATTAGGTGATGTTTGTTGCGGAAATGGGTGATGCGTCGTCCTCGAGGTCGAGTTGCCCTGCCCTCTCAACGGACCGCGGAGTCGACGACTCGGAATGGAAAGAAAGAAAAAGACCGCAAGAAGATGAAAAATTTGCTGCAAGCAACGCAAGAGAGTCGATGAAGTGTCGACGCCGAGCACAGGCGATCAAAGCCAGTACATCTTGCTCGTGTAGGGCAATTGCGGCTGGAGCTTGGCCCTCTGCTGCTTCATGTATGCGATATGAGCATCTGAGGCCAGCTGCACGGAAGCACCGGCCTCCGTCATCCACTCCACCAGTCTTGTCTCCTTGTCGCTTGTTGCATCGAAAATGAAGCCGCAATCAGCCGGATGGCTCTCGTTCGGGCTCCCTGTGGTGTGCTTCTTGACGGGCACCGTGTAAAAGAGCTCGAGAAGGCCTCGGCCCTGAGAAGTCTGTAGACTCCCCTCTGGGTTCATCACAAGTTTCTGATTCTTGATCCATTGGTCGATAATTTCGACCTGTGCTGCTGCGCATGCCTTGCTGTCGTGATCACCCGGGCAGACAGGGTCGATGACATCGGTGCTCAGAGCGATGGAGTCGAGCAGCTCCTCACGATAGATGGTGATGTCGGTTGTCAGCGAAGCCGCGAATGCTTCTCTGGCTTTGTAGATATAGTCTATTCACAAAAGTCGGTTAGCACTGGAGACGCTGAAGAAGAACAGCGTTGGCCCAAGAGGGATGGTGAGAGTGCTCACCGAAGATGCCAGGAGGCATTGACTTTGGGTTCCAGAAGACCTTGTCCGTGACATACGCAAGGTAAAAGCTATTCGGTCAGGTCAGCACTCCACTATTGTCCGCTTGGGGGATTATGGAGACAACGTACCAGACGTCACGGAACATCTTGTGGAAGCCAAACTCATATGACATCCAAAGAAAGTCGAGTACGTGGTCGTCTTCGTCTCCGGACATATTGGGCCGCCATGAGAGCGGAAATTCCATGTGGACATATTTCCAAATGTTTCCAGCAATCAGGTGCAGGGCATTGAACTGGTGGCTGAGGATGCAAAGCTCGCGGAGCTTACAACGGTCTAGATAGGCCTCGATAATGAAAACCGGGGCTGCAGAATCGTTCTCGGAACCTTGATCCGCTGGCGTGTGGTGAGCTGGCATGATAAGATGCTGCAGCACCAACGACGTTCCTGTCGCAAGCTCGGCAACAGGAAGATGTTCGAAACTCCTGGGATTCTTGGTCTCAACGATGAGGTCTTTCCAACCGGGCAGAGCCTCGTCGAGTTTGCTCGACTGCACCGTGAGCGCAGTTCGCTTATCGTGAAGGCAGACATCGGTGCTGCGGGCATCGCCTCCAGTAATGACAACGGTCAAGTCGCCATCCTCAGCTGTGAATGCCACTTTATAGATGTAGTGATCCTTGTCTGTGACCAACCGAACACGTACGAGACGCCGTTAGCAAGTTGTGATTTCTTGCTGTTGGATCAGGAACAGAAAGGCTTACGCAGGATGTGATTCCACCCCTCTTTCGAGAGTTTGTCGGCAGAAGGTTTGATCTTTTTGCCCGCAGGGGGGCTTGCGGCTTCCGAAGAAGAAGCTCTTTTCGTTGCCATTTTGATCTGCTACCGGAGGGAGCCGGTGTCGAGCTCTTTTTGTTTGTCGGAGTCTTGGGGTTGTGTTCTGGGCTCACTTTCTCATGGTGATTTTCATGCCGTGGCGCATGAGAATTGAAGCGATGTTGACGCAGTAGAGCAAGATCAAAGGGAATATTGAGTCGGGTGGTGGTCGGTTGTGGGAGGGGATTTTGGGTGGGTGGGTTGTTTGCGCGAGGTTCAAGAGCACCAAAGATGGGTGGAAAATATTGGGGGGCATTTATAAACTCTATCTATTGTGTGTTCCTTCCTGCCATTCTGGAGGGGGATTTTTCATCTCAAATCCAGGAAATTTAACCCAGAAATTCCATCCATCCCCCTCTTCTCTGTTGCAAGTCACGGTCTGAATGAGTCAGCGCTTGGTTCTTTCCAGCAATCTCTGGAGGCTTGCGTAGAACAGAGCTACCCTTGGCAAACTCAAGCAATAATATGACTCTGAAGATGTTACTGTGGAGGAAATAGAATTCAAAAGCGAGAGAAAGGGATCAGTTCTTGCCATCACGGCCCCTTTTTCTTTTCAGGGGCTGTGGTGCCAAGACGTGAATGTAAACAAACCCGACGGCCAAGATCCATTGTCTTGCATGGGCTGCCCGAAATGACTTACTAAACAGCCCGGACATCCTCTTTTCTGTACAATCGTACTCTTGTTTTGTATCTCTGGGCGAAATATTTGGGTTTCCACCGAGCTGTAACCAGAAACTTCCCTGGGAGGAAGGTGACTGAAAGTCCGGAGTTCTGGCGGAAACCCCCCGGCCTGTGCCGCCGACCTGCATTGGCTCCACGATGGAAGGATCGGAGTTGTCCGCAGCGTTGCAACTCAAGACTGGAAGACAGCTTCCGGTGATCATCCGGGCCATGCCATCCGCTGATACCGCCGCTGCGCCGCACCCCTACCGCGCTTAGCGCTCAAGCGACGCTCAGCTCCTAAAGTAAACATGTGATACTAAGCGCTGCGGCAAACTTGGCAAAGGAGTTGAGCGGCGTCGAGACATGGTGCGACCTTTGTGCAAGGGGTTAATCTTGGATGGCGGCTGTGCCCGGATGGGCTGGGATCGACACCCTGGGCCTCGTCTAATGTCACCTCCGTCCGTTCTCACCTGGCGTTTTTTTTTTCCTGCTCAAGAAGTTGGCCAGAGATGAACCGACACCATGGACGGCGATCCAACACCAAAGTATTCGGCCACCGGATATGATCACTCAGGGCTGGAGGCGGTGCCGATGTCAGGGCTCGAGGCGCCCAACTGGCATCACCAGCAGCAAAAGGAGGTGTATACCCCGAGAACCTGGGACGCGCCAGAAAATGCCAATCCGCCCGTCGAGCCGAAGCAAAGGATACTGGGGCTGTCGGTGAGGACATTCTGGATCGTTGTCGTCCTCTTGGTCGTGATCGTCGCCGGGGCGATTGGTGGCGGTGTCGGCGGCGGCATGGCGGCGAAAAGCCGGGCAGACTCGTCCAGGTAAGAGAAAACTCGAATAACCATGTCGGCGGCACACAGCTAACGCAACGTCTGCACAGGTCAGCAGCATCTAACCAAGGCGCAACCCCCTCCACAGCGCCAACAACCGAAGCACCCCAAACCACCACCCTATCCGCGACCAAAACCACCCCCTCCACATCCACAACCTCCCAACCCGCCGCCGCCGTCTCCCCCGCCCCAACCGATGCCGGCTGCCCCAACATAAACGGCACAGCCTACACGCCCGTAGACGCCTCCGGAAAGGCAATGCCGCTCCGGACCGGCGCGGCAGCACAGTCCTTCCTGCGGTTCTGCGACACCAACTGGCCGTCGGGCGCCGACTACGGCAACCCGGGCACGCTGGACCTCGTCAAGCTGTACCTGCCGAGCCTTGAGGCGTGCATCACGGCGTGTGCCGAGTATAATGTGAACTGGGAGAGTAATTTGGCGAAGGGGGTGAGGATTGGGGGGGGGTTGTGTCGGGGGGTTAGTATCGTCAAGACGGGTGAGTTTCTTGCGTCTTTGTTGGTGTTATTGTGGTTGTTTAACTGATTGAGGTGCTGCAGCCGGCGAGTACTGCTATTTAAAAAACAACACCGGGACGGTCCAGACGTGGGGACAGCCGACGCTGTTTTCGAGCGCGATGCTGTATGTTGGAGGGGAGGATTGAACGGCGATGAAAAGAAGGAGAGCTCGTCAACCTCACTGAGGCCTAACCCGCGAAAGGGAATAACCAGGTCCACTGTGATCGAACCACATCCCTCCCGATGAGATTTGGGAACACAAATTTGAATAAAATACCTATTGTTCAAATTCCAACCCTTCATTCCACATTCCGGAAGACGATGCCGTGCCTTAGCCATCGGCATCGAACAGTCCCGAGGACCGGGTCGGCCTGTTCGTCAGAACGCGACCGGCTTACACAGTGCAGAATCCTGCAGATGTCCCAAATCGGACCGATCCGCACTGTCGCCCGCCGTTGGACCCCGCCGTTCAATGACACTCAGTGGACGACTCGAGGACGGTAGCATCCTTCAACACGCAAGCTCATGTCATCCGAGCTCCGCACGCCGACGTCAGTTGTCCAGAGCTCTCACATAAAGCTCTCACTTAAATACCTCCTCGCGCTTCATCCCACCGCAACAACCACACCCAACCGTGTAACTTGCACCGCAAACACACATCGCAAGCCCGCAACTCACCATCACCCCCTCACAAAACAATCAAACACAACCAAAATGTCGTCCCCAAACCCCAACACAATCCGCCTCGCCCAAGGCACCGCCCTCCTCCTCTCCTCCGTCGCCACCGGCGTCTCCTTGACCATGTCCACCTTTCGTACGTCCCCCCCAACCCTCACCACACCCTCTCATCACCAACCACCAACTAATAAACAATTCCAGTAATCCCCCGCCTCCTCGAATCCCCCACCCCCCTCATGCTAACCCAATGGCTGCGCACCTACAACCTCGGCCACGCAACCATGCCCCTGACCAGCACCGTCGCAGCCGCAGCCTACTTCTGGCTGGGCCTGCGCTCCGGTCTGGCCAGCGGCCGACTGTACCTGACCGCGGGCGCCCTCACCATCGGCATCGTGCCGTACACGCTGGCGGCGATCCTGCCGACGAATAAGAAGCTTTTTGCGCTCGAGGAGAGGGCCGGGTTGGGCGCGCAGGCGGCCGCGGGGGTGAGTGTTGCTGTGGAGGGGAAGGGGAAGGAGGTGGTGACGGTTGAGGAGGAGAGGGGGGCCAAGGGGTTGGTGGATTGGTGGGGGGTGTTGAATTTGGGAAGGGCGGGGTTGTTGCTTGGGGGGGCGGTCTGTGGGTTGGTTGCGACGCTTTGAAGGGTCCTTGGGAGGGAGAAGGTGGGCATGAGAGGCGGGTCACCGTTGTATGATATGGAGATGTGTATGATGAGGTATGTATTGCCTAATGAGAAGGCGACCACTCCGCTGGATTTGGCTACCGCTCTGGCCCGCCTGGACTGTCTACTGTCCATTCCTTCACGTGGAAATTCCGAGAGAGACCGAGACCTCTACTTGCTACCGCCTTTGCCCAAGCTGCCCGACGTGCTCGACGAGGCTTTCGCGCCGTCGCCAGACGAAGGCTTCGCGCCATCGCCAGACGACTGCCCCGCACTGCTCGGCGCCGCAGAGGCCACCTTGCTCTACTTGCTGCCGCCGCTGCCCGAGGCGCCCGAGTTGCCCGACGCGGAGCTCCCGCCGTAGCCGGACTGGTACTTGTCGCCGCTCGGCGCCGTGTAGGTCGCGCCGCCAGCGCCGTTGTTGTGGTAGGTGCTGCCGTTGGGGTTGGAGTAGTAGTAGGACCCGTCGCTGCGAGGGCCACTCGGTTAGTATGGCTGGCTTGACGGAAGGGTTGGTTTGGACTCTTGGAGAAGCAGGACATACGTGTTGGAGTAGTGGTACGAGTTGGAGTTGGTGGCGCTGCTGCCGTAGTCGCGGGCGCAGTAGTGGTTGCCCTGTTGTTGGATGGTCAGCTACAACAAGTCTTTCATCGGCCGTCAACGTGACGTCGACCCGTCGGATGCTCACCTGGCTGTTGGTGCCGTGGCTCTTGTATGTGTATCCCTTGCCAGACATGATGGGTGGTCTTGTAGTTGTAATGCTGGGAAGTCTGCTCGATGGAAAGTGAAGTGCTGGAGGATGGATGATTGAAGTTAAGGAAGAAGAACGGGCAAGAGTTTAAGAGAAGGGAGCGGGCGTTTGTTGAAGTCCAAGCACCTTGATGGGTATGGCTTGGCACGTGGTTCGGATGATGGGCCTCACTGCATACAAACACGCTAGCCCCTTTCTTTGTTCGTATCAAGCGGTCTGATCCATTGAGATCGAGAAAAAGCATCGTTCGGATACGCTACTCCGTACTCGTATGTCCTGTCCCTTATCTTGACCAATCGGGCAAGCTTGAACCGGGGTGAAGGGAGAGTCCCGTCAACATAAATCTAGGGGTATATTTCTATCCATAGCAGCCAAGGCTAGGCATACCCGCGTGGGGTCTATTCACAGCCGCAAGTCTATAGTTTCCCGTCCGCGTGGTCCTCCTCGAGCTCCGCCAAGTACTTTTCCGCGTCCAGAGCAGCCATGCAGCCGGTGCCTGTCAACGGTTAGCACTCTTATTCTTTCTTTTTCGGGAGGGATAAACATACCTGCGCTGGTAATCGCCTGCCGATACCTCTTGTCCTGGACGTCACCCGCCGCAAAGACACCCTTCACGCTAGTAAGTGTAGAGCCCGGGACGGTGACGACGTAGCCGTCCTCGTCCGTCTCCAACTGCCCCTTGACGAGGGCCGTGGCCGGGTCGTGGCCGACGGCGTAGAACAAGCCGTTGGCGGCGAGGGTCTCCTCGGCGCCGCTGACCACGTCCCGGACGACGAGGTGGCTCATGAGGCCCTTGTCGTCGCCCTTGACCTCGACGCCGACCGAGTTGAAGCGCACCGTGACCTTGGGGTGGGCCAGCAGGCGGCGCGCCATGATGTGGCTGGCGCGCAGCTTGTCGCGGCGCACGAGCACGGTGACGTGGCTGCCGTACTTGGTCAGGAACATGGCCTCCTCGGCGGCCGAGTCGCCGCCGCCGATGACGACGAGCGGCTTGTTGCGGAAGATGGGCACGGCGCCGTCGCACACGGCGCAGGCCGAGATGCCGTTCTGCCAGTACTTGGTCTCGCCGGGCAGGCCCAGGCGGCGGGCCGAGGCGCCCGTCGCGAGGATGACCGAGTCGGCGGTCAGGACGGTCTCGGGGTCCCACTCGGTGGCGTACTCGAAGGGGCGCTTGGAGAGGTCGAGCTTGGCGACCGTCTCGCTGACGATGACGGTGCCGAAGCGCTCCGACTGGGCGCGCAGCTTGTCCATCAGCTCCTGGCCCGTCACGGCCTCGGGGAAGCCGGGGAAGTTTTCGACCTCGGTGGTGGTGGTGAGCTGGCCGCCGGCGGCGATGCCGTTGGCCATGAAGCCCTCGTAGAGGACGGCTGGAGGGCCAATGGTTAGTGGAATTGGACCCGAGAGGGAAAGGCACGCGGGCACTCACGCTTCAGCTCGGCGCGGGCCAGGTAGATTGCCGCCGTGTGGGCGGCCGGCCCGGAGCCGATGACGACGACCTTGCTATGCATCCTCCGCTTGCCGAGGGTCTGGATCTCGCTCTGGTAGTAGGGGGCGCTCTTGTGCGAGAGAGTGGCGGCAGCGGCTACAGAGAGTCCCGTCGCGCTGGAGCGGAGGGTGCGTCTTAAGTATGAGGAGAACAGCTTGGCAGCTGGGGTGGGCACGGTGGGGCACGCAGGGCTTTTGTCAGGCTCGGGCTGGCGCAGGGCGGAGCGAAGTCGGGGCTTCGAGAGTTGTCTGGAACAAAACTTTATTTGGGGTAGTGTGTTGGTTGATTACAGAGGCTGCACGGCGGTGCTTGATTCCAAACCAGGCGCGTTTGACTAAGCCAGGGGTGCGCCTGGAATCAATCGCCGCCCCCTGGAAATCGCGAATGTGGCGGGGTCGATCCAGAAATTTCGACTGTTCGGATGGAGGGGTAATATTTGGACCCTGAATGCGGGTTAGGGTTGGGCGTGGTCAACATTGTGATATCTCATGCTTTCATGTTATTCCTCCCGATAATTACACACACAGACAAATCACAGCCGGCTCCGCCCGTCCTGGGGCACCGAAACGACCACCTTGCCCCACGTCTCCCGGCTCCCGAGGGCTTGGAGCGCGGCCGGGACCGTCTCGAGCCCGGCAAACTCCTTGTCGGTGAAGCCGGTTCCGCGGAACTTGCCCTCGGCGATCAGCTTCATGATGCCCTGCCACACCGTCACGACTGTCTCCTTCTCGTGCGTCGAGTACATGCCCCAGTGGATGCCGACCAGGCTGATGTTCTTGAGCAGCACCTTGTTCATGGCCACCTTCTCGATGGTGCCCGCCGCGAACCCGACGATCAGGATGCGGCCGTTCCAGGCGGTGCACTTTGTGCTCTTGTCGACCATGCCCACGGGGTCGTAGACGATGTCGACGCCCCTGCCCTTGGGCGTCAGCTTCTTGACGAGCTCGGGCCACTTGTCGTTGCGGTAGTCGACGACGTGGTCCGCGCCGAACGCCTTGGCCACCTCGAGCTTGCGCTCCGTGCCCGCCGTGGCGATGACGGTTGCGCCGAACGCCTTGGCGACTGCGGGGTGTCAGCTCTCAGCTCCTTTAAGACGAGGGTAGGTCATGACATACTCTGAACGGCAGCGAGACCGACGCCTCCGGCGGCGGCGTGGATCAGGACATAGTCTCCAGCCTTGATGTTCGCGCGGGTCACCAGCGCGCCGTAGCTTGTTGGCGCGGTCACGAACAGGCCGGCGGCCTCCTTGTAGCTCCAACCCTCCGGAACAGCGAGCATGCTGACCTCCCTGGCGACGGCCTTGGTGGCATAGGCGCCCTGGGTGGCTCCGAAGACGCGGGAGCCGACGGGGAACTTGGGGTTCTTGGAGTTGGCGGGGGTGGCCAGCACGACGCCCGCGAACTCGGCACCGGAGACCCAGGGGAAGGGCGGCTGGTGCTGGTACTTGCCCTGGATCTGCAGGATGTCGAAGAAGTTGGTGGCCGCGGCGTGCACCTCGATGAGGTACTCGTCGGGCTTGGGCTGGGGGTCGGCCAGCTCCGTCACCTTGAGCTCATGGGGGCCCTGGAAGGTCAGTACATCGGAATCTCTGGACTGTCCGGCAGGGAAATAATTAGGTGCTCACCTTGACATACTCTGCCAGCTGGATGCCCTTCATTTTGGGGACTGTGGGTTGGGTAGTGGGATGGGGATGGGAATGAGAATGGGAGGTCGGCAAGGGAGAGGCGAGACGCTTAGCAGCCGCAACAGAAGACAGCAGTTCGTGAATTCGTGAAATGGAAATGAGCAGGTGCAGAGTAGTACAGATAGATGAAAGAACAGCACCCCGACTCCCCACCCCGGACTTTGGCCGTCTTATACGTCTGACGGAGATAGCCCCTGGTCTAGCCGTTCCCCGGTCCCTCAGGGCCCGAGTTGGGAGGTCTTGTTCCCGAACCGAGGTCTGGGGCGGTATAGCCCTGATTGGCTGCCTAGAGTCGCCCCACGCCCCACCCGGGGGAGCTTAACGTCAGATTTCTTGGCAGATCGACGCGACCGGGAAACCATCACCGCGACTCGACCTCCACCAAAAACTTCCAGTTGCAATCAGAACATACGATTCAATCCACGATCCATACCCAAAACCAACGAAACTTCATCAAGAAAAACCACAACAAAACCACGGTCAACAACTCCATCCACACAACCAGCTTCAACGACAACTCCGACGACAACATGGCGACCGCCGCCCTCCCCGGCAACGGCCGCCCAACCACCACTCTCGCCGCCTCCCTCCTCACGCACACCCCCCCCCACTACACCTTCACCTTCACCCCCTTCCTCCAACAAACCTACCAACACACCCTCGCGACCGACCACCCCGCAGGCAGCAACCCTCCCACAGCTACCAACCCCTCCCACCGCGACGGCGGCCACGGAGGCGGCTTCGGCTCCCTAGTCTGCAAGCACTGGCTGCGCGGCCTCTGCAAAAAGGGCGAGTCCTGCGAGTTCCTGCACGAGTACAACCTGCGCAAGATGCCCGAGTGCAACTTCTTCGTGCGCAACGGCTACTGCAGCAACGGCGACGAGTGCCTGTACCTGCACATCGACCCGTCCTCGCGCCTGCCGCCGTGTCCGCACTACGAGCGGGGGTTCTGTCCGCTCGGGGCGCGGTGTGACAAGAAGCATGTCAGGAGGAGGCTGTGTGTGTATTACCTGGCGGGGTTTTGTCCTGATGGGAGGGAGTGCAGGCTGGGTGCGCATCCGCGGTGGGTGAGGGAGGGGGAGCTGGAGAAGCCGAGGGTGCGGGAGGAGAGGAAGGAGGAGGTTGGGGCTCAGGAAGAGAGGGAGAGGGAGATGCAGAGGGAGAGGGAAAGGGAGATGGAGAGGGGGAGGGATGGTGGAAGGGATGGGGAGAGGGGGCATGATGGGCGGCATAAGGACCGGTTTGGTGGTGGTGGTGGGAGGGGTGGGAGGTGGAGGGGGAAGCGTGGCGGGTTTAGAGGCAGAGGCGGGCATTAGGATGGGATTGGCAGTTCGCAAATTAGCGGATCGATGGTTAGGAGGAATGAGAATGGATTCGTCTTCGGGCCTACGGCCCTTGACCTCATATATGCTTTATTTATCCACAAAAAAGAGTCGTGAGCGGTCATGTACTGTTGAGCGAGGTGTGCCTACCCCGGGCCTTTATCCCAAACACCGTTTCAAATGCTGCCAAATTCAACTCTCCTTCCACACATTCGAGTCCCCGCCGTGTTCCAGCGGCGGCACCGCCACAAACGACTCGCTCCCCGCGGCCTGCTCCTCGTCGCTCAGCGCCGACCGCGGGCTCCCGACGGCCGACGGCGCGTTGCCCTGCCACGTCGCCAGCTCGTCCACCTTGCGGATCCCCATCATCCACGCCACCAGCCCGCGCGGCACCCACCGCCCGACAAACCCGTACACGCTCGCACCCAGCCCGACGCTGACCGTGCCGCTCGCAATGGACCCGTCAATCACGTCAAACACGGCATTGTGCAGCTCCCGCAGCGAGCTGCCCCGCATGCCGCGGATCTTGCCGGCGCTGATCGCCGACGCGGACTGCGTGACAAAATTCTTACCGTACGCCTGGCGCGCCGAGTCCGGCCAGGGCAGGGCCTCGGCGTCCTCCGGGGCGGGCAGCAGGCCGTTCGGGGCGAGCAGCCGCGAGCCGACGGTGGGCGTGAAGCCGGCAAAGTCAAAGGTACCCAGCTGCACGTGCGTCACGGGGATGCCGAGGGGCCGCAGCTCGGCCGTCAGCACGTCGGTGAAGGCCGAGAGGGCCGAGCAGACGGTCGCCTCGGGCGCGTGGAAGGGCGGGTTGATGGACGAAATGATGGAGGGGGTGAAGACGAGCACCTTGGGGCTCGGACGCTCCTTGTCGGTTGGTGCTGGGGGGCTCAGGCGGGCCGTGAGCAGCGGGAGGAAGGCTTGGATGGTTAGGATGGGCTGAAGGAGGTGGGTGTTGAACAGATCGGCGAAGCTCGAGGGCGGGATAGTGGCGATAGGCGAGGTCTGGTAGTTGAGCGAGGGGATGAGGATGACGGCTTTGAGGGAGAGGTGGTGGCGCTTGCCGTTGGGGATAGCGGCGTGGGGGGCCTGGAGGAAGCGGGCAAAGTTGTCGATCGAGTTGCCGGCGCTCGTGGGCTGGGATGGTCAGTCTCGGCATAGCCAGGAAGTAATCGACAAAGACATACATCGGTGATGTCGATGCCCAGCGGCCGGATGTCGGGCCGCGCCAGGCTCTGGACCATGACGTCGTCCTCATGGCTGTTGGAGACGATAAACACAACAAAGCCCTTCCTCTCCAGGTCCAGCGACAGCGACCGCGTCAGGGGCAGGGCGGGCGAGCCGGCGACGACCACGACGTCCATGCGGCCGCCGCTGCGGGCCCGCCTGGCCCGCCGTGTCTTCCGCCACCGTGCTGTGCTTTGGTATGTCCGGTAGGCGACGACGCCGGTGGTGACGACGATGAAGCCGACGAGAATCTTGTGGCGGGAGAGCCAGTTCTGAAAGCGTTCCAGGGCCGACGCAGGGATGGTTATAACGGCCGGCGGTGGAGGCGGGCGGGGGCGGAACTGGTCGGGCACCCACGACGAGTTGGCGAGGGTGTCCCGCAGGGTGTCGGCGGCCTGGTCGACATGCTTGTCTACAAAGTCGGCGACGTTTTTCGAGTATTTTTGGACGTCGTTGCCCAGGGACGAGAGCTAAAGTCACGCATGCGGGCGTCAGTTGAGTCTTTTGGTCTTTGAGTTGGGTTTTGTTGCGGTGGAGCGGAGCGGGGGGAGGGAGGAGGGGAGCGTACCACGTCCATTATGTCGTCGGTAGGCATTATGAGAATGGAAAAAGAGACAGGTTATAGGCGGAACATCAACTCGGCGAGCAAGATGGGTGTCGGGGAGCGTCGTGGTCCAATAAACTCGTGGGCATGACCGTGCCACAGACAATGCAAGTTGCAGACCGCCTTGAGGGTTGAGGGTTGTGCAAAAAGATGCTGCGTCGGGCCGCCTCGGGCGGTCTGTTATCCTCTATCGGGTCTTGGCACCCGAGCAACGTCATTGGGGGGGCCGAGAAGGGGGGTTACACAGCGCATAACGTCCATTTGAGGGTGCATTGCAACGGGAAATGGTCATAATTACAAGTTGCTCTTCAGTGTAGCTCTCATTTCTATTTCAATTCTTGACTTTATCATATTTCTTTTCGTTTTGGTTCTTCATGCGGATGTCAGGGACTCAGGGTTACTTTTTCGCGCCCAAGGAGGCTAGCTCACGGCCGGAATGCAGTTGAATTCCCGAATTAAAATCGAAATAAATCAGAATTCCATCCCAAACTCATCACAGTGACTGTCTTTCGTCAAATCTTGGTGGCCACCACCCTCAACCGCACATAACTGTACATATGCCCGCCCCCCGGTTGCGCACACACAACCTCCAAAACATCCACCACCTCCCGAATAACCTCCTCCCTCTCCCCCTCGGGCACCGCATCAATAAACTGCTTCGCCATCAACCGCACCCACCCCTCGACGCCGCCTTGATCCGCCTTGGTCGGCCGCCACTCCCTCTCGGCCCTCTCCACCCGCCACCCCCCAACCTTCTTCTCCATCACCTCCGTCACCCACTCCTCGTCAGGAAAAAACCACGGATCCACCTCCTGCGCGCGCGCCAGCCCGACGCGCCGCCCGACCACCGCGAGCAGCGCCGCGCGGATCTCGGACACGTTGCCGAGCCCGCCCATCTCAAAGGTGAAGGTGCCGCCGGGGACGAGGGCGTCGCGCACGCCGCGGAAGACGGCTTCGCGGGTGGCGGGGGCGCGGAGGATCCAGTGGAGGGCGGCGTTGGAGAAGGCTTTGGTGAAGGTGCCGTTTGTGAGGGAAGGGTGAGAGGTGAGGGTTGTTGCGTCGAGGACTGGGAGAGAGAGGTAAGTTTGGATGGGAGATACAACGGGTGAGTGGTGAGGCGGGGCGTACCTTCAAAGGTGGCCTTGTCGGCCACGCCGGCGGACGAGGCCGAGGCTTGGGCCGCGGCGATCATGGCCGCCGAGCTGTCGATGCCGTGGACGCGGCCGGTGCCCTGGGCGAGGATGCGCGCAAAGTCGACGTTGAGGACGCCGTCTGGAAAGGTGAGCTTGGTTCTGATCGTGAATGCTAAAAAGTGAACGCACCACCGCAGCCGACATCGAGGATCACGTCGTCCTTTTGCGGATCCAGCCACTGCACCACCTTGGTGGCCAGCTTGGGCACGAACGAGGCCGCGCTTTGGTAGGCCTGGTCGGGTCTGTCAGTATGGACAACTTGATGATGTGCTTGTGGCTGAGAGGGCGTCACTCACCTCCGAAGACCAGTTGTCCTGCTGCTGTGCTGCCATGTTGTGTAAAGTCGAGAGAGCGCTGAGATGCTGATGATGGAGCCGAGGCCGTGAGCTGTGAGCTGTAGTTGTGAGTGTGTGGTGGTTGGAAAATGCTGGAATAACTGGAAAGCCAAGCTTCTTTTATACATTTCAGGATCGACAGAGCTTCTGAGTGTACGTGGTGTAAGTGGCAGTTGGAGGTGCAGGGGTGTCTTCAGATGCGCCGATGTCGGCGCTGCCTCGCCAGCCAACACGCGACTCGCAACATGGTCAAGATGCAGTGCGAGACGAAAAAGGCAACGACTTGATGACTATTATCTAATGGCAAGACCGTGATTCACTCCGAGTTCGCCTCAAACGCCTGCCTTCTGGCATACCTCGTCCCTCCGATATGCCGCCGCGATGACCCCCTTTCCAGTGTTGACCGGCATGTTGACGCTCCGATCATCTCCTTTTGGATGTCTGAGTGGCCGCTAGTCAAGGTCATCCAGGCTCATCAGCTGGTACCTGTCGTCTCCGAGCGCGTCGTCCAGCCGCTTCATGACGGCCAGCACCTTCTCCTCCTCCATCCGGCGGCCCACCACCTGCACGCCCACCGGCAGCCCGTGCATGCGCTGGGCGTCGTAGTGCTTGTACGCCCCGCGAGCAACCCTGTTCAGCTTCTTTGCGTCGAACGAGGCGGGGAGCTGGTCCAATGTCTTGTCCACGTGCGTGATGGGGAGCACGCCGGCCGTGTAGTCGAGCTGTAAGCTGTGAGCTGCAGTCAAGAACAAGTAATGCCCAAGGTCAACTCACCAGGTTGAACAAGAAGGTGTATCCGCAGCTGCTCACCGCGTCCCGCATCCCATCGTGCGGCAACGCCGGCGTGGCATTCGGGGGCGCCAGGATGACATCGAGCTCCTGGTCGTTCCACCACTCGAACCAGCTCGCCCGGTACGCCTCCCGCTGCGCGACCAGCTTCCAGTTCTCAAACGCCGACTGTGCCCGCCAGTGCCGGACCAGGCCCGCCCAGACGTGATCCCGCTGCACATACCGCACCCACAGGTAGTACAGATACCTCACGGGCGCCCACATGCCCGCCAGCCGCCTCAGCTGCGCCGCCCCGGCATCGTTCCGCTCCCCCGCCCGCCGGAACGACTCAAACATCTGGCACCCGTCCGCATTCAGCAACAGCGACGCGAGCCTCAACCCCTGATACATATCCGGCGCGCCCTCCACCTCGACAATCTCACACCCCTGCCTGCGCAGCGCCGCCTCCGCGATCCCCAGCGCCCGCTTACACGCCGGACTGGGCTCGACCACCCCATCCGTCCTCAACACCCCGACCCTCAACCGCCTCCCAGCATCCCCAAACTCCCTCTCCACCTCCCCCCTCCACCCAAGCGGCACAACCGTACAATCATACCTCTCCGGCCTCATCTGCCCCAACACCACCCGCGCAAAATACCCCAAATCCCCCACCGTCCTCGCCATGGGGCTATACACACTCGGCACCCCCTCCTGGCCGGGCATGCTCGTGCGGATCCCCGCCTTGGGCCACCTTCCCGTCGAACACCGCAGCGAACAACACCCCGCCCAGTGCGCCGGCACCCTCACACTCCCCGCGACGTCACTCCCAACCCCAATCCGCCCGCCCATCGCCAGCAGCGCCGCCTCGCCGCCCGTGCTGCCGCCGGGTGAATACCCCTTGACATGCGGGTTATCACACCGCCCCCAGAGGTCATTCGAACTCTCGAAACTGAGCAAGGTAATAGGCAGCGCGGTCTTGACGTAGGGCACCGCGCCCGCGTCCTTGAGCAGCCGCACCATGGGCCCGTCTTGCGCGGTTGCGTTGCCGACAAAGGAGGAGTAGCCGACCGTTGCGTCGTAGCCGCCTACGATGATGGTGTCTTTGAGGGAGACGGGGATGCCGGCTAGCGGGCCCGCGAGGTTGATGCCACCATTATCCGGGGTGGAGGTAAGCCAAGATTCAGCAGAGGGGAGGAGGATTTCGGTGAGGCAGTTTGTGCGGGCGTGGGCTTTGAGGGCGAGTTTGCCGTAGGTGTGGACTGTGGGACGGTTTTAGTTGAAAAGGGATACGAATGGATCAGACTTGACGTACGGATAGAGAGAGGCGTGGTGGTGCCTGCGTGGACGGCGGCGACGAGGGATTCGATGGGCGCGAGGAGGGTTTGTTTGTCGGAGGGGGTGAGAGGACCATGATAGGCTGTTAGGGAGGCGACGCGGGCGGCGCGCTCGGATTGTTTGAAGCGGCTGGCGAGGGTTAGCTTGGGTTGGTGTGTGCGGAAGAAGGGAGGGACTTGCCAGTCACGCCGGTGCTGGAGGTAGTCGAGGAGAAACATGGTGATGGTTGGGTCTGAGTCGAGGTGTATGTGGTTGGCAGTGATGATGAGAATCCAGACATCAATTGTCCTTCGAATTCCTGAGAATATGGCGATGTTGAGCGAGTGGAAACTGGAAGTGGAAGAGAAGAGGCAAGGAAGCGAGGGAGCGGTGTGGGGGTGAAGTCGCCCTGTCGATCCCTACAAGTACATACAAGCCACGGTCAGGGGTTGTTGTTGTGAGACCCAAGGAATGGACTCCAGTCCGTGATAAGAATCCGGATTCGAAAGTGATTGGAACACCCAAAAGGACGAGACTGGGTGCATACATGTACTAATGTTCGGTGCCTTGTTGGCCCTTGACAAGCCGTGTAAGTGATAAGATAGCCGGCAGGGCAGCTGATGCGTGGAGAAGCGGAGCTGGCCAAGCTTCCCCGCATGCTCATGCCCGCACCGCTCCGCTTTCCCCCTTCCGACCCGCTCCACCCCGACCCGGCCTCCTTGAGCCGCCGGGAGCCGACACGAATTCCACCTCTACCTGACGACGGACAAAGATGTATCCGTATCCAGATTACAGACAAGAAGCCTGGCGCGGGACGCCCCAAGCGAAGTCCTCTTCATGGTGGTTGAGGATATTGTAGCTGCCACATACAATCAACAAACGGAGCCCGGTCAAGTCCAGGAGACCGACCGCACCTTGATGCACTTCCATGTATTCCCCTGAGGTAATCCTACATACACCTTAGGCAGACACCGACCCTCAACCCTTAATCTTGACTTGATGTAAGCTTCAAATTTTCAACACGAAAAAACCACAAACAACTCCCCACCAACACCGCCAATGCCAAAAGCCACCCACACCCTTTCAACGAGATAAAGCTGGCCCACAGGTAACTCATCCATCAGCCACGTGCCAACGCACCTCTCGTTCTTCCCATACCCCCCAAACCAAACGCCTGACCCTCTCTCATATACTTGTACACCCCCCCTCCACGGGCCAGTCTCTGTACCGCAGGTCACTCAACCCTTAGCAGCATCACCACCCGCCCCCTCAGCACTAACCAGCGTAGGCGCAATCCGCCTCCGCTTAGGCTTCCCACCCTCCACATCATCAGCCTCCCCCTCAGCAACCGACTCCCTCTTCGTCCCAGCCGGCGCCGGCGCTGGCGCGGTAAACGACGCGCGCGGCGTCTCGGGCGGCGTGGTAATCGGCACGCCGACCACCTTGCTCGAGTTAGTCGCCGCGATGCTGGGCACCTGTCCCGAGATCAGGGGTGGATTGCTAAGCACGCCCGCCGGTCCCGTCTGAGACGACGAGTTCGAGTTGGAGGTGGAGCGCGCCGGGGAAGTTGCGCGGGGGTTGACGAAGGATGCCGTCGATGTGGTTGGGGGCGATGGCGCTGTGAGAGAGCTGCCCGAGTCGCGGTGCCGGTGGTGGGAGCCGTTTGGGAAGGGAGAGGGCGGGGCGAAGACCGAGGTTGGGGTTGGGACCGGGGTGTTTTGGCTGGAGACTGTGCCTGCGGCGGGCGGCTTCTGGGGGCCCAGTTCGCCTGTGTAGACAGTGCCGAGTTCGCCTGGGGCGAAGGACAGGGTTGAGCAGAACCCGTCTGATGAGGAAATTAATAGGGTCAGGCCGTCGCTCGCCCTGTAAGTACATTAGCATTGCCCGATTGACTGAGACAGCGAGACCAAACTTACCAAGTCAGATCCGTAAATGTGGCGCAATGCAGGTTGCTCACGACGCAGATGGGCGTGTGCTGTTGCGTGTCATAGAGCAAGACCGAGTCTTGGGTCGCCACGGCGTACACCATCCGATACGGGAGCGCAAACACGGACTTTGGCCCTTGACCTTGGACGCCGGTGTCTAGGCTCGGTGGTTTCGAGCTGGCGGTCGAGGCCTCGGCCGCTACTGGCGGCGGCGGCGGGTCCATGACCGACGAGGCGGGCGAAGGCCTGGACAGGGGCTCCGGAAGTGAAGGGATCGCCTCCTCAGCGGATGACGTGTCGATGGTGATGTGCTTGGTGGCAGGCGGAGACTGCCTCAGCGTGTACACGACTGGAGAGCATCGCACTGCCACCGACGGCTTCTTGTGGCCCGGCAAGTGCGCGATTGGGGGCTTGTTGATGCCGCCACGCGTGTAGATGTAGACGGTGTTGATAACCTCATACGTGGGCCTCGAGCCCTCCACTTGATGCTGGGTCTGGTACTGCCCGGCAGGGGTCAGAAGAAGACTCCCATCGGGCGTAAAGGTCAGCCTCCGAAAAAACGAGGTGAGAGTCTCGTTTGCATAGAGGCTGGCGTTCTTCATGCCCAAGGTCGTGCTGTGGAGGTGAGACTTGGGCGAGGCCTCGATGGGCATCACGGCCGGCAGCGGCATCGACGGAGCAGGCGAAACCGACCGCCTCGACGAGAAGGACGATCTCCGGCTGTGGCCGATCGTGCTGGGGGGGTCCATCGGCAGCGCGACAGACAGCGCGACAGAGGTCGGGGTCCCTGGGGCAGAGGGAGCAGGCGAGCCTGCAACGACGCCGGGCACGGCATCTATGGCCGCGAGCGCCGACCGATACCCTATCTCGGGAGGTGCTGGGCTGCTGGAGGATATCCGCCGAGGCGGGAGGTCTGTCTTGGCATGGCTGGCGAGCTTGGAGGGCTTGTCGTCGTGGTTGTTGAGCGTGTACTGGCCGTCCTTGGTCCTTAGAGAGTAGATGTGGACGGACCGGTCAGACGACTGTGTCGCAATGTACTCGTTCAACGGGTCCCAGGCGACGCCCTGGACGTAGTGGCTGTGTTCGGCGATCTGCCGCACAAGGGTTCCTGAGGCGCTCAGTCAGCAACGCGCCGAGACGGTTCCCAATGGATGGCTCGCACCTGTCCCGGCATTGTAGATCCGCGCAACATTGTCCATGCTTCCGATAATGAAGAAGGTGGCATCCGGCGACCATGCGAGGTCGTATATCTCGGTCCCGAGCGACCGACACATGTGCTTTGTCCGCCATGTCTCCTTGTCGTCGAGGCCCTCGGAGCCAAAAGTCGGGTGGTGGGTTTCTGAGCGGACCCAGAGGATGACATTTCCGTCGTCGCCGGCTGATGCGAGGAGTTCGCCTAGAGGGGTGTTAATAGGACTGCCGCAAGGCTCCAGGCCGCCGGTGGCGCGGGGGAGTCGATTCACCTTTCGGGGCCCAGCGTACGACATTGACTGCCTGGGTGTGCTTCGAGAGGGTTGCTAGGTAGTCGACGGACCGCTTCTCGCCGTCCTCTTCTATCTTCCACAGCTGTCATTGTGTCAGCACTAGCCCAGGACAAGCGCGGCCAAACGCAGCGTGTGTCGTCGACGTACCCGAACGGTGTTGTCTCCGGCACCGGTTGCCAGGCGACCTTTGCCATTGGGTTCGAAGTGAGCCGAGTAGATCGGGTACGGGTTGTTGTTGTCGTGATGCCAATTGATAATCAACGGAGCCGCCTTCATTGTGGGCACGAGACGGTCGCAGGACCGAACGGTATCATGGAGGTGTCGTTTGTCGTTATGCTGGTGCCAGCCCGCAGCGACGATTCGGTTCGCGGTTCGGGATCGAGGTCGGGCGGGAGCAAGGCAACCGCGGGATGTTTCTCGCTGTGGTAATTGGCCGGGCGAGTCGCAGAAGTGGCCGGATCGTCGTCTGCTCTGGTCAACAGACGTTGGTGTAGGTGAAACAGCGCTGGGGCAACGGTTGAAGCGATGGTAGGCACAGGGACCTTGGACCGGCCTGCGTGAGGCTGGTGCGGCTTGGAATCGACCAGGGTCAGCTCGGCATCAAATAATCAAATGATCAATGCATCAAACAGACAAGGTCAAGTGCACGATCGGACACGAAGGCTGGCCAGGACACTCGTGTCAGGATCGTGTCGGTTTGTCCCAGATGAATTGAGCTGGTCCAGCTCTTGGGGGGGTTGGAGCGAGCTGATCCTTGCCCGCCGCTGACCCTCCGCGCAGCAGTGACGGGATCGCGTTCTGGCGTTGGCGTTGGCGTTGTCGGCAAGCCAATCAGCACTACGCATCCTGCTCTAAGCTCGACTGACCCCACTGTCATCGCCGTGCCAGCTTCTCCAACCTGCAGATGGTCCATCACCGATCACACTTCAGCGACGTAGTAATTAGTTGACAGCCATGCACCCAGCATGCCAATGGCATTAATATTCTCTGTAATACCTACAGGCATGTGCAAGCCAGAGGGCCAGTTCCAGGCTTCTTCTTTGTTTTATGGAACGTATTTTTGAGAGCTTTCGATGCGCGTGGTTTGAGGGAAACGTGTTGGAAGTTCATGTCAGCGCTGCGAATTGGCAAGGTTCGGGATGGAATTGCGGCGTCTCTTGTCAAGCTGAAGCTAAGCCAGGCCTCTTCACAGTAGGTTTCTCACGCCGCCGAAGGTGGGGGTTTTTCAGAGCCAGAGGAACAGGGATTGAAATACAGAAATAGCACCCACTGCTCTCTCGGTAATCATCGGACGTCGAGGTTAACTATTCTTGATGCCGTCCCCACTGGCAGGGTTCCTGTTGGGCTTTTCAGCCAACGGGCGTGTAAGTGCGTTTCCAGGCTTGATGGCGAATCGTGCCACTCACGAGGTTGGTCGAGGACTCGAGGTTCGTCAGAGGCGTGCTGCAGCAACCAGTCGGAGGAGAGCCGCAGCTCCGACACAGCCCCCAACACCAACTCCCAGCCCGCCTGGCACATTCGGTGACCGCGACATGTAACGTTATCTGCCATCGCACTCTTTCCAGAAGACACAGTACAGGCCGCAAGTCGACTCGGCCGACAAGCTCGCAGGCTAAGCCTCACCAAACTGAGACAAAGGACACAGACTCGACAGATAGAGTGAGATTGAAGTCATTTCTGATTTTCTTTCCTCCTTTTTTCGCCGAATAACTGTCTTCCGTCTCGTCCTTCCTTTCTGTTTGTGGCAACGTCACATGTAAATCCCAACGTTCTAGAGAATGGAAGAAACCAGTCTTCGGACTGACTTCTTCGCCACACCACACTCACCGTAGACTCAACTCCGAGTCAGAGCCATGCCTTGAATATCCGTACAACATCTGCAGTCAGGCCGAAGCTGCATCGAGGGTCGGAATGTCGTGCCAAGCCCGGCGCGGTGTCGACGGGTGGTTCCGAGGCCCCGGTCCGGGCCCGCTTCCGACTTGGCTCCTGCCGGGGTGGCCGGGCGAGGTTTTTTTCTCTCTCGAAAGACGAACCAATTCGAAAATTCCAATTCATCAGCACTATTTTTTCGTCTCCAATTCTCCACAGCGCCAGATGCTAACACAACCCCCAAAGGTGGCGGCGGGCTCAAAGTGGAAGGTGATGAAAATCCTCCGGTTATGCAGGGCAGCAGGGAACGGCAGCACCCCGCAACGCGGCAGCCTTCACCGTTCTGACATCTGCATGCAACGCAAGACGAAGCACGCCATTGGCGAATCGGAAGGTGGTTGTCTCACGACCGACAGTCACCCTCCGGGCCCTTCACCGCATGAGTCAACGTTGTCGAGGGAAGATGACGGCGGCGGCACACAGGGCACACACACTCACTCTCGCGCTCTCTGTTCCCCCGCCATTCCTATCTTATCCTGCCGGGGGCCCAGGCGGCCGGGCGGCCAGGCGGCCAGGATCTAGATTTATCATCAGGTAATCACAGTATGGGTATGGGCATGGACAGTGGTGTACTTGTATTATATTCAAATGGCGTCTGCCTGGGGCCGCAACCGCTGCGATTCCCTTCCATCTTCTTGTACCGACCCGTGCTTGGTGCTTCCTCTGCTTTAGGATCCGTGGTTCTTCCTCAACCACGGGCTCCACCAAATACAACGCCAATTGACCTGCGGACCACTACAGTAGAAGAGGCCTTGCCTCTTTTCGCCATATTTTTGTTGAATTGCCGCCACCACGGCCACTTCATCCGCACTGCGACCTCGCACCGCCGCCAAGCCCGGCCGCACTCGGAGATAGCATCGCAGCGCCGAACCCCCACGGTCCCAGTGCACCATCCGAAGCCAAAGCCTGTGGGACATTGTCTTGGACAGCAACCCTCACCCTCGCCCTCGCCCATCGCGGATGACCATGCCGTTTGATGCCTCCAGCTCCATGCTGAAAGCCGTCGGAACCGCCACCGCACTCATTGCACTCTGCTCCGTCCCTGCGCTGGGCGGCATCGTCACCCGTCGACACAAGCAGGATGCAAACCAGGACGTCTACGAGGATGGCGACGGCAAGGCCACCCCGGAGTCGGTGAAGGCCTACTCGGCCCGGCTCCCGAAGGCACTCGTCCTGGCCTCGGGGGCCGGCGGCCTCGCCATCTCGATTGCGCTCTTGGTCATCTCACCCCACGGAGAGGGGCGGCTGTTGATAGACAGCCTGAGATCAGGGGCTTGGGTAAGTCGAGACAACTCACTTCGACCCAAATCCAGCCGAGTGCTGACACCATGTCCAGGGATTCTTGCTGTTCCAGGCTGTGGCCATCGCCTCGAGCAGGAGTTCTATCCATTCCTTCAACCTCGGCATCTACACCTTCCTGTCGGCCACTGTTCTCGCCGGCATCCTCCTCGTCCAGGGAACCGAGCTCGCCCAGCCCCTGTTGCGCTCCTCGCCCGCGGCGTTTGCCCTCCGCGTGGTTGAGCTCGTTTTCAGCATCTCCCTCGCCGTCTCGTCTCTCTGCATCCCCCGGAGGCCCGACGTCTTCTTCCAGGGCGAGCAGGTAGACCGCATGTACACCGCCTCCGCCATCGGCCGCTACACCTTCAGCTGGCCCTCCGGCCTCCTCAATCTTGCCGCCAAAAAGAGAGATCTGGACCTCTCCGACCTCACCCGTATGGATCAGTTCACGCGCGCCGATTCTATGTCCGCCAATTGGAAGTCGCAGAAACACAGTGGCCACCGTCTCTGGCTGGCTCTGGTCCTGGCTCACAAGAAGCCTCTGTTCGTGCAGTGGTTCCTGACGTTCTGTGCTTCGGTCTTGAACTTTGCCCCGCAGTGGGTCATCCTGCAGCTCCTGAGGTATCTCGAGGACCGCCAGCACGGCGGCAAGCAGAGCCTCGAGGTCTGGATGTGGGTCGTCTGGCTCGGCGTCGCCATCATCGGGCAGTCGTGGGTCGAGTCCTACCTCTGGTGGCTTTCCTTCTCCGACCTTCACATTCCCGTGCGCGCTCAGCTCTCGGCCCTCATCTTTGAGAAGTCGATGCGGAGGAAGGATGTCAAGGGCACCGGCAAGTCCAAAAAGAAGGCCCAGGACACCGAGTCTGCGGAGCCCGCGGGCGTCGAGCCGGCGGTTGAGGCCCCTGGAAAAGTCGAGGAGGACGACTCGGAGGAGCTCAAGAAGAGCAAGCAGAGCACCGTCAACCTCATCGGAGTCGATACCAGGAGAGTATCCGACTTTGCTGCCTTCCAAAACCTGTTCCCTGGCAGTCTTTTCAAGCTCATCGTCTCTCTCGCCTTTTTGATCGACCTCCTGGGCTGGAAGTCTCTCCTGGCCGGCTTCTCGGCCATGCTCGCCATCATGCCCGTCAACATCTACTTTTCCAAGCGATACTCCGCCGCCCAGGACCGGCTGATGAAGGTCAGAGACGAGAAGATGGAGGTGGTCAACGAGGCGCTGCAGGGGATCCGCCAGATCAAGTTCTCGGCCCTGGAGCCCGAGTGGGAGAAGAAGGTCGGCGAGGTCCGCGAGCGCGAGCTCGGCGCCGTCTGGAGCGTCTTCATGAACGACACCATGCTCATCGCCTGCTGGGTGACGAGCCCCATTCTGCTGTCGGCCATTTCTCTGGCCGTGTTTGCCTACCTCACAGGATCGCTGCTCCCGTCCGTCGCCTTCGTCAGTCTCGGCATCTTTAAGGCGCTCGAGATGACTTTGTCGGTCGTTCCCGAGCTCACGACGGACCTGCTGGATGCCTGGGTCTCGATCAAGCGTATCGAGACATATCTCAACTCTCCGGAAGTCGAAAAGATCTCCAAGGACTCGGATGAGGTGTCGTTTGACAATGCCTCGATTGCCTGGCCGGTCGACGAGGAGACCGACGAGGCCGAGCGGTTCGTCCTGCGCAACGTCAACGTCACGTTCCCCAAGGGTGAGCTGTCCGTTATTTCCGGCAAGACGGGCACAGGCAAGACCCTGATGCTGGCCGCGATCCTGGGGGAGGTGGACGTCTTGGGAGGTACTCTCTATGTCCCGAGGGCGCCACCACTCTCTGAACGACACGATTCCAAGGCGAACAAGGGCAACTGGATCATCCCTGATGCGATTGCCTATGTCGCGCAGATTCCGTGGATTGAGAATGCCAGCATCCGGGATAACATTCTTTTCGGGCTGCCATACGACGAAGAGCGCTACAACCAGACGGTCGGTGTCTGCGCCCTCAAAAAGGACCTGGAGATGCTCAACGACGGCGAGAACACCGAGATTGGCGCAAACGGCATCAACCTCAGCGGCGGCCAAAAGTGGCGTGTTACACTCGCCAGGGCCATCTACTCCCGAGCCGGCATCCTGGTCTTGGACGACATCTTCAGCGCCGTCGACGCACACGTCGGGCGCCACATCCTCGAAAACTGCCTCAGCGGCGAGTTGGCCGCCGGCAGGACAAGAATTCTGGTCACCCACCACGTCTCGCTGTGCGAGCCCAAGACGAAATACCTGGTTGAGCTCGGCAACGGCGGCGTCTTGCACGCCGGTCTCCTCTCGGAGCTCCGCGAGGAGGGCACGCTTCAGAAGATCAAGAGCCACGAGCAGACGGCCGAGGAGATTGAAGCTGACGAGACGGCGACCGCCGTGAACTCGGATGGCTCTCTGAATGAGGAGCTCGAGCAGGATGCTTCTTCGGAGGGCAGTACCCTGGTTAAGGTGGCGTCCAAGGCTCAAGCTGCTGCTGCTGCGCGCAAGTTTGTCGAGGAGGAGACGCGCGAACGGGGAGCGGTCAGAAAACACATCTACTTGACCTATCTGAAGGACAGTGGCGGGTTCTTCTACTGGGGGTTTGCGCTGGTCATCTTCCTGACCGTCCAGGCATTCAACGTCGGTACGTCAACCGCTAGTCTTTGCAAATTCCCTTTTTCCTCCGTACTAACTTCATCCAGGCCGCTCATGGTGGCTCAAGATCTGGACAGGCCAGAACGAGGAGCAGGGTGTTCACAATCAGCACATCCTCAGCTACTCATACGAAGGTGTCCGCCAGAACGCCATCCACACTATGTCCGCGCCGTTCACTGGGGTGGATGGCGATTTGGCCTTTTATCTCGGCATCTACGTCCTCCTGGCCGTCATCTCCTCCATCTTTGGCACCCTGAAGTTCTTTTACATCTACCTCGGATCGATCCGGGCCAGCCGCAAGCTCTTCGCCAAGCTCAATTTCACAATCCTCCGCACTCCCATCCGATGGCTCGATACCGTCCCCGTCGGACGTATCCTGAACCGCTATACAGGCGACTTCAACACCATCGATTCGCAACTCGCCAACTCCCTGAGCTTCGGCGCTAACTCGTTCCTCGGCCTCATGGCCGTGGTCGTCTCGGGTCTCTTCGTCTCGCCGTACATTGTCCTCCTCGCCAGCGTCCTTCTCCTCATCTGCCTGTACTTTGCCATCCGGTACCTGAACGCGGCGCGGCCCGTCAAGCGGCTAGAGAGCACGGCCAAGTCCCCCGTCTTTGAGCAGTTCGGCTCCGCTCTGACCGGCGTCACGACCATCCGTGGTTTTGACAAGACCCAGGTCTACGTGGAACGCATGTACCGCAAGATCGACGACTACTCGACCACGACGTGGCACCTGTGGCTGTTCAACCGGTGGATGGGCTGGCGCATGTCGCTGGTGGGCTCCTTCTTCTCCAGCTTCGTGGCTATCCTCATTCTGCTCACGCCGGGTATTGGGTCGGCGTTGGCTGGCTTTGCCCTTGCCTTTGCGCTCGAGTTCTCGAGCTCGGTGATCTGGACCATTCGGCTGTATGCAAATGTTGAGTTGAACATGAATGCCGCCGAGCGGATTATCGAGGTAAGCATGTTGGTCTGAAATAAACTGGGTACGGGGATGACTGACAAGTATCGCAGTACACCGAGCTCCCGACCGAAGCGCTCGACGGCAAGAGCCCGCCTGCCGCCTGGCCGACAGAAGGCCGCATCGAAGTCAACGACCTGGTGGTCGGCTACGCCCCCGACTTGCCACCCGTCCTCAAGGGCGTCAGCTTCAGCATCAACCGTAACGAGCGTATCGGCGTGGTGGGCCGCACCGGCGCGGGCAAGTCCTCGCTGACCCTCGCCCTCTTTCGCTTCCTCGAAGCGCGCTCCGGCAGCATCCACATCGACGGCGTCGACATCTCCAAGATCAAGCTCCACGACCTCCGCTCGCGCCTGGCCATCATCCCGCAAGACCCCGTCCTCTTCTCCGGCACCGTCCGCTCCAATCTCGACCCCTTCGACCACCAAACCGACGCCTCCCTCCGCGACTCCCTCGAGCGCGTGCACCTGACCCCCCCCTCGGGCACCAGCACCCCCTCCACCAGCACTTCCTCCTCGAGCGCAACCCCCAAAAACACCAACCCCTTCACCGACCTGTCTTCCCTCATCTCCGAAGGCGGCCTCAACCTCTCCCAAGGCCAGCGCCAGCTCCTCTGCCTGGCGCGCGCCATCGTCTCGCGCCCGCGCGTCATGGTCCTCGACGAGGCGACGTCCGCGGTAGACATGCACACCGACGCGCTGATCCAGCGCAGCATCCGCGAGGAGTTCACCGACGCGTCGCTCGTCGTCATCGCGCACCGGCTGAGCACGATTGCGGATTTCGATCGGGTGCTGGTGCTCAGCGACGGCAAGGTGGCCGAGTTTGGGACGCCGCGGGAGTTGTGGGAACAGGAGGGCGGGATGTTCAGGGCCATGTGTGAGGAGAGTGGAGAGAGGGAGAAGTTGAGAGGGATTGTTTTTGGGGAGAAATAGACTTGTCGTGATTTCTTTGATTAGGACAGTGGTTTCTGAGGCCCTTTTGGCCGTTTCCGTCGGAATACGCAACGCGAGGAGAGCGATTGTGTTGGACACCACAGCAGGATACCGAAAGAAGTCGGTTTGGGATTTACGTTTCTGATTTCATTTCATTTTACACGTCGCTAAGAACAAGAGATGGCAAAGAAAGCGCTGTTTTCATCGCGAGTTAGCATCAGTTGCATTCACATTGTCCTCCCTGAAAATCAAGATTTTGTTGTTTACATTCACATCTGTCCTGGCGGACAACACTGCCACGACAATATACAAGTACAATCGCGCCGCCTGAATAATCACTCGAGGGCCACCACCACAAGATAGCAGATAGCAGCTTTGTGGCGAAAACTGGTGAGCGTATAAACCTGACACAATCCCGAATTTCATCACCTGTTTTCATGGTTCCCTTGGTTTTCTCGCTTCCCCATCCGCCAGCCCATGCAGTATGTAGAGCCGTGCGAAACAACTGAGGACGAGACAAGGAAACATCGGATACGAGATAAAGAAGAGAAAAGAAAAGACCACCCAGAACTGCAACCAGATTGAGCGTATACACCTGACATAATCCCTGAATCCACCACCGATTTTCATTTTCTTTGCTCGTTTCCCAGCCCGTCATACCATGCAGCCGACTGTGCCGATAGCCGTGCTGTCGATGATGCTGTTGGCCATGTTTTAGGCCAGGAGGTAGACGATGCCGTCGATCATGTTGTCGACCATGGCGCATACCATGAGGTCGATGTTGCTGTCGACGATGCTGTCGACCTTGACGTAGACCTTGGAGTAGACTTTGCCGTAGACCAAGCCGTGGATCATGAGATTGATCATGTCGTCGACCATGCCATAGACCTTGCCGAAGACCATGCGGTCGATCATACCGTAGATGCGGTAGACCATGTCGTCGACGATGTCGTAGAACCGTGCGAAACTCGAAAAACTCAAGACGAGAGAGACCGAAATAAGGAAAGAAAAGCAAAGAGGAAAAAGGGAAAACAGGCAGAACCCAACGAGATCAACCACCCAAGATCTCTTTCCATAAAGGTAAGCCAAGCCCAGCAGCCCAGCCCCCCACAAGCATCAAACCCAAGCGCGCCTAAGCCCACTCACCCGCCATCTTGCGGTTGATGATGATGGTGATGAGCACACCCAGGACACACACCCACAGGCCCGAGATGGCGACGCCAAACACCAGGACGTTGCGCTTCTGGCGCGGGGTGAGCGACGTGGTCTCGCCGCGGGTGTACCACGACAGCGCCGGGTCGAAGGTGCCGCGGTAGGCGAGCGGCGAGATGAAGGGAAAGAAGACCATCAGGATGCACAGCAGGTAGTAGTAGCCCTGGCGGCGCTTGCGGGCCTCCCACGAGATGTAGGCGTCGTCGGTCGGCAGGCCGAACGGGTTGCCGTGCTCCATGGCGTTGATTCGGCGCTCCATGGAAGCGATCTCGTACAGGTCGACGCCCCTGGCGGCGGCGGCGGCGCGGTAGGCATCTCGCTTGTCGCGGGAGACGAGGCGCGGCGGCGAGTTGAAGATGTGCCTGTGTGTGCCATCCTGGTAGTTGATGCGCTCGCGGTAGACCGGGGTGCCGATGCGCTCGTAGGGGTTTCGGATGGAGCGCGAGAGGGCGCGGCGGCCGGCAACGAGCGGGGTGGCGCTCTTGTAGGAGGTCACGTTGGAGATGCCGCGATCGTGGCCGATGACGAGGCGCTCTATGGTTTGGTCAGCACAACCGATCAGATAAAACGTGACACGAGGAAATGGGGATCGCTTCATGGTTGTCATCTGGCATACCTTGAGAGTAACCCGGGCCATCGCGATCGGCGACAGGAATACCCAAAATGCTGGCGGACGTGGGACGGCGAGAATGAGTCGGGAAGGGCTTCTTGATATGAGCCGCGTTGGACGAATCCATGCTGGAATTCTTGCGCTCTCTAACGCTGCCACCGACGGTGAGATCGTTGTCGTTCTCCATCCTGACCGTCATACGCTGGGTCGCTTCTTCAAGGCTGATCAGTGGAAAGTTGAACAAGGTGGGAGAGGCAAAACCCCAAGAATCGTGAGAAGGATGAGGCAAGGTCAAGGTTTTGTCCCTCAAATGGGCGGCTGAGGGTGGTTTGGGAATGGATGATGGCAAAAGGCCGTTGTTGTTTTCGAGACCTCGCTGCTTCAGGCGGGAATTTTCTGCAGGTCGCTTCGCTTGCGAACTGCCGGCAATGCGGTCGTCGCTCTGGTCGCCGGGTTGCTCAGAGTAAGTCGAGGACAGGGAATCCAGTGATTCAAACCGGGTCTTGGACTGTTGCTCGGCGTTGTGGTAGACGTTCTGCCGCTGTGCGCGCTTCTTGGCGTGGCGAGATCGAATCGAGGCACTGAGCTTCTCAACCAGGGCGCTCTTGGTTGAGTTTGCACTGCTTCCGGTAGTCTGGTTGGTGAAGACGCGGTTGGCATTGTGAAGATAGCCATTCACAGTATGGATCCGCGGCTTTGGCAGAAAGACCGGGCGATGGGTGTCCTTGAGATTCCGGCGGTAGCGAGGGCCGGAAATGTCGTAGAGAGAGGGTTGCTGTACAATCCGCTCTCTCGAAGAATAGGCATCAACCTGAGGCCCATGAACACTGCTGGTATCCGAGTAATCCGCAATGCTGCTCCCAGTGATCTTGACCGGATGGCTCCCGCTGAGTCCCAGGGATGAGGCAAAGGCACGGTTGCTGTCGAACTGGCCAATGTCAGTAGCGACAGTCTCCCAGTCGGCCCCATCGCTCAGCATAGTGTTGACATCCCTCCTGCGGCGTTGGGTTCCCAGCCCCTGAAGAGCAAGTTCGCTGAGACCGCTGAGACCCACGGGTGACTGAACCGGAGTGGGCGGGGGCGCACACGGGGAGCGAACCGAGATTTTGACCTCGCTCGGGCAGTCCTCGTTGTCCCAGTCGTACTCCAGAATTGGAGCTTGATAGCACTGCAGTCTATTCACAAAGGGGTTGTTGCTGTGTGGCACACGCGGAGTAGCGGGCTCTTGCGAAGGTGAGGGTTGGAACACTCCGCTGGTGGAGGCCGTGCTGCACCCGCTGACACGGCGAAGTGCGGCGCTCACCTCCCTCTCTCTCGAGGGCCGTAGAAATACGCCATAAGATTGGCGATCATACTTGAAGGGGTCCTCGTCGGAATCAGTGGACACGCCAGCATTGGAGATTCCGCCTTGGCTGGAGTCGCCCTCCTGCCACAGCCTATCTTTGAGAAACTCGTGAGCAGGCCGAGGCGTCTGCTGGCCGTAACCAACAGGCTTTGGTTCAGCATGGCTGTTGGTTGACTGAGACAGATCTGAGGGGTGGCTGGCGGTCGAGAGGGTTGGGGTGACGGCGAGTGCCTGACCTTGACTTCCGCTGGTGGACATCGGAGAACGAAGAGAAGGCACATGACGGCTGAAATTCAGCGGGTCATTGTCAGACTCCTTGGCAATGTGCTTTGTTCCTCCATGTGCATGTGGCAGTTCAGGCAAAGAACGCGGAAGAACTTCGTTGACCGGGCCGCACACTTCCTAGTGATGCTTGCCCAGATCGACGCCTGTCTTTGCTCGCTGCATATCGGGAGAGCGGGCACTCACGCTCTGGAAGCTAGACTCCAGGTGGCTCGGATCATCGCTGGCCAGAGGCGCGACGCTGCGTGCCTGGCGTGATTGACGCGGATTGGCTGCTGTAGGCTGGCCATCGGTCGGAGACGGCATGTAATAGATCTCAAAGATCTCATCGAGAGGGTTTCCATTGGTATCCAACGGCTCCGAGATGGCCGAGTCCTCTGCGGCGCTGTGATTCATATTGCCTTGAACAGAGTCGCTGCTTCCAGCCGAGGGCGGGATGGGAGAGTGGATGGACGAAGGGTGGGCAGGCATCTCGATCCATTCGGCGCTGGTAGAGGCAGCACCAAAGAAAGGTGTCAGGCATCGGCGACGAACTGGGCTATTGGGTTTGATGAACTCAATGTCCTCGGCGCTCAGAAGGCTCCCCGCCGAGCCAGTCGTGTTGGAGACATTGGCGCACGAGGGGGATGAGGGGTGTGCCGATGCCTCAGAAAGATTACCTCCAGCCGACCGCGATGCCGATGCCTGTCTTGAAGTGATGGCCTGGTGCGCCTCTCCCAGGTTCCGGAACAAGGGGCCCTTTTGCATGATGGTGCGCGGGGTGTCGGACTGGGAGGATGGAAGCCTGATGGAACCCTCGCTCAGGTCATCGTTCGCTGTCCAGTATTCGGCAGTCTCATCCATCTTGCCGTCACTCTTGCTAGACATTGCGATGATTTCTATAGAGGAATGTTAGACTCATTCGCTGGTCTTGCTTTCCGACTGACCCGATTGATGATTCCATCCGGGCTGTCGGGTGACTGAGAGTACACACCTTTGGAATCTCCTGAACGCTAGACCTTGCAGCAGGATCTTGGATCGGTCGCGATGACGCGGAGTCAGAAGAGAGGTCGGTATTATCTGGGAGATGGCGATGCCAACATTGGGTATGCGCGATGGCCGAGTCGATCAAGTTGACCGCGTTGTTGATGCACGCGCACGGGAGAGATGCTAGGCTTGACGTGATGAGATGTGAAGAACTGCTTTGCAGTCAAAGAATCGGTAGTTGAACTTGGATGAACGGCTCTTGTATGCTCCGCTGAGGATGAGGAAATTAGAACGCAATGTCAACAAAGTTGAATGGCGCTGTGGGAAAGGAGCGAGGCGACCGAAGACCATGGAAGGGGGATGGCGGGGTAAGTCGCGGGTGGGAGGGATAACCGACCAGGAGAGAGGGAAACGAATGGGAGGAAACGGAAGACTCTCTCTGGAATTCGGTGCTGGATTTGTGTGAAAGGAAAAGCCCTGGTCATCGAGGTTCTCTAGGGCTGGAGGAGGGCTGGAGGAGGGCTGGATTGGGTGCTGGATTGGTTGCTAAATTCACATACGGGCGGTGTTTCCCAGTCCTCCTTGACAAAGACAGCACGCTCTGGTCTCCTCAAGCTCATCTGACGTTCAATTTCAAGCCCTAGAGGTAGATGAGATGTAAACAGTGTTATCCATTGCAATGAGTTCACCGAGTTCAACTCGAGTGCCCTGTCGGGCTTGCAAAGATGCACGCTGTGCAGGGTGCACTCTGCCAGACATCGGCCTCCTCAACACACTACCTCACAACAACCACCCACTGCTGAATTGACCTCCAATCGCACCCTGACTCGAATGTCTGAGTGCCTCGACGACGATATCCATTTTATGGTGCCATTGCCTTGGCTGGTGCAGAACCAACCCCGAGTTTGGTGGCTGTCTGCTGCCGCGACAATGTGTATTGGAACAGACGGAGTCTACCACTCACTCTGCGGGCCATTTGCTGTGCGTGTAAGTCACCATCCGGTCTTAGAAGGAGCGCGTGTCGTTGAAAGAGGCTCAAAGTCCGGACCAGCCCTGCCCAATAGGGCTAGTGCAGCCTTCTGGGGCTGCCATCCTCGCGCCCTCAGGCCTGTGTTTTTCAATTGGCTGCCCGAAGCTGCTGTGGAACCCCAGCCGTTGGATCCGGACCCCTCCGGAAGCCATCCCCATTCCCCAGCTCCCAATCCTCCCACCCATGAGTTCCGGCTGCTGTGGAGAAGTCTAGACTGTTCGAGACGTTGCTTTTTGGTGCTACAATGGAGATGGCGTTTTCTTTTTTTCCATGTTTAATTTCCCTGAAACGATATCTGGTTTAAGTCCTGAGGTTGGAAAAGAGGCGGCCGTGCCCTGCTGCCCTGCTGCTCCCCTCTACGCCGTCCAAGCTGTCCACCGGAACAACACATCGCCCTCGTCACATCACAGCAGCCGGGCGCACAGCTGCGACAAAACCCCCGCTTCCCACCATGGCGGGTCTCTCAGACCTCCCATCTGAAATTCTTCTCCACATCCTGTCATGTAAGTCCCACGCTGAGCACCCATCCCTCGCCAATTTCCCACCTCCGTCCAACAGCAACCCACCAAGCAGAAGCTGGCCAACTAACATCACCCACCACGCCCCAGTCCTCGAACCACCAGAGCTCACCGCCCTCCAGCTCGTCTCCCGCGGCTTCCACAACCTCGCCCGAGACAACGGCTTCTGGCGCGCCCGCTGCCTGCAAGAGTCCGCCTTTCTCGAAGCCCTCGACCGCCGCCGCCGCCTCTTCAAGCCCCCCGACCGACCCACCGCCGTTGGGCTACCACCATCAGTCCACACATTTAACAGTTTGTCATTACTCGACGGCCCCACCAACACCGCAGACGACGACAACAACGAAGATGCCACCCCGCGCCCGACCCCCATTCCTCCCTCGGCGCCCTCCCCACCCAGCACCGCCGAGTCCCGCGAGCGCGAGCGCGTGCGTATAATGGCCAACTGGGACCCCTGTTTCCCTGCGGAGCGCGTGTCCTGGTACGGCGAGTACGTGCAGCGGCACGGTCCCGTGGCGGTCAACTGGCTGCAGAACGCCCATTACAACAACGGCAACGACGATGGGGGGGCGGCAGACCGGGTCGAGGCGCGCGGGGTGGCGCTGTACTATCCCGACGGGGAGGCCGTGCTGGCGGTGGCGCCGCTGGACGACGGCGGGGTGGGGATGTGGGATGTGGGCGGGACGCGGGGGAGGAGGGGGGCAATTGTGGCACGGAGCCGGCCCGGGGTGTTGTTTATTGACGGGCCGGGGGGGGATAATAGTCGGCGGTCCAAGAGGATTGATTCTGGGGTGACGGAGTGTGTGAGTGTGGATAGCTGGCAGCATAGGGCTTTTTTTGCCGTGCAGAGTCGTAAGTTGTGTGTGAGATTTGGCGGTGGTGAGTGGGGTGTGGGCTGACGAAAGTGCGTAGACCTCATCGAGGTTGACCTGCTACGGCTGGCGGTCGTCGACTGCGAGTCGTTTCCGTGGTCCATCACGGCGCTGTCCGCTGCGGGCCCGACGGTGCCGCTCACGGTCGGGACGAGCCTCGGAATCCACCTGCATGACTACAGAGCCCGCATCCCGCCGCGGAATGACCAGGGCGAGACCATCGACGGGTTTGACTTGATGGGCGCTACAGAGTTCTACCGGCGTAGCATTAGGAACATCTTCGACGACAAGCCGCTCCCTCCCTACGCGCCCCTGGCCCAGCCGGGGCCGCTGAGCATCCTCCACCTCCAACAGCCCGGCCGGGAGGTAGACCTATCCGACGACATCTACGTGGCGGGCCGCTTCTCGAACATCCTGCACTACGACCGGCGCAAGTTCCCCGCTATCCGAGGGTCCATCCACTCAGGCGCGAGGCTCTGCAGCATGACGTCGCTCCCGTACCCCTTCTCGGCGCTGGACAGCGAGCTGCGACGCAGGGGCGAGTTGTCACTGGAGCAAGTGGAGGCCTCCAAGACGGCCGCGGGCGGCAGGACGCTGATCGCCTGCGGCGAGTACAACACCAAGGGCTCGCTGGAGCTCTACGGGCTGACGTCGGACGAGACGGCGCAGGTGAGCGCGCCGGGCGGGCTGCAGAACTCGACCTTCAAGAACCGCCAGACGTGCTCGCACTCCAAGCTGCTGTCGGTGGCCAACCACGGGGCGCGCCTCGCCGTCTCGGACGGGTCGGGCTACATCAAGTGGTTTGAACGCGACGGCTTCACCGAGGTGCGCCGCTGCAGGATCGGCCAGAGCGAGAGGAGCCAGGGCCCGTCCATCTTCGCCTCGATGCCCGGGTCCGACGACATTGCGCGCAAGCTGCTGCCCACGCGACGGCCAACGGACGAGGCTGTGGACGAAAGGGGAGGCGGGCCGGCCAACAACGACGACCTGCTCTTTTGGACAGGCGAGAAGCTGGGGTTGGTCACCTTTTCTGCGCGCCCGGGCTTCACGGCCGAGGACTTTGAAGAGCCGCGCGGGACGCCCGACGACGGGGCGCTGGCGGCGCAGAGCGAGTACAGCGAGAGGATGCGGCGGGCGCTCGAGCGGCAGGCGGACGATGTCCGGTTCGTGAGGAACCTGGGGCTCGACAGCGGGGTGCGGCCGGCGTCGGTTTGAGCTGGGTGAGTGGATTTTACGAGGATCGCCGCCCGACCCGGCGGCGTGGCCGTCAGCGGAGCGAACCTGGGAACGTGTCCAAGGCAGAATGCTCCAGCAGTCTGCCGCGCTGACACTTCCACGCTGTCTGCCAACAAGGACCGTTGGATGAGGGACCATGGCACAGCAAATGAGATATATACCGTTCCTTTTGCCAAGTACTCCGTACGGCGTCCTGCATGCGTGGGCGTGCCGGGAGAGGTTCATGCGTGCCCAAAGCTGTCGAGCCTGTGTGACCTGTCGAAACGGGAGACGATGTCGTTGTCAGCCCCATCGGGATTGGCGGCTCTGGAATTCTGAGGCGGCCAATCAGGGCATGCGACGGGAAGCTGCAGGCCAATCGCCGTGGTGTTGGGAATCTGGGCCCCGGCTCATTGCCGCATCATGGCTTGACTGCTTGGTTGCTCCCAGGAACTGGAAGGAACCCGAAAGCCTCATTGCTAAATATCGCGCTCCCACTGGCACGCCGCCGGGTGGCGCGTATCAAACTGGGACACTTCCGCTGTTCCGTCGTTCCGTGTCTTGGGCAAGCTCGGCAAGTTGAGGCCTTGAGGTCTGAGGATGTTTCTGCCAAGTGCGGCGTGCCCCAGCACCTCCACAGGGCTTGCAGTGGCAGTTTGCCCCGCCCCACCGCCTGACGTTAGTTCCATGACTGACGTCGCCAGCGCCAGCCTGAGGTGGAGCTTGACTGTGCTGTGCGGGAGCTTCCCACTCCCGTCTCCCTGCACCTCAGCTCCATTCCACCACGAGCACCTTGCACCACTCGATGGGCAGAACCGCCGGCCTGCGCCGCTACTGCAAACCACAAACTGCCAGGTGCATATGCGCGCGCATCTTCTCCCCAGACTGCCGTTGACAGCTCACCGCTGAGTCGCCGACGTTGCTGGCTTCGCCTCGAGCTCTGCCCCGTCCGAGCATCCAACGCTTGGCCCTCGCCATCCCGGGAACCCCGTCCTGGGAATGGCGGAACGCCCTGAGTAGCCCCTCTTCCATCCCCCCAGACCTGTCCCAGACCGCCAGTTTGCGGCCTGCCATGGGCCGTCCAGCGACAGCCATGTCTCGCGGGGTTTATTTTATTTTTGGCGCCCTGTTTCTCAATTGGGTTTGCGTGTCGGCAAGGGGCCCTTCGTACCCCCAGGTACCTTGAACGGGCTGCTGTGGCTGTCCCTGTCCAGGACCAAGACCAAACCCCTCCGGGTTGGGCCACTGCATCACACCCAGTGAGGCGTCTTGCCATTTTGTTTGCTCGGGATGCGAGAATTGGATCTGGCATATTGATCCAGGTGCGACGTTTGACGGCTCCCGGCATTGTGGTGTCGCATTCACCCGTCCTTCTTCTCCCGTTTCGGTTCTCGTCCATGCGGACGACTTCTTGTTTTTTGCCCTCGCCCCCCTTGCCACATTGACGGCTTGGGCTCTCTATTTTCTTGTCAGATCCTTGACTCCAAGCAAATCTTTCCCTCGTGACACAACCTCCCCTTCCCGAGCGCCGCTCCGAGTATGTCCGATGGCACTGCCGGTTGCAGGCGGGAACGAGTCCCCGCCGTTGCGTCCCTCCGAGGGCCCCTACGGCTACCCGGTCAAGCGGCGCACTGCCGATGCCGACGACGACGATGACTTCCACTACGACCATCCTCAGCACAAGAGGGTGAAGTACGTCCAACACCACCCGTTTGCAGGTTCCGTGGCCTTCCGGGCCGTTCAAGAGCCGCTCCTCAGCTACCCACCGCCTCTTCACCATCCCCATCTGCACCACCGGTATCCGTCCCCGATTCCTCGCTTCGACTCCCCGGACTCCGCCGCGGCCCCGCCCATGGAACGGACCGACTCCGGCCACTCCATCCACCCGGACCCGTCCGAAGGCTGCTCCTCGACCGAGCTCCTCGAAGACCGCGAGGCCGCCCAGCGCGTGCGTGACCACCTAGCCTCGTTTCGCCGGCGCAACCCCGACTCCAAGCACGAGCGCATCCTCCGCAGCATCATCAACCCGCGCCCGCGCCGCCAACATCACCACCACCGTCACCACCACCACCAGTCCCGCTCCCACCACTCCGACGACCAGCAGGACGAGTACCCCCTCGACAACGCAGCCCTCGAGTCCATCTTCTCCGCCACCAACGAGATCTTCTTCAACGGCCGCCTCAGCCAGCGCGTCGCCTGGGACTGGTCCCACGCCTCCTCGGCCCGCTACGACAGCCGCGTCATCGGCACCACCGCCCTGCGCCGCGCCGCCGCCACCACCCGCGGCTTTGAGACCCTCATCGTGCTCTCTGCCACCATTTTGCGGGATGTAAAATACTCCCGGCGGCTGTTGATCAGCACCTTTCTGCATGAGCTGATTCATTGCTATTTGTTTATCTGCTGCGGGTTTCGGGCAAGATGTTGTGGGGGGCATACGGATGGGTTCAAGGACATTGCGGCGGTGATTGATGAGTGGGTTGGGGAGGGCGGCGGGCTGTATCTGAGCCGGGTCGAGGCGGATTTGGAGCTGTTTCGGGTCGGCGGTGGCGGGCGGGATGTTGGCGAGGCAAGGGACAGACCTATCAGCGTTTATCCGTGCTCTGGCATGGCGGCGGAGCAGGAGGAGTATGCTGCTGCTGCTGCTGCCGTGGGAATAAGTGGTCCCGCGGCTCAGGAGGTGGTGTATTTTGCGGGCGGAGGTACACAGAGCCCCGAGAACTCGGCTATGAGGAGCCAGGAGCTGGTGTACCCTAGCCGTGGGGTCTCGCCGGTGCCACGAGCAGGCACTCCTACTCGCGAGGTGGTGCATTACCACGACGACCGCGAACGCGCGGCTGGCGGCGGCAGCAGCGAGAACGCCCGGTGGAGGCCGCGCCGTGCCGTCCGCCCCATCTACGTCTATACGGGCGACGATCCAACGGCATCTTACGTTTATCTCGGCAGCACGCCGCAGAGGCCTTGATATCGCTTGAGGTTTCTGCTGCCCCGCTCGGCATTCCCAAGAGTTGCGAGGATGCTTTGGTTTTGATATCGTCGTTTCTTGTGTAGGTGGTTTGGTTGCATAAATGGCGTCTAAAGATGAGCGCATTGGTTGATAGGAGCATTTGGCAGGACGGGATCTGTGGCTCTGTAACGGACCTCATTGCCGTTTTCTTTTTCTCGCGAGTTCATCTCAAAGGATAGATACCCTCTTCATCACATCAAAGACTGAGTGGAAAAAAGATAGCCAATATCTAGCTTCGTTTATCATGGAGTGTTACAAGTTTATGCTGTCCCCTTTTTCAGAATGGAGTGTCTGACAGTAAAAGTTAGCATCCCTCTCACGATGCTCCTCTCCAGTCGCCATGCCAGACAGCTCTCGACATCGTTTCCAACAATAATCCAACACGCCCAGCCCATTACATCCGTACGCCCGCTATTCCACCATCCAATCCATCATAATCCATCAACCCATATCGTGTTGGTCGTCAATCCAACTTGTCCTCCCTGACAGCATCCCCACCACCCACACCAACACCACCACTGCCACCACCACCCCTCACAGCGACCTACGCCGCACCCCCCTCGCCACTATAAACCGCATCCCGACACAACAGCGCAACCTTTTTGAAAAACCGCCTCCACTCCAACGGATCCCCCTTGACCTTGACAAACCTGACCTCCAACAACTCCACCACCTCCTCCCCCGGCACCCGAAACCGATCCACCAACACCTCCCCATGCAAACCCTGCCCCCGTCCATCCACCGTCCTGACCTTAATCGGCGCCGCCACCCTCTCCAGATCCCCTGACACGGCAGCCGCAGCAGCAACAGACGGCAGCGGGACGTTGAGCTGGTGCAGCGCGTCGCGGAGCATCTGGACGAGCAGGGCCGGCGGCACATGCGAGAAGAAGCGCGTGAGGGAGTAGGACGGCACGACGTCGCGGAACTGGCGGGCGTGCTGGGTCAGGGAGAGGGGGATGCCGGGGGTCTGGGAGAACTGGCTCATTGTGGGCTCGTCGGCGAGGGCTTCGAGGGCTGAGTTGAAGGTGGTGGTGGTGCGGCCGTGCGGGGTGGAGAGGGGCTGGGTGGAGGAGATGGCGTGGGTGCCGAGGGTGCGGGGAGCTGGGCGTTCCCAGTCGAAAAGGGCGTCGCTGATGGGGGTTTCGGGTTGCGTGGCTGGGAGGCGGGCGGACCAGTCTGGGTGGGAGGAGTCGATGTCCATTGCCATTGGGTCGGGCTGGGATTGGCGTTGGGAGGGGGTGGGTTCGGCGTTGAGGTCGATGCGTAGGCCGGCGAGCATCTGGGCGGCGAGGGCGATGGGGTCTGAGATCTTGCCGTCGGCCGTCAGGAGAGGGTTGCGGCGCGTATACCAGGGGTGCTGGCGGATCTGGGCGAAGGAGAAGCGCTTGTTCGCCTCGATATTCATCATGCCGCGGAGCAGCGAGAGAGTATTGCCCGGTAGTCTCGCCCAGAGGGAGTCAGTACTGCGGCCGTTGGTACGCACGAATTCTTGGAACTCCCAGCTCCCCGCGGTCGGCTCGTCCCAGGGCGTGTTGCCCACTAGGAGGACGAATAGAATAACGCCGCAAGACCAGATGTCAACCAGGTCGGCCGAGTACTTGGACGCGTCGGACGTCTTCTTATCTCTTGCGCACTGCAGCACTTCGGGGGCGATGTACGGCGGGCTGCCGCACATGGTAGAGCTCTGTTTCCTTGCGCCCTTGTACTCGAACATGGTTGCCATGCCAAAGTCTGCCAGCTTGAGGTTCCCGCTCTCCGACAGGAGGATGTTCTCGGGCTTGAGATCCCGGTGAGCAACGCCCTTGGAGTGCATGAAGCTGACGCCGCCGATCAGCTGCAGGAAGTAGAGGTGGGCGATATCCTCCTGGACGCCAACGTCGGCCTCGATCTTGTCGAAGAGGTCGCCGCCCTCGGCGAATTCCATGGCGATCCAGCGCCAGACCTCGTCCTCCCCCGTGGCGAACCACTCGATGATGTTGGGATGCTGGCCGATGTGCGAGTGCAGCGACACCTCCATAGCGATCTGCTTTGCCGATATGCGGCCCTGCCGCACTGCATATCCCTTGTGGATGAGCTTGACGGCGAAGATTGGTGACGGCGCATCCAGGGGTATCGCTTTTTTGATGCTGGGGGGGGGAAGTGTTAGTGTGGGGCGCGCAAGCCCAGGCGTGTAAGTGGGAGACGGATGAGTGAAGAGGTCTCACGATGCATATGCGCCCCTTCCGATCGTCTTGGAGATGATCCGGAAGGGTAGATCGCTTGGGAGAGGGTCTAGTTGCGACTGTTGCATTTTTGCTGTTTAGCTGGTGTTCTCACTGCCAGAAGACGGTTGAGGCTGAAGAAGGGGGATGAATCCTCAACAAAGTTCAACATGCACAAAGTGCGTCAACACCAAAAAATGAACTTGAGCCCCCGATTGCGGACAAACAACAAGCTATGGCCATGCGCCTCGATCCGAAGCGGGCTGCCGCCCTGCAGCAAAAGAGAAAGCCACTCACCATTTTGGCGACAGGCGCGTCGGGTTTGGGAGACGCGTTGCGGTCGCGTAAAGTGAATTTGGGGCGATTGGGAGAGGACCCATCCCCTTATGGACCTGGAAGTGCTCAAACGGGGCTTTGTTGTTGTCTGAGGCCTGCCTGCAGCGCAGGCAGCACTGCGGGCCCATTGGCTGCGAGATGCGCTGCGAAGTGCGAACCCCCTGGAATCTGCAGGGCCTGAGGCTGGCGCCCGGACCAGGTCCGGCCTGATGCGGGCGTGATGCGGTTGCTAGAGGGCCCCATCCGTCACCTAGGGGTTGGTGGGGGCGCCACAAAGCCGGGCCCCGTCCTTCTGTGTAAACATTCCTGCCCGAATCTGGGGAGTGCTCTTTGAGCTGCTGCTTGCCGCCTTCCCACGCAGCTCATCAACCACTGCTTCCAGCTCTTGCCCGAGACCCCGCGCTCGCCCATCCCGCTTCGAACCGCCGGGACGCTTGACGTCTTTCTGCTACAGGTATGCAATTTCCCGGTGGTCTTGTCCCTGATACCGTCTCCAATCCGCGCCTCGCAAGCCCTAGGTATTGACTTCTCTTCCTCAGCAGTATCTGTCAAAGGCATTCTGCTCTAGACTCCCCTCTTAAACCCGTCTTTGATTTTGCTCGACTCGACTGTCGCCCGCTCAATTGCGTCAACTCCACACCATCATGTCTTTCGCACAAGACAGCCAAAACTCGGCCCTGGGCAGTGTCCAAGCCAACAAGCTGGGCGGCGGGAGGAAAGCCCCCGAACCAGGCCAGAATGCCGCAAAGAGGTAACGTAACGGATCTTGTGACACGCATTGAGCGCATGGCTGGCGGACACTGACACCTCGCAGGTTGCAGACGGAGCTTATGCAGCTCATGACCTCGCCGGCGCCGGGTATCTCCGCGTTTCCCTCGGCCGACGGCAACCTGCTTACTTGGCGGGCTACCATCGACGGCCCTGACGACACGCCCTACTCTGGCCTCACCTTCAAGCTCAGCTTTGACTTCCCCTCTAACTACCCGTATGCGCCGCCCACCGTGCTCTTCCGGACGCCCATCTACCACCCCAACGTCGACTTTTCGGGCCGTATCTGCCTCGACATCCTCAAGGACAAGTGGACCGCCGCCTACAACATCCAGACGGTGCTGCTGAGCCTGCAGTCCCTTCTGGGCGAGCCCAACAAGTATGGAGCCTGATCAACCTCAAGTCATCTACATGTCTTTCGTGAGAGTCTCAGCTAACTCTTTATTTCGCAGCGCCTCTCCACTCAACGGCGAGGCTGCCGAGCTGTGGGACAAGGACCCGGATCTCTTCAAAACCAAGGTCATGGACCGCCACAAGGACGTCGAGGATGACTGAAGGAGAGACATGGGTCGGATGCTTGCTTTTTCTGGGTTGTCATGGAGAACTGGAGTTTGCTTTCAGGCTTGGAACTCGCTGGAGTATGGGCCCCTGGTTAGGATTGCATTGCCAGGGCGGAATTGGTTCATGGATATCCCTTCGTTGTCTGCTAGTGGCGCAGGCTGAAGTACATCAAAGCATTGGCTTTAAATGGACGTTTGGTTGTCCATGAGCGTATCACTCGGAGATAATCCCAGCGTATCACTCTGATAGTTTCCCAACCACCCCCCAGCCCCCGCAAGCGCCCCGGCCGTTCGTTCAAGTTGCTCTGTGGTATCGAAGGTGCCGTAGTGTTACGAACCCATGTATTCGTAGTGGGAAGCTAGATGCCATGCGAAAACTCCGGAAAAGCCCAATGCCGCCCTAAAACCGACCACGGCCCAGTCTCGATCCCCCCGGTTTTTGTTGTCCACCCGTTACTCCTCGACGACAACCGTGTGCAGACCCTTGGGGTTCTTAACGTTGACGGCCTGCACGTAGCTGTAGAGCTTCTCCTTGGCGCCCTCCTCGTCGTTACGTTTCCGGGAGATGCGGATGCGGAGCCTGTAAGGAACGCCCTTGACACCCTGCTCCCAGACCTTCTTGTTGAGCTGGGGATCCAGGCGGACGTCGACGGTACCCTGCGTGCCATCTCGGTCAGTCTCCAGTCTGTCCACCGGCTCCCGTTCAACCGTGCGGCTCCGTCTCGCGGTTCGGGAATCGTCGGTCGGTGTCTGTGGTCGAACGTACCATAGCCTGGAGAGCAAACGCCTTGATCTCCTTGATCGCCTTCGGGGCCCTCTTCTTGAAGCTGACACCGTGGAGCTGGCCAACAGTCAGCGATTCGTCCATCTTTCTCGTCCTAGCTTTGAATCACATACGCGCTTGTGCATGTGGATGGTGTACTCGCGGGCCACGACGTCGGCGATAGCCGAGCGGCTGGCCTTTCCTGTGGGCTTCTTGGTGGACGACATTCTGGCAGCGGCTGGTCAGCGGGCGTTGCAGAGGCGATATCCGGAGACAAAAGAGGTGTGCTGGGTCGATTCGACGTGTTTATCTGGGGGCGCAATTACGTACTTGGGCGACGTCTGGATCTCGTGCACTCGGAGTCGGTTGAGTGGTGTCGAGGAGTCGTCGGTTGGCTGGGTTCGATAAACCTACCTCTGGGGAATTTTGCACTCGGGTTTTCCGTGAATTCTGCGAAAGTGCGGGCCTGGGCTTGCAGTCCTCGCGTAAC